>Ga0206131_10000097_pt1 | contig 115524 bp, 103 predicted proteins | sample Helgoland_Spring_FD_148636 | JGI IMG/M metagenome (GOLD analysis project Ga0206131, IMG submission 148636) | Pelagic subsurface seawater microbial communities from Kabeltonne, Helgoland, North Sea - Helgoland_Spring_Bloom_20160517_1 | ecosystem: Environmental > Aquatic > Marine > Epipelagic ... | reverse complement strand
AGCCGCAGGCGAATGAGAACTCGCCTGATTCATCTGGGGTGAACTCAAATTTTTCAACTTTACTGGTTGTGCCCAGGGTGTTCGGCTTTGGTGTGGTGGCGCCATCAAAGTAGGGTGTGTCGCCCAGATTTATCTTACGCTCAGCGATGTCAGCCTCCACGACCATCACGCTGTGGGGTACGTCGCTGTTGTTGCAAAAAGTGACCTTAACTTTCCAGCCGAAGGGGATTTCGTAGCCGCCTTCGCTTTTGGAAAGACCATTGAAGTTCATGCCATAGTTTGACTTGTCAAAAGTAGCGATAATAAAGACTTCCGCGATTTTTTTCTCTGGATCCTGTCTGAGGAATATAGGATTTTTGATCTCGCCTTTAGGGATCGCGTTACAACAGCGACTGGCTGGTTTGTTCTCTATTTTGGTGTGTTCATTCGCAGAAATAGAAGCAAAGGGGACCATTGAAATTATTACGATTGTTTTGAGATTCATGATTGAGTTGAAATGTGGGTAAAAAGAATCACGCACCCCGCATTCGCGGTATGCGTGATTTGAAATTGCCTTGGTTATTATTTTTTATCAAGTGGGATTGTTTCAGCCCCTTTGGGTACTTTATCGGCTTCAACCATCATCCAAAGTGCGCCACGTGCGTTATCGGCTGGCTTAACCGGGCCGCCGTAGTTCGCGTGTGCGGTGGTCATGTAGATGGTTCCATCTTCGTCAGCACCAGAACCTGTTGGCATGAGCGAGGTATTAAGAAGCTCCTCCATGGCCCACTTGCCACTGGATGTATGTTGCATCCCCCAGACTTTCCCAGAACCCCAATCAGCGACAAAATAAGTGCCGTCGAGCGAGGCATACTTAGAGCCACGATAGATACCGAGTCCAGTTACACAGATACCCTCGCCGGCGTGGGTGTATTCGCCGATGGGTAACACGCCGACCTGCGGGGCATTCTTTAGACTAGCGGGGAATGGTTGGGTGCCGCACATGAACTTCCAACCATAGTTCTCGCCACCCTTTGAATCTGCAGGTTGGAAATTGATTTCCTCCCAGTGGTTTTGTCCGACATCTGCAATATAGAAATCGCCGGTTTTTTTATCGAAGTGCATTTTCCACGGGTTGCGGATGCCGTATGCCCAGATTTCGGGTCGAGCGTTTGGATGGATTTTTGCAAATGCTTCTTCGGTGACACCGAAGAGCACCATCAGTGTCTTGGGGGTGACAAATGGGTTATCCTTTGGGATTCCGTAGGCGCGGTCAGGAGTGGAGGTATTCACATCGATGCGCAGAACTTTAGCAAGCAGGGTGCTAAGATCTTGTCCTGCACCGAGGACGTCACCTTCCCAGCCGCCGTCACCAGAACCGATGTAGAGGTATCCGTCGGGACCAAATACGAGTTCGCCGCCGTTGTGGTTTGCGTAGGGTTGCTCGATTTGCATAATGACGCGTGCTGTCTTGGGGTCGGCCTTGTCTGGATTGTTTTTGTTGACCTTGTATTCGACGATAAAAGAGTCGCCGTTGAACCACATGTCGGAGTAATGGACGTAGAATTTGCCGTTCTCCTTAAATTTGGGGTGGAACTCGATATCGTAAAGACCTTGCTCAAGAAACGAGCTCACAGTGGTATCGGAGATGTCGAGAAAAGGACGCTTGAGAATCTTGCCGTCCTTCAAAATCTTGACCACACCTTGGCGTTCGCAGATGAACATACGACCTGTGCCGTCGTTAGCTGAAGTCACGTTGATAGGATCGATCAGGTCGCCAGCCACCTTGACCATTGCGATCTTGACGGGTTTGGGTAGCTTTGTATTACCAGGTTGCGCTACGTTTTCTTTTTTGGATGGCACCATGGTGTTGGTGGCTTGAGCGGCGATAGGAGTGATGCTCAGGACAAGGCCCAGAGTGGCAGCACTCGCGTATTGGATGGTTGTTTTTTTCATGATGTGTATGGTTTGTTAGGTTTGTATATGATGTTTAGGGTTTACGGGTTTAATTAAAATGTTGGCAACAAAGCCAATTACTAAAAGGCCTGCCATAGTATACATAGTGGTGTTGTAGAGGCTAGGTGTCGGATCGATAGTTCCCTCTGGTGCGATCTCCATGAGCTTCTGTACGGTGACCGTTTTGGCCGTTACCAACTCATCAAGTTTTTCCAGAGGCGCACCAAATTTCCCAGCGAATTTATCTTTATCAATTTTTGGTGCCAGATTGTTAATGGCATTGGCAATGGATGCCTCACGTAGCTTTGCTATGGCGACTGGGCCAAGTACACCAGCGATGCTCCAAGCGGTTAGAAGCCTGCCGTGGATAGCGCCGACGAATTTAGAGCCAAACATGTCAGCTAAATACGCTGGGATAGTGGCGAATCCGCCGCCATACATGGTGAAGATAATCATAGTGGCGGCGTAGAATGTGATAAATGAAGTGGAGATAGTGCTAGCACCTGCGTTTGCGGCAGCCCATGGAATAGAGAGGTAGAGACAGCAGCCTAACACAAAAAAGATTGTATAAGTTGATTTGCGGCCAATCCAGTCGGAGATACTTGCCCAAAAAAACCGACCCACCATGTTGAAGACGGAAATCATCAGCACGTAGTTTGCAAAAAAGAACCCTTCCTTCGCTTCTGGCGATAGCTGGGACCCGAAAATTTCTCCGATCATCGTTTTTGCAACACCAATGACCCCGATGCCTGCAGTGACATTCATACAGAGAACAATCCAAAGAAATATGAACTGCGGAGTTTTCATCGCAGTAGAAATCCCTACATCATTTTGAGTAATCATTTTTTTCTGAGAAGATGCCTCGGGTGGCGTCCAGCCGTTTGGTCTCCAGTCATCGGCAGGTACGCGATAAGCAAAAGAGGCAATTAGCATTATCACGAGGTAGATTAATCCTAAAACGAGAAATGTTGTAGCGGCACCTGTGTTACCTGTGCCAACAGCATAAACCCCTGCGCTCATGCCATCACCAAACTGGGGTATATCTGTAGCGGAGGCGACGATTACCTCTTGTTTGCCAGCTGCGGTTTGGACGAAGCGCACGCCATTCTCAGTGATCATATTGAGATCGCTAGTTTGACCCAGAAATTCAGGTTCTTTACTGAATTTTTGTAACAGCCAGCGCTTGAGTGGTGCTCCAATCATTGCGCCGCCACCAAATCCCATGATAGCCAATCCTGTGGCGAGACCGCGACGATCCGGAAACCATTTGATTAGCGTGCTAACGGGTGAGACGTATCCTAGACCCAAGCCGCAACCACCGAAGACTCCGTAGCCCAGATACAGTAGCGGCAAGCTGTGCATCTTGATGCCTAAGTATCCAACAAGGAAGCCACCACCCCATAATAGCGCAGCGGTGAAGCCGACGCAGCGTGGGCCAACTTTTTCAAGCCATCTGCCAGCGACGGCAGCAGCGAGCCCAAGGAAAACGATGGCGATACTAAAAATCCAGACGATGTGGCCGAATTGCCAGTCGCCAGCGGCCTGACCTACGACCCCGATTTCTTTGGAGAGTGGGGCATTAAAAACGCTCCATGCATAAACAGAGCCGATGCAAAGATGAATGGCGATTGATGCGGGAGGAACCAACCAGCGGTTAAAGCTGGGTTTGGCTATGATGGCCTCTTTGAGTAAAAACTTGGGAATAGACATGGTGGGGAAGCGGAAACCGCTATACCTCTTTACGCTGAGGGAAATATCAGAGTAATTCAAGCGGTTAATTTTTAATTAGATGACAGAAACCAGAACGAAACGAGCTTGATTCAAACTGGCAATGGGTAAAGCTGTGGAACACAATTTGTAACACAATAAAAACCATGAGTAATATCGCCAATAACCTTGTAGAAACCGTCGGGAATACCCCACTTATCAAACTCAACAGTGTCACCAAAGGTCTAGATGCCGAAGTGCTTGTTAAAGCTGAGTTCTTCAACCCCGTTTTCAGTGTGAAAGATCGTATAGGTCGTTCTATGATTGAAGCTGCTGAGAAAGATGGACAGCTAAAACCCGGCGGCACGATTATCGAGCCTACATCTGGGAATACGGGTATAGCTCTTGCGTTTGTAGCCCGAGCGAAGGGTTATCGCTGTATTTTGACAATGCCTGAAACCATGTCCATGGAGCGTCGAGTTTTGCTTCGCATGTTGGGAGCTGAAATCGTTCTAACGCCAGGTGCGAAGGGTATGGGTGGGGCTATTGCCAAGGCGAAGCAGCTCGTCGGAGAGGCGGGTGTAGGTGCATTTGGTCCTAGCCAATTTGACAACCCGGCAAACCCAGAGGCGCACAGGCAGACAACCGCTGAAGAGATATGGAACGATACCGATGGTAAAATAGATGCTTTTGTTGCTGGTGTTGGTACGGGCGGAACTATTACTGGAGTCTCTGAGGTGCTTAAGTCACGATGTGAAATGAAAGCCATTGCTGTGGAGCCCGCTGATAGTCCGGTGATTTCCGGCGGCGAGCCTGGGCCACACAAGATTCAGGGAATTGGTGCTGGTTTTATCCCAGGAAACCTCAACAGGGATATCATTGATGAAGTTGTTTGCGTAAGTAACGATGACGCATTTTCCATGGCTCAAAAAGTGGCGCAAAACGAGGGTATCCCTGTGGGCATTTCCAGTGGTGCGAACATCTGGGCTGCCATTGAAATTGCCAAGCGCCCAGAATTTGCTGGTAAACGGATCGTCACGGTCGCTTGCAGTAGCACGGAACGTTACCTTTCGACGCCCCTTGCTGAAAAGGTTAAGGACGAGGTCAGTAATCTTGAAGTATCAGAAATCTAACGTAATTAAGCTTGTGGATTCTCAGGGAATTAAAGATGTGATTCATGGCATGGGTGCTCGTGCCCGCGCTGCTGCCCATGCCTTGGCCGTACTTGATACGGAAAAGAAAAACGACATCCTTCGAGCTATGGCTGATGGACTTCGGGAGCAAGCAGAAAGTATTATAAAAGCCAATGCTAAGGACATAATTGCAGGTGAGGAGAATGATTTGTCGCCGGCTATGTTAGATCGCCTGCGGTTAGATGATGCAAGGCTTGAGGCGATCGCAGTCGGCATTGAGGAGGTTGCCGATTTGCCTGATCCAATTGGAGAGGTGATGGATGCGTGGACTCGCCCCAATGATATTAGTATCCAGCAAGTGCGGGTGCCTATTGGAGTGATCGGAATTATATACGAAAGCCGTCCTAATGTTACCAGCGATGCTGCAGTTTTGTGTTTAAAATCTGGGAATGCGACTATTTTGCGCGGTGGATCTGAAGCAATTCATTCTAATAAAGCGATAGCGCATGCGCTTCAGTCAGGTGGTCATGTGGCAGGTCTTCCCGACGATGCTATTCAGCTGATCCCATTCACTGATCGCGAGAGCGTTAGTGTGATGGCGGGTATGGATCAATGGCTTGATGTGATCATTCCGCGTGGTGGTAAAGGGCTAATAGAGGCGGTTGTTTCTCGGGCCCGGATGCCGGTGATCAAGCACTATGATGGGATTTGTCATACTTATGTTGATAGGGAAGCTGATATCGACATGGCGGTAGCCATAGCTGATGATGCGAAGACTCATAAGCCGGGTGTGTGTAATGCCATGGAAACCTTGTTAGTGCATAACAAGATAGCTGATGATTTTTTACCCAGAATCGCCACGGTTTTTACTGACAAGGGAGTGGAAATGCGTGGCGACTCTAAAACGCAGGAAATTCTTGGTGATGCCGTTGTGGTAGCATCCGATGATGATTGGGATACAGAATATCTTGATCTCATCGTCGCTATCAAGGTGGTTAGTGGCATGACCGAGGCTGTTGATCATATCAATTGCCACAGTTCACGGCACTCCGAGTGTATCGTTACAGATGATTCTGCTCGCGCTGAGAGTTTTATAACGCGAGTTGATAGTGCTTGTGTGTTTCATAACGCCTCGACGCGCTTTAGTGATGGTGGTGAGTTTGGCTTTGGTGCGGAGATAGGCATCTCAACTGACAAATTGCATGCACGTGGTCCAATGGCGCTGCGTGAGTTGACGTCATATCAGTATCGAATTCGTGGTAATGGCCAAATAAGGTCACTACACGCAACGACCTAAATAATTCATATGTCTGGAGCATTATTACCTGCTGATTATCATACCCATACGCCATTATGTATGCACGCGGAGGGCGAGCCTGAGACATATATTGATCGCGCCATTGAGAGGGGGGTTGCGGAATATGGCATCTCTGATCATGCGCCGCAATCGCCTGAACCTTTTGATGAATGGCGAATGCGAGAAGACCAGCTTGATGAGTATTTCGAGTGGATTGATCGCGCACGTGTCCACGCTGGTGATCGGCTTGCAATACGAGCGGGACTGGAGTGCGATTGGTTTTCAGGAAACGAAAAATGGATCGAAAGTCTGACAAGTAGATTTGGCTGGGACTATTTAATTGGATCTATTCACTATTCGAGTAGTAACGGAGACTTGTGGGGTTTTGACAACCCTTCAGAGCTCGGCCGCTGGGCGGAAACCGATATCGAATTTATTTGGAAAACCTACTGGGATGAATACGCGACAATGGCTCGCACTGGTTTGTTTGATTTTCTTGGTCACCCGGATTTAATCAAAAAATTTGGTTACAAACCAGAAGGTGATCTTCGCCGATTTTATGATCCAGTGATTGAAGCGGTAGCCGATTCCGGTATTGCTATTGAGCTCAATATGGCTGGCCTGCACAAACCTTGCGCAGAAGCTTACCCGTCGAGCGAATTTCTCAAGCTAGCGGCTACTGCTAAAATACCGATCACATTATCTTCTGATGCTCACGCTCCAAGCGAGGTGGCACAAGATTTTGAGCAGGGGGTTTCAATTTTGGAAGAAACAGGATTCACGTCCACCTGTTTGTTTGAAAAGCGCATGCGTAAGAGCAAACCGATTAAATAGCTAGTCGGGGAAAACAATTGCACGGTTTTTGTGGATGATCGTGCGGTCATTCACATGGTATCGAATACCTCGTGCAATGGCATTACGCTCGCAGTCACGCCCGAGGCGTATGAGGTCTTGTGGGCTGTGGAAGTGCTGCACGCGTTGGACTTCTTGCTCAATAATTGGTCCAGCATCGAGATCTGAGGTGACGTAGTGGCAGGTTGCTCCAATCAGCTTTACGCCACGCTCATATGCTTGGCGATATGGGTTTGCGCCGATAAATGCCGGTAGGAACGAATGATGTATGTTAATGATTTTGCCACCGAATTCTTGGCAAAACCAGTCGGGAAGGATTTGCATGAATCTTGCCAACACAGTGAGTTCAACTTTTTGGTCCAGCAACAAATCGCGTATCTTCTGAAAACCCTCGGCTTTTTTTTCACCATCCATATCAACATGATGGAATGGAATACCTGCGTTATCGGCGATAGATTTGCATGTATCGCGGTTGCCTATAATTGATGTAATTTCAATAGGCATCTCCCCAAGCTTGGTGCGCCAGAGAATTTCGTTCAAGCAGTGGTCAGTTTTGGTCACCAGCACAGCGGTTCGCATTTTGTATGGTTGATGGCGGAAGTGCCATGCTGCTTGTAATGATTTGCCGAGTGTTTCAAATCCTTTCACGAAGTCATCTACATCAACTGATAGATCGGTGGTATCAATCTCAACACGAGCAAAAAACTTGCCATTTTGATCGTCAGTAAATTGAGAAAATTCTACTAGGTTTCCTGCGTAATCTGCGACGTAGGATGCCACTTTAGCGACGATGCCATGCTGATCTGGACAATTGATTTTAAGAATAAGGCCTTTCATGCAAAGGTGAGATACATGCCGAATCGGTCTTAGGCAAGTCTCACTAGATAGATTTTTCGACAAATGATTATCATCTGATACGCTACAATAACAATGAAGCAGTTTGTATCAATCAAAGTCTCACGGGGGATGATTCATGTTTTTATGGTTTGTGGTTTTATCAGTAATCTCTCTGCTGAGGCTGCGGTTTTGACTGAGGCAGACCGCATTGCCTTGGAGGCACGGTTGGAGAGAATCCAAAAGCGGTCTAATGAACGAGTTGGTGGTCTATTTAAGAGAGCTGTCCAAGATTACCGATCAGCGATTCAATCGGATGATGCGTCAATGGCTCTCTACTTGAAATGTTATGAGAAAATCCGGTTCACCGACGAGAAACGCAAGTCGAGTGAATTCCGCGAGTGGAAAAGAAGAAATAAGGAACGACTTAGTTCGGCATCCATGAGAATGGCGTTACGGCATCAACTGGCGTGGTTGCTGCTCAGTGTTGAAGCAGCGCGACGAGATGGTGATATCAGTGAGATGGGAAAACGAGCTATTGAGCACCTCGATCAAATCATGAAAAACGCAGAGGTGCTTAAGGAGCATCGGTCCATTCTCAGCCAAAATGCATTGGATTCGGTTTTTGCTAGAGCCTATAGCCTTAATATTAAAGTCGAGGACTGGCCGCAATCAACGATGGATATTGAGCAAATTTATGACAATGTGGTATTGCCTCCGCTGCGTACAACGACACGTATCGATTCTCTAAGATCGGCTTGGAAAAAACGTATTCTCCATGAAGGTCATCTTATTGAAAAATGGAGTGTCAGGGGGGGCAAGACAATCGGTAAAAAAGACGCGATGCGGGCGCCTGAATTTGAGAAGTTTTTGAGCGAAAAACGACCGCAGCTATTATGGGAGATGGAAATAGATTGCTTCGAAGTAGGCGACCAGCAGCAGTCGGCATTGCGGATGCTGAAGCATCTTGAAACCAATTTAACGCACAAAGATGCACCCGAATGGATCGAGGATTTTAAGGGGCTGATCAGCCATAAAAAAGAATGATGTTTGAAATCTGTCAGCGATGTAGAAAGCAAGTCGCTGACAGTTACGGCAGCTGAGTCGACCCCATCAGGAAACGATCACACTCGCGTGCGGCTCCACGGCCCTCATTTATGGCCCACACGACCAATGACTGGCCGCGGCGCATGTCGCCTGCTGTGAATACGCCTTCAACGTTAGTCGTGTAGACTTCATGGTCGGCTTTGACATTGCTACGTGCATCTGTTTCCAGTTTGAATTGATCAACAATCTTTTGCTCGGGACCGAGAAAGCCCATGGCGAGTAGAATTAATTGAGCGTTGATAGTGCGGAGTGTGCCATCGGTTTCGATAGGAACGAATTGGCCTTTGTCATTCTTATCCCATGTGATGTCCACCACTTGCAGTCCTGTGACATTGTCATGTTCGTCTTTGATAATCGATTTAGTCATTACCAAATAGCTGCGAGGGTCAGCACCTTGGGTGGCTTCGGCCTCTTGCTGGCCGTAGTCCATCTTGTATACTTTTGGCCACTCTGGCCATGGGTTGTCAGGAGCTCGTTCCATAGGTGGCATGGGCATGATTTCAAGTTGAATAACATTTTTGCAACCTTGGCGGATACTGGTGCCGACACAATCTGTGCCGGTGTCACCTCCGCCGATAACCACAACCTCCTTGCCTTCAGCATTGAGATCGGGGTTTGAGCCATCAAAATTGTTATCCAGTTGGTACTGGGTATTCGCCGTCAGGAACTCCATCGCTTGATGCACGCCATTGGCATGACGACCATCGATAGGGAGGTCGCGAGGTTCAGTAGCACCACAGCAGAGAATCACGCTGTCGAACTCGCTGCGCAGCCTGCTGGGAGTCCAATCGCTGTTTTCGGATACGAACACGTTCATCTCGAAGAGAATACCCTCAGCTTTCATGAGGTCGATGCGGCGATCGACGATCTCCTGCTTATCGAGCTTCATATTAGGGATGCCATACATCAGTAATCCACCTGGTCGGTCGGCACGTTCAAAGATGGTGACGGTGTGTCCTGCTTGATTGAGCTGGTCAGCAGCCGCGAGTCCAGCAGGACCAGAGCCAATGATTGCTACTGTTTTTCCGGTGCGTTCAGCAGGAGGATTTGGTGTCATGTTACCATCTTCCCAGCCACGATCGATGATTGAGCATTCCATGTTTTTGATCGTAACAGGAGGCTCGATAGAACCCAAAACACACGAGCCTTCACATGGGGCGGGGCAGACACGTCCTGTGAATTCTGGGAAATTGTTTGTCTTACGGAGTCGGGTCAGTGCCTCATCCCAGCGACCGCGATAGACCAGATCGTTGAATTCGGGGATTAGGTTATTGATTGGGCAGCCGCTGGCCATGCCGCCGATGTTCGTTCCGGTGTGGCAGTATGGTACACCACAGTCCATGCAACGTGCTGCTTGGTTCTTGAGTTTTCCTTCGGTGCTGACGTCATGAATTTCTTTCCAGTCCTTAATCCGCTCAAGAGGTGCGCGGTTCGGTATGGTGGAACGTTCATATTCTATAAATCCAGTTGGTTTTCCCATAGCTAAAGAGTGTTAATTATTGTGTGTACGATTATGAGTGATTAGTTGCCGACCTTGGCGTTTTCTTCGAAAGCAGCGAGGATTGCGTCGTCTCCCTCGAGTCCACTTTCTTCGGCTTTTTTGACAGCATTGAGCACACGTTCGTAATCGGCTGGCAATACTTTGAGGAATTTACCTGCGGCCTCATCCCAGTTATCAAGAAGTGTGCTTCCTTTGACACTACCTGTGTAATTAACGTGGCGCTGAATACGAGCTTTGACTTCTTCTATTTCAGAGTCATCACATTCCACCAGTGGATAGAGGTTTACCATGGCGCCATTGAGTTTGGACTCGAAGTCACCGTGTTCGTTGTAAATGTATGCAATACCTCCACTCATTCCGGCTCCAAAGTTGCGCCCAGTTCCGCCAAGGCAGGTTACTGAACCACCGGTCATGTATTCACAGGCGTGGTCGCCTACGCCCTCAATCACTGCGTGGACACCCGAGTTGCGCACACAAAATCTCTCGCCTGCGACACCAGCCATATAAGCTTCCCCTGCGGTGGCACCGTAAAACGCCACATTACCAACGATGATATTTTGATCGGCAACTAATTCTGGAGGTGAACACTTTGGTGGGTAAACGATTATTTTTGCACCACATACGCCCTTGCCGATGTAATCGTTAGCATCTCCCTCGAGCTCAAATGTCATACCGCGTGGGCAAAAGGCACCCAGGCTTTGACCGGCGCTACCATTGAATTTGAGGTGAATGGTGTCAGTTGGAAGTCCGGCTGCTCCGTGGTGACGACTTATTTCAGCACCTGTGATGGTTCCGACTACGCGGTTGATGTTGTTGATAGGTAGCTCAGCACGAACTTGCTCGTAACTATCGATCGCTGGTTTGCAGAGTTCGAGAAGTGTTGTGTTGTCGAGTGCTTGATCAAGTAGGTGATCCTGCTGTTTGGTGGCGTAAGTGCCAACTTCGGGACCGACTTTGGGTCGGTAGAGGATTTTCGAGTAGTCTAGACCACAGGCTTTCCAGTGATCTACTGCATTGCCCATCTCTAGGAGGTCGCAACGACCTACCATTTCGTTGAGTGTTCGGAAGCCGAGTTTGGCCATAAGTTCGCGGATTTCTACCGCGACGAAGTTCATGTAGTTGACGACGTTCTCTACAGCGCCATCGAACTTTTTTCGGAGATCGACGTTCTGTGTAGCGATGCCTACGGGGCAGGTGTTTTTATGACAAACACGCATCATGATACAGCCCAATGTGACTAGGGGAGCAGTAGCAAAGCCAAACTCCTCGGCACCGAGAAGTGCGCCGATGACTACATCACGGCCGGTCTTTAGTTGGCCGTCTGTTTCGAGAACGACGCGACTACGTAGGTTGTTGAGTAAGAGTGTTTGGTTTGTTTCAGCCAGACCAAGTTCCCATGGTGAGCCGGCATGTTGTATTGATGATCGGGGGCTGGCACCTGTACCACCATCATGACCAGCGATTAAGATGACATCGGCTTTTGCCTTTGCTACTCCTGCCGCGATGGTTCCCACGCCCACTTCGGATACAAGCTTAACATTGATACGAGCATCTGTGTTAGCATTCTTAAGATCATGAATGAGTTCAGCCATATCCTCGATGGAATAAATATCGTGGTGAGGAGGTGGGGAAATGAGGCCAACTCCTGGTGTTGTTCCACGGCACTTGGCGATGGCAGGCAATACTTTGTGGCCTGGCAGTTCGCCGCCTTCACCGGGTTTGGCTCCCTGCGATATTTTGATTTGTATTTCTCGTGCGTTGACGAGGTAATTTGAGGTGACACCGAAGCGTCCACTGGCGACCTGTTTGATTGCGCTCTTCTTGGAGTCACCTTTTTCATTCGTCCAGCGGAACCGATAAGGATCTTCGCCGCCTTCGCCGGTGTTAGACTTGCCGCCTAGACGGTTCATCGCAACGGCAAGTGCTTCGTGGGCCTCTTTAGAGATGGATCCGTAGGACATAGCGCCAGTTTTGAATCGTTTCACAATGGCGCTGACGGGTTCTACTTCTTCGATTGGGATTTCTCTCTTCGGATCAAATTTGAATTCCATGAGGCCTCGGAGTGTGCAAAGGCCTTTGGATTGATTGTTGATGAGCTCTGAATATTGGCGGAACACCTCCATGTTGCCGAGCTTAGTCGATTGCTGAAGCAAGTGAATAGCTTGCGGGCTGAATAGGTGACGTTCACCATCGGAGCGCCATTGGTAAACACCACCAGAATCAAGGGCTTCGTTTTCCGTTTCGCGCTCTTTGTAGGCGTCATCGTGACGGATTTTTACTTCCTGTGAAATCACATCTAAACCGATTCCTTTTACGCGAGAAGTGGTCCGTGTGAAGTATTGATCGATTACCTCACGGTTCAGACCAATGCATTCGAAAATTTGAGCACCACGATAACTGGCTACAGTGGAGATGCCCATTTTTGACATGGTTTTTATAACTCCTTTGATTGATGCTTTCAGATACTTTTTCGTAGCATCTTCGTGAGGCATATCGAGTTCCTTATCGTCAACCATTTGGTCAAGCGTATCAATGGCGAGGTAGGGATTAACAACATCAACGCCATATCCTAAGAGTACAGCGAAATGGTGAACTTCACGAGGTTCTCCCGACTCAAGTATGATCGAGACTTTAGTACGAGTTCCTTGGCGGATCAAGTGATGGTGTAAGCCAGCTACCGCCAGAAGTGCCGGAATAGGGGCCATTTTTTCATTAATTCCGCGGTCGGACAAAATCAGGATATTGTCACCATGACGTATGGCTGTGTCGGCAGCTTTAAAGAGTTTTTCGAGTGCTGTTTTCAATGATTCACTGGATATTTCACCGTGATGTTCGGCTTCATCTGGAACATGTGGATTCTCCGCGTGGCCGGGTAGTTGTCCGGCGGCCAGTCCAGCATCGATTGATTCTGGTTTGTAGAGAATCGGCAGTGTTTGAGACTGGAATCCATCGAGGTTAATGTCTCGAAGTTTGGCTAACTCATTGTTGTCAATAATGGGGCTTTCGAGTCTGATCATCCGGCAATTTTCTGGTCCTGGGTGAAGGATGTCATTTTCAGAGCCTACGAACGTGACACTTGAGGTGATGAGTTCCTCACGGATCGGGTCGATTGCGGGGTTAGTGACCTGAGCAAACAGCTGGCGGAAGTAATTATAAAGTAGCTGTGACTTGTCAGACAGGATTGCTACCGGGGTGTCGTTGCCCATGGCACCGAGCGGCTGGTTACCGGTCTCAGCGGAGGGGGCGAGGATTAAGCGTTTGTCTTCAAAGCTGTAACCAAATGCGCGGTTTCGTTGGATTAGGTCGTGGCCGGTGACGGGAGCTTTAGCATCACCTTTGGCCAGATCGGCAAAAAATACTCGATTGCTTTCCAACCACTCTGCATATGGTTCCTTTTGTGCAATTTCCTCTTTAACTTCAGAGTCATCAATGATGCGGCCTTTTTCAGTATCAACGAGAAACATACGACCTGGTTCGAGGCGGCCTTTTTTGATCACCGTAGCGGGGTCCACCTCGAGAACGCCAACTTCAGACGCCATGATGACCATGTCGTCATTTGTGACGTAATAGCGTGATGGGCGCAGACCATTACGGTCGAGGATGGCGCCGATGGATACGCCATCACAAAACGCGATAGAGGCAGGTCCGTCCCATGGCTCCATGAGGGTGGCGTTGTATTCGTAAAATGCCTTTTTGGTGTCACTCATGTGCTGGTGGTTTTCCCAAGGCTCTGGGATCATCATCATAATTGCCTGCGGTAGTGGTCGACCTGACAACACGAGGAACTCGAGGCAGTTATCAAACATGGCGGAGTCTGATCCATCATCACGGATAATGGGGAGAAGTTTATCTAGGTCTTTGCCCAACACGCCGCTGGCCAGCAGCTTTTGGCGTGCCTGCATCCAGTTGGCGTTGCCGCGCATGGTGTTGATTTCACCGTTGTGTGACATGTAGCGGAAAGGTTGCGCTCTGGGCCAACTTGGGAATGTATTGGTGCTGAAGCGTGAGTGAACCAATGCCATTGCGGATTCCATTTCCTTATTTTGAAGATCAGGGAAATAGCTGGCGAGCTGCCATGTGGTCAGCATGCCTTTGTAGATGATGGTACGCGCGGACAGTGAAACGGTGTAGAAATACTCGGCACCACTGGTGGCGCAGTATCTGACAGCTTGAGTGCAACGGCGGCGAATGACGTAGAGCTTGCGTTCAAAATCCTGAGAATCGGTGATTTCAGGAGACCGAGCGATAAAGATTTGTTTCATCTGCGGCTCGCATTCGCGTGCTGCTTTACCTAGGATATCACTTTTGACGGGGACATCACGCCAGCCGAGAACACTCTGACCTTCTTTGTGCACTGCTTTTTCAAATGCTTCCATTGCTGCTGCTGCTTCATCGGCGTCGGGGGACAGGTGTACGAAACCAACAGCATATTCACCTTCATTGGGCAATTCGATGTTGAGTTCAGGGGTGACTGACTTGAAGAATTTATGTGGCAGCTGGATAAACAGACCTGCTCCGTCACCAGTAGCTTCATCGAACCCACAACCGCCACGGTGCTCCATGCACACGTTCATATCGAGTGCGCCTTTGATAATATCATGTGATTTCTTCCCTTTGAGATGACAAAGAAATCCGACGCCACAGGAATCGTGTTCATTTTCTGGATCGTAGAGTCCTTGAGCTGGAGGCAACCCGAGTGTCTGTTTGATTGTTTTATTGTGGTCCGACATAAAATGATTAAATTGGTCTTGTTTTTCGTTGTTAACTCGCGGTTGCATGGGCTTTTATTTAGATATACTAAACATTGCCTCTACCGCTGGGCTGTCAAGGGCAGTTATCGGCAGAAACTGCATGTTTTTAAAAGCTTATATGCAAAAGCAATGCCAGTTTGCACTCATAATGGCAATATGTATAGTGGAATTAAAATTATGACACGCGCAATTCTATTTTGAGGACAGTATAGCGATGGCTGAAAAAGTTAATGTGAAGAGATAGATGATCAATATCATAAGGATCATGATACCCATTTGTCGCCAGAATGAGCGCTGATGGGCGATGGCCTGCTCCAGATCTTCAATTTGGTTGCTGATGATTAAGCGTGTGATCGATTTTTCGTATCGTGACAGCCTGAATGATGGAATGATGAACAAGGCAGCCATGATAAGGTAGAATGAGTTGAGTAGGATAATTTGATACAGGGGAAAATAGCCTATCATTTTTCTCACGGTTATCAGATCAACAACAATGATAAACAATGCAGTGATGTATCCTGCGAGGCTGCAGAACCTGACCCATGGGCGGGTAGCACGCATATGTTCGAGGATAACAGGCGAGACATCATGAGTAACATCCTCGTTGAGCACATGAATAGCTCTGTTTGATGTGGGTGGTTGGTAAGGATTTGTGGTCACACAAATATTCTAGCGAATATTCAATGAGTTTGACATTTCCATCTTTAGAAAATGAACGATAGTGCCCTGCGTCCGCCAGAATGGGTGGAAATTAAGTTGTGAGTAGTGAAGAATTCCAGACCATCAGCGAAAAATTAACCAAAGAACCACCGCTGGGTGAGTTGGGTGGTAAGCTTGCTGGGCTATCGTTACCAAAACAGGTTCTGGTTCTGGCTCTTTGGCCATTTCTCCAGAATCTCATGGGTGTGGGAGTCGGCTTTGCTGACATGATGATAGCGGGGCGAATGGATAAGGGGGAATCTGGTGAGGCAATCATGGATATGATCGGGGCATCAATGTATCTGATGTGGTTGCTAATGATTCTACAGGGTGCAATGGGAACGGGTGCTATGGCGCTTGTCTCAAGATCAACCGGGGCGCGCGATATGAAATCAGCTAATCTGGCACTTGGGCAGTCGCTTTTATTGGGAATTGGTACTGGTTTTATAAGTGGAGTGCTTATCTGGTTAATTGTGCCTCACATGGGCCAATTTTTTGGACTGAGTGATCTGGCGCAGAAATATCTTACTAACTACATGAGAATGGGCTGCTTGCTTGCGCCCTTCAGTGGTGTGTTGTTTGTAGCGAGTAGCTGCTTGCGTGCCTATGGCGATACGATGAAGCCATTTTGGTCGATGTTTTTGGTCAATCTGGTGAACATTGGGGCAAGCCTATATTTTGTTTATGAGCTGGGTTGGGGATTGAAGGGTCTTGCTGCTGGCACTGTGATTGGGTGGGGTTCTGGGGCTGTTTTGATCCTCTGGTTTTTACGACCTAACAGCAAGATCCGTCAACAAGCTGGTGGCGATGTGCCGCTGGAGCTACGTGCCGGAAACTTACGCTATGACATTCCGATGCTTCGCCGTATTTGGAACGTAAGCTGGCCGTCGATGATTGAGATTATGGGGATGTGGTCGGTGCATGCAGTCGGTGTTTATTTTATTGGCAGAATGGGGGCTGGAATGATGGGTGCGCACGCTATGGTTATTCGGCTTGAGTCGGTTAGTTTTATGCCTGGCTTTGCTGTTGGAATGGCAGCAAGCACACTTACGGGTCAGTATCTGGGTGCTAAAAATCCTGAGATGGCAAAAAAGGCAGTAAGGTTATGCTGGCTCTTTGCTATTGTTGCGATGGGAGGCACAGGTTTGCTTGTCTCGATTTTCAATACAGAATTCCTCGCACTTTTCGGCGATCCGAGTTCAGAACAATTTCAAATTGCAGCACCAGTGATCCGAGTCGTCGGTCTCATGCAAGCAGTCAATGCCACGATGATGGTGATGAAAATGTCGATGCGTGGTGCAGGGGACACACGAACGGTAACAGTCTATTCGTTCATATCTATGGGGTTGATCCGCGTCGGGCTGCTTTGGGCTCTGATGAAGTGGTTTGACCTCAGTTTGCTTGGCATCTGGTTGGTTATGATGGTGGATGTGGTGGTGCAGTGCATTATCTTCGTCAAACTACACCTCAAGGGAGACTGGCTCAAAAGAGAGGTCTAAAATTCATAGTGACATGATTCTTGCTTGCAGAGGAGTAGGGTAATGATCGATTTTATGTGCATGCAATTTTTAAACGTAACAGCAGAAGCAAAAGCAAATATCTACTTCGATGGAAAAGTTGTCTCTCATGGTGTGACCTTAGCGGATGGAACTACCAAAACATTTGGTATCATTTACCCTGGAAGTTATCACTTTGGTACTGAGAAAGCAGAGCGGATGGAGATTACGGATGGGACCTGTCAGGTAACGCTTGATGGAGTTGATGGCAGCGATACTTTCACTGCCGGTGAGCACTTTGACGTGCCTGCTGACTCAGGATTCACCATCAGCGTGGATGATATAATTTGCCAGTATGTTTGCTCGTATATTGAGTCGTAATTAATCAGTGTGACCCTGTAATACCCAATCGTATTCTTTAGCGATTTGGTCTTCGATAGGAATTTGAAGATTACTGGGAAGCACGCCCCACGTATATGTTTCGATCTCAAAATGTGTACAGAAATCTGAATGCTGCTTAAGGTAGGAAAGAGCGTCCATGGCGTGATTGTTGGTAGAACCAAGAGGTGTTTCTGGCTCTGTGTAGAGTGGGATGTGGAAGTGCACGCGCGCTTCGCGAGAATAGTGAGGAGTTGATCGTGAAGAGTGAAAGTCCGGTAAGTCCTTGAAACGTGTTAGAGAGCCGTCGTTGTCCTTGATGATTACTTGGTGAAGGTAGGTAGGCTCGTCAAAGTCTTTGATTTTTTCTAACGCTTGCTCTGATGTCGGGTCGAATTCCAGAGCTGATGAGAGATGCACTTTGGAGATACGTAGTCCAGCGGCGCGTAATGCATTGAGTGATTGATGGCAATCGTCGAACTCGAGCGCGAAGTGGCAGGTATCATAGTTGATTCCAATGCGGCGTTTGATGATATCAGGGTCATCAACGGTATTGAGGAAGCGCTCAAAAAACGCCAGAGTTTCCTCTGTGTTTTCAAAGTGCCCGAGTGGTTCAGGCTCTAGTCCTAGATGAAGGTCGCGGTTGTGTTTCTTGGAGAGAGCTTCGATCTGTTGAGCGCATGCTTCTAGATTTTTAAAAATATCAGCCTCGATGGCGTTGAACTCTTTGAACGAGCCGGGTAGGGTGGAAACTGAACCATCGATATTCTCGGGCACGAGTCGGGCGATAATTTCAAACAAGTTATTAGTGTAATTTAGGCGTTCCGAGCTTGTCCAATCCGGCTGGTAGACCTTTTCCTTCACTCGTGTTCCGTGGAAGGATCCATAAGGAAACCCGTTGATCGTGAACACATAACAATTTTCTTCAGTGAGCCACTGCTGGAATTTTTGAAGGTTGTCGTCAGCTAGGAGTTCTTCAGCAGCCACTGCCGATAATCTAAGCCCAATGGCATAGCCGGTAGCTTGGTGTTGGGAGCAAGGTGATATGAGCTTGTCGCGGACAGCGAGCGTATGTTTTTTGAGAACGTTCCATGTTTCCTGCCAAGTTTCAGCTGGATGGATATTAGTGCAGTAGGCGAGATGTCCGTTTTGAAATTTCACAATGCTTCTACGTGTCGGATATCGAGAATTTTCACCAGATTTGCGAAGGGATCTTTGAAAAAAAGTATAGCTTGGCGGCCAATGATTTTCACCTCGATAGCTCTTCCTCGTGGATCAGGTTGGGAATAGTCACCGTGGGTATCAGTGGGGTTGGCCTCCAGACGACCAATGAATCCTAACAATTCTGTTCGGTTCGCAAGGGCGCGGAGTTGATCCGCAGCCTGTGTGTGAATATACACGAGCGTCATTCCGAGAGAGAGTCTCTGGTTTTTTTTGCTGTCTCCCAATTATCCGTATCAGCGTCTTCAATGCGTTGATGTATGGCGGGCATTACAAGCTTGTTGCGCTTGAGCCTCATCATAAGTAGATAACTGGCGAGGTGATCCTGCTCGGCGTCAGTGAGTAACCCGATAGCCTCTTTGGCTTGTGAAAGATTCTGGTTATCCATCGATTTTAAAATTTTTCGATTGGCTGAGGAACTTGATTGGGTTTTCGTACACCACCTTGTGAACGAGGTCCTTGGCAAGTTGACGTTTTTTCATTTCTTGGATGCACTTGGGTACGGCGAGAGGATCGGAAACACCCCAATCGCATGCGGAGTTCATCCAGATGTTTTCCATGCCAAAGTTTTCTAGCATGTCGATGGCGCGAGCAGGGGTGCATTTGGACTCAGGATAGAGTGTCATACCGGCCCAGAATCCAGCATCGAGAACCAGTCCAGCAGTGTGTTCTTCAACATGGTCTACAATGACGCGTGAGGGATCAACATTTGCATTTTTTAATGCATCAAGAATCAGTTTAGTACCTTTGAGTTTATCCTCAAGGTGCGGCGTATGGATCAGGATGGGGAGGTCATATTTTTTTGCAAGTTCTACATGTTCTTCAAAAATTTTCAGCTCACTAATGGTGTTTTTATTGAGCCCGATCTCACCGATACCCAAAACTGTGGGTGCATCAATAAAATCGGGAATGATTGCCATCACCTCGCGTGCAAATCCTGCATCCTCGGCTTCCTTGGGGTTGATGCACAGCCAGCAGTAATGTTTGATACCAAATTTTGCGGCACGAGCGGGCTCGTATTCCGTCAGCTGGCGGTAGTAGTCGTGAAAGCCCTGCGGCGATGATCGATCAAATCCCGCCCAGAAAGCAGGTTCGCATATCACTTCGCATCCTGCGATGGCCATGGCTTCGTAGTCAGCCGTGGTGCGGCTAACCATGTGAGCGTGTGGTTCTATGTAAGGCATGAAATTGTTCAGTTGTTTATCTCTAGACGGGGAGCTCCGAATGCACCCTGGATTGTTGCTTTGGGGATCGGTTCCTCCGAGTGATCAGAAAGGGCTTCCAGCACTGCTTGAGCGCGGGGGACGGCGCCCGGGTTTTGCATCGCATTGAGTGCTTGGTTAAAACCTTCGTAGCGAAAATCGGTATTGCCCTCATGTCGATCCAACCGATCGAGAAAAGCGGCAATGTCTATGAGTTTGCAGCGCGCATCCATGAAGTAGAGGTCGAGTATGTCTTCCTTGTTGGGCATGGATTTATAATAAGTGTTAAACTTGAAAATCCAAACTCCAAATTCGGTTTCCAATTTCTAATTTTCAAGATAGAACACATTCATGAGCGAGATGACAGACAATGACTTGGGAGACCAGCCCCTCGACAACATGATGGAGGGGTGGCAACTAGAGAATCACGATTTAGTAGAAGTATCCACTGAGCAACTCACACACAAGCAGGTTCAGCGAGCACGTAAGGGGCGTCGTTTGACACTCAAAATGATGCAGAAGGTGACTCGTGCATTTAACGTGACGATCTGGCATCGGCTCACGGACGAACAAAAAGAAGCCTACTACGAGTACATGCATCGTGATCTTTTCAGTTACGCGAAGGGATATGATGCAGACTGGAAAGATCCAAACACTGAATTGCAATCAGGCTCCGGAAATTCTTAATCTTCCATGGAGGTAGGGTATCTTATTATTGGGCAAGGTCTCGCGGGGAGTGCACTGGCTTTGGAACTAATCAACCGAGGAGAGCGGGTTCTGGTTGTGGATCGACAGGATCCGGGATCGTCATCGCGAGTAGCTGCTGGGCTCATCACCCCGCTAACGGGTAAGGGAATGAATCCTGCTTGGCGGCAGCGAGAGTATCTAGACATTGCCAAGGGCTATTATCGTAAGCTCGAATCAGAGAGTGGTCGGAAACTTTATCATTCCACACCCACCGTGCGAATTTTCCAGTCGGAAAAAGAGCGTGAAAAATGGCGAGCTAAACATTGTGAGTATAAAGAGTGGGCATTCGATACCGAGGCACCTGATGATCCTATTCGATCTGGATTTGGTGCTATCGAAATGCCCGAAGGTGCATGGTTAGACACTCTGGCATATTTGCAAGTTGTCCAGGATCGACTTATTGACGCCAAGGCTTGGCGGCAGGGAAGCTTTTATGAATCGGATGTGCAGTTTTTACCCGATGGGGTTCAGTGGAAGGATGTTAAAGCGGAAAAAATTATTCTATGTCAGGGAGCATATGGACTTTCGGGTGTAGCGGGATATGATGGCTGGTTTGGCAACGTAGCCCACCGTAGTGCCAAGGGAGAAATACTCAGCCTGAGGGTAGGTGGGTTGGATGAAAGCAAGCGATACCATGCGAACGGCTGGCTAGCTCCTCGTGAGGGTGGATTGTGGAAGGCTGGTGCGAATTACGAATGGAAAGTTCTCGATTCAAATTCTACTGATGCGGGGAAAGAAGAAGTGCTCAACAAGTTGCGCACCTGGATCGGAGAAGATGATGTGCAAATGGAGGTGATCGGACATGAGGCTGGTGTTAGGCCGATCATCAGGAATAGCCGACCCATAGTGGGATTTCATTCGAAACATTCAAACGTCGGTTTTTTCAACGGCCTTGGATCGAAAGGAACGCTTATGGCACCGGCCGTGGCGGCTCACTTTGCGGCGTTTCTATGCGGTGAGTGTGAACTCGATAATGAGCTAAAAATCCCATAGCTTATGGATTGTAATGTTGTCCAGTGTAGTTTGTTGGAAACAGCGCATGCGCTTGTATCTTCGAAGACCCTTCCCGGAGATGCTGCAGTGGATGCTACAGTGGGTAATGGTCACGATACCTTGTTTCTTGCCCAGTGTGTGGGATTGAAGGGTGAGGTCATTGGCTTCGATGTGCAGCAACAGGCGCTGGATAATGCAAAACATCGGCTGAGGGCTTCTGACGTATCGATCAATCTCCACTGCGCTGGGCATGAGGAAATGGATACCTATGTGCAGCAGGAAGTTGCGGCAGTGATGTTTAATCTCGGATATCTTCCGGGCAGTGACAAATCAACAATCACGCAGACTGAGACGACCCTTCTTGCGCTTGGCAAGGCGTTGGCACTACTGAAGAATGGAGGGGTGCTCAGTGTGATGTGCTACCCTGGGCATGCGGGAGGCGATGTTGAATCGCGTGCCGTAACCAATTTTTTCGAAAACCTAGATGGCTCCCGGATGTTTCGACGCGAGGGAGCGGGTGAGAAGTCGCCATTTTTAATCGTGATACAAAAAAACGGCCAGCCTCATGTGGAGGCTGACCGCGAATTGGAATTACAATAACCTCTCTAGAAAGGCTTACCTTGCATTGGTTTGACACTCCTAATAGTCATTCTAAATGGTTTTAGTGCCTCAGCAATCTTGTCCTTATCAAGATCGCCAGCTTTGGCCATGTGAAGAGTGATTCCACGGTTAACATATGCACCAGTGATGCCTTCCACTTTCTCTAAAGCCACACGGGCTTTTTCGTTAGTGTCCGCTCATCCGGTGCCGGTAACTGCGAGAACATACCCTGCTTCAGGGATCACGGCTTGTGACTTGGAGAAGGATGCCAAACTGAGATTTTTACCTTCGATGGCGGCCTTGGTTTTGGCCTCATCGAGAGACTTGCCTTCTTCCATGACGACGGTAGCACGGTAGCCCGACATGAGGATTTTTTTGACACCGTCTTGAGATTTAATGGCCATACTGGCCCTTGTGGCAACGCCTCACCCTTTGCCTTTGACGTTGACTACGTAGACGGTGGCTGTGTTTTGGACTGGAGCCTCTGCGGCATCGTTGTTGATTATGACTTCTGCGACATTGGCCTGACCGGGTAACACAGATAACCCGAAAGCGGCAAGCGCAGTAGTTAGTAGGATAGTAGTTTTCATGATAAGAATATACAAATTGTGTATATAGTCGTTACCAATATATGTTTTTTGGTCGTAATGCAAGTGTTAGAGTCGTTTTTTGCGAAATTAATTTATTTCAACGATCATATTAATTTCTACAGACACATTTAAAGGAAGTGCTGATGCTCCCATTGCGGTGCGAGAGTGAATACCCTTGTCGCCAAAGATATTTACAAGCAAATCAGAGCAGCCATTGATGACCTCAGGGTGTTGGTAGAAGTTGGGCTCTGAATTAACGAAGCCACCGACGTTGACGATACGGCTAACTTTATCAAGATCACCTATTTCATCTTTGATGACTGCGAGCCGATTCAGGGTGATTGCGCGAGCGGCATCCTGAGCCGTTTCAATCGAGGTGTCTGTGGGGACTTTTCCAAGATAAGTGTCGTCATCAAGGGGTGGAATACCCCCGGCAAGGAACAGGAGATTGCCCGTGCGCACGCAGTTCGCGTAGGAGCCTGCGGGTGCGGGAGGGTTGGGTAGAGCATAGCCGAGTTCGTGTATACGCGATTCTATTTTTGACATGATGATTGGGTATTGAGGTTATTTTTTAGCCAATGCCGCAGCAACAAAACCAGAGAAAATTGGATGTGGGTGGTTGGGCTTAGATTGAAATTCAGGGTGGAACTGTGCGCCAATAAAAAATGGGTGGTTTGATATCTCCACGATTTCCACGAGGCCCTCTGGATCGGAGACGGCGCTAATTTTCAGACCTGCTGATTCGATTTGTTCCCGATAAGCGGGGTTGAATTCATAGCGGTGGCGATGACGCTCAGAGACGTTTGATGTTTGGTAGAGCTTTTCCGCTACCGTATTTGGGATGATTTTGGACTCGCTAGCGCCCAAGCGCATTGTTGCGCCCATATCCTCTATGCCTTGTTGTTCTTCTTGAAGCGAAATGACTGGATGAGGGGTGTCTTTGTCGAATTCGGTAGAGTTAGCATTTTCCAAACCGCAAGCGTTGCGAGCGAATTCAATGGTGGCAATTTGCATGCCTAGGCAGATACCAAAGAAAGGCAGATTGTTTTCTCGCGCGTATCTTGCGGTCAGGATTTTGCCTTCGGTTCCACGATCACCAAAGCCGCCGGGTATTAGTATACCGTTCATGCCGTCGAGATGGGCAGCAGCCCCATTTTTTTCGATGGCCTCGGCTTCGATTCGTTCCACAACCACCCTTGTGTCGTGAGCCGCACCAGCATGAGTAAGGGATTCGTAAATTGACTTGTAGGCGTCTTGAAGTTCGATGTATTTTCCGACAACGGCGATTTTGACTTCGTGAGTCGGGTTGATGATGTGCTCGACAAAGTCCTGCCATTCATTGAGGTCAGGTGAATCAGATTCGATCCCAAGTCGGTCGGCGACAAGGCGATCTAGTTTGTCCCGGCGAAGATCGATTGGACATTCGTATATCGTGTGCTCAACATCACGGAAGGCCACGACATTTTTCTTCTCAACATTGCAAAACATGGCAATCTTGCGTTTATTATCTTCGTCCAGATCATGTTCCGTGCGGCAGATAATGATGTCTGGTTGGATTCCGATTTCGCGTAGCTTGGCGACTGATTGCTGGGTCGGTTTGGTTTTGATTTCGCCTGCGGCTCTGATGCGCGGCAGCAAGGTGACGTGGATGAAGCAGACGTTGTCACGACCGACGTCGAGTGAGAATTGCCGCAGTGCCTCAAGGAATAGGTGCCCTTCGATATCACCGACGGTGCCGCCAATTTCTGTGATAATGACATCGGCGTCGGATCGTAAGGCGACGTCATTGATTCGGGCTTTAATTTCATCAGTGCAATGTGGGATAAATTGCACGGTTTTTCCTAGGTATTCACCTTTGCGCTCCTTGCGGATGACATTTTCGAAGACTTGACCAGATGTGAGATTGTTAAAGCTTGTGAGTGTGCAGTTGGTAAATCGTTCGTAGTGGCCTAGGTCGAGGTCAGTTTCTGCTCCGTCATCGAGCACATAGACCTCGCCGTGCTGAAATGGGGACATTGTGCCTGGATCGACATTCAAGTAAGGATCGAACTTCTGCAATATTACAGACAGGCCGCGATGTTCCAGAAGAGTTCCTAAAGATGCGGCTGCGAGGCCTTTTCCTAGCGAGGAAACGACGCCCCCTGTAACGAATATATATTTGGTAGGCTGAGGCATTTGAATATTTTATTTAGAATATTTAATAATGAATTATCGAAGCAAATTTTCGATTTGGCGTGCTTGTTCAGGGGTGTCAACACCAGGAGATTCATCGTCGGTTATGATCACTCTAATACGGGCATTGTTTTCGAGTGCACGGAGTTGCTCAAGCGATTCTGCTTGTTCAAGTGGTGACGGTGTCCAGTCGATGAATTTTTCTAAAAAGTCACGTTGGTAAGCGTAAATACCTTTGTGTCGATAAAGCTGAAGCGGGGTATTTTCACATCGACGAAAGGGCAGGGGGCTTCGTGAAAAGTAGAGGGCATCGCCATTGAGGGCTAGCACACATTTTACAACATTCGGATCGATCAACAGTGCTTCATCGTCAATTGCGTTGGCAGCGGTTGCCATTGCAATATCTTTATCGTCGTGGAGAGCTATAACGAGTTGGTCAATTAAATCTGGATCAATCAATGGTTCATCGCCCTGAATATTAATCACGTGAGTGGTATCGGGAAACAGATTAGTAGCCTCGGCTATTCGGTCGGTGCCAGTGGGGTGGCTGCTAGCGGTCATAACCACATCTGCGCCGAAAGATTGCGCCGCGTCGTAAATACGTTGGTCGTCTGTGGCGATAACAAGATGATCCAATTTTGTGCACTGCTGGCAACGTTCCCATACGTGTTGAACGAGTGGTTTCTGGTTGATCAGATGTAACGGTTTGCCCGGGAAACGAGAAGACGCCCATCGAGCTGGGATGACGCCCAGAGTGTGGTTTTTTACGGATGTTGTGTCGTCAACCAAATCTGGAATTTAGTTATGATCGAAGTGCCGTAAACGACAAGACTCTTTTGCAAATAGTTGGAAGTTTTGAGTTTGTGCATTGATTGAAGACTACTGGCTGATAGTCTCTTCATCAATGGAGAAGGAAGTGCATGAGTTTTTCACCCTATGGGATTGGGCTGTTGTGGTTGGCTACATGATTTTCACGACGGTGCTGGGACATCGTCTCTCTGGTAAGCAAGCAAACATCAAAGATTTTTTTCTGGGGGGGAAGAAGCTGCCTTGGTGGTCAGTAAGCGGCTCCATGATTGCAACGGAGATTAGCGCTCTTACTTTCATAGGTGTTCCCGGAATGGTCTTTGCAGCTAATGGAGATTGGACATACCTGCAATGGGGGCTGGGCTCAATTATTGCTAGGTTGGCGGTAGCTCAGTGGCTTGTGCCGCTGTATTATGAGAAGGAAATTTACAGCCCATATGATTTTATGGGGAACCGGCTCGGTGAAGGGGTGCGCAGGTTGGTTACTGGGCTGTTCGCTCTGGGTTCAATTCTTGGGCAAAGTGTGCGCGTGGTTGTAACCGCAATAATCTTGCAGGTGGTGACTGGGATGGACCCAATGTTGTGTATTATCATCATAGGTGTCGTTGCTGTCCTCTGGACATTCATGGGTGGAATGCAGACTGTAATCTGGACAGATGTCATCCAGTTTGGGTTATTTATATTTGGTGGTTTTCTGGCGCTTGGGATTTTACTTTATTCTCTTGGTTGGAGCCAAATTTCCGCGTTAAACCAGATTGTAATTGATGGTAGTGAGATAAATAAACTTCGCTGGATTGATCTTACGACCCCTTTTGAAAATCCGGCTATGCGATACACCTTGTGGGTTGGGCTTCTTGCGATGCCTTTTCAGAATTTTACTGCATTTGGAGTAGACCAACTTAATACCCAGCGCATGTTTTGCTGCGGTAATGTGAGTGATGCTCGTAAGGCAATGTGCTGGAGCAGTATCTCGCTTATCGTTACAATACTGATGCTATCAGTAGGGGCTGGGTTATTCGCATATTATCAGGTGAATGAACCGACTGGTCAGCTGGCGGCTCTTTTCAGCAAAAGCAGCAACAACGTTTTTCCCTCATGGATAACCATGGAGGTTCCTGTTGGTTTGAGCGGACTGATTCTGGCTGGGGCATTCGCGGCGGCAATCTCCAGTTTGGATTCGATCCTTGCTGCGCTGAGTCAATCTAGTTTGTCGATTTATTATGGAAGGGATCGATTGGAGGATCGGAAAAAGGGGGCTGAAATGGTTCGTGTTTCTCGCATCATTGTATGCTTGTGGGGAGTCATCTTAACAGTGGCTGGATTGCTGCTTTGGATAATATATGAAAAGAATCCAGATAGTGATTTGATCGGATTAGCATTCGGAATGGTTGCTTACACCTATGGCCCGTTACTTGGGGTGTTGCTCGCGGCGATTTTACCCTTTCGTTCAGATACGATTGGTTTGATTTGTGGTACTTTTTTATCTATCCTATTGGTCTCATGGTTTAGACCTGAGCTGCCGTTGCTTATGGGCTTTTGTGGCTTTGAAGATTTAGCTATATCGCTGGTTAATTCACGTCCCAGGTTAGCATCGGAATGGTTCTTCCCTTTGAATGCGTTACTGACTTTTTTCTGTGGGCTGTTGATTGGAGCGCTGCGGCGATATTCTGGTAAAAGTGAATAAGCTTACGATCTATTTTTTTTGAGGTTATTTGACTCTTTAATGATGTGCTTGCACATCTAACAAGTGGAGTTCAGCAGAAGTATTTTACCCCGCTTTACTAATTTCCAGGTCAAGAATTTTAAAAATTTTGTTGTGGAACTATTGTGGAATAGGGAATTGGCAGTAAGTCCACTTCCTTCGATTTTAAATGTTTTGCGCGTATTGTGAAACATGAGTTTTATGGGGGCGGATTTTGCTGCGCGTTGCATGTGGCACCATAACACAATTTATAATACACATATTTTTAAACAAATAATGAAGGAGACTTTAATACCCCTCGTGGCAGATGATACAAATTCTGTCGCTTCAGAAGCTACCAATGATACCAATGGACCCAATAGAGAAAAATTTCAGGAAGCTATTTCTCACGAGCTGAAAAAGCTTGTAAGCAACGATGCTTACGGTCGCTGGTTTGAGGATGCTATTATTTCGGATGTTAATGAGACTGAGGCATCATTGGTTGTGCCCAGTGATATTCACCAAGTGTGGATTGAGGCCAACTACATGCCGGAGGTGCAGACTGCATTGTCATCTGTTTCAAATATGCCGCTCAAAATGCGAATCATTGTTGACGAAGCTCTCATGAAGAAGAGTGGGCTAGCGGTGGGTAATGCCGCAAGTGACGAAGACAGTCAAACAATGGCAAACGGCAACGATGATAAACAATCGCAGAATGTTCCAGCACAGGATGATTTTGGGCTGCATGTAGATGACTTTTACACTACTTCTGATGATGGATCTGATACCACGCGAAAGAAGCTTAAAAAAGCAGGGCTTAACCCGCTTTTCAATTTTGATCGTTTTGTTGTGGGTCAAAATAACGAGTTTGCCCATGCCGCTTGTATTGCAGTGGCAAATGCTGAACAGGCAATTTATAATCCACTGTTCATACATGGTGGCTCTGGTCTTGGCAAAACCCACATGATGCAGGCCATTGGTCAAAAGCTAATGTTGAACAAGCCTGGTGTGCGTGTTGTTTATCTTACATGTGAAAAATTTATTAATGAATTCATCGATACTGTGCGTAAAGGCTCACTGGAACGATTCCGCAAAAAATACCGGCGAGCTGATATTCTGTTGATTGATGACGTTCAGTTTCTCGGTGGTAAAGAGCGTTCACAAGAAGAGTTTTTTCACACCTTCAATGAGCTTCTTGATTTACAAAGTCAAATTGTCCTTACCTCTGACCGCCCAGCATCAGAAATTACCAATATTGAGCCTCGTCTCATTTCTCGATTTGAGTGTGGTCTTACAGTCGAACTGCAACCTCCAGGCATTGAGACACGCATGGCTATCATACGCCGTAAAATGGATGAGTGGGATGTTGCACTACATTCTGATATTTTGGAAATGATCGCTGAGCGTATACAGAGCAACGTTCGAAGGCTTGAAGGTGCATTGGTTCGAATTGCAACATTCGCATCGCTTGGAACTGAGCAGGTCACAGTTGAGCGTGCAGAGTATTTACTCAAAGATATTCTCCAGCAAGAAGGGAAAAAACGCGTTAATATCGATGCGATACAGAAGACAGTTACAGAATATTACGATTTGCGTATAGCTGATATGACAAGTCGACGTAGGCCTTCCAATATTGCTTTTCCCCGCCAGGTTGCCATGTATCTGAGCAGAAGGCTGACGCAGTGCTCGTTAATGGAGATCGGTGAAGCATTTGGCGGACGTGATCATGGAACAGTGATCTATGCAGTGCGTAAGGTTCAGCAGCGCATGGAGTGCGAGCCACAAGTGAGAGAATCTATAGAAATGATAACGACGACGCTGCATCGTAAATAGGGGCTGTTGTAGGGAAACTAGAAGCTACTTTTATGTGGCATCAATACCGGATACAAACAGGCATTGAAAAATGCTCATGATTTGTTAAAGAGTTCTTGCCTTGAAGCGAGATTGCTCCAAAGTCACTGCGTCATGAGTTTGAATTTTGGACGTGTTAATCTCCGTGATTCAAGCATTGCAAAATCCCCTTAAAAATCACTCCATTCCCATATGAAATTCACGATCGGTAAGGAAGCACTCCTAGAGGGTCTCAATCAGGTTCAGCACGTAGTAAGCACGCGTGCAACATTGCCCATTTTATCTAATGTTCTCATTGAGGCTGCTGATGGAAAACTCAAGCTCACCACGACGGATCTTGATGTGGGTGTCAGCGGGAGCGTTGAGGCGAACATCAACAAAGAGGGCTCAACCACTTTACCTGTCAAGCGCTTGGTGAGCATCATTCGTGAGTTGCCTGCTAGCGAGGTAGAGATTTCTGTAGACTCCAAAAATCACGCCAGTATTAAGTCGGGCCCAAGTTTTTTTAAAATCATCGGTCTTGGCGAGGATGAGTTTCCTCCGCTTCCGAAATTTGAAGATGCTACTGAGTTTAAGATCAGCCAAGGGGTATTACATGATGCCATAAAGAAGACATCTTATGCGATATCATCGGATGAAACGCGCTACGTCTTGAATGGTATTTATGTTTCTTTCAAAGAGGGGAAAATGACTTTTGTTGCAACTGATGGTCGTCGCCTCGCCATGATTGAAAACGACCTTGAATTCCCTGCCAGTCACGAGACTGATATCATAATCCCGTCGAAGGCTATTAACGAGCTTCAGCGCATGCTTGGAAGCGAGGGGGATGTAATAGTTCGTTTGAGTGGAAACCAGATTAGCTTTGAGGTAGGCGGCAGTATTATTGTGAGTAAGCTCATTGAGGGCAATTACCCGAACTACAAGCAAGTCATTCCGGGTGAGCGAAAGGAACGAGTCACCATCAATCGTGAGGAATTTCTCAATACCGTGCGTCGTGTATCACTATTGACATCTGAGAGTTCAAATTCTGTTAAACTTACTTTTAGCAAGGGAAGTATCGACGTGCAGGCTAACTCTAAAGACATTGGAGAAGCCAAAGAGCCTGTCATTGCGGATTACGATGGTGATGAATTTGCTATTGCATTTAATCCCGAGTTCCTCATGGCTCCTCTCAAGAACTTGGGAGAAGAAACCGTATACCTCGACCTTATTGATGGCATGAGTCCAGGAGTTGTTCGTATTGATGGAACATTCCTCTATGTCATCATGCCGATGCGTGTGAGTGGTTAACGGTCAAAGATTTTCATCAAACGCCTGTAGGTTATTACTTACGGGCGTTTTTGCATGTCGCGTGTATCAAATTTACGATTCAATGAAGGCTATGAAATTCAACTCCCTTTGCTTGCTGGTCATGATGTTGATATCATGCTCAGATAATGCGTCTGTAGGGACTAGCTCAGCTATTACGAAAACGCCCATGCATGAAGGCCGTGCTGTTATTGATCAAACGAGATTAAATCCTGTTATCAGGCCAGGAGAGATTACAAATTTAGAGACTGATCAGTTGTTTGATATGATGCGAATGGGTAGAGTTGTCCTCATCGATGTGAGACCGTCATTTTTTTATCGTTTAGGGCACATTGATGGTGCGATTAATTTGCCAAAAAGTAAATATGACGACTGGCAACCAGAGCTTCTGCCTAAGATCAGACAAGCAAACGTTTCAGGACAAATTGTTGTGTTTTATTGTCAAAATGCTGGTTGCACCGATGCCTATAAAACTGCCATGAAGTTTGTGAATCTGGGTCACACAGTGTCCATTTATCGGGCGGGATGGAGAGAATGGAAAAGGGCAGGTCTCCAATAGCTCTGTGGGGTAAACGGTTTCACTACTGGCATTAAGCCCGTACCTATGATTTAAATGACTACGGAAAATGACTGAGTAATTTACTCAGCATACTCAGCCCAAGAGGAAGTCGTTTCCCAGACCCTGATTTTAGAAATTCTGACATCGGCTCTTACTGGGTAATCTGGATCTGCATCATTTACAAACTGGTGTAGTGACGCCTTGGTGTGTTGATAAATGGTACGTGCCATAACTTCAGTGGTAGGGTCCTCGCTTTCAAACCCAATGATTCTCTCCCCGTATGCTTCTTTGAAGAAATCAAATTTTGGGTCCTCCGTGTTCATGCAAAGTGCATGATCATAAGTTTCTAGAAAATCACCGATCATACGACCAATCAATTTGAAGTCGAAGACCATTTCTCTATCGTCTAGGCTATTGGCTTCAAAAACTAATTCGACTTTCCTTGTATGTCCGTGAGGAAATCGACACTTATCAGGGTGCTTGGATAGCAGGTGTCCATTTTCTACCTCGATCATTTTGCAAATTCGGTAAGGCATAGTGTATTCAGGATGGTGGGTTCGCAGGAATTAGTGAAGCTTAATGACGCAGATGTTATCGGATGCCAAGCTAGTGTTTCTTTCTTTGTTGTAAAAGGACACCAGCAGCCAAGAATTGGTAGGAAAAAATGGCTATTTTCAATGAAAATAATGGCATCAAAATGAGCCATTGCAAATACATGATGTTGATTGAAGGAAATACGCCCGACAGGATTCGAACCTGTGACCGCCGGATTAGAAATCCGGAGCTCTATCCAGCTGAGCTACGGGCGCTTAAATGGTGCACGGATGGCTCGGGGGGTTTAATGCGCGAGTAAACATACGTCAAGACGCATCACAGAGTTACTTTGCAACTAATTTAACAAATGTCGGTGGAAACTATCCGTTTGGTAAATTGTCTTGTTCGTTTTCTATGCGCTCGGCGAGCCATTGCTTCATCATTGATTGGTAATTCAAATACCTTGAGCGTGCCAAGCGCTTGATTCGAGCCAACATTCTTGGGTCGAACCTCAGAGTGATTGTGGTGGATTCACGTGAATCTGGTTTGTGAATGGAAGTCGCCATCAGCTTGGGACTGAGCTCGTTTTCTTTCCAGAATTCAGCTTCGGCTGATTCATCGGCAAAGGGCGGGATTTCATTCCAAGATTGAATAGTGTTCATAGTTTTGAAATTGAGTGTTATTTTATTTCTCCGTAGCTGCGCTGATAGAATCGGTTTTCTGAATCAGTCATTTCACGTGAGGATACTACTCTGGCATTCTTTCCATCTGTCCAAAAAGAACAAAAAAGGTAGCGATCCTCAACGGTGCGACCCAACAGGTAGTATCGAGCCTCACCGTCAGAACGTTCAGTATCGGGCAGTAGTTTTATTGCAAAGGGATCCTCAAAAATCTCTTCCAACTCACGGGGGGTTGTTGCTTTGAGATCGACTGTTGAATTAGTAAAATCGAATTCCATGTGTGTGTGGGGCTACGTTATCAATGCGTATTACGCACAATTACATAATGCATCACATTTGAACACGAAATTTTTCTATCGTTGTCACGATTGTAGGGCAAGCTGTCTCAGCAGTGATTTTGCATGAAGTGGATGTGTACCGGGGTAAGCTGAAAGGATTTGAGCTAGCATGGCGCTTACCCTTGGGGCAGCAAAGCTGCTGCCAAAGACTTCTCTCTTTTCGCCTCTAAGCCAGGGAATGGTTTTTTCATGACCTGTGATTGCGAATTCGACCATGCTGTCGTTATTGAGTTGAAGTTTGGTGCTGTCATTTGGACATGCCCCGACCGCTATGACCGTTGGGAAGTAGGCGGGCCATTCTGGGGTGTGGAATCCAGCATTACTGCCGGATGAGACTACGTGAATTCCTCGGAGGTATAGAGCATCCAACCAACCCTTATAAATGGATGTATCCTCTGCTCGTGCAGGGGCTCCAAAACTGCACTGTATGATCTCATAGCCACGCATTGCGGCCTCACGAACTCCCTCGCGGATTACCTCGGCACGAGACTCCTTGAAGTGACCAAGCACTCGGAATGATCCTACATCTACCTCAGGGGCAATGCGTTTAATGATTGCAGCTACTGCAGTGCCATGACCGAAAACATCTTCACCTGACCCTTGCACGGTATTGATTTTACCGCCGCGGGATTCAATCACAACGTCATCCCGCAATTTCAGCCCGGATAGATCAGGATGGCTAGTCTCTATGCCAGAATCAAGAATGGCTAATTTCACACCTGCACCTTTGGAGTTGATGAGAGCTTCCCTTGCTTGTTTGGGTGAAATCCATGGTTCATCTGACATGATCAGACATATAACAGCACGAAATCGTTAGCAGACCTAGTGCGAAATTAAAATGGTAGGCCCTTAGACCACAATCGTTTGTTCTCGTTCGGGGCCGTTACCAACATATGTGACTGGTGCACCTGCCAGCTCACCTAAGCGAGTCAGATAGGCCCGTGCGTTTTCGGGCAGGTCATTCCATGAGCGGGCAGAAGTCGTATCAACCATCCAACCTGGGAGTTCCTCATAGATCGGCTGAGCTTTATCCCATGCATGACGATTGGCTGGCGGAAAGTCGTGGCGATTGCCGTCTATGTCATAAGCAACACAGATTTTAATATTTTCTCGCTCATCAAGACCATCCAGAATAGTCACAGCAAGATCTGTAACTCCATTGACCATGCAAGCATAGCGGATGAGAACCATATCGAGCCAGCCGCATCGACGTGGCCGACCAGTGGTAGCACCAAATTCCATTCCGCGGGCGTGAAAATAATCGGAAATATCATCGTTTTCAGTGATAAACGGGCCTGAGCCTACCCGGGTTGTATATGCCTTGCAGACGCCGACGACGCGATCGATCGCTGTGGGAGGTAAACCTGAGCCAGTACAGGCCCCACCTGAAGTTGTATTGGAAGATGTAACAAATGGGTATGTGCCAAAATCCACGTCAAGGAAAGAACCCTGAGCACCCTCAAACAGAATAGTTTTACCATCTTTCCAAGCTTTGTGCAGTGTGGGTATTGTGTTGGTGACGTGTGGGCGAAGTCTCTCTATGGCAGGAGCTACAGATTCCCACACCTGTTGAGTTGTGAAGGTTGGAAGATCGTGTTTTGCAAGAGTTTGATTAGCATCTGCTAGACGTATCTCAATGAGTTCCCGAGCAACTTCCTCATCCAGCATGTCTGCAAGACGCAGTCCGTTGCGGTTTGCCTTGTCGGCGTATGTGGGGCCGATACCGCGTTTTGTTGTGCCAATCTTATTTCTCCCTAGGGCAGCTTCACGTGCTGCATCGAGTTCGCGATGATAGGGTAAAACTATGTGTGCACGATCTGATATGAGCAGCTTGTCTGTTGTCACTGGAATACCGACTTCCTCTAGATTAGTGATCTCCTTACACAGTCCAGTGGGGTCCATGACCACACCATTGCCAATGATGCAGGTTTTGCCCTCCCAGAGGATACCTGACGGGACGAGGTGGAGGATATACTTTTGGTTGTTGGCTATGACCGTGTGTCCGGCGTTGTTGCCGCCTTGGCCGCGTGCGATGACGTCAGCTGTTTCGGTCAGGTAGTCAACGATCTTTCCTTTGCCTTCGTCTCCCCATTGGAGACCGCAGATAATGGTATTCATAAAATTATTTATAATGGAGGAGCAATTCGCTATGTAGTTTAGCGGTTTGATTCGATGAGTTCAGCAAATTCCTCAAAGAAGTATGTGGCATCGTTTGGTCCTGGGGCAGCTTCTGGGTGATACTGCACCGAGAATGCTGGGTGAACCGCATGGCGAAAGCCCTCAACCGTTTGATCATTGAGGTTGATGTGAGTGACCTCTACGTCATCGGGTAACGATTCACTGTCTGTTGCAAACCCATGATTTTGAGCTGTGATGGTGACCTTCCCAGAGCGCAAGTCTTTGACTGGGTGATTCCCTCCACGGTGGCCAAATTTCAATTTGTAGGTGCTTCCACCGAAGACATGAGTCAGTATCTGATGACCCAGGCAGATACCGAAAATAGGAGTTTTCCCTAACAGATTTTTCACCTCCTGGTGGATGTAGTCAAGAGCTGCAGGATCACCGGGGCCATTTGAGAGGAAAACTCCGTCGGGATTCATGGCTAGTATATCTTCAGCTGATGTGCAGGAGTTTACAACTTTGACATTGAAACCGTTTTGCCGGAGATGCCGGAGAATATCGTATTTGATACCAAAATCGTAGGCCACAATGTTGTATTTAGCCTCAGGGAGCTCGCGGTAGTTTCCCTCTTGTCCGGATGATGGGTTGGGGATAGTCCAATCGCGTGATTCACCATCCCAGTTGTATGTTTCTGAAGTGGAAACTTCTTTGACGAAATCGGAACCTTCCATGAGTGATGAATTCTGCGCAGCCTTCACAGCTTCATCAGCTGAGAGCTCCGTAGATATACATGAGCGCATAGCACCAGCAGAGCGTAGATGCTTAGTCAGCGCCCTAGTATCAACGCCTTCAATGCCAATGACATTGTGCTCGGAAAAGTATTCTGGTAGTGTTTGACGTGAGCGCCAGCTTGATGCTACCGGTGAGAGTTCACCGATGACGAAGCCGCGGACGTGTGGTTGGCTGGATTCGGCATCTTCGGGATTAATCCCATAGTTGCCAATGAGTGGATATGTCATGGTCACAATTTGACCGCGGTAGGAAGGATCTGTGATGATTTCCTGATAACCCGTCATTGAGGTGTTGAAGCAGGCCTCACCGGTTGTTGTTCCAGTGTGACCGAATGATTCACCTTCGAAGGTACGTCCGTCTTCAAGTGCGAGAATTGCTTTCATATGTAGGTGCCTTTGGCAATGCGCGCGCACTGTGGAGGGCACAATGAGAATTTTCAAGCGCCAAGTTTTAAGATGGCATATATTACTGCATATTTGGACTTATTAGCCACGCAGCGGGTGAGCGCTCGTCGTTACGGCAGTTGGAATGTGTCCAACGCAGGGGTTGCTCCTTGGTTGAGGTACGCATACCCATTCGCTGCTAAGTGAGTCAGGCAGTGGTATACATCCTCTGGGTCGGCTCTGACAAATCGTGCGACTTGTTCAGCTGTTTGTGCTGATTCGCCGAGTGCTGATTTGACCTGCAGAAGGAGGGCGAGAAATATCCCGGCCGCTTTCTTGCCTGCCTCAACACCGGGTTGGTGATATGCGTTAATATTAACAAGCAAAGCGTATATGGAGACAGCACGTTCAAATAGAGCTATTAATGCGCCTACCGTGCGAGCGTTAACTTCCTCAATGGACAGCGTGATTGATTTTCTTCCGTTCTCGTAGAGTGCGGTTCTAGTGCCGCGGAGAAAGCCTTGAAGGTAATCTGCAGCTGTGACATTTGGTTCTACTTCAGAGCTTTCTCCCTCGCGACCTTTTCTCACTTCAATGAAGATTGTAAAAAAGTTAGCAACACCGTCACGTAACTGCTGCACATATGCATGTTGGTCAGTTGATCCTTTATTGCCATAGACTGCAATCCCCTGATTGACGACCTTGCCATCGAGATCTTTTTCTTTGCCAAGTGACTCCATGACGAGCTGTTGAAGATATTTTGAAAATAGCACTAGTGAGTCCTTATAAGGCAATACAACCATATCTTTCTCGCCTTTGCCATTGCCGGCGTGGTGCCATGCCAGCGCCAGCTGCATGGCCGCATTCCCTTCGGCGTTTTCTGAGCGAGTGCGTTCATCCATGTCAGCAGCTCCTCCGAGGAAGGCATCAATATCCACCCCTTGTAGTGCGGCAGGCACGAGACCTACTGTGGACATAATCGATGAGCGTCCGCCGACCCAGTCTTCCATCGGGAATGTGGTGATGAAGTTATTTTCTGATGCGTAGTTAGATAATTTAGAGTTGGTGCCGGTCACTGCTATCGCATGGTCTCCAAAGTTTAATCCAAGCGCCTCATATGCTGCTACTGCTTCCAACATTCCGTTGCGAGTCTCTGGAGTTCCACCAGATTTTGAAATGACGACTGAGAGCGTTTTGCTTAAGCCGGCTTGGGTGTTGGAAATATCTGCCAGAGTGGTGTCTATACCCGCAGGATCTGTGTTATCGAAAAAATATGTCTTTAGAGGACTGCGGCTGCCGAGGGATTCGTAGATGAACTGAGGTCCGAGTGCGGAGCCCCCAATACCGATGATGAGTAGGTTTTCAAAGCGTCCGCCCTTGGGGTTGGTGAGTAATCCTGAGCTGATTTTGTGGGCAAAATCTTTGAGTGTTGCCAGTGGATCTGTGATTTGCTTTCTAATTTCCTCATTAGGAGCAAGACCTGCGTTGCGCAACCAGTAATGTCCAACCATACGCCCTTCGTCTGGATTCATTATTTCACCCGCTTCAATTTTTTTGATACCCTCAAATGCTCGATTGATTTCAACATTGAGGCCGCTTTTGTAATCCACAGGGATATCCATCCGTGAGGTGTCGATGGAAAAATTCAACTCAGGGTAGCGGGTGGTAGAATTTTGGAACTGTTGCCAATAGGATGTGTTCGACATATCGGCATCATTGAATCCACGCAGCCAAGAAACAAGTGCTTACTGTAAATGAATGTGACATTATTTGTATAATTGTGCGATGAGCTGTCTAGAAGTTGCTGGAACAAAAATGCTATTTGTTAGCAAGGGATAGCCCAATGGTTAATCATTTTTTTAGTTTGTTCCTCTGTATCATGAAATTGGTATATGGGAATTTGGTAGCGCGCGCCTTCGCTCAATATATTTAATCAGAAATCACAGAGCATTGACCTGTTGAAGTGGATTTGTTTACATGAACCATGGCTGCTACGTGTGATCCGAAAGATATGTTGAAACGGTACTTTGGGTTTGATGGGTTTTTGGATGCACAAGAGGAAGTAGTACAGAAAATATTAACTGGCCGAGATGGATTAGTGGTGATGCCGACAGGTGGGGGAAAGTCTCTTTGCTACCAGCTTCCGGCAATGTGCCTTGATGGGGTGACATTGGTGGTTTCGCCACTTATCGCACTCATGAAGGATCAAGTGGATGCGCTGCTTGTGAAGGGAATACCCGCAACGATGATTAATTCGACTCTCGATCCTAGCGAACAACGCGAGCGTATTAGGAAGATGTGTGCTGGCGAATATAAGCTAGTTTATGTTGCACCTGAGCGGTTTAGGGGATCATCATTCATGGAGGCAATCAAATCGGTAAATATTGCATTGTTTGCAGTCGATGAGGCGCACTGCTTGAGTCAGTGGGGACATGACTTTCGACCAGAATACATGAAACTCGGTATGGCGCTTGAGGCGTTGGGAAGACCGCAGGCGCTTGCGCTTACTGCCACAGCGACTCCAACCGTCAGGGATGACATTATGAAAGTCTTGGCGTTGCGTAATCCATTTGAAACGGTAAGTGGCTTCAGTAGGCCGAATTTATTTCTTGCCATTACAACCGTGGATAAACATCGCCAAAAATACGCTCGTTTAGCTGATATCGTTAGCCAGTGGAAAACAGGTATTGTGTATTGTGCGACACGTAAAAGAGTCGAGGAAGTGGCGGAAACGCTACATGGACAGGGTGTGAAATGCATTGCCTATCATGGAGGTATGAGCGAAGCCGAAAGAGAGGCTACTCAGAATACCTTTATTAGCCGTAAGGCTGATGTAGCGGTCGCTACCAATGCATTTGGCATGGGTATTGACCGCTCAGATGTACGTTTCGTAGTGCATTTTGAAATCCCGGGAAGTATCGAGGCATACTATCAAGAAGCTGGTCGCGCTGGTCGTGATGGTGAATCTGCATATTGTGAGCTGTTTTTTAATTATGCTGACACCCGCACACAGGAGTTTTTCATTGAGGGAGCAAACCCCAGTTATCAGACGATCTGTGAAGTTTATCGTTTCTTGCTGAATGAATCTGATGACGATTTCGAAGTGAACTGTACGCTTGATCAGATAGCGGATGGCGCGGATGTTAAGAATGGAATGGCGGTAGGAAGTGCTCTGTCGGTTTTGGTTCGTGGTGCATACATTGAGCGTTTTGATATTACTGGAAAACGGATGAAGGGCACTAGAATCAAGCAACCAGATATACTGGCAATGGACTTAAAGATTGATCGCTCTGCGCTTGAGGAAAAAGACAGGCGTGACCGTGAGAAACTTGATGCCGTGGTGCAGCTTTGTTATGGTAGGCAATGCAGACAGCAGGCGATCTTAGAATATTTTGGCGAGGAAAATGCCAAAGTGTGTGGTAATTGCGATATTTGCAATAGTGCCGATGCGGGAGATGCGCGTGAGCCTCGTTCCGATGAGGAGCTTCTTGTTGTTAGGAAAGCATTGAGCGGAGTGGCTCGTATGAGTCGACAATCATCATCTGGCTGGGAAGGTATTTTTGGCAAAGGTAAAATAATACAAATGCTTATGGGTAGCCAGTCTCAGGAGATCAAGCGTGTTCGGCTCAACGAACTTAGTACTCATGGTCTGCTCAAATCATACGGAACAACCTACCTTAATGAGCTTTTTCGATCGATGCACGAGGCCGAATTAGTTGTTACTCAGAAGGGCGAGTATCCGCTGCTAACACTGACGCTGAGAGGTGAGGAAGTGATGTCTGGAAAAGCTAAACCCAGCATTGTTTGGCCCGAGTATCACACCCCTAGTCGTACAAAAGATGAATCCATTGAAATGGAGGAATATGATTTTGATGCTGCGCTCTATGATAGGCTTAAAGATCTCCGAGAAAAACTCGCAAAAAAGGGGGGGGTGCCGTCATACCATATTTTTCCAAATAAAACTCTTGAGCATTTCACTCGGTTGAGGCCTAAGACGCACGATGCGGGGTGTCGGATCAAAGGGGTAGGAGCGATGAAAGCGGATAGGTATCTTAATTATTTTATCGATGAAATCAATCGAGAGTAAATATGATTGTTTGAGAAATAGAGCCGAAATATCTGGCTTCTTGAGGCGTATGGATGTAGAATTCAGCTGCTGTGAATAATTTGATCAAACATGTGGAAGCGGGGGATGAACTACATTCCCGAGAAGTAGAGGTAGCTGCCACCATGCTATTAGACGAATCGATTTCCGATGAGAAGAAAGCACAATTTCTGAGGGCATTGACTGCAAAAGGTGAGACAGCTGCAGAAATAGCCAGCTTCGTTGAGTGTTTTCTTGAACGAGCTGTTGACCCAGGCACTGGTAATATGAAATTTGATGGCCCCACGATTGATGTGTGCGGTACGGGTGGTGATAAGTTGAATTTATTTAATGTGTCAACTACCAGCATGTTTGTAATCGCAGCTGGAGGAGCTACAGTGGTGAAGCACGGTAATCGCGGAATCACATCAAAAAGCGGAGGCGCCGATGTTTTGGAATCACTCGGAATCAACCTTGAAGTAAGTCCAGAGGTATTCCGACATTGCCTTACTGAGGCGGGCGTTGGTTTTCTTTTCGCCCCTCTATACCATCCTGCGTTCAAGGCTGTTGCGGGAGTGCGTGGAATGCTGGCGAAGGAGGGGATTCGAACGATTTTCAATCTGGTCGGACCATTGCTTAACCCCGCAAGACCAGAGTGTCAGCTCGTGGGCGTTTGTGACCCCGAGCTGGATTCTGTTTTTGCTGAAATCCTTCAGCGACTTGGTAGAGACAGCGCTTGGGTGGTTCACGGCACAACAGCGGACGGTTCACCTGTGGATGAAGTTAGTCTACTAGGAGCTACACGTATTTGTAAATCTGGCAGTTATCAATCGATTGTGGATGAGGAAGTGATGCCTCAAGACTTTGGCTTTGATTGTTGTTCCATAGCTGATCTCGAAGGGGGTGGGGCGGAGGTGAATGCTCGTATACTAACAGATATTTTAAGTGCCAAAGAATTGGGCCCAAGGCGTGAGATGGTGCTATTAAATGCTGGTGCAGGTCTTGCTTGCGCGGGTTTAACTGATTCTATGGGCGATGGGGTTCGTTTTGCCGCTGAGCTCATAGACTCAGGCAAGGCGCTAGAGCGTCTGCACAAGCTACAGAGTGTGGCGAAGTAGCAACTTACAAAGTTTTCTGTGGCGTGGAACTAATCTTGTGCCATCTTAATCACTTGAACCATTATTTTAATTAGTATCATGAGCCGTCGCGTCAAACCCACCAACATTCCCCAAGAAAGAGATTTTACAGGAGGGATGATTCATTCGCAATCCTGTGCATTTGTTGGCTCCACGGGCGAAAAGAAACTCGATGACCGCATCTCTGCGCTTGCCAATGATATTTCTGGTGGAAAAGAGAACTGCTTATTAGCCGAGATGCTGATTTCTGCAGTGCGAATATCTCGTGGCTCGGTTACGGAGGGTGATTTCAAGACAATGAACCGCTCATTAAAGGAGATGCGAATAGCGAGTGAGGTATTTTATCCTTACCGTAATTGCCGCAAGATTTCTGTGTTTGGGTCAGCCAGGACCGATCCTGAGGAGCCTGAGTATAAAGCAGCCGTTGAGTTTTCGCGCAAGATGCGTGATGCAGGGTTTATGACGATTACCGGGGCTGGGCCGGGTATTATGGCGGCTGGAAACGAAGGCGCAGGTCGAGAGGATAGTTTTGGGCTTAATATTAATTTGCCTTTTGAAGCCGCCGCCAATGCATTTATTTCGGGTGATGATAAATTAATCGATTTTAACTTCTTTTTCACTCGAAAGTTGTCGTTCGTGAAGGAGTCGGACGCAGTTGCGGCATTTCCCGGTGGTTTTGGCACCATGGACGAGATATTTGAGACACTCACGTTAATACAGACAGGTAAAGCAACTATTTACCCGCTTGTATTAGTTGATGCCAAGGGCGGAAAGTATTGGAAGTTTTGGCAGCAATTCGTGGTAGAGCATCTCAGCCGCCTTAAACTGATTTCAGAACATGATTTTTCGCTCTACAAGGTGACGGATGATGTAGATGAGGCGGTTGAAGAGGTGACGCGTTTCTACTCTAACTTTCATTCCTATCGCTATGTGGGAGATATGCTCGTCATCCGAACACAGAAAAAACTTAAGGAAAGCATTATGAAAAAACTCCGTACGGATTTTACTGATGTTCTTAAGAGTGGAGGGTTTAAACAATCTGGACCACTTCCTGCTGAATCTGATGAGACAGACCTTGCTGGCCTGAACCGGCTAATTTTTCGCCATCGCCGCCGCAATTTTGGGAGGTTGCGTGAACTGATCGATGTGCTTAATGGTTGAGAAATGTATTGGCCCTGAATTTCCCTATTGTGCCAGATTTTATAGCTTAGATTTAGAGATTACGACAATGGTAACTCGATCGTCATGCAGCACAATATAAACAGGAAAAGGGACACAGCAATGAGCCGTGTCCCTATGATTTGATTAATAGTATGCAAGTAGGTCTTTAGTCGTAATAACTTAAGACTTGTAACGAAGGCGCTTTTTGTGGCGATTCGCCTTCATGCGCTTTTTACGCTTATGCTTACTGATTTTTGCCTTACGGCTCTTTTTCAGACATCCCATAGTGTTGGTCGGTTAATAATTTGTTTGGTGAAGTTAGCCTTTTCGATTGAAAATGGCTGGAGATTTTCTAGAGAACAATTTTAGAGAGTGGGTATTCGATGATACCCTCGGCGCCCAGTTGCTTTAGATCGGGAATAATGTGGCGTGCCACGGATTCCTCAATCACAGTTTCGACTGCAACCCAATTTTTTTCTGAGAGCTGCGATACAGTTGGACGACGCAGAGATGGTAGTAGTTCGATAACATCTTGCAAGGATTTTTCGGGAAGATTCATTTTTAATCCAACTTTACCACGGGCTTCGAGCGCTGCCTTGAGCATCAGTACCATGCGGCCCATTTTGTCTTTTTTCCACTCGTCTTGGTAAGATTCTTTGGAGGCATAAAAGTGTGGAAAAGATGTCAGAAGGGTATCGACGATACGTAGGTTGTTCGCACGCAGCGAGGAACCGGTTTCTGTAACATCAACAATGGCATCAACAAGATCGGGGACCTTGACCTCAGTGGCGCCCCAAGAATACTCTATATCAGCAGATACATTGTTCTTTTTCAAATAGTTACGGGTAATTTCTACGCCTTCTGTAGCAATGCGCTTTCCTTCGAGATCCTTGACGTTTTGGATGGGGGAATCCTCGGGGACGACAAGAACCCATTTCGTAGGTCGCACGGTTGCCCGAGAATAGGGGAGTTCTGCCAGATCGACGAGTGCATCCTCATGAGTTGATGCCCAATCGAGACCGGTTATACCGCAATCAATGAAACCTTGTGATAGATAGCGCCCAATTTCTTGAGCTCTAATTAAATAAATATCAAGGCTTTGATCATCGCTATCAGGCCTGAGCCCACGTGATGACATGTGTATATTAAAACCTGCTTGCTCTAGTAATTTGACTGTTGGGTCTTGGAGCGAGCCTTTGGGTAGGGCTATTTTGAGTTGCTGTGACATGATTAGGTATGAACAACGCCGCCTGCGTTGTGGACATTTTCCATAGTTGGCAAATGCTTAGGAATCAACGTGAAACTTGAGAATTAATGATAACGCGAAATAAATATTCACTTTTACACATTATTGACGCCTTTCAGGCTTGCGGTACAAGTCATGTGAGTTGATTCTCCGCGCATCATGAATCAAGAAGTTCTTTCTCAAGCTGCCAACGAAGCCCGTGGACTCGCTATTGACGCTGTCCAAGCCTGTTCCTCTGGTCATCTCGGCCTGCCATTGGGTTGTGCTGAAGTCGGGGCGGCTCTATTTGGTAGTAGTCTAAGTTTCCAGCCCTCAGCCCCTAAATGGCTTAACCGAGATCGTTTTGTGCTCTCAGCAGGTCACGGATCAATGTTTCTCTACAGTTGGTTACATATGTCGGGTTACGGTGTGTCACTTGAAGAGGTAAAAAATTTCCGTCAGCTACATAGCATAACGCCTGGGCATCCGGAATTTGACGAGACACCTGGTGTAGAGGCTACGACAGGACCTCTTGGTCAAGGCGTTGCCAATGCTGTTGGTTATGCAGTTAGCGGAAAGCGTGCGGCAGCTAAATATAACACCAGCGAACACACGATTTTTGATCACCATGTAGTGGCCTTGATGGGAGATGGTTGTTTCCAGGAAGGTGTTGCCCGCGAAGCGATTTCGTTTGCGGGCCACAACAAGTTGGACAATCTGATATTAATCTACGACAGCAACGACGTCACGCTTGATGCTATGGCTGACGTCACACAAAGTGAGGATACGGCAAAATTTTTTCTAGCGCATGGTTGGAATGTATCAACCATCGATGGGCATGATCTCGATGCTGTGGTTGGTGCTGTTGATGGAGCAAAGGCGAATGATAACGGTCAACCCAACGTGATCATAGCGAAGACCACGATCGGCAAGGGGATTCCAGAGGTTGCTGGAACAGCAAAAGGTCACGGGGAAGGTGGTGCCAACTTTGCTGACACTGCTCGTGCAGCGATGGGCCTTCCAGAGGAAAAATTCTTTATTTCCGATGAAACCAAGAGTTATTTTTCTGATAGGAAAACCCAGCAAGAAGCACAGTTTCGCGCATGGAATGATACTTACCAAGAATGGACGTCTGCAAATCCTGAGCTTGCTGATGAGCTTTCCAGTGGCGTTGCTAAGGTGGTGCCGAGTGACTTGCTCGATCAGATTCCGGAATTTGCTACTGACTATAAAAACGCAACGCGCGCCTCAGGTGGTGATGTAATTCAGGCGGTAGCCAAGGCGATGCCAAACTTTATCACGGGGTCAGCTGACCTTTACGGATCCACCAAAAATTACATTACTGATGGTGGTGACTTAACACCTGAAAACCCTACTGGTCGTAATATTTGGTATGGGATACGTGAGCATGCCATGGGTGCGATCAGTAATGGTATTGCCTATGATGGAATCTTTCGCTCTTCATGCGCTACTTTTGCTGTTTTTGCTGATTATTTGCGGCCATCGATTCGGCTTGCAGCACTTGCCAATCTCCCGGTCACATATATTCTGACCCACGATTCGGTTGGTGTCGGTGAAGATGGGCCGACTCACCAGCCAGTGGAAACCGTGAGTGGTCTGCGCGTGATTCCAGGACTTGATGTGTTTCGCCCAGCTGATCCTGAGGAAACTGCTGGTGCATGGGCGGCTTCTATGCACCGCACTGATGGTCCGAGTGCACTATTCTTAACTCGTCAAGCGGTGCCTACCTACGATGAGACTCCAGTGCAGACGCGCCGAGAGGGATCGTATAAAGGAGGGTATATTTTGAAGCGAGAAACAGCAGAATTAGAAACCATTCTTTTAGCGAGTGGTTCTGAGGTCGAGCACGCAATGGAAGCCGCCGAGCAATTAGGTGCCGGAACACGTGTGGTGTCGATGCCCTGCATGGAGCGGTTTGATCGTCAAGCTTCCGAATATAAAGAAGATGTGCTTCCCTCGAATTGTAGACGCCGTGTAGCTATCGAAGCAGGCGTATCTGGCTTATGGTGGAAATATGTGGGCGATAGTGGCAAGATTTGTGCGATTGATCGTTTTGGTATTTCTGCCCCTGGTAATACTGTTATGCAAGAGCTTGGAATGACTGCTGAAGACGTGGTCACGGCCGTAAATTCATTAAGTTAAATCATTTGAACTAATAGACAATTATCCTAAGTTAAAATCATGAATATTGCAATTGGAGCAGATCACGGTGGAGTCGATCTCAAACACGCTATTATTACTCACCTACAGGCACAAGGACATGCAGTGAAAGACTACGGAACAGATGGTTTAGACTCGGTCGACTATCCTGACTTCGCGAATCTGGTTTCTCGAGGATTAACCCAAGGCCGTTATGATCGTGGCATTCTTATATGCAAATCAGGTATTGGTATGTGCATGGCCGCCAACCGGCATAGAGGAGTTCGGGGTGCCAATGTGCGCACTGTTGAGGAGGCCGAAACCACTCGCGAGCATAATGATGCCAACGCGCTGTGTTTGGGTGCAGCGCATCTTGATAATGAAACAGCTCTGAAGATAGTGGATGCGTTTATTATCACAGAGTTTGATGGTGGTCGCCATGAAACACGTGTTAGCAAAGCCTCTGGCAGCCGGCTAGCCGTGACTGATCCTGAGCTCCACGATGCCATAGCGGCAGAGGAGAGACGCCAGTCGCTGAATATCGAGCTAATAGCCTCAGAAAACTTCACTAGTGGAGCTGTGATGGAGGCGCAGGGAAGCCTGCTGACTAACAAGTATGCTGAGGGTTACCCTGGTCGCCGCTGGTATGGTGGTTGTGAATTTGTTGATGTGGCTGAACAGCTTGCAATTGATCGTGCTAAGCAAGTATTTGGGGCTGAGCATGCAAACGTCCAACCGCACTCTGGATCACAGGCGAACACGGCTGTGTATTTCGCTGTGCTGAAGTCAGGCGACAAAATCCTAACTATGGATCTTGCTCATGGCGGTCATCTCACGCACGGACATAAGGCTAACTTTTCTGGTAAATTCTATGAAGTCACTCATTACGGTGTCAGCGAAGATGATGAGAGAATCGATTACGATTCGCTTGAAGAAATTGCCGAGCAAGTTAAACCTAAATTAATTACCACAGGAGCCAGTGCTTATCCTCGGGAAATTGATTTTGAGAGAATGGGGGAGATTGCTCGTAAAGTCGGCGCTTATTTATTTGTGGATATGGCGCATATTGCTGGCCTTGTTGCCGCAGGAGTTCATCCCAGTCCTGTACCGCACGCTGATTTTGTTACTTCGACTACGCACAAGTCATTACGTGGACCACGTGGCGGCATCATTCTCTGCAAAGAAAAGTATGCTAAAAAAATCGACGGAATGGTGTTTCCTGGAGTTCAAGGTGGTCCATTGATGCATGTTATTGCGGCAAAGGCTGCATGTTTCGGGGAAATCCTAAATGGAGACTTTAAAAAGTATTCGCAGCAGGTTGTAAAAAATGCACAAGCACTTGCTGCTCGACTGACTGAGCATGGCTACCGCATCGTGTCTGGCGGCACAGACAACCATCTTATGTTGGTAGATCTGCGCCCAGCTGGCATAGATGGTTCGATCGCTCAGAATGCGCTTGATGAGTCAGGTATCACAGTTAACAAAAATTCTATTCCCTTTGATACGGCTGGGCCATTCAAGCCGAGTGGTATACGCATTGGCACGCCTGCTGTGACCACACGAGGCATGAAGGAAAAGGACGCAGAGAAGGTGGCTGATTTTATCCACGATGCGATTCAAAACCATAATGACGAAGCTAAGCTCTCCGAAATTCGTGAGATGGTTTATGAGTTTAACCGAGGTTTTCCGCTGCCAGAGTAACGAGTTCACTCTGCTGTGATCATATAAATTTTACCGTTTAGGCAGACAATCATCAAGTTGCCGTCCTGATCCTCGTTGAACGAGACAATCGAATTGATCTTACCTTTCTGGGGTCTAAGTCGATCTGTCCAGTCTTCGGTATTGACCGCCTTGCCATTTTTTAATTCGAATGACCAAATACGCGGGTTTGCATAATCGGCGAAAAAATACTTACCTTGGAGTTTCTTGATGGGGCCACGATAAACGTAGCCACCTGTAACAGATAGTCCCTGATTTGATCTGGTGCCGTGTTTATAAACATAGATGGGATCAACAGCTTGGCTCGGTTTGTTACCGCCAACACCGTTCTTGGGTGTTGCAATCAAGCCTTCGCGCAGTCGCCAACCGTAGTTCGCACCACTGCCTTTGCCAGCAGCCATGAAGTTGATTTCCTCCCATTGGTTTTGCCCCACATCGCCAATATAAAAATCGCCGGTTTTTCGATCCCATGAACATCGCCATGGATTGCGCAAGCCATATGCGTAAATTTCAGACTTGGCGTTGGCCTTGTTTTTGAACGGGTTGTCTCTGGGTATGCGGTAACCTGTTTTTGGAGATACATCAATTCGTAGCAGTTTTCCGAGATAGCTGGATAAATCCTGAGATCGTTTTTTGGGATCGTTTGCGGCGCCGCCATCACCGGTAGCTATGTAAAGGTAGTTATCAGGCCCAAAGCCAATCCACCCACCATTATGATTTCTCGCATCCTGTTTGAAAGTAAGCAATAATTCGCGTGTGTTGGCATCACAACGTAGCATGCCGATGCCGCTGGCAGTGAATCTGCAGATTTCGGTGTCACCCTGCGTGTTGGTGTAATAAACATAGAAACGTCCAGTTTTCAGGTAGTCTTTACTAAAGGCTAAACCTAACAGGCCCTGTTCATTCATGCGTATATTGATGTGTTTGGTGATGTTGAGGAATTCCTGCTTCTTGCCGCTTTGTCTGTGCACTAAGCAAATGACACCTTTTTTTTCAACAACCCATAGATGGTTTGTTTCTCCAGCGGGCGCTTCAGCCCATACTGGGTTTTTGAATCCAGCGGCAATCAATGTGGTGGTAACTTTCGCCGAGGCCGGTAGAGATATTACTAGGAAAATAAGAAGCCGAAAAATATGCATAACGGTGATTATTCTAATGCTGGATTGCTGTGCTGCAAGTCATGAAATAAGCTATTGGTCCATGTAGCTACTTAAAGCAATCTTGAGAGCGGCTCGAGCGCGAAACAACTGACTTTTTACGGCAGACACAGATAAATTGAGCACGCTTGCAATCTCCTCGTAAGGCATTCCCTCATAGCGGCGTAGAACCACAGCCATGCGTTGTTTTTTCGGCAGATTTGCAATAGCTCGATCAACTGCACATTGAAGTTCTTTATGAAGTATTTCATCATCAGGTGACTTTGTTACATCATCAGGCGTTTGTAAGTGATGGTCATCCTCACGCTCATCTATTGAGTACTCTTTCCTGCGGCTGCGTTTCCTGCTTTCATTAAAAACAAGATTGCGAGTGATGGTAAAAAGAAATGTAGTGAACTTTGCTTTGCGTTCATAGCGAGGAGCACTTTTCCAAATACGAATAAATACCTGTTGAGCGATATCCTCTGCGTCAGATGAATTGCCTAACATTTTGGCCACGGTGCCGATAACAGCCCCTTGGTGTCGCTCAATGAGCTCTTCAAGTGCTTTTTCATCACGGTTTCCTATGCGCAACATTAATCCAACATCCACATTGTCATTTGTGAGCTTTTTGGGTGCTGTCTCTTGATTGGGTGAATCGTTAGTCATCTGGATAACGGGCGGCGTGTCAGGTAGCTCGACATGATGTCAATGGATGGTAACGGTATGGATGGGATTTTGTGGATATACCGTATGAAACAATGAAACCGAATGAAAGTTGCGATATTTTCACCCTAATTATCCAGCTGGCAAGGCGATTCTGAATTAACGAGCTCTGGGCAATCGGGGCTTTTCATAACGCACATGATCTGATAACTAACTTACTCGCTTATGGGAACGACGACAGAAGAAAAAAAACTGAAACCAGTTCAGAAAAGCGGCTGTATCAAAAAACTTGCAGTTCTGTTACTCTTGACGGTGATGGTCTATATTGGTGTGCACATCTGGTTTTTATGGTTACCCGCCGGGAGTCCTGATGCCACCAGTAAAGCATTCATCGATGCCACTATTGCAGGCAAGCGTGTGTTCCCTGCTCTTAGAGCATATCCAATGGATCATATTGACGGACGGGCAGAGATACTTGATGGAGCAACAGTTGACCCACCGATGTTGAAGATTCGGCTCGAAACTGCTGTTGAGCGCAATTATCCCATTACATTTACAGAAGAAGAGATCAATAGTTGGTTAAGTAAACGTGTTATTTTAAAGCAAGGCGGTTTGGTAGAACCCTATGCTGAGGCACGCGGGGTGTGGGTAGATTTTAAAAAGAATCAAATTGAGATTATTATCGAGCGAGATGTATTGGGGAAAACTCATGTGACATCAATGTTCCTGCACTTTGTTCGTAGCAAGAGAGGCTTTAGCATCAGGCGCGATACATCTCATATTGGTCAAGTCAGGGCGCCCGGTGGCTTTGCTCGACTTATCATGGGGGCTTTTGAAAACCTTGCTAGTGAGCTCTCCGAGGAAATGAAACCATACAAGGAGAATGAAATCCGAGATATTCGTGTCGAAGACGGTAAAATCACCCTCGATCCGCGCAAGCCAGAGGAAAGGTTATGATCTTCCCGCGAGACAGTCTTATTCTAACTGCGAGTTTTTGTCTCGTTCATGCTGCGACTGTAAGCGCACAAGATTTGGCCCCAGATGAGCCTGATCCACCTTTTAATATTAAGCCTGTTGTCCAACCTGAATTTCCTGCTGTTGCTCACAAACAAAGTGTGACTAAGTTCGGTAATATAACAGTGGTTGGTAGCAATCAGCAGATACGTGGTGGGATTGCATCGATGGCTCGTGCTGTTTTTACTGAGCTAAATGAGCTTTGTAACCAGAAACAGAGGCAGCTGAAAATCCCGATTGTCATTCGTTTATACGGAACCCAAGGAGATGTAAAAAAAAAGCGAAGTATCGCAAGCGATATCGTGCTAATCGAAGGGCACTATCAGCTTAACATACATATCCATATGGCCCGTGGGATTGATTGGTCTAAACTGCGATACCACGTCATGGAAATGATTCTATATGAGCGTGGCTTGGGGAATGGACAAGTTGTTGAGGATGGGGAGCGAGTATTAGTTAAGCCGTGGTTGGTGGTTGGCTTGTTAGAAGTCCTCAACCTTCGAGCAAATAGAAGTGATCGCAAGCTCTATCAGTCAAAAATCCCATATCTTGAAATCCTGTCGCTGCAGAGAACCTTCGATATGTCAGAGAAAAAATGGTTGGATCTAACAGGACTCAAACCCATTGCTTTCCGTGCCATTTCTGGCGCCATGGTCAGTTCTTTAGTCAGGCAACCTAAAGGTAAATCGAGTATAGCATCCTATCTCGCTGATTTCGCAACATTTAAGGGCGAGGCAGAAAATCTCATGCGCCAGCATTTCCCATCAATGAATCAGTCAAGCAACAGTCTTGAGAAATGGTTAAACTTAGAGATGCTTGAGTTAGGCACAGCAAAGGTTAGTGAAGTGTTTTCCATATTTGAAACCGAAAAGCGCCTCAATAGTATTCTTGTTTTGCGTTACCGTGATGCAGAAGATATTGCTAAAACTATTTCCATTCATGATTACGCTGACGTGATCCAACTAAAAAGCATGCGTGAACGCTCTGAGGCAGTAGCCGGCGTGCGAGCTGAACTCAACCGCATTAGCTATCGATGTTTCCCGACTTATCGGCCGTTAATCTATGAATACGACATGATAGTTAGCGATATCGTAACCGCTACTGCTGACAACATAGACACACGCTTGAAAAATTTATCAATCAAACGGCAGCAGAAAAAAAATGCAGCCACACGAGTGCGAGACTACTTGGACTGGTATGACATTACACAGTCGAAAGAAATCACTGCTAGCTTTCGGGAGTATCGAGAATTTAGTGATAAATTAGAAGAAAAACCTCTTCGACGAAAAGAAGATGACTTCACAAATAATTATTTGGAGCGTGTCCAGCGAATCTATGGAGGAGAAAAGAGCAAGTGAAAGATGCTAAATGCTAGAATGTTCCATTCAATTTTCTGCCTACCCAGAAGACCCCTAACAGAAAAACTAGGGATGCAGCAGTGATCCAGTGTGACCAAAGCGGTGTTCGGGTTTCCATAGGACTTGGATCAGGAAGAGCTCGGATTTGATTGATTAATGATTCTAGATCATCACCCGTCATAAGGCGTCCATTGGAGACGCGTGTCATTTCTTCAAGTACGTCAGCTCGCGCAGGCATACCGGTTTTTTCTACTTCTGTTCCCTGTGCTAACAGCGTGGTCTTTATTCCATGCGTAGTATCTTCACCGATGGCAGCTTCGATTTTCCAAGCGCCTGGTTGTGCAATCTTAAATCTACCGCTGTAGCTACCCCAAGTTCCATCTGTTTTTTCTAGGCTTATGCGTCTACTTTTTCCGTCCGGAGATGTTATGTCTACGAGCACTTTTCCTTTTTTTATTGGGGCTCCATACTGGTCAAAAGCATTCGCGTTAAGTGTTACTGAGTCTCCTGGTTTTGGACGATCTGGTGTGAAGTAGAGGCGGATGCGTTCACCGGCTGCCATGTTACGCTGATACGACATCCAACGAGCGACCTGGCCCCAAAATCGATAGTGGTAAAGATCTTCCACACCGCGGCGCCAGCGCCATGCCGAATCGTGGCCCAGAAAAAGAACCTTGCCGTTACCTGCGGTTTTTGTAACTAGCATTGGGATACGTCCAAACTCATTAGATCTATTTGTATTTACGGCTAGCACGTCGGTGCCACCTTTGGTTTTGACGACAGGGGCGTGCCAGTAGTAACCGGGGAGGTTTTTCCAAATAATGGGGTTATCCTCTTCAGTATCACCTAACATAGTTAAGAGCGAACCCTTGCCCTCGGTTGTTAAGTTGAGCTTAGATGCAATCGGGCTGCTATAGCCCTCTTTTTTCTTATCGTCCAAGATGACAGGGATAAGGGCACCTAGCTCACTTTTCTCAAGTGTGAAAATATTACCTCTGGAACCTGGGATGAATACGATACCGCTCGCCTGTTGCTCCACAAGACCTCTAAGCAGCTTGGCCTGATCCTCAGTGAGGCCCTGTTCGCCCGATTTATCGATACCCACGTCACCAATAAAAACCACATCGTATTTTTGAAGATCTTCTAGTTTCTCAGGAAATTTCTGAATGTAGCCAGGGCCGTCACCCATGCCAAGTTGTGGATGCAGTAATAAACAGTCAACCTTAACGCCAGGGTCCCTATAGAGGGCGTTGCGGATAAACCTATATTCCCAGCGTGGCCAAGTCTCGATAACTAGAACGTTCAATGATTCTTTGCGCCCGGCTATATTAAATCTGCGCTTGTTATTTTTTGACACCATCTCTTGGTTGGCGACAGGGATTGATAGCTCCAACGTTGAGCTGCCCTCTTTGGAGAGGCGCCAGAGTAAGGAGTCAAAGTATTCACCATTGGCCGGGATGGTAATTCTTTTGGTTCGCTCAATGCCAGTTTTTAAGTCTTTCAAACGCACTATCGTGCGAACATCACGATCCAAAGAAGAATTAATTGTGAAGGGTATCTGCACGTTTTCACCTACGATGCCGTAAGTTGGTGCCGTAACATTTGAAATGTCTAGGTCAGGGAGCCGCTCAACACTACCCGTGGGGATTGCGAAAAGCGGAATACCGCGTCGGCGCATTGTTTGAGCTGCAACCACTGGGACATCACCTACGTTCCAATCACCGTCCGAGAGTAGTACGACAGCGCGTAAATTATCGTGGTCTGATAACAGAGTATCAATTGCTCCATGAATATCCGTGCCTGCAAGTGCCAATGTGGCTGGGTCAGTATCTTCTGGTGGGGCAGAAAATGGCTGTGTGAATACTCTGTTATCTTTGTCATTTTTGAGCTTAATAAACGATTCACTCTTGAGGACTTTATTAATCCATTCTTTGCGAGTGACAACTTCTTGATTAGCGCTCAGTTCTGAGGGGAGAATAGCATCGGCAGTAGTTGTCGAGCGTGAAGCATCATATAGGATCGCGATTTCTGGTTTGCTATCAGGGTCTGTTACAACCCGCCATTCTGGCTGCCACAGCATTAATACTGTAATCAGGGCACAAATAAAACGAAGCATCTCGAGGACTGCGGTACGCTTAGGCCTAGTGGAGCGTTTAACTGCTGTCACACAGAGCAATATGATTATTGCTAGTGCTGTGAAACCAATCCAAAAAGTGTCTGGAGACGGCGAGAATGTTAAATTGGAAATAGAGAAATTCAAGATCTTGGATTTGTAGTTTAGGACTTGGATTTGTTTACCCTTGGCTGCAGGCAGAGGATCGCTTCGGTGATCAGGAAAACGAGCATCGCAATGAGAAAAGCACGCCAAATCTCCCGTGCTAGTGAGTCTGATTGCCCTTTGTCTTCAAACAACTTAAATGAGGTGCCTTCTAACAGGCTATTAAGATTGTTGCTGGTAAGTATCTGCCATCGATCTTCTGATTTGGGACGATTAATGGCCAAGAGGCGCTCACCCAGTCGCCATACTCCCGCTTCATGTGAGGCGTTAGACGAATTTGATTTTGCGTGCGTATCTAGACGTTGTCTGGTTTCCCCATCGTTTACTTGGGCCTTCTTACTGCCCGCGATTGCGGCAAAAGCAGAGCCGAAGCGGGCATCACCTGAAGTAATCATACGCTGCACCACAGGAAGCAATACATCAGCATCTGCTAGGTTGGACCATGTGTAATCGGGTAATGTGCTCATGAAAATAGCCATGCCATCGCCTACAACTTGGCGGACAATGAATCTTTGCTCATCATCCCAACTGGCGAGTAAGGTGGCATCTCCTTCGATTGAGCGGCGTTTGATCGACTTGAGTTTTGGCACAGGTATGCGTGTGCCCTCTAAACCGTTTCGAAGTGGGCCGTCTGTCTCATTCCATTCATTGATGATGAAGTATTCTTGGTCTGGAGAGACTGTTTGGTCTCCCCAACTCATTCCGAGATAGGCGATATTTGAGGATTCGCGCGGTGGCATGATCAAAGCTGCGCCGCCAGTTTCAATGAAACGAGTCAGCTCCTGTGCCACTGGACCCTCTGGTAGGGGAGCCTGCCACACAATCAAAGATGTGCTCTGCCAATCAATTTCATGTGCGCTAGTGGGTGATATACGTATGCTTTTACTTTGGTTAAATGTAGGTGGTGCTGATGCTAGCGCTAGCCAGTCTGCAGACTCACCTCCTTCTGTAACAATATATGTCTGAGTGGGTGAGTCTTGACCGTATGCGAAGAATGAGACGTTGTCCCTCAAATTGGTGTCAGATGGCACCGAGACAAAGCCATAACCATCACTGTTGAGTTTTCCCAGTGGTAGTCGTTTTTTGAAGCGATATGATTGACCGCTTATTGTTACTTTGCCGGCAGTGCGCGTGCCATTTACGCTATAAGTAATGGGCACAGCAGCAAGCTCTGCGGATTCTGATCGGAGAAGTTCTAGATCGAGCACCAGCTCGCCAGCTTTGCGGCGTGAGGACACAACGCGAATGGCTAGATTATTCTCTGGAGGCGATGCCAATGATAATATACGCAACGTAGTTTTCTCTGGTAAATCCCTCAACCCAGCATTGATGGCTGCCCACCTGCCTTGCTGGGGCGACCAGTCAGATAACTGCATGTCAGAAGCTACCCAGATTTCGGTCCGGCCTGTGGACCTATCTAAAACATAATCGATAGCAGATGAAATGAGCGCTGGAATGGATGCGCGGGTGTCGGTAGCAGAGGTGGAGGATAGCTCTTCCAGAACGTCGGGTGATGGTACGTCTTGGGCAACACCTGAGGCGCTATCGATTAGAACTAGTCTGGGATTATTAAGTTCTTCGAGCGACTTTCGCACACTGGCAAGTGCGCTTGCGCGTTTACTCACGCGGCTACTGGGTGCTTGTTGTTCCATACTCGCAGACCGGTCTAGTATAAGGATAACCGTGTCAATTTTGGTGCCGCCCCAGCTTGAGAACCCCCCTATGAGTGGGCGTGCAATGGCAAAAATTAAGGCGGCAATGGCAAGTGTACGGCTCGCCAAAATGAGGAGATACTTGAGTTTCTTTTTACCACGTGATTCGCGAGTTGCCTTGAGTAGAAATTCCATAGCAGCCCACTTCACCGTGCGATGTCGCCTGCGGTTAAGAAGGTGAATAACGATAGGAATGCTGGCTGCAAACAAGCCCCATAGGAGAGATTGTTGGAGAAAAGACACGAGTTAGTAGAAAAGTTGGTAAAAGGGTTTTACTTGCGAGCCTTTTTTGGAAGGCGGGTTGTAAGGAAGTTGTGCACGATTTCTTCGTAGTTCTGATCTGTTGTGATGAGATGATAGTCGGCGTGCACATCATGACAGTTCATGCGTACTGTTTGCATGAAATTTCTCATGGCTTGACGGTAGTCCTCTGCAATGAGGACTGGTTCGGCGACCACGGTGGTTTTGTCCTCCATGTCAACAAAACGATGCGGGCGCTCGAAATCGAACTCGATCTCTTGTTTGTCGAGCATGTGAAAAACTGCAATATCGTGTTTACGGTAGCGGAGGTGTTGCAGAGCATCACCGAGGGCATTTGTATCACAAAACAGATCGGACATGATAATGACCAACGCACGTTGACCTATTTTTTCTGCGATGGTGTGTAATGCTTCAATTAGCCCGGTTTCGCCGCTGGGCTCTGTTTTGGCGAGACTTTCGAATATGTGATTTAGGTGCGCGGCCCGGCGGGTAGGAGGGATCTCCAAATGGATTTTCTCTTGGCATATTGAAAGCCCTGCGGCGTCGCCTTGGTCTACTATGAGGTAAGAAAGGGTGGCAGCTAGTTTGCGCGCAAACTGAATCCTAGCATCATGCGTAGCGCTGAATCCCATAGAGCCACTGGCATCCAGTACGAAGTATGCTCTTAGGTTTGTATCTGCCTCAAACTCTTTGATGTAGTATCGATCCGATCGAGCATAAGCTTTCCAATCCAACCTGCGCGTGTCATCGCCCTGTACGTATTTTCGGTATTCCGCAAATTCTACAGAGGATCCGCGATGTGGGGATCTGTGCCTACCGGCAACATTTCCAGTCATGGCTTGTCGAGCCTCAACAGGAATAGCACCCAGCCGGGCAAGTGCTGCAGGATCTAGGAAGTCGTATTTCATCGATTAAGATTCTCGCATTTCCTCGACGAGACGGTCAACGACCTTGGCTGCTGTCATTCCCTGAGATTCTGCGGCAAAGTTTGTTAGCACACGGTGGCTAAGGACAGGGCTTGTGACGGCTTCAATATCCTCGAGTCTTGCCATATAAGAACCATGAAGAGCAGCGCGAGCTTTTGCGCCGAGAATTAGATATTGCACAGCACGAGGGCCGGCACCCCAGCCGACATATTCACCAATCCAGTCTGGAGCGGCTTCTGTTCCTGGGCGTGTTTTGCGCACGATTTCGACAGCGTATTCGTATATGTGATCTGGAACGGGAACTCTGCGAACTAGGTCTTGGTATTCTTGCACTTGTGAGCCATTTAGAATGTGGCTCAGGCTTGATTTTGAACTGCCTGTTGTTTCTCTCGCGATACGTAATTCCTCGTCATGGCTAGGGTAATCAACATCAATAAGAAACATGAAGCGGTCAAGCTGAGCCTCTGGTAGTGGGTAAGTGCCTTCTTGTTCCACTGGGTTTTGTGTGGCGAGCACGAAAAATGGTTTATCTAATTTGTAGGTCTTACCGAGAACCGTAACCATATTTTCTTGCATCGCTTCAAGCATTGCAGACTGGGTTTTAGCTGGTGCACGGTTGATCTCATCAGCGAGGACAAGATTTGCAAATACTGGCCCTTTAATAAACTGGAACTCACGTTGACCGGCATCAGTTTCTTGTATGATGTCGGTGCCGGTTATGTCAGCAGGCATTAGGTCAGGAGTAAACTGTATGCGGTTAAAACTGAGATCCATTGTTTCAGCTACAGAGGATACCAATAATGTCTTGGCTAGACCGGGGACACCCATAAGTAATGCATGTCCTTTTGAAAAAAGGCAAATGGCGAGGCGTTCGACGACATCTTCCTGACCAATGATGACTTTTCCAATCTCGTTCTTAAATTCTTGGTAAACTAAACCGAGCTGGTCGATGGCAGCCACGTCATCTGGGGGAAGTGTAGAGTTGTCATTATTGGTGACAGGCTCCGATGGATTAGATGAATCGGTGTGAATTGTTGGCGTTGCGTCTGATGTGTCCATGATGATCTTAGATAAAAGCTTTAATTGATTTGGTGTTACGTGTCGCAGTGCGCAATTACAGTGGCACACTGCTAGTGACTATTAAAGTGTTAAGCGAAGCTAGTGAGACGTTTTATTTTGTCGAGATAGGAAAAATGATTTTCTCTCAATGTTTTTTTGCTGTCATGGGAAATTACATATTATTGTCGATTTAATAACCATAGAAAGTGTCCGGCTTTGCGCTGTTTTTGCTTCCGGTGTATGTTTAGCATCATGGTGGGCGATGGAAGTTTAGCTATCGGCTGTAAAAAATGTCGGCAGATGAAGATTTGCACTTGTCACTGGTCGGCAACTTCTGTTGACTTACTCATGGCGCAAATCTCACTTGGACTTTCTTTTGATGATGTCTTGCTGACACCGCAGATGAGTGCGGTTCTTCCCGGCGAGGCAGATCTAAAATCCGATTTAACCCGAGATATCGGATTAAACATACCAGTTGTCTCTGCAGCAATGGATACGGTTTCTGAATCTGACTTGGCAATTGCACTTGCCCAAGAGGGTGGCATTGGCGTGATCCACCGGAACAACACCATAGAGGATCAATCAGCCATGGTGTTGAAAGTGAAACGGTCGGAGAGTGCTGTGATCCACGAGCCCTATACGGTTAGCAAGGATCAAACCGTGGGAGAATTACGTTTCATCATGAATGAACAGGGGTTTTCTGGTTTCCCAGTGGTAGGTGCTGAAGGTCTACTTGAGGGAATGGTTACTGGCAGAGATGTACGTCATATGGCAGATGATTCTGCAAAAATTTCTGAAGTGATGACTCCTCTGGACCGACTAGTAACATCTCCTGAGAATACCGCGTTGCGTGAGGCTCGCGAAATACTCTACAAAAACCGCATCGAGAAACTACCGCTGATCGATAAGAATGGAATTTTGACAGGTCTTATAACGGGGGCGGATATCGAAAAACGTATTACTTTTACCAATGCCGCAAAAGACCCTAACGGTCAGCTCCGCTGTGGTGCTGCTGTTGGGGTTGGTCCAGATTGTGTCGAGCGGGCTCAAGCATTAGTCAACGCCGGTGCAGACGCATTGTTTATCGATGCCGCTACGGGTCACACTAGTCGCGTGATGGAGGTAATTACTCAACTTCGTGAGCTCGGAGATGTCCCCGTCATTGCTGGAAATGTCGTTACGGCTGATGGGGCTGAGGATCTCGTAAATGCTGGTGCATCTGCTGTCAAAGTGGGTGTTGGTCCGGGTTCAATTTGTACAACTCGTGTCATCTCAGGTGTAGGAATGCCGCAGTTCACCGCGATTCAGAATGTGGCTGCCTATTGCCGTGATAAAGGGGTCACGGTAATCGCTGATGGAGGGATTCGCTATTCTGGCGACATTGCCAAGGCTCTCGCTGCCGGCGCGGATCTTGTGATGTTAGGATCAATCCTTGCTGGAACGCGCGAGAGTCCAGGGAAGACAGTACATTATCAAGGACGCCGATTTAAATCATATCGCGGTATGGGATCACTGGGCGCGATGCGAAAAGGCTCAGGCGATCGTTATGGGCAGAATAGTTCAGGAAAACTTGTGGCTGAGGGCGTAGAAGGGCGCGTGCCATACAAGGGGCCGCTCAGCGATGTTGTGTTTCAGCTTATGGGCGGACTTCGTTCTGGAATGGGATACGTAGGGGCGTCAAATCTATCAGAATTGCGTGAGCGCGCGCAATTTACTCGTATCACTGCAGGTGGACTGAAAGAGAGTCATGTGCATGATATAACGATCACAGAGGAGCCGGTCAACTATCAGCCAATTTCTTAAAACAATTTACTCATTAGCACTATTTTAATATGACGGAAAACAACCATGTTGCTGTTCTTGATTTTGGTTCTCAGTATACCCAGCTAATTGTTAGGCGTGTCCGAGAGCTTGGTTTTTTTGCCAAGTTGTACGAGCCTGAAGAGTTATCAGCCATAGGCAAACCAGGTGCGATCATACTGTCCGGGGGACCCAAAAGCACATCTGATGATGATGCGCCCGACATAAACTTTGATGTCCTCAACTCTTACGGGGTCCCTGTTTTGGGTGTCTGTTATGGCATGCAACTTCTCAATGTTAAATTTGGAGGTTCTGTTAAATCAAGTAATCGTCGAGAGTATGGCCCAGCTGAGCTTAAACCGAATGAAAACACGGGTCTTTATGAAGGCATATCTCACACATCTCAAGTATGGATGAGCCACTCGGATACCGTAAGTAACTTGCCTGATAATGCCAAAGTTCTTGCTTCAAACAGTGAAGGAACACCCGTGTCACTTAAATGGGGTGAACGTTATTATGGTATTCAGTTTCACCCAGAGGTGACACACTCCCATGAAGGGTTAAGGATTTTACACAATTTTCTACTACAGGCCGGGGAGCTTGAGGAGTTTCGGATTGATGACTTTAAGCGGGATCTGTTAGAAGGGATATGTGATGTCGTTGGAGACAAGCAGGTTGTTTGTGGAGTTAGTGGAGGTGTTGATAGCACGGTGCTTGCTGTTCTGCTCAAAGAGGCCGGCGTAAACGTGCGTGCTATTTTTGTTGACCATGGATTAATGCGCCTTGATGAGGGTGACGAAGTTAGGAATAATTTTCACCGTATGGGCGTGCCAATTGAAACTGTTGATTGCGCCGATCTTTTTCTAGGTAAACTTGCTGGTGTTGCTGATCCTGAGGAGAAACGTAAAATTATAGGGAATCTATTCATAGATGTTTTCTGGAACACTGTTGGCAATGCCGAAATGCTTGCACAGGGGACTCTATACCCTGATGTAATTGAGTCAGCATCTAACGCAAAATCCAAAGCATCTAAGATAAAGACTCACCACAACCGTGTGGATCGAATCCTTGAGCTGCAGGCACAGGGAAAGGTTTTAGAGCCACTTGCTGAGCTGTTCAAAGATGAAGTTCGTGAGTTAGGCAGCTCATTGGGAATTCCACATGACATCCTTGCGCGCCACCCGTTTCCCGGCCCAGGTTTGGCTGTTCGCTGTCCGGGTGATGTCAGCGAAAACAAACTCCGCATCATTCGTGAGTGCGATCATATATTTATAACGCGTCTCAAAGATCACGGATGGTATGACAAAGTTTGGCAGGCATATGCTGGTCTCATACCGGTTAAAACTGTTGGTGTTAAAGGTGATGAGCGTTCATATGAATGGGCAATCAGCTTACGTGCTGTTATAAGTGAGGATGCAATGACCGCCGACTGGGTCGAGCTTCCACCGGCATTATTGCGAGAAACTAGTAACCGTATTCTTAATGAGGTAGATGGCATAAACCGCGTGTTATATGATATATCAACGAAGCCACCTGCTAGTATTGAATGGGAGTGATCTTAAAAGTTGAATTTATTTGGGTGTCTTAACTATCTAGGCTTGGAAGATACAATTCTATTGTGTATGGATGGGGCTTATGAAGTGTCCCCGTTGTGTTCAACGTATTCACCGTAGTGCATCGCAATGTCCTCATTGTGGTTTCTCTATGCGCGATTTGAATGCACAGTTTGGAGATGGTGATGTGAGGATGTGCAAGTTGAGTGATGCAGCTGGTGTGCTCAAACTCAAAGAACGCAAGAAGGCAAATGTATGGCTGAAAGATTTTGAGGAGCGCTTTCCACAACTGTTTTTCAGTGTCTACTATGGTGAACTTGATGAGATTTCAAATATTCGTCAGTTCGGTATGTGGCTTTTAAACCATGGTGCCTTTGAAGATGTTGACTTGAGCCGCCCTAATGATGGAGGGGTATTGCTTATTATTGATGTGAATTCTCGCACGGCTACCATTTCCTTTGGATACCTGCTTGATGAATTTTTGACTGAGAAGGATACATTCAAAATATTATCTGCAGCCCACCCGTATCTGCTGCAAGGTAATCATGTTAGGGCGCTGAAGGTTGTAATTAATAAAATTTCAGCTGTATTGGGTAGGCGCGCTGCTCGTGCGAAGCGCAGACCCGAATACTATGATCGCATAGCAGGGAAGAGAGAGCAGGGGATGCGAGACGTGCTGCAACGTATTAGGCCAAGCAAAAGGCATGGCAAAATTGAAACGCGCAACCATGAGAGAAAGGGGGCAATAGGTTGAGGTTTAGCTGTTCGATTTTCTTTATTTGGTGCTTCGTTAGCGTGTCCTCATGGTCTGCATTGGCGCTGCCGCAGTGGTCGCAGGGTGAGCTTAAAAAGCTCGAGAATGGAGATTTGGTGCCCGGTGCTTCTTTATTAGTCGAGTCTGAAGAGGCAAGGCCACTTCTTGTTCCGAGCGATGAGGATGCAGGAGAATTTACACAACGGCCGCTGATTGAATTACCTTCATCTCCGCAGGAGATTCCTGCAAAATATTTGGTAAAGTATTTTCAAAGTTCCTCCACTAATTATCTAGTGGATCCTCAGCGCTTGCTCACGATGCAGGAAACTCAAGACAGGGAGGGCTTTTTGAATTTTCATGCAAAAGCTTCAGACATTGATATCAGGCTGTATCTATTTGACACCCAGCAAGTAATTCCCACATCGCACTCACTTGAGAGACTGGTTGCTGAGCGCTATAATGATAGTCCTCTCACATGTGTGGTTTTTAGTTTCATGGGAGATCCGTCACGCACGATGCTTGCGTTTGGGGGAGAAGGGGCGGAACAGGTTACAATGCTGGAACAGCGGCGCATTCTAGATCACGCCAGAATTAAGTCGCTCAAGTCATCAGACGCGTCGTCCCAGATTGAGGCTTTTGTTGTCCAATTATCGATACGCTTATATTGGTTAGAAAAATCATTTAAAGGTGCAGAGCTCACAGCCGTGTCAGCATTAACATCGCAACATCCATCTTCGATCTCAGGCCGAACCCTTTCTGCAGTTGGGTTTCACGCAAGCCGCAAACCTTTTTTGTTATATTTTCTGGTGGGTGTTAGCGGAGCGCTTATTGCTGTAACAGCTCTTGTGTGGATGTGGGTTCTCTGGAGGAAAAACAGAACATACCAATTTCCTGTAGTCGAATCACCTCGTCGTCTAGGCGCTGATTATGGTGCTGGTGTTGGGGCGGTATTGGGATTCAAGGATTCGGTTGGTTCGCCGTCAAGTCAGCGTGATCAGGTGCCAGACGATTTTCTGTGCTCCTGATTGAAATGCTATGAAAGTGGCAATGACAGGAGGTCTATGTTCTTCCAATTCTAGAATGGAGTCATTCTTACGAATCAGGAAATCTATGGCAGCAATCTGCGTTAACATGAACGATGAAAATTAGATTGTGGCCGATTGACATAGCATGGTAAAACCATAAATATATTATCGATTGGTTCCTGGTGATTCATTCTACATTGTTGATTCTTTAGATTGTGGGTTGAAGGATTCTCGTTTGTGAGACATAATAAGTGTATGAACTATTTTTACTATTTTATTTGATCTCGGTAGCCTTCTTGACTGTCGGTATTTTACAATTTAGCGACATCAAAAATTGATAAACAAATCATGCCGAAATCTCCGCTTTTAAATATAAATTGATGCTCCACAAAAAATACATCCCCCAAATAAATGCAATTTTTGCTGCCGTCCTCCTGCTTGCTGTTGGTTGCCTCTGCACCGTAGCTTATTCAGAGGTCCCAACTTTTAATTATCAGAAAGTACCCAAAACCACTCAAGACCTAATCGCCATTCAAGATGCTTTGGTAGAAAATTTGGAGCGTGTGCGTAAGGCAACCGTAAGTATCAGTTTGGGTGAGGGTTTCGGTAGTGGTGTCATTGTCTCTGCCGATGGCCTAGTTCTTACAGCTGCGCATGTGACTGCCGCTGTGGGTAAAGAGCTGACTGTCATCCTCAATGACGGCACTCGGCTGCAGGCCATCTCTATGGGCCTAGTATCCAATACTGATGCAGCAATGATGCGCATTACTGAGTCTGGTGATTACCCTTATGTTGAAATCAATAAAAACAATGATTACAGGTTGAGTCATTGGGTCATGGCTCTGGGTCATTCAGGTGGCTTCGATGAAGAGAGAGGGCCTGTTGTTAGGTTGGGTAGGATTCTTAAGGATAGCGAAACGACACTTCATACAGACTGTAAGGTGATCGGCGGAGACTCGGGCGGGCCGTTGTTTGATCTAAACGGCGAGCTCATAGGTATTCACAGTCGTGTATCTAAGTCGATGGAGCAAAATATGCACGTCCCCATGCGCGAGTATATTAAGAATTGGAAATCCATGAAGGAGGATGAGTTTCTCGGTGATGGGCCATTTGCCAAACGGCCAGTCAAAGGAACAGGTTTTCTTGGTGTTAGCACCACGGAGATTGATGATGGGTTGCTAATCAAAAAAGTTGGTAAGAATTCTGCAGCTGAAAAAGCAGGACTCAAAACAGGTGATCTGATTTGTAAAGTGAATGACAGGAAAATAACGCTGAAAGCCGAGCTCAAAGATGAGCTTAAACAAATGGCAGCAGATCAAACCATCACGATAACGATTCTCCGCAACAAACAGCTTGAAAAGTTTAAGGTTAAATTAGGCAGTAAATAATATATACAACGGTTACTCCAATGACGCACGTAAGCAAACTCATGCATCTGATCGCAGCATCTTTAATTGCCTGCGCCCCATTAATTTCGGCGCAAACATCGCTGCATGCCGATGAGAGGATCAACGGCAAACTCGTATGGCAAGCTTTTGAACCGCAACGGCTCATTCTTCAGGAAAGTAGCGCCGTGATCTATACCGATGGAAGATCACGAATAAGAAAAGTCTACGGTATTGTAGTCAGCAGGGAAGGACACATTGTAACAAAGGCAAGTGAGATTGTAGGTAAGAAAAATATCACTTTGAGGATTGGCAAAAATGTTTATGAAAATGTTGAAATTGTTGGCTGTGATCACAAGTGGGACGTTGCGTTGCTGAAGGTAGTGTCCAATGAACATTTTACCCCTGTAGATTTTACGGAAGCATCAGAGGTTGCCCAAGGTTACTGGGTAGTTTCGAATGGTTCTGCATCTCGTTCACAACGGCGAGTGCGTGTCGGTATTATCAGCGCCGAAACCCGTGAAATCAGATCCACGGTAAGTAGCGTCATTCTTGGTGTTCAGCTGGGATCTGAGAAAAAAGATCAGCTACAGATCAAGCAGGTCTCAAAAGAATCTGGTGCAGAAAAAGCGGGGTTGAAGGTAGGGGATGTGTTGTTTTCTGCGGGAGGGATAAAACTCACTGAACGGTCAGGTCTCGTCAAGGCAATGATTGGCATGTATCCGGGAGATTTGCTCTCTGTAGAGGTCATGCGCGGTGATAAAAAAATATCTTTCGAAGTAGAACTGATGCCACGAACCAGTGGTCCGAAATTAACCCGGAACGAGCAGATGAGCGGTGGCGCGCTATCCCTATCCAAGCGCCGTGACGGTTTTCCCCGAGTAATCCATCACGACACGCCGCTGACGAAGGAATCTGTCGGCGGGCCACTCCTCAACCTCGAAGGTAAGTGTATTGGTATGAATATTGCCCGTGCCAGCCGAGTGGCTACCTATGCCATCCCAGTTCGCGAACTGCGCGAGATTGTAGCGGACTTGCGTGCTGAGTAGGTATTAAGCATGCATAAATATAGAGGCTTCACTCACTACTGATAAAACTTCTTGATTTAAGAGTTTAGGAGATTAATATTGCTATTTTGCTCCGGTCTTTCAAACTGAAGCCATGCATCCAGACATTGCTAAATTAGTAGAAGCGGGGCGTATCCCAAAAGAGGTAGGACAGAGGTTGTCAGAAATTGCTCCTGGCAATTTTTGTACGCACAAAAACTGGGGCGCAGGAAAGGTCAAAAGTTGGGACATATCTCGCGGTAAAGTTGTCATTGATTTTGAAAAACAGTCAAATCAAGAAATGGCGCTTCAATTTGCCATTCAGAAAACAGATCCACTTGATTCAGATCACTTTAGCGCACGTAAACTCGATAACATTGATGAGCTGCGTGAACTGGTTACAAACAATCCTGCAGAGTTAGTAAAACGCACATTGGAGAGCCATGGCGGCAGTATGATGCTCGATCAACTTGACCGCGAACTATGTGGCAGTGTAGTTCCTGAAGAAAAGTATAAAAAGTGGTGGGAGAAGGCGAAAAAGGCAATGCGTGAAGATCATCAATTTCTGGTACCAAGTAAACGCACGGATCCTCTGGTGCTTCGCAGTAATTCGCTAAGTCCATCAGAGATGTTGGTAGCAGATTTCACCGATATCCGTGATCCAAAGCAAAAAATAAAAGCGCTGGAAAATTTGCGCAAAAACCTTGGTGTATTTAAAGACGACACCGAGCAAATCCAAGTGCTTATTGATTCAATCAATGATTTTTGTATCAAAGGCCGCAAACTGCACTTGAGCACCGTGCTCGAATTTTTGGTAGCACGTGATGAAGTCACAGAAGCAATTGAAGGCGTTGACCTAGCTGACAATGATCAACGACTTGCTGATGTCATCACTACCGAACAGGACCGACTCACTGAGAGTCTCAAGGGCCGTTCTGCTGCAACACAGCGTGCTATCTTTGAAGCATTTCCAAGCGCATTTGGTGATAGCTGGGATGACGAAATGCTTAAAGTATTTGACGAAGTTGGATCACGTGGTGTGACTGAAATTGCCAAATACCTACAAGAAAATGGTGCGGACGAAGTCTTTCACAACCATCTTAAAAAATCGATTTCTAACCGGAGTCTTGGTCCTGATGCTTTGATTTGGATTTGCCGTGAGCGAGAGAAGTCCTCGGCTGAAGTATTTACCTTTGAGGTGGGAAATTCTATTTTGAACCTGCTTGAGCGTGACCACGTTGCCGATGGGCCAAGTAAATCTGCACGACTCAGGACAATGTTCATGAGTGATAAAACATTAATTGCTGATATTCTAGCAGACGCAACCGAGGCTGACGCTCGGCAGTTCGGGAGAAAACTCTATGGAAGCCAGGTTTTTTCCGAGCTTGATAGCAAGTCCCTCATGGCGCGTGTCATCAAGGCGCGTCCCGAAACCCAAGATTTGGTCACAGGTGAGTTTGAGAAGAAAGTCGAGGGTGTTATTTCCTCAAGCGAAAGTATTGAGCGTCGCAAGGAGGATCTCAGCGAACTTGTTAAAGTAAAAATTCCAGAGAACACCAAAGAAATTGCCGTTGCTCGTTCATACGGTGACCTTCGTGAGAACTTTGAGTTTAAAGCAGCAAAACAAATGCAAGCAGTTTTGATGCGTCGCAAGTCACAGATCGAAAAGGAACTCGCGCACGTTCAATCAACGAATTTCAAAGGTGCGGATACGTCTTCTGTAAGCATCGGAACTATTGTTCATCTCAAGGACGATGCTGGCAAGCCCATCAAATACACCATCCTGGGTGCATGGGACTCTATACCCGAAGAAAACGTTGTTTCTTATCTGTCCAACATCGGTATGGCACTTCTTGGTGCCAAGCCAGGCGATCAAGTTGAAGTAAGTGATCTTGAAACGGAAAAAATCCGCAAGCTCACACTCGAGTCTATCGAGGCATACAACTAACAGATATTACCATTCTATTATGTCAAATACGATCATAACACACATTGTCGGGCGAGAGATCATTGATTCTCGTGGAAATCCTACTGTAGAAGTCGATGTTCACCTTGCAAGTGGTGACTTTGGCCGCGCAGCTGTTCCATCTGGTGCTTCTACCGGCGAACACGAGGCGTGTGAGCTGCGCGACGAAGATGCCTCTCGCTATCTTGGTAAGGGAGTATTAAAGGCGGTTGCTAACGTAAACGAGCAGATTGCACCAGCCCTCATCGGTCAGGACGCAACGGATCAGACTTTCATCGATAAAGCGATGATTGATCTGGATGGCACACCCAACAAAAAGAATCTGGGTGCCAACGCTATTTTGGGCGTATCACTTGCTACTGCGCGTGCAGCCGCATCCGCAGCTGGTCTACCGCTCTACCGCTATCTTGGTGGGCCAAATGCAAAAGTGCTCCCCGTGCCCATGATGAATATCATCAACGGTGGTTCACACTCTGATGCGCCAATCGCGTTTCAGGAGTTTATGATTCGCCCTGTAGGTGCTCCGTCATTTAAGGAGGCTATCCGCATGGGTGCTGAGGTATTCCACAATCTGAAGAAAGTCTTGCATGATCGTAAGCTAAGCACAGCAGTTGGTGATGAAGGAGGCTTTGCCCCCAATTTTAATGGTACGGAAGACGCGCTGGACACCGTCTCGCTTGCTGTTGAGAAAGCTGGCTACAAAGTCGGAGAGGATATTACTTTTGCGCTCGACTGCGCTTCCTCGGAGTTTTACGAGAATGGAGTTTATGATTACTCAAAGTTTGAAGGCGATGGCGGTGCTACACGCAACTCCGAGGAGCAAGCTGCTTACTTGGCTGAACTTTGCGAGAAATACCCAATCGATTCTATAGAAGACGGTTGTGACGAAAATGACTGGGATGGCTGGAAAGTTCTGACCGACAAGATTGGAGATAAAGTACAGCTTGTTGGTGATGATCTATTTGTGACTAATGTCGAATTTCTGCAAAAGGGAATAGATCTTGGTGTGGCAAATTCAATACTGATCAAAGTAAACCAGATTGGTACACTTACTGAAACGCTTGACGCGATTGAGCTGGGTAAAATTCGTGGTTATAACTCCGTCATTTCTCACCGATCGGGCGAGACAGAGGATAGCACCATCGCACACATCGCCGTGGCTACTAATGCAGGGCAGATCAAGACAGGTTCGATGTCGCGTTCCGATCGTATTGCCAAATACAATCAGTTATTGCGTATCGAGGAAACTCTTGGGGACGAAGGGCGTTACGGGATTTAATTTATAACAATTACGCAAAACCCCCATCCTAGATCAGGGTGGGGGTTTTGTATTTAAATCATGTAGTATAATTCATGTCTGTACGATTTTTCCGAACCAGTGACATGTGGCTAAGTTGTGATAATGGCTTGCCTGGGTAATAAATCCATAGAACAGCTAGCTAAAATGCTACTGGGCCTTATTTATTTTATCATTTATCTGTAGCTGGCTCGGCAGTTGATTGATCGTAATAATAAAACAATCTTATTGTTCACTTATTATTTGGGAAGAGTGGATAGCTGGCATCAAGCTTCACTTCTCTAGGTGGCAAAAGGTCGAATGGTCCTTCATGCGGAGAACGCAGCGCGCTTGCGAGGCTAACTGCTGTTAGCACAACAATCGTATCGTCATCGTCTTGTTCATGTTTTTCGACATGTAATAAAGATGCAAAGTGTGGCGTGATGCTAAGATCTACGATGTCGCCTACATGGAAAGCTTTAAGGGAATTTGAGTAAGAGGTAGGGAAAATAATCTCTGCAATCAGGGGATATTGAGTCAGTTGGCTGTATTCATCGGGCTGGATCATCGAGCGTAGTTGCACGGCGAAACCTTGACTGATCACGTCATCCTTGTTGAGTTTACGAGATCCAGTAACTTTGTAAGTGCCAACGAGGTAGGTGCAGAATACCGCTTCGCGAAAGTTTGTTAAGTAGCTATGCATGAGGCTACGGTTAACGATATCAAGCTCGTCACCAGTGAACTCCAGATAGCTTTTCCGAAGTGTAGCAGCAGAGCTGGTTGGGTGTTTTGGTGCAGTCTGGAATGTATATGCCTTATGCACTGGGAGGCGGTTTAATTTTCTGAGTATTTCGTAGTTGCGTGGTAGTTGAGGGTTATTGAAAATTGAAATACAAAGCGCCCATGACAAAATAGAGAAACAGCATGCAAGAATCAAAGCGAGTAGCCACCAGAACCATGGTGGTCGGCGGGATGCAAGTTGCTCGATGAAGCTGAGTTGAGGATCTCCAGGCACAGATACTCAAGGAATAATGGATATTCTATATTCGACAATTAAAAAAAGTTTTCCGATTCAAAAAGTACTGTTGGCTATTATACTTTCGTCCACCTAGAATCAGATCATCGGTAATTTAATAGTTTCTACCCCAAACACAGCACATGCCCCGAATCGAAATTCTCAACGACATACTTGCTAGTCAAGTTGCGGCGGGTGAAGTTGTTGAGCGCCCAGCAAGCATTGTCAAAGAGCTGGTCGAAAATAGTTTGGATGCTGATGCTGAGCATGTGACCATAGAGATTCAGCGCGGTGGCACGGCGATGGTAAAGGTCTCTGATGACGGTGTAGGCATGAGTCGAGATGATGCACTGCTGAGCTTAGAGCGACATGCAACCAGTAAGTTGAAACGGAGTGAGCAGTTGGCGTCGATCATGACCTTGGGTTTTCGTGGTGAAGCTGTCCCCAGTATAGCTAGCGTATCACAATTCAGAATCATCACTCGAGAGAAAGGTGCTGTTGCAGGCACTGAGATCCAAGTGATGGGGGGCTCAGTTAAAGAGGTGCGTGATGCTGGGGGGGCGTTGGGAACGGTCGTTGAGGCAAAACAGATATTTTACAATATCCCTGCTAGAAGGAAATTTCTACGTGCAGAAACCACCGAGTCTGCCCATGTTGAGCACCAAGTTCGGTTACACGCACTGGCAGCACCTCAGGTGAGATTTACCTTTATTAAAGATGGGCGAACCTTATTTGACCTTCCGGCAACTCATGATTGGCGAGTTCGCATTGCTGGGTTAACGGGTAATGATGCTGCTAGAGAGTTGATAGAGATTCCTAGCCATCCGGGGAAGGAAATGAAGGTGCGTGGATACCTCCTGCCGGCAGAGTTCGCCCGGAGAGGGAAACGGCAACAATTTGTCTTTGTGAATGGTAGGCCGATTGAGGATGCTGCCATATCCCGTGCGCTACGCGATGGGTATCGTGGTGCTATTGTTGAAGGGACTCATCCTGCAGCTTGGTTGTGGTTAGACATAGATCCGACGCTCGTGGATGTGAATGTGCACCCTGCCAAGCGCGAAGTAAGGTTCCATCGTCCGCATGAAATCCGTAACTTGATCGCAGATGCTGTTGTGCAAGGGCTTTGTGCTGATGCGGAAGAACCTTTAGTTGAGGTAAGCGCGCAACCCTTCATTGATCATATTATATCGGCAGAATCAACAGAGCGCGTGGATGCCACGGATGATGAAGTCTCAGCCATTCCTCCCACGCCACAACGAGAACTTACTAACCGTGTTGAACAACAAAAATCTTTAAGTGATAGACTTGGTGAGACGATGCCCAAGAGTGCGGCATTTGAATTGATTGGCCCATTACATGACCGCTACATCGTTATGCAGGGTGAGGAGGGTGTTGTACTATTGGATCCGATAGCTGCTCGTGAACGCGTAACCTATGAAACGATTTTACGATCATCACAAGCTGGGGGTATTGATTCCCAAGGTTTGCTTGTGCCTGAGATTTTAGAGTTGGAAGCTTTAGATGCGGAACTGGTTTTACAGCATGCCAATCACTTTGCTGATGCTGGTATGATTGTCGAAGAGTTTGGCGGAAACACTATCAAGATTAGTTCTATGCCGAGTTTCCTCAAAATCTCTAATGTTCGCTCTTTTCTGCTCGAGCTCGTAGACGAACTTCATGAAACCGTCGGGACGCGGCGTGCCAAGGCTGTGGCCTTCGATGTTTTTGCGGCAGGCGTTGCGCGGCGTATGGGTCGCCGTGAGCCGTGCCGGCTTGATCTTGCTGAGGGGTTATTAGAATCCATGTTTTCGTGCGACCTTCCATACTGCACGCCTGATGGTCGGCCGACTCTTATTCATATCTCACTCAATGAATTGGACCGCAAGTTTGGGAAATAAATCTAGATGATATCAGCGACCCTGACTCTGCCAAACCTATGGTACAGATCATATTAGCTTTGTGTTTATTGTTCAGTATGCCGTTAAATAAACTAGGCATTATATCTCATTTCTACTTGTAAAATGGTTCTTTTCGCGCATTGTATGCCCTCGAGAGCAGTAAGTTTATAAAGTAACTAATGATTAAAAATGGTTAATTTTCCAGAGCACGCGCCATTTGATGATGCGCAAAAACAGAAGATTGAGGATCTTGCCTCAACCTTGACGCCTGAGCAAACCACTTGGTTGAGTGGTTACTTTGCGGGCACTTCCATGACAGTGGCAACAGCCCCAGTTTCACAACGATCCATTAACGTGCTCTACGGTACTGAGTCAGGAAATTGCGAGGAGCTTGCTGTGGATCTCATGAAAACTGCAAAAAAGAGTGGTTTTAAAGCACAGATAACTAATATGGCAGAGACCAATGTTGCTGCATTGAAAGAGGCAGAAACTTTACTCGTGGTAGTTAGCACATGGGGTGAAGGTGAACCTCCAGAAACTGCTGAGACATTTTACAATGAACTTATGTCCACAGATTTATCACTTGCTGGGCTTGAGTTTGCCGTTTGTGCACTTGGGGATACGAGTTATGAGCAGTTCTGCCAGACAGGGAAAGACGTTGATGCACGGCTGGAAAAACTTGGAGCCAAGCGTATAACTGAACGAGTCGACTGCGACGTTGATTACGATGAATCGTATGCTGGCTGGAATAAAAATGTTTGGAGTATTCTTGGCAGTGCTGAGGTTGGCAAGGTTGCCGATGTGATCGTGCCCGAGCAAATTTATGATCGTAAGAACCCTTTTCCTGCTGAAGTGATCTCCAATCAGTTGCTGAGCGGGGATCATTCTAACAAGGAGACGATTCACGTTGAGTTATCGCTTGATGGATCAGGCTTCGAGTATCTACCGGGTGATGTACTGGCTGTTTTACCTAACAATGCCAAGGATGTTGTCGACTCTGTGTTGGCCGCGACAGGGCTTGCAGCAAACACTCGTATTGAAGTGAAAAATGTTGGGAAAACATCGCTTGGTGATGCCTTGACTTCGCTGGTGGATATCACAGCGTTATCGAGAAAGATCGTTAACTTGTGGCAGGAAATATGCGGATCGGAAGAGTTGGCGGCATTGCTCAAAGATACTGCTAAGAGTGAGTTTAAGGAATGGTCAGAAGGTCGACAAATCATCGACTTACTGGAAAACTATCCAGCTGAGAGCATCACAGCACAGCAGTTTATCGATATTCTCCGCAAGCTGCCACCACGATTGTATTCTATTGCGTCTAGCCCAAAAGCGCACCCAGGTGAGGTTCATCTGACGGTGGCTGCGGTTCGCTACGACATACACGGGCGGTCACGCAAAGGGGTAGCCTCGACATATCTCGCAGATGATGCATTGAAGGGGTCAAAGGTTTTAGTTTATGTTCACCCTAATAAGAATTTCCGCTTACCTGAGAACGATAATACATCTGTCATCATGGTTGGCCCGGGAACCGGTATTGCTCCTTTTCGTGCATTCATTGAAGATCGTGCGGAAACTGAATGTGCTGGAGAAAACTGGTTGTTTTTCGGCGATCAAAACTACAACGAAGACTTCCTTTACCAGACCGAATTACAAGATTATCTGAAAGAGGGTCATCTTTCTCGACTTGATGTTGCATTTTCAAGAGACCAGCCAGAGAAGATCTACGTTCAACACAAGATGCTTGAGAACGCCTCCGAGATTTGGCGATGGCTTGAAACGGGAGCGCACTTTTACGTATGTGGTGATGCTTCACGCATGGCCAAGGATGTGCACGATACCTTGTTGAGGATTATTGAAACCCAAGGCGATATGAATGCTGACGATGCTGCTGCCTACCTCACGGCACTCAAAAAAGATAAGCGTTATCAACGTGATGTTTATTAATAGAAAACCTCTTTAAGAATATGATCAAAGACGAAAAACTCTCACCAAACGAGCCGCTTAAGGAAAACAGCGACTATCTACGCGGCACTCTCGCTGAGGAAATTGCTGACACAAACACGGGGTCTATTTGTGCTGATAGTCAACAGCTCAGTAAGTTTCATGGTATGTATTTGCAGGACGACCGTGATGTCCGTGCAGGTCGCCGTAAGAAAAAGTTGGAAAAATCATATTCTTTTCTGATCCGTGTGCGCTTGCCTGGTGGTGTTTCAACGCCCGAGCAATGGCTCGCGATGGATTCCATAGCTGATCAGTATGCTAACGGGACGCTGAAGATCACTACACGCCAGACTTGGCAGCTGCATGGTGTTATTAAAAATAATCTGAAGAAGACTATTCAGGGTATGAATACCGCCGCTCTTGACTGCATCGCGGCCTGTGGCGATGTTAATCGCAATGTCATCTGTAATGCCAATCCGCATCAAAGTGAACTACATGCTGAAGTAGTAAATTTCTCACACAAAATTAGTGACCACCTGATGCCTCGTTCTCGAGCATACCATGAGATTTTTCTTGATGAGGAGAAGGTTGTTTCTAGTGAAGAAGTAATCGAGCCACTATACGGCAAGACATATCTGCCGCGCAAGTTCAAGATAACTGTCGCTATCCCTCCGTCCAATGATGTTGATCTCTATGCGCATTGCCTTTCTTTTATTGCCATTATCGAAAACAAAAAAATTGTTGGTTACAACGTCGCGGTAGGTGGAGGGATGGGCATGACTCACGGACAGAATGAAACCTTCCCTCGTCTAGCAGATGTTATCGGTTTTATTTCACCTGATAAGGCGATCGATGTTGCTGAGAAAGTGATGCTTGTTCAGCGTGATTATGGTGAGCGTGGCGACCGTAAGCTTGCTCGTTTGAAATATACCGTTGAACGCATGACGGCTAACGGCTTTTTGTCTAAGCTTGAGGAGTATCTTGGATACAAACTAGAGCCTGTGCGTAAATTTAAGTTTGATAGCAATGGTGATCGCTTTGGCTGGACAACCGATGATAGTGGAATGCATCATCTGAATTTGTTTATTCCAGGTGGTAGGGTAATCGACAGCTCCGCTTATCCAATGAAGACAGGGCTTCGCGAAATCGCTAAAATTCACGATGGCGAGTTCCGAATGACGGCCAATCAAAATCTTGTTATTTCTAATATTTCTGATGCGAAAAAACCTGAAATTGAACATTTGTTAGGTGAGTATGGCATTTTAAAAAGTCACGAGCGTAGTGCGATGAGGCTCAATTCTATTGCATGTGTTGCATTGCCCACATGTGGCCTGGCCCTTGCTGAGGCTGAGCGCTACCTGCCAGACTTAATCACCGAGCTTGAGGAAGTGTTAGAAGAAGCTGGGCTACGGCACGACGCCATTACAATTAGGATGACTGGGTGCCCAAACGGATGTGGAAGACCTTACTTAGGTGAGATTGGGTTTGTCGGTAAAGGGCCTGGAAAATATAACGTCTATCTCGGTGCGGGGTTTCATGGTGAGAGGCTCAACAAGCTTTACAAGGAAGCTGTGCCTGGAGCGGATATTAAGGAGCTGCTCGCACCTATTATTAAAGATTATGCCAAAGCTCGTAACGACGGAGAGCATTTTGGCGATTTTGTTATTCGTGCCGGTTACGTCAAGGCAACAACTGCCGGGAATAATTTCCATGCCAATATCAGTTAGCTATGAAGGCGCAAGTAGACGATCATGTTCAAAATGTAGGTGTTGAGGTGATCAACACTGCCTTCGCAGGTATGAATGCGGCTGAGCGTGTGGCTTGGTTACACGACCAATTCGGATCTCGACTCGTGCTGAGTTCGAGTTTTGGACTACAGGCGGCGGTGATGCTTCATTTGGTGAGCAAGAATGCACCTGAAATTCCAGTTGTTTGGCTTGATACCGGTTATTTATTCGCTGAAACCTATCAATATGCAGAACAGCTTATAGAATGGTTGAACATTGATGTTAAAATATATCAGCCAAAATATTCTGCAGCGCGGCAAGAAGCTGTTTTTGGTAAGCTCTGGGAGCAGGGTAGTGAAGGTGTAAATCGCTACAGTCTGATAAATAAGGTAGAGCCTATGAATCGCGCGCTCACAGAGCTAGGTGCAGACATATGGGTCAGTGGATTGCGTAAAAGCCATTCGAACACTCGTGCAGACCGTGCATTTGCAGAACAACAGAAGCGAACGCTTAAAGTTTATCCAATTCTTGATTGGGCAGATGCACAGATTGCTTCCTATTTTCATGAAAACAACTTACCCAAGCATCCTCTCGAAGCCCAAGGCTACAAGACAATGGGTGATTGGCATTCCACCAGGCCTGTCGGTGAGAACATATCGGCTGAGCAGTCACGCTTCGGCGGTGAAAAGTATGAATGTGGGCTTCACCTCAGCTCGGATACGAATGATTACCAAATTTAATTAGTTGTTTTATTTTTGTCTACGTGAGTGATCAATTTGATACCACCTTAATGGTTCTAGGGCATGGATCCTCTAAGCATACTGGGTCTTCGGCATCGGTACGTTCTCATGCGAAGCTCTTGAGCCAAACAAACAAGTATGCAGACGTTCAGGTAGCCTTTTTAAAGGAGGATCCATTGATTGACTCATGTTTAGATAACATTAAAACGGCTCATGTAACCATCGTTCCTGATTTTCTAGCAGAAGGATATTTTACCCGACAAGTGATCCCGAGATTACTTAATCTTTCTGAGCGGAAAAACAGTATCCAATGCAGCCCACCTGTGGGAACGCACCCAATGATGTCAGAGCTGCTTAATGATGCAGCCGAGGAGGTCATGGGCGATTGGAAGCCGCAAGACACGAGCCTTTTCGTGGTCGGACATGGATCTGTCAAAAACTCGTGCTCCAAGCAAACGATGTTACATCACCTTGCTTCATTACGTCAGGCCGCGTGTTGGGCTCAAGTAACCGATTTATGGCTTGAGGAATCCCCAAAGGTAAGCGAGTGGCACGATTTGTGTAACGAGACTAAAGTCATTGTTGTGCCATACCTTCTCAATGATGGGCAGCATGGGGGATGGGACATACCTATTGACCTTGGTTTAGAGAGAGGCGAACTTGTGCACGGGGTTACCCATATACTTGGCGGTAGAAATGTAAGAATTGCTCCGGCTCTTGGAACTTCACCGCGGTTTGCTGAAGCAGTTGATGCTCTTGCTGAGTTGTGGGGGAAAAAAACGGGCAAATCCCAGTGAGGAATTGCCCGTTGAATGTCTGATATTTGGATTATTTAGCGATGTGTTTTTTAACAGCCTCCTCTAAGGCTGCCCCGCGGAGGTTAGTCGCGACGATTTTGCCATCAGTTCCAATGAGGTAAGTTGCTGGTATGCCAGAAATACCATATTTTTTGGCAAACTTATTTGCCCAGCCAAGACCGTCAAAATGTTGCGGCCACGGCATTTTTTTGTCTTTAATGAAACTTTGAAGTTTTGCTTTATCCTCTGCCTTATCCAGTGAAATCCCAATAACTTCAAATCCCTTACTGTGGTAATTGTTGTAGGCATTAATTACATTAGGCAACTCTGCAATACATGGGCCGCACCACGTTGCCCAGAAATCGACGAGTATGACTTTGCCCTTCATAGCTTCTAGGTCAATACTCTTGCCTTCAAGGCTGGTAAACTTCAGATCCATGGTCTCGCCCTTGCTGGGTGCTTTAAGGCTGCTCTCCATTTGGCTGAAGGCCTGAGCTAATTGTGCCGCTGCTTCATTACCTGCGCATTTCTTGTTGGCGTCGGCAAGGAGCTTTTGAGCACCTTTCTTATTACCCTCTTCTTTGAGGAGTTCAAAAAGCGCACGTGTTGTCATAAATAGATTTCGAGCTTCGACATCGGCACCAGAACCAAGGGCGTTAAATTTTTCTTGCAGTAGTGCGGCACTACTCTTGGTGTTGCCGGTCATGTCATATGCCATTAGTAGGAGTTCGACGGCGTCATTTTTATCCTCAGCTTTGGGATTGGTTTTTAGGTATGCTTCAAGTTCAGTCGCCGAGGCAGCTGCGTGCTTTTTTGCGATTTCTTGTGCAGGACCTGCAATGATTAATCCGTGTAGAGCAATACCCACGGATATATGTATTAGTGTTTTTTTCATGGTGAAATATTATGTCAGAGTAATTTGAGCGTGTATTGTGTATCGTACTAGATCAGCAATTATCACAAACTTGTAACGTTATGCGCGAGTAGATTTGTTTTGCAAACTTAGTAATATCTTGAGCTTTTGGCATTGAGTTGATGGTGTGGGGGTGCAGGATGTCTTTGATGGCATTCACAGCGGAAAAAGCCTATAATCTAATTGAGATGGCCCACCAGCGGGAGAGACTAGCTCACGCGTTTTTACTAACCGGGGAGGTGGGTAGTGGGAAATCTGCCTTGGCAGCGAAAATCATATCGCTTGTCAATCCGGCTCAAGTCGATTCCACCGCTAATCTTTTTGGTGAAGTTGAAATGCCAATTGAGGAGTCACTTGACGAACTTGAGGGTGAACTAGTGCGTATCGTCAGACCAAGGTCAAAATCTCGTAAGATTTCTATCGATGACATGCGTGCACTAGAAAAGGCGTTTCACGTTGCCTCGGCTCCCGGTAAATGGAAAGTAGGAGTGATCTTGCATGCTGACCGCATGGGTATCGAGGCTGAGAACGCTTTTCTTAAAACTCTCGAAGAGCCACCGCCGGATAGCCTATTGTTATTGCTAAGTGATGCCCCTGAACTTTTGCTGCCTACTATTTTGTCCCGTTGCGTGCGACTGCCACTGATTACGGCTGCCGGTAAGCGTGAAGCGGGCGAGTGTGGTCAGAAAATGCTCGATGTCCTCACACGCTACACACGCTCTGGCCTAGGTGATATCGCTACCGCTCTGACCTTGAGGGCATGCCTTAGTCAAGTCCTCGCTATCAAGAAAGCTGAAATCAGCAAATCAAATGATCTCGCATTCAGGGAAGAGAGTAAAAAATATAAGAACACCACTGATAGTGTCGCGTGGCTCAAGGATCGCGAGGTATTTTACATCGCACAAACGGAGGCTGAGTATCTCAACGAGCGGGACAAAGTGTTGGAGACGATCATCGCTTGGATGGGTGATGTCATTCGGCAAAAGTGTGGTGTGTCTGAACTGGATCTACCTCAGGTGAATTCCAGCACCTCCAAAGTGGCGGAGGCGCACACACTTGCTGATTTGCTCCAGAGAATTGGGGCACTGGAAGAGCTTCGTGCTAATCTCGAAACCAATGCACAAGAGCAACTTGCTCTTGAGGTAGCCTTTTTGAAAGCATTCGGCTAACAACTACCTAATTCATTGCGAAGATGCTGATGTTCAATTTGTAATGTAGTCAGTTACGCAGGTGTATACACGTGGGTGGTGACTAATTACTCACTTTGTCTCTGATAACAGAATATCGCAGCACGAGTAACCAACCTATGACACGCTTGTGTTTGGATTAGCAAAATCAGTGAAATATGTCTAGCGATACAAGCCTACATGGTTCTTCGCACTCGACATTACATCCTCTAGAGTGTTCGATTTTGTGCATGAGCAAATCAGAGGGTAGTCCGCGTGGGCGAATAACAATTCCACAGTATGCCATGGCATTAGCACATGTTGCGAGTTTGAGGTCTGAAGATCCATTTCGCAAAGTGGGCGCAGCAGCGTTGGATTTTGACAACCGCGTGATCGGGACTGCCTATAACGGGCTTGCGCCAGGATTTGATGCGCCGGACGGCTTTTGGGATGACCGTGATCAACGGCAGAAGTTTATGCTTCATGCTGAGGTGAACCTTTGCAGCTTATTTAAGCGAGGTGAGGTAAAGCTCATGGCGTCAACGACAATGCCCTGCACCTCATGCATGCAAACCTTGTGTGCCTATGGTATCAAGGAGATATATTACCGTGATATTTACAGCCAATCATCAGCTCCGGAAATTGCGGCCACCTATGGAATACATTTTGAGCAGGTTACGGACTACCCACTCGAGCTTACATAACCAATATTTGGCAGATCATTCTCCGTTGTTTTTGGAATCAGGGACGATATCGCCGCCATAAAAGCTGCGGATGTAGCCAAACTCGATCAGGGTGTCTTGCCATGGCGATAGGATGTTCTTGTTGCGCCATACAAAACGTGCGTTGCGTAACATTTTTTCAGCATCAATCTTGCGGTCTTGATTATAAAGTAATGCAGCTCGCGAGTAGTAATAAAATGGTGAATCATCCCATTCATCATATTTCTCAGCGAGGGACTCGGCTTCTTTTTCCCTGTTAGTTTTGATTTTGCATAATAACAGCTTGAACTCACACAGGCGTAACATACCCATGTTGTTTTCACCCATACCAGTGAGAAGCTTTTCAAAGCGATTGTGTGCCGATTCCCACCGCTTGGTCACAAAATCGACCTCTGCTAGATTGAATTGCACATTGAGATTGTCTGGTGCGATCTTAAGAATGCGATTGAAAATTACCGTGGCTTTGTCGAATGCACGAATTTCGACATAGCATGCCCCTTTGATATTAAGCGTTGCCGGGTGATCTTTGAATATGGCATCGACCTCATCAATCATTGCTAGAGCATCAAATATTCTCTTTTGATTGAACATGTTCTGTATGCGGAGCAGCTTTCCACCAAATTCTTTACGCTTCTCAATCGGTAAGTTCATGAATTCGCGCCACACTTTCACCGCTGGGCTGTCTTTTGTTGGCTGATCGGTCTTTGTTGCCTCTTTAGAGCTCTGGGCAAAAGCACTGCCAGTCATTACGATTGTGGCGAACAAAATGCTAGGTATTGAGTGAAGGGAATGTCTCATGGTATATGAATAGGGGATAGAGGAGGGTATTAATTTATTCACTCATCTGAATTCAGAGAGTGAATAGAAGTTTAGCGTTTTTTGCGATGGAGGTCAATCATCCGCTTTATTGAATTTAGCGACGTCATCGTAAAGCCCATGTTTTTTTATATATTTAAGCACCTCCGGATGAAGCCAGTCTTTTTGTTGTCGACCAGCGGGGTTCTCGCGAATGATCGTTGCTGATGCTGGATGCGCTCCATGTATGGCGTGCATTTGAAATCCAGAGCGTTCAACGGGAGTGGCTCCACGAGAGAAAACGATAAACTCGACCAATCCAGCGAGGTAGTCTGGCCGATTCCATTCGTGTAATGCTTGCCACTGGTCGGATCCCATCAGCCAGAATAATTGAGCACCAGGAAACTGATTCTGCATTGCCTCCACCACTCGCCATGAATAGGAGGGCTCTGGAGTGTTGAGATCAAAATCTTCTACATTAGCCCATTCCATGCCAGTAATGGCCAGTTTGCACATGGCGAGTCGGTGATGTTTGGCTGCGTGCCTTTCCTTGGTTTTGTGAGGAGACTGCTTGCAGGGTAGAAAGACAACCTGCTCAAACTTGAAAAGATCGAGGGCCGCTTTTGCAATGTGGGTGTGTCCTAGATGAATTGGGTCAAATGTGCCTCCATATAAGCAGATGGAGCTGGGGGTGTTTGGCTCCGTCGTTTCCTTCAGCATTGTTGCGGTCATGGGGTGACGTCTTCGGCTTCTGGGCCAGCACTTACCTCGGTGTTAGAACTGGTGTATATGAGAACTCCAGCTGTGCCAATAAAAACGACTAGAATAACAAGAGCGACAAGAATACTGAAACAAGATTTCATCTTGGAGGGGATATTAAGGGATGAGATGCCGTGCGTCGAGATCTATCATGTTATGCTTTATCAAACCCGCTCAATGCGCGCAGCATAAGCGCCATCAGTATTATCTCGAAATGGAAGTGCTTGGTGACTTTTTGTGAGTTGCCAATCCGAGTGCTCGCTGATGAATTTTTCAATGAGAGAATTGTTTTCATCTGGCTCGATTGAGCACGTCGAGTAGACAATGCGACCTCCATCACGAAGGCATTGCAGGGCGTTTTCAAGGATGGAATATTGAATATTACACAGATCCGTTATGTGTTCTGCCCTTAATCTCCAGCGTGCATCAACACGTCGCCGTAGAACGCCAGTGTTTGAGCATGGCACATCCAATAAGATGGCATCAAATAATCCGTGCCACTCATCAGGAGCTTGGTGCGTCCAATCGAAGGCCCTGACGCTTGCGATATCAACCCCAAGATTTGTTAGATTCTCATCCAGTCGGGGAAGGCGTTTTTCATTACTGTCCGTACAGAGGATCTCTCCGCGGTTTTTCATAGCCGCCGCTATCAAAGCGGTTTTACCTCCTGGTGCGGCGCATGCATCGAGTATCGACTCGCCGGGTTGAGGATTTAATAAATCCACACAATGGCATGTGGCGGGATCTTGGATATAGATATATCCATTTTTCATCCAATCGGCTGGTGGAGCACCTTCGATTTTGATAAATGCATCCAAGCCTTCGATAGGAGTTGCATTTTCATATGAGAGAACTGCTTCAGCTGCTTCAGGTATGAGCGGATTAATTCGCCCGAGCGTGACAGCTTGCTCATTGTTCCAAGTTAACAACTGTAATGCATCTTTTTTTCCAAACTGCCTGCGCCAACGGTTCCAAAGCCAATCTGGGTGCGAGAAGCGCACTGGAGGAGACATTTCTGCGACATCAGCCAAGAGTCTGCCTCGCCTTGTAATGGCTTGGCGCATCACTGCATTTATCAAACCCCTAACAGACGATTTGGCACAATTAACCGTTTCATTGACAGCAGCATGATCCGCTATGCCTAATAGCAGAAGTTGGCACAAGCCGACACGTAGTATGTCACGTGTTTCGTGGTCTAGCTTGCCTTTACGTAGTTTCCCGATCCATACGTCAAGAATTCGTCTGTTACGTATCACGGAATAGACGATAGATTGTAAAAGTGCACGATCCTGACGACTTACTCCATTTTTAGTGGCGTGACGCTCGATCAGAGTATCCATATAGGTGTGTCCTTTGGACCATGCGCGTAATGCTGAGATAGCTGCGCGGCGAATGTTGGGTGCTTGCTGAGGCATGTTGCGAGGCTAATAGGAAATTCGGAAATCCTAAGCATTAAATGTCACATTATGAGCGTCAGAGACTTGCGACCTCATATAATAGGGCATAAGCTCTCCCTGTGAATCGGTTTCAAAGAGTGGCCATCGCCGCATGCATTGCTTTAGTAGTCCTTTTGTTTGTTGGTGCCATCGTGAGAGCCACTGGAGCAGGAATGGGATGTCCTGATTGGCCTACGTGTTGGGGGTGTTTAATACCACCAACAAATGCGGATCAAATTGACCCCGGAAAGCTTGATATTGATAAATTCAGACGCATGGCTACTCGACATGGGGTTGACCCCGACACCATTACCCGTGCATCTGTGATTCAGAGTTTTAACCCAGTTCATACTTGGACGGAATATGTTAACCGTTTGATTTCCTTACCTCTTGGCTTTCTAACATTAGCGACATTCATCATGTCGTTATGGCAATTTAAGAAGCGTCCATCGGTCACAGTAGCAGCTTTTTTAGCTCTCGTGTTATTGGGTGTAAACGCGTGGATGGGGGCACAAATTGTTTACAGCGGACTAAAACCTGGAGTGATAACTCTGCACATGGCGTTGGCAATTCTTATGCTTTGTGTGCTGGTATTTGCAGCATGGCGTGGTTGTAACAATCCATGGCAGCTGCCAGAAAATGCCTTATCAAAGGGGCTAGGAAAACTCGGCGTGGTATTGCTTTTTCTGGTGCTTGCCGAAGGTGTGTTGGGTTCGCAAATTCGTGAAAAAACCGATGAGTTAAAAAAAACTCATCCTGACGCACCACGTTCTGAGTGGGTAGAGGAGCTTGAGCAAAGCCCCGCTTACTTGGTGCATCGCAGTGGCTCATGGGCGATACTAATTACCGCTGGGATTTTCTACTTAAATAGTCCACGCGCATGGTCTTCAAAGGGCAAGCTTGAGGGGGTGATTATGGGTACAGTCGTCTCACAGATGATTCTTGGATTGGTTCTCTCGCAGGTGGGGATTCTGCCAATCACGCAGGTTCTCCATATCGGTTTATCAACGATACTGGTGGCGGCAATACTTCTCTGGTTATTAGGTTGGCGGCAATCTTGTCTGGCTAAACAATGATGGATAAACGTATAGGTCGCTTTATAATCTGAGTTTAATCAAACACTGGTATGTATTAGCGATAGCCTAAGAGCTTATATTTTTTACGTGTACGATGCCTTGTCTCTTTACATTGATGTAATGTTCATCTCGGACGCGTCTTCTTAAAACGGCGCATTTTTTCAATTATTAATTGAGGGGTTCATATGCTAGTATAATTGATTACAAAAAACTTGCATAATGAAGCGAAATGGAAATACTCGCGCCGCTTTCGGTTATCACCGATTTCACACTATTAATGCCGGTTTAGCTCAGTTGGTAGAGCAACTGATTTGTAATCAGTAGGTCAACGGTTCGAATCCGTTAACCGGCTCCATAGTTATCCCCGTGACAGCGTGTATGCGTCGCAATTCACAATTGTTTGTGAATGTGGGTTTTAGGTTAGCTTGCCCATTTACTATATGGTGTGACTGGTGTTTTTTTGGCGTTCTTGTTGCTGCTCATATGTGTCCAGATATGATTCACTTATTTGAGGTGGCAGCATTCCTAGCAATGACTTTTTTTAGCAGAGTGGTAAAAAAGTTTTCCGCAACACATGCCACTGATTTCGATCGGCATTTTCTTTTTAAATTTGTGCGAAACTTACTTGCTTCAATGAACGTAAACGAGATCATGCATTTGATGTTCGGAAGAAAATTACTACTAATTGCGCTGATTTCTGTGTCTCGGCTTGATGCTGACCTATTTGAAGATGGTGATATGGTTATTCTGTTGGGAAATACTGTTATCGAGCGTGCTCATAACTATGGCCACTTTGAGACTGGTCTTACATTGGCGGCTGACAAAAAGAACCTCAGGTTTCGAAATCTAGGCTGGAGTGGTGACACAGTATTTGGCCATGCACGCAGCTATTTCGGCCCTCCACAAGAAGGCTTTAATCGTCTCGAAGCTGATTTGGGCAAATTAAAGCCGAATGTCGTGATCGTCTGCTATGGTGCTGTAGCAGCCTTTGAGGGAGATGAGGGGATGGCAGAATTCTTGGCTGGTTATGATCGGCTTTTAAAAATGATCAAAAAGGCCTCCAACCCGCGTGCTGTCATTCTTGTTTCGCCACCTCCGGCGGAAACGCTGGATGCTCCTATGCCCGATATGAAGGAGCACAACAAACGACTGTCCTTGTATGCCAAAGCAATAGCCGATCTTGCGAGAAAGAATCAACATACCTATGCCGATTTTTTCACCATTGTTGGTGACGGCGTAAAGGGACAGACAAGCAACGGACTGCACTTTAGCGAGCGAGGATACTGCTATGTTGGGCCGAAATTCGTTAAAGCACTGGGTCTGAGTCCCGTTCCCAACCATCAGCTTGAATCTGAGAGTGGCATCCAGTTGCGCAAGAACATCATCGCTAAAAACAAGCTATTTTTCCAGCAATGGCGGCCAGCTAACGAAACTTACCTGCGGCTGTTTCGCAAGCACGAGCAAGGTCAAAACGTTAAGGAACTACCCATGTTCGATCCGCTTATCGCCGAGCGTGAAAAGCAAATTGAAATCCTCAAACAAAGCACTCTAGCTACCAAGTAAATGATCACACGTATTCTACTCACTCTGTCGCTCGGAATTATCGCTGCCAATGCTCAGCGTGGACTCAAGGATATTCCGGACCCAAACCCCGCCAAACAGCAGGCAGCTTTTAATCTACCGGAAGGTATGCAAATCGAGCTGTTTGCTTCCGATCCGATGATTGCGAAGCCAGTGCAGATAAACTTCGACACTCAGGGACGGCTCTGGCTCGTTTCCAGCGGCATGTATCCTCACATTGTTCCTGGAGCGGAGGAAAACGACCGTGTCCTTGTGCTAGAGGACACCAATGGTGACGGCAAGGCTGATAAGAGAACAGTCTTTGCCGACAACCTACATATCCCCACTGCGGTGATGCCAGCCGATGGCGGCGCCTATGTTGCCAACTCCACAGAGCTGCTTTTTCTCAAAGATACTGATGGCGATGGCAAAGCAGATAAACGCACAGTGGTTCTTTCTGGTTTCGGCACCGAGGACACTCACCATATCGTGCACACCTTCAAACAGGGACCCGACGGTATGCTCTACTTCTTGCAATCGATTTACATCCACAGTCACCTTGAAACTCCACACGGCGTGCGCCGCTTGATGGGTGGGGGGATCTGGCACCTCAGGCCTGAGACCCAGCGTGCCGAGGTCCTGTCGAAAGGATTGGTGAACCCTTGGGGATTTGTCTTTGACGACTACGGGCAGACTTTCGCAACTGATGGTGCCGGCAGCCATGGAATCAATTTTATTTTTCCGCGCTCGGTTTTCCGCACCTCACCGGGAGCCAAAAGAACGCTCAATGGGTTGAATCCAGGACAGCCAAAACTCTGCGGTCTGGAAATCCTTTCCGGCTCCCATGTGCCTGAAAAATTACGTGGCGTGCTGATTGCCCCCGACTTTCGTGGCCACCGCATCAACTCCTACAAGCTAACGCCTAATGGAAGCACCTACACCTCGACTCGGGTCGACGATTTTTTGAGTTCCTCCCACCGTGCGTTCCGACCCATCGACGTGAAAATGGGGCCAGATGGGGCGGTTTACATCGCCGACTGGTATAACCCGATCATCCAGCACGGTGAGGTCGATTTCCGTGATGAGCGGCGCGACCACACCCACGGTCGAATCTGGCGCGTCACCTTTAAAGACCAACCATCGGTCGAGAAAAAGAATTTCGCCAAGGCAAGTATCGATGAACTTCTCAAGGGGCTTGTTTCCAAAGAGCGCGCGCATCGAGACCTCGCACGTACCGAGCTTCGCGACCGGAAAAAATCCGACGTGTTACCCAAGCTCAAATCCTGGAGTGCCGGCTTGTCTGATGATTTTTCCAAACTTCAGGCGCTCTGGATGTATCAGTCATTGAACATCACTGAGGAAAGCCTTGTGAAAACATTGGTCACCTCGAGTGATTATCGTTATCGGGCGGCGGCACTGAGGGTGATCTATCATCGTCATCAGGATCTCCCCGGAGCTCAGTCTATTGCCAGCAATGCTGTGGAGGACAAGAACGCGCAGGTCAGGCTCTGGGCAATCAGCTGCCTAGCACAACTGCCCTCAGCACAATCTGTCCCAATTGCTTTACGCGCTCTTGACTACCCGGTGGACGACCCCATCGACTTTGCTTTGTGGTCGATCGTGCGTGAACATGAATCCCAGTGGGTGCCGGAGTTCGAAGCGGGCAAAGACCTGTTTTCAGGTAAGTTGAATCGTCTCATCTTTGCCATGAAGGCACTTGGAAAACCACTCTCACTGGAGTACATTTTCAAAGGACTAGATGGCGGCAAGCTGAATACTAAGCAGAAGGCACGCGCGATTGAGTTGATCTCGCAGGTAGGTAATGCACAGGATCTCTCACGCCTGTTGAACATGGCCCTGGGTAACCCTGCCATTCTCGACCACTTGATCACCGCTAAAAAGATCAGAAAACTCCAGCCTGCAAAAGGACAGGAAAAAATCCTCTCGCTCCTCGATAGCAAAGATCTCGGATTGTTCTCCAAGGCCGCACAACTTGCAGGACTGTGGAAGCTCGCACCGGCACGAGCCAAACTTATCGACGTCTTGAAGAAATCGCCGGGTAAGCGTGCAGCGGCAGCTGAAGCACTGCGACTCTATGGAGGAGGCCAGACGATTACTTTGTTTGAGCAGTTGAGCAACAACGGACAGGATGAAGGGCTGAGGGCGCTGGCTGTTAAAGAGCTATCAAACATTGCACCCGGCAAAGCAGCTGCCAAAGCCGTTGCAATCCTTGCCAAGGATGACGGTACGGATCAGCACGGGCTGCTGGCTATTTTCCTCAAAAATCCCAAGTCGGCTTCCACGCTCGCCAAGGCACTGAAGGGCAAGACTCTGCCGTCAGGCATCGCCAGCTTGGGTGTGCAACGTGCTGAGACTTCGGCAAAACCACCCAAGAATCTCATCGCCGCTCTACTGGCTGCTGGAAACATCAAGCCGATGTCGCAGCAACTTACCAAGGAGCAGATGGCAGCTATGGTGGATCGCGTTAAAACCAATGGTGACCCATACCGTGGTGAGACGATTTACCGCAGGGCATCCATTATGTGCATGGCGTGCCACGCGATTGGTGGTGTCGGTTCAGCGATCGGCCCAGACATGGTCAGTATCGGCGCCAGTGCGCCGGTCGATTACCTCATCACCTCACTAATTAACCCTGGTGACAAAATCAAGGAAGGCTACCACATGACCACGGTGACCGAGAAAAATGGCAACGTCCATGGCGGTGGACTCATCAAGCAGGACAAGAACGAGGTCGTCCTCCGGGACAATGCTGGCAAGGAAATCCACATCTCAAGATCTGATGTGAAATCGGTTAACATCAGCAATGTCTCCATGATGCCACCTGGGCTCACCGCCAGCTTGCGCGAGGACGAATTTACAGATCTTGTCAGGTTTCTCTCCGAGTTGGGCAAGGAAGGTGACTTCAAGACCGGCCCACAGCCATACATCCGCCAGTGGAAAGTGCTCAGCGCACACTCCTTGCTAGCTGATGTGATGCGTTATCAAGGTGCCTCGATCTTTGCTAAGCCTATCAAGGGAGCCAAGTGGGACACCTACTACAGCCGCGTCAACGGCGAGATCCGTCCCAAGGAACTTCCATTTGTCAAATACAGTGGCTCACGCAATCGCACTTGTGTGGTGCGCTTTGGGCTCAATCCTGAAGCCAAAGGAAAAGTCGTGTTGAAGATCAATGACACCTCCGAGATTCAATTGTTTGATGGAGAAAAACAGATCAAGCTGCCGAAAAACTCATCCGCATCCGTGGAAGTAGCTGCAGGAGGTGATGACAACCGGTTCACGCTGGTCGTTCGCTCCGCCGCACGCGCCAAACCTATCCGAATCGAAGCTCAACCGAAATGAAAAACACCCAACTCACCATATCCCTCGGGCTGATCGCCACGATTTCAGCTGTTGCTGAACAGCCATCTCACAGCAAAACCGTTCTCGACCCCGGCGTTTACACCGAGGGCAGCACGTTTGGTGACGTCAATGGCGACGGGAAAATTGATTTTGTCGCCGGCCCATTCTGGTGGGAAGGCCCGAAGTTTGAAATACGTCACCGGTACAGGGCGGGGGAGGCTGTGCCAGCCGCAGGATACAAACATAACTCATTCCAAAGCTGGGTGCTCGACATGAATGGCGACGGTAGGGCGGATATTTTCCAGGTCCCACACGATGGCAGGTTCCATCTCGACCTCTACCTGCAACCCGAAAAGCCATCCGAAAGCTGGCCCATTCACCGGGTCGTCGAAAAAATGGGTAACGAGTCGCCGGAAATTGCTGATATCACAGGCGACGGCAAACCGGAACTCATTGCGATGCGAGGCGGGCGGTTTGGTATTTTCAGCCCCGACTGGAAAGACGCAACCAAGCCGTGGACATTTCACCCCATTTCCAACGAGCGCACCCGTTCTCCCTACTACCACGGGCTTGGTTATGGAGACATCAATGGCGATGGGAGGATTGACCTGCTAGAAATGAAAGGCTGGTATGAAGCACCTGAAAAACCCCTGGAAGGAGACGTTTGGAAATTCCACGAGTATGCCTTTTCCTCGAACAAAGGTGGCGCGCAAATGCTTGTCTATGACGTTGATGGCGATGGCGACAACGATGTCGTCACCAGCCTATCAGCCCACTCATGGGGTCTCGGTTGGCACGAGCAAGTGAAACAAGACGGCAAGATTGCTTTCAAAAAACACGTGCTTATTCCAGAAGACAAATCGCCCGGCGTTGGTGGTGTTAGCTTCACCCAGTCACATGCGCTGGCACTCGGCGATTTCAATGGCGATGGCCTGACTGACTTCGCGACTGGCAAACGCTACTGGGCACATAATGGACGCGACCCCGATGCAAAAGGCGCCGCAGTTCTCTATTGGTATGAGCTGGTCCGCGATAAGAAGGGAGCTCGATTTGTCCCACACTTGCTCGACTCCGACTCAGGGGCCGGCACGCACTTCACCACCGCGGATATCGATGGCGATGGCAAAACCGATATTGGTATCGGCAACAAAAAAGGTGTCTTCCTGTTTAGAAGCAAGTAGTCAGGTAAGTAGTTTGGGTTAACTAGCCCGATCTGTGTTCATCTGTGTTGGGATGATTCCTTTTCACACTGATACAAGACATCCGTCAAATAATCCGATGCGATGTAGGTTTAACTGAAGCTTGCTGCAACAACTGCTCCCCACCGGCTGATTGAGGCCAATCAGCCCTACCGCTAGCTATCACGTTGGTAGGGCGCATTGGCCTCAATGCGCCGGGTTTTGCCATTCACCTCGCCTGGTCGTTTGGTTAGCCACCATCAAATCCCATGTTGGCGGTTGTCTTGTGAATCAATGCCGTGCCCACAAGTTTCAGCTCTTCTTTGCAATACCAATGCAAAAAACCCACTCCCCAGATAAGGGAAGTGGGTTGATATACATACGAATAAAAGAAGGTCTACTTGCGGCGACGGAGGATCAAGGCAAGTCCACCGAGGCCGAGAAGGGCGGTGGTGGATGGCTCGGGCACGGTTTCGTATGTCAGGCTCACGTTGTCGTAGAGCGATTGGACACCCGTACCCACGATTTCAATTCGCAATGATTGCCCGAGCCCAGCAGGGGAGGCTCCGGTGGTGAAGGTTGAGACCCAGTTCTCGATACCGTCGCTGGCTCCGGCACCGTTTACTGGAGTGGTATTGTTCAATACGGTTGGAGTCAGAAGGAATTCGCCGAAGAAGTCATTGGTGATGTTGTCTCCCGTCGATCCATCATCCACACCCGAGACATAACCCAAGCGCAATTCGGAACTCTGAAAAATTAGGTCTGATCGGTCGATCGCTTGAAGGCTGAATGTGTAGGTCGTGTTGGCGGCAACAGTGGCCAAGAGAACCTGATAGATGCTCTCGCCTGAGTTGTTGTTGTAGTGCAGATATGCCCCGCCGCCGGGAACAGTGTCTACCTTAGCACCTAGCGACGCATAGGACTCAACTCCAACCGAGTTCGAGCCATTGCTCCCCCTTTTCCATGGCGGAAGTGAGACGCCTCCACGGTTTGGGGCTCCTTCAAAACCCGCTTCCCCGATGGTGATCGGCGTGGCCGCATTAGCCGTTCCAGCTGCGAGAATCAGAGATCCCATCGCCGCGGCGAGGGACATGGTTGTTTTCATTTGTTTGTTCAATTTCATGATGATCTATTTAAGTTTGTGTGAGAATCAGACAAAAAACAGGCTGATCCTCACAGCTAACGTCGAAAAAGTGCCCGGCGTTAACAAGTTTCTGCATTTATTTTGTTAAATTCCACTAATCTGATGTGATTGCAAAAAACGTCTCGACAGCCCTTGCCGAGTTTGTAGTGATGCATTTCCTCAGTATGAGTCTCGATGCCAGTCAACAGGCCGAATTTGTCGGTCAGATCACCCGCCACCAGCAGGCGTTGCGGGCTTATATCGTATCGCTCATGCCTGGGATGAGCGGAGTGCAGGATGTGCTTCAGGAAACCAACCTGGTGCTCTGGGAGAAACGTGGGAAGTTCAAGCCCGGCACACATTTCCAGGCCTGGGCATTCGCGATAGCACGCTATGAGGTCAAGGCGCATCGGCGCAAGGCAATCGCGTTGGGGGTGACAACACTGGACGATGACTTGCTCGAGGAGCTTGCTGAGCGTGGTGAACAACGCCCCGAGGAACTCGAGCAACGACTCCGGTCCCTGGACAAGTGTCTCGGAAAATTGCAGGACAAGGAGCGTCAGCTGATAGAACACCGTTATTTTTCAGGCGCCACTCTGGAATCGTTCTCAGCTGCATGCGGCAGACCGGTTGATTCGTTGAGGGTATCGCTGTTCCGAATCCGGGCCGCACTGAGGCAATGTATTAACAAGGAACTAACGAGGGGAGAGCTCGACTGATGAATCGCCGAGAACTAGAAATGCATCTGCAGGAACTTTTTGAGGGGCGTCTCATGGGCGATGATCTGGAGGAACTCCAGCATGAGCTACGCACCAATCCGGAGGCAAAGGATGCCTACTGCGATTACGCCCACCTGCACAATGCGATGCAGCTGCGTAACGAAGGGGTCGACAGCCTGAACGTCATCCCCATGGATCAGGCAATCCAGCGGGACCGGCGGCGCAGTTTCCGCACGGCGATGCTGGCTTCTGTCGCAGCGCTCATTATTGTCGGAGTTGTCATGGCCTTGTTCACAGCTCGGACCCCACCACCGACACTCAGGTTCGCCACCAGTCCGGGAACGGAACTCAGCATCAGCCATCAACTCACTGGCGAGGGCGCGCCTGAAGGTCAAGTTCTGGAACCTGGCTCCCGCATCGAGCTGTCGCGGGGAACCGTCGAGCTTGAGTTTGCCTCGGGAGTGCGTGGAATTATACAGGGGCCTGCAGCGATGACCCTGCGACGTGAGGATTTGCTTGAGCTCGACAAAGGCACAGCATGGTTTGAGGTGCCACCGGAGGCCATCGGCTTCAAGCTGAGCACACCTGAAATGGTTGTCACCGACCTCGGCACCGAGTTCGGTATCCGGTCACGCCCCAACGCACCCGACGAAGTGCATGTTTTCTCCGGCAAAGTGGAGATCCTCAATCGCAAGGGGGTGAAGAAACAATTGGAATCGACCACAGGCCAAGCCCACATGACTGGCCTGGTCGGACGATGGCAGGAAATACCACTGCGGCGTGATTACTTTCTCTCTGAGCTACCCAAGACTCAACCCAAACCGTTGGTCATCTTTGAAGACAGCTTTGAGGATCCGGCGATTACCGGGCTCACCAATATCATGCCCTCCGGCTGGTCACACGATCTTCCTGCTGGTGGCATCGGGCTCAATGATAACGATTCAGGCAAGCTGAATACGCCCTTCGGCAGTCAGGTGATGTGGAGCAACGGGGGAGCGCTCAAAACGAATCTTCTGAGTTTTTCAGAAACACTCATCGGTAACGGGACCTACACACTGAGTGTCAATGTCGGTAGAAGAAGTGATCACGGAGGTGGCACCTGCACGATCGAGCTACTGGCTGGTGACACCGTCCTTGCCTCCGCCTCGGAAGCCGTCTCCAGCTCATCCACCGACTTTTCGCAGGTTGTCCGGCTTGTTTATACTCCCGATGAAAGTCACCGACACCTGAGAGGAAAAACACTAGCCATCCGCTTGAGGGGTGCAGTCCAAACTCAATTCGACAATGTGCGGTTAGAGATCATTCCAACGAGGATGTCAGGGTCGCGTTGATTTAATGGCAAGGGGTGAGATAGCCTATAAAAATGGTCTTTGAATACAGATTATCCTGTCTGGTTCATGTGTGCTCACATCCGCACCTGCCGTGACTAACAGTCAGGCCCTCTGCGGCAGGATGTCACTCGGCCCACTGCCTCGCGAGCGCCTTTATGACAGTCTTATCATCCACCCCGATAGAGGTGAGCCATTTTTCTTTACCAAACCATGTGCGCTGACGTTTGGCATACTGGCGTGTTGCCGCTGCGATGCGCTCGGTGCATTCTTCCCGGGTCGATTCACCCGCTAGGTGGGCACGGATTTGGGAAATGCCGATGGCTTTTTCACAGGTGGCGGACGGGTTTGTTAGGGAAGCGACTTCCTCAATGGCACCGGATTCTAACATCACTTCAGCGCGGTGGTTGATGCGTTGGCGCAGTTGCTCGCGATCCCACAGCAGATAGATTCCACGCAGGTCTTTTTCGATGGTTTCGCTGGCACGTTTCCAATTGCTTTTTAACTCCGACATCTTACCTCCCGATAGGATACAAATTTCCAGAGCTCGGATGACGTATCGGCGATTCTTAAGGTTCGTCATCGAGGCGCCTTCGGGGTCGAGATCTGTTAGTCGTGCAACGAGAGCCTCGTCACTTTCTTTTTCCAATTCCTCACGTAAGCCGACATCGCCAGACGGCACGGGGGAGGGGCCATGAGTAAGAAACTTGAGATACATCCCGGAGCCACCGGTGACGATGGGAGTTTTGCCGCGCGATTGGATCTCGGCAATCACCGGCAGCGCCATTTCTCGGAAGCTCATGGCGTCGCACGTTTCCGATGGATCCAAGACACCATACAAATGATGTGGTGCCTGTGATAGCTCGTCAGGACTTGGAGCAGCGGAGATCGTTTCCAGCCCACGATAGAGTTGATAAGCATCGGCATTCACAATTTCGCCATCGAGCAAGCGTGCTAGCTCAATCGCGAGTGCCGATTTTCCAGAAGCGGTTGGGCCGCAGATGTAGAGTGAATTTTGAATAGTAAAATTAAGAAGATGCATGAAAAACCCGCTTGGAGAGTAACTCGCAAGCGGGTTGAAAGAATCGCTTACAAGGAAAACTATTCGGCAGCTACTGCAGGTTTGTCCTCTGAAGTTGCTTCCTCTGAAGTTGCTTCCTCTACGGGTGCTTCCTCTACGGGTGCTTCCTCTACGGGTGCTTCCTCGGTTTTGGCAACTGTCTCTGGTTCGCCAGCTGCAACGGGTTGTTCCTCTGCTTTAGCTTGCTCAGTTGAAACGACAAGTTTACGGCCCATGAACGGTTGGTCATGAAGCACTTCAACAGCGCGCTGAGCGTCTTCTGATTTCTGCATGTCGATGAAACCGGAGCCTTCAGGCTTGTGTGTCTCTTTATTGTATTTCAGCTCCACGCGGCGCACGTTGCCGATGCCTTTAAACAGCTCCTCGATAGAGCTTTCGTCAGCATCTTTGGAGACGTTGCCTAAAAGGAGTCGGGATCTGCTGTTGTTGCGGTTGTCTCTACCTTGCTTGGCTGGTTTACGGTCACGTGTATTTTTTTCCTGAGGATTGTCCTCACGTGGCTCACGTGGTGCACGCTCTTCAGTCGGCCTAGCCTTGGCGCCGTTGACGATGAGGTTACGCCCCATGAATTCTTTATCATGAAGCTCGGCGACGGCGCGCTTCGCCTCTTCCGTGCTGAGCATTTCCAAAAACCCGTAGCCTTTGGATCGATGGGTGTGGCGGTTGTAGATGATCTCAACGCTGTTAACCGTACCGATGCCTTTAAACAGGTCCTCGAGGTCTTGTTCACTTGCATCGTAGGATAGGTTACCGAGATAGAGGCGGGGAGTTTCTACAGGGAAATTCTTACCTTTTTCGCCGGCACCGCGTCCTTTGGCCTGAATCGGCCCCTTGTCCTGAACTTGGCTGCCTTTTCCACGCGCATTGCGGGTGTTGGATTTGACAGGCTTCTTACTCCCTTGAGCCTCCCCCTTGGCGGTAGGCCTGCGGCGTGGTGGTCGCGTGGGTGCTTTATAGAGACCGATGACCTTAAGGAATTTCTCCCACAGCGTCAGTGGGAGTGGCTGAGGTTTACGATTTCTGTTGCCCCCTTGGCGGCGGTTTTGGCCACCGCCTCCACCTTGGCGGCGCTGGCCTCCTTGGCCTTGCCCCTGACGGTTGCGGTTTCTGTTACGGTTCCTGTTGCGGTTGCGGTTGCGATTAGCGTTGTTGTTGTTTCCGCCTTGGCGGGGTTGGCCCCCGTCGTTGCGGGGCTTGCTGTTGGTATCTTGAGACATGGTAATAAGTCGTTGATGGTTGTTGGTAGCACACGCTGGAAGTGGCTGTCACTCTGGGCGCGGTATCTGGCATCCTGTAGACGGATGCGAAGCTTGGAGCAGGGCGGGCATTATTCCGACCCAAGGCGATCACTTGCTGGTGTGTGCAAATATGAGGCACGGGCGTTCCCTGATGGACCGTTTTCGGTCCGGACTGAATACCCACGAATGGGCGGTAACCCCAGCTGTCTGCCCGCATCTGTGTAATGCGGCTGCTCTGACTGGGGTGATATTTCAGCAATAATTGCATCGGGAAAGCATCTGTGCGGACGAAAACTATTCAAGATAGGGCAAATGACAAGGATGTAATAAGAGGTTGTCTCAATCTGATGTTGTCAGACGAGAAGTTGTAGCTAATGTTCAACCCACTCACCTCCTTGATCCTGTCCTTGATGAAAATTATAGTCATATGCAGCCTAATACTATCGATGTCAGCATCCGTGCTTTTTTCGAGCGAAAGCTACATCGCAATGGAGGCGCACACAGGGAAGGTGCTGCTGGCGGCAAAGCCAGAGCAAAAACGACCTGTAACCAGCTTAGCTATGATAGCTACTGCTAAGGTAGTCCTTGATTGGGCTGATGCCTCACAAACTAGCCTGGCCAGCCAAGCATTTGTCCCACAGAGCGCCTTCGCATTCCAAAGCTCCAACCCCATGGGGCTACGCCCGGGTGATCGGGTTACGCTTCGTGATGCTATCTACTCAGCACTGATGGGCTCTGATAATATCGCGGCTCACACTCTCGCTGATCATGTAGGTCGTGCTATACTAGCTCACAGGCGTCAAGCGGGGGATCCACAAAAAATATTTGTAGCAGAAATGAACTACCTTGCTAAGGCGTTGGGTATGCGTAGGACACGCTTTGGTAATTCACACGGCCTGAATCATGTCGGAAGAAAAAGTTATTCTACAGCATCAGATATCGCACGACTTTGCGTGCACGTAATGCGCGACACTGGTTTTGCATTTTATGTGAAACAGAAGTCACGCAATATTTATGTCAATAAGGCAGGTGGGCGTAAACTCGCTTTCAAGGTGACAAATGCAAACCCACTACTCGGTGTGTTTGGAATTAATGGCATCAAAAGTGGAGCATCAGTATCCACGGGACAATGTCTCGCGGTGAATGCACACCGGTCCCCACTGGTGAAAAAATTGTCCGATGATCGGGCGCAGATCCGCTACCGCGATCTTATCGTAGTGGTACTCGGCAGTAACGATCCCGCGGTACGCAGTAAGCAGCTCATTTCTCAAGCATGGCCGATGTATGATGGTTGGGCAGCATCGGGCTATCAGCAAAACGCACAGAGCAGCAAGCTCATTGTTGTTCCCAAAATCAGATAATGACTAATAATTTTTATGAAAATAGGAGTACTAAATAGCGGCGGCGACTGCCCAGGATTGAATGCCGTGATCAACGGTGTTGTTGGTGCAGCTGATAAACTTGGTTGGGAGGTCTATGGATTTATCGATGGTTTTGAGGGCTTGCTTCCAGAGGGAGGTGATTATCTTAAATTAACACCGGACGACACCACTGGCATCGGTAAATTGGGTGGCACCATTTTAGGGACTACCAATAAGGGACATTTCGCTGCAAAGATTGGAGAGGGAGATGTCGCCAAAATCCCCGAAGAAATCATGTCTAAGGCACGTGATAATATGAATTTGCTGGGGATAGAGGCACTGGTTGTAATTGGCGGTGACGGGTCGCTAACAACTGCACTGCAAATGAATCAAGATGGGTTTAATGTCGTGGGTGTTCCAAAAACGATTGATAACGACCTCCAAGCCACAGCCATGAGCTTCGGTTTTGACAGTGCTGTAACCTCAGTAGTGGATGGGCTCGACCGGCTTCAGACGACGGGGCAAAGCCACAAGCGCGTCATGGTGCTTGAGGTGATGGGACGGCACGCCGGATGGATTGCTCTTTGGGGTGGCATCGGTGGTGGTGCTCACGTCATTTTACTTCCGGAGATCGACTTTGATCTAGAAAAAGTGGCCAATTTCATCAAGCAGCGTGAAATTGATGGCCAACGCAGTACGTTAGTTGTGGTGGCAGAAGGCGCTAGAATTAGCGGGGGCGAATTAATTACCAAGGGTGAGGGATCTGCCAGTGAGGTCACCTTGGGTGGTGTTGGGCAGATTGTGGCACACCACCTTGAGAAGATGACAGGTAAAGACACGCGGTCTTGTGTGCTAGGGCACCTTCAGCGTGGAGGCTCGCCAACGGCAATAGATCGAATCCTCGGCGCACGTTTCGGAGTTAAGGCAGTGAAAATGATCGAGACAGGCGAGTATGGTCGTATGGTTAGTTATCAAGCTTATCATGTAGACTCAGTGCCTATCGAAGAGGCTGTGCACCAGCTACGCTTGGTGAATCCCGATGGGGAAATGGTGGATACCGCACGCGCTCTGGGTATATGCATGGGCGACCGATAATTTTTAAAACCAAATACTCAAATGAAAGACCCATTACTTAAACTTCTAAAATCCAAGGCTCGGTTCAGCAACACAGAGTTGGCCGAGGCCCTGAGCCTTCAGGTGGATGCTGTAAATGACCAAATCTCTCAGTGGGAGGGGGATGGTACGATCCTTGGTTATCAGGCGGTGATCGATGACGAAAAAGCCGGTGAGATGGGTGTGGCTGCATTTATTGAAGTAAAACTAACCCCTGAACGAGGTGGGGGGTTTGATCGCTTGGCCATGCGCATTGCTCGTTTTGACCAGGTATCATCATGCTACCTCACCAGTGGAGGATATGATCTAATGGTTGTCGTCGAAGGCCAAGGCTTGCGTGATGTCGCTCAGTTTGTATCAGAAAAGCTCAGTACCCTTGATGGAGTTCTCTCAACAGCTACGCATTTCCGACTGAAAGCCTATAAAGAAAACGGCTTCATCTTTGAAACCGAAGAGCCTGAAGGCAGGTTGCCAGTGACCCCTTAGTCAATTCCAATTAACGCTAATGGACTACTCGAAAAAAATTTCGAAGCAGGTTGCTGGTATCCCACGATCGGGTATCCGCGACTTTTTTGAGCTCGTACAGGGGCGCGATGATGTGATATCGCTAGGTGTTGGAGAACCTGATTTTGCGACACCGTGGCATATCCGCGAGGCAGCGATCTATTCTCTTGAGAAAGGATTCACCAGCTACACTTCAAATCTTGGTTTGTTATCACTGCGGAAAGCGATCAGCAGATATGTTGATGATTTCTTTAAAGTGAACTACAGTGCTGACTCTGAAATCCTCGTCACCGTGGGAGTCTCAGAGGCTATAGACCTGGCGTTACGAGCATTGATCAACCCAGGGGAGGAGGTTGTTTTTCACACACCATGCTACGTTTCTTATCTTCCAAGTATTGCGCTAGCTTACGGTGTTCCGGTCGAGGTGCCTACAAAGAAAGAAGACAACTTTGCCCTCAGGGCAGATATGCTCGAGGCGGCAATCACTCCGCAAACACGCGTGTTAATGCTGAATTTCCCTACTAATCCAACGGGTGCTGTAATGCCTGTGGATGAGCTCGAGAAGATTGCACAGCTTTGTGTCAAAAACGACCTTATCGTGCTCAGTGATGAAATCTATTGTGAGCTGTGCTACGGAGAGGACGAGCATGTCTCGATTGCTACTATGCCAGGCATGAGAGAACGTACGATACTACTGCACGGTTTTTCCAAAGCTTTTGCGATGACAGGATTTCGACTCGGCTATGCATGTGCGCCAGCGCCACTCATCGAAGCCATGATGAAAATCCATCAGTATGCAATGCTGTGTGCGCCCATGACTAGTCAAGCAGCAGCGCTTGAAGCTCTCGAAAATGGTGAAGCGGCCATGCTGGAAATGCGCGAAAGTTATCATCAGCGCCGAGATTTCGTAGTCGGTAGGCTAAATGATATCGGAATCGAATGCCACTCGCCAGGTGGTGCGTTTTATGTTTTCCCTGATATTCGTAAATTTGGCATAAGCAGTCAGGAATTTGCTATGCGCTTACTTGAAGCTGAGGATGTTGCTGCTGTTCCAGGTGATGCGTTTGGTCAAGCAGGAGAGGGTTTCCTGCGTTGTTGTTATGCAACGTCACTAGATGAACTTAAAACGGCAATGGATCGCATCGAGCGGTTTGTCGCTACACTTTGATGCCCGATCAGTCATGAGGCCTTTATCTGAGATTAAAAATGACCGCACGCTAGCGCATGTTGTCCCGCTTGTTGCATTTATGGTCATCATGTTGCCATGGCAGTTCGTGGGAGATTTAATTGAATGGAAACATCCTCTAGCACCGTGGTGGCGTCGATACCCAGAACATTGGCTATATCCACTCCAGTCGCTGATAGCCATAGCTTTGCTGCTATTTTTCCGTAAAAACTATAACTTTAAAGTAAGCCCGCGAGGCGTCTTAATTGGGGTGTTTATGGGGGCGGTTGGGATAGGCTTCTGGCTTTTACCTACCCATCTACACATGGTGCTAGGCCTTGAGGGTGATCAAGAGGGTTGGTTAAAATGGTTTGGGGTTATGCCGCGCGATGACGGTTTTAATCCTCAGGATCTATCGGATAGTTTTGGGGGTAGCCCGAGTGTTTACTGGACCACGCTGATATTGCGCTTCTTCCGGGCAGTTGTGGTTGTGGCATTGGTGGAGGAGATTTTCTGGCGTGGATTTTTGATGCGCTTTCTATTGAATCCTGATCGCGACTACTGGGCGGTGCCCTTCGGCAAGCCTGCATGGGTTTCTTATGCAGTTGTGACACTGGCATTCGTGCTAGTACATCAGCCGGTAGATTATGTGGGTGCGTTTGTCTTTGGGTCAATTATGTATGGCGTGGCTGTCTGGACGCGTAGTTTGATGGCGTGCGTAATCATGCACGGTGTTGCCAACCTACTGATGGGGATTTACGCTCTTTACTATGCCAAATATGGGCTATGGTAAGTTTAGTTACACACAACACGAACTGATCCCAGCTCAAGCTTCGAACCAAATTTACGGCTCAAGGTCCGAGATACAGAACATAAATATAGCGACATGCACATTGGAATTGCACAGATCAACGCAGTAGTTGGGGATTTCCCGGGTAATGCAAAGCGTATTCTTGCGGCTTATCGTGAGTGTATTGAAAATGGTGCTGAGATAGTGGTTTTGCCAGAAATGGCACTTGTGGGTTATCCGCCGTGTGATCTTTTATTTAAGTCACAGTTTGTGCCGAAGTGTCTGCAGGCGCTTGACTACCTGGCGGACGAGGTTCGTGATATACCATTGATAGTGGGATACGTTGATGAATGCCCCGCCGATGCGATAGGAAAGCCTTATCGTAATGCAGCCGCATTCCTGCACAACGGTAAGGTGCTGCACAAGATCTGGAAGACACTACTGCCGGCATATGATGTTTTTGATGAGCGCCGTTACTTTGAGCCTGGCGAGAACTCTAAACCGATCGAGTGGAACGGTCTACGCTTGGGGATCACCATCTGTGAGGATATTTGGACGGAGGATTATTTACACCGACCTCTCTATCAGCGTGACCCGATCAGAGAGCTTGCCGATCATGGGGTTGATGTGATTTTGAACTTGAGTGCATCGCCCTACAGCATTGGTAAGCCGAAGCGTCGATTTGAGATGCTTGCAGGTGTCGCCCAAGCCGCAGCCAAACCACTGGTTTACTGCAATTGTATTGGTGGTAACGATCAGTTAATTTTTGATGGTAATTCTCTAGCGCTGGACGCCGAAGGCAGGCCGCTTGCAGCGCTGAATCCTTTTGACGAGCAATGTCTGGTGGTTGATGTGAGTCAGCAGGGATCGGATCAGAACCTGCCTGATCAAATATGCCCAGAGGAGGAATGCTACAAGGCACTGGTGTTAGGATTGCGAGACTATGCTCATAAGTGTGGCTTCACCAAAGCATGCCTGGGTCTTAGTGGAGGAATCGATTCTGCTCTCACTGCAGCTATCGCGTGCGACGCGCTAGGTTCGGAGAATGTTCATGGCTTGACCATGCCTAGTCAGTATTCTTCGAATGGCTCAGTTGGTGACTCTATCAAACTATCCGAAAATCTAGGGATGACCTGCGATACGGTCCCCATCGGTGATGCTTTTGAATCGGTAAAATCGGCAATGCGTCCTGTTTTTGGTGATCTTCCTGAAGACTTGACTGAGGAAAACATGCAGGCACGCATACGAGGGGTTTTACTGATGTCACTGTCCAATAAATCCGACAGGATGTTGCTCACCACTGGAAATAAGAGTGAACTCGCGGTGGGGTATTGCACGATGTATGGTGACATGTGCGGTGGACTTGCAGTGATCAGTGATTTGCCAAAGATGCAGGTGTACGCGGTATCACGCTGGATCAATCGTGAACGTGAAATTATTCCATGGGATACAATATCAAAGCCGCCAAGTGCCGAGTTGCGACCCGATCAAAAAGACCAAGATTCATTACCTCCATACGACATTCTAGATGCCATTTTGGAGCTCTACGTCGAAAAACATCTTTCAGGATCAGAGATCATTGAGAAGCACGGGTTTGATGAAGATGTTGTGCGGTGGGTTCAGCGCAGAGTGGACTTAAACGAGTGGAAACGATCACAAGCCGCACCTGGTTTGCGTGTCAGCTCAAAGGCCTTTGGTGTGGGTCGTCGCATGCCCATCGCTCAGCGATTTAGGGATTGATATATTACAATCGATCGATGGGGGTGCGCGCTCCGTTAGCTGATGAAGCATCTCTACACATGATGGCACAGCTTTGCTTTGCTTATCTTGACTCGGATTTCGCTTGCAGGGTGGGGGAGTTTGCGTATTTTCCGCCCCCGAGAATCCCATTTTTAGTTACCATGCCTACTGCAACAGAAGAACATACCCACACATTCCAAGCCGAGGTGCGTCAGCTCCTCGATATCGTCATTCATTCGCTCTACACCGATAAGGAGATCTTTGTCCGCGAGCTCGTTTCCAACGCATCCGATGCCTTGGAAAAGATGCGACTTAAGCAGCTGACTGAGAAAGATATTCATGAGGCTGAGCGTGAGCTCGGTATTGAGATCTCTACCGATGAGGAGGCTAAAACCCTGACTATTTCTGATGCCGGAATTGGCATGACGAAAGAGGAGCTCGTTGAAAACCTCGGCACTATTGCGCATTCAGGCACTAAGGCTTTTCTGGAAAAGATGAAAGAGGGTGGTGACAATGCTGACGTCATTGGCCAATTTGGTGTCGGTTTCTACTCTGCATTTATGGCGGCTGATAAGGTAGAGGTTGCCACGCACTCATGGGAGAACGGCACTGGTGGTCACACCTGGAGTAGTGATGGGGCCACGGGCTACAGCATTGATGAGAACGCTGATGCCAAGCGCGGCTGCAGCATTGTAGTTCACCTCAAAGAAGGTATGGAAGAGTTCGCCACGGAGGCGCGCATCAAACAAATTCTCGAAAAATACTCCAATTTCGTTTCCTTCCCGATCAAGCTCAATGGTGAGCACATCAATAAAGTCGAGGCGCTCTGGCTGAAAAACAAAAAAGATATCACCGAGGAGCAATACCAGGAGTTCTACAAGTTCGCCGCACATGCCTTTGACGATCCACGCTATACAATGCACTTCAGTGCCGATGCTCCACTCGCCATTAATGCACTGCTTTTTACTCCCACTGAAAACACCGAACAGTTCGGTATGGGCCAGATGGAGCCGGGGGTAGCTCTCTACTGCCGCAAGGTGCTTATCGACGCCAAGCCGGACAAGCTTCTGCCGGAATGGCTTCGTTTCCTAAAGGGTGTGATTGACAGTGAAGATCTTCCTTTAAATATCTCTCGCGAGTCGATGCAGGACAGCGCGCTTGTTCAGAAGCTCAACGGACTGATCACCAAGCGCTATCTCAAGTTTCTTGAAAAAGAGGCAAAAAATGAGCCAGAAAAATACGAAGACTTCTATAAAAAATTCTCACGCTTCCTTAAAGAGGGCGTGGCTACCAGCTACGAGCATCAGGCACAGCTAGCAGGGCTATTGCGTTTTGAATCATCGCTGGAAGAGGCAGGCAAACTCACCAACTTCGCACAATACATTGATCGAGCTAAAGATGAGCAAGAGGAAATCTACTACTTGGTAGGGATGTCCCGGGATGCCATCGAGGCTGGACCGTATCTCGAGGCGTTTAAGGCAAGGGGGCTGGAGGTTTGTTTCTTCACTGAGCCTGTCGACCAATACGTCATGGAGGCGCTTCCTGAATTCAATGGCAAGAAGCTCGTATCTGCTGATCGCGCTGAGATCGATCTCGATGAGGTTGCAGCCGAAGGCAAGGAGTTGAGCAAGAAAGATTCCAAAAAGCTCATCGCTTTCCTTGAGGAGGAGCTATCTGGGCGCGTGGATAAGGTTGAGATCTCTGGTCGGCTTGTGGATAGCCCTGTAGCTGCATTAACTCCCAAGGAAGCACCCAACGCTCAGATGCGCGCGATGATGCAGTCCATGGGACAAGACATGCCGGCTAGCAAAGCTACTCTGGAGATCAACCCGCGCCATGAGGTTATGCACGGGCTTCACAAGCTTATTGAGTCGGATAAAGACACCGCAAGTCTTGTTGCGCAGCAGCTCACTGACAATGCGTTACTCGCAGCTGGGCTACTGGACAACACACACCAGATGGCAGCCCGGATGAATGAGCTAATCGGTAAGCTGGTCAAATAATCTTCGCGAGGTGTTTCGCCAAAACGATCACCACTGGTAAATATTCTACACGGCCACGTTCACAGCGAACGTGGCCGTTTTATTTTTACGCCACACAGCGTCCCAGCATACAGCATAGACACAAATATTGCATTCTCAGGGCCTTAAGAATCTGGACAGCCACACGTTTGTTCGTGTTGAGCCGGAAATCTGACTGAAACCCTTAATATGCCGTATCTACAACAAAAACCCCCACATACCGCATCACATAATTACAACTTCGCACAATGTATGTAATACGTGGTTTGATATTACATGTTGTGCTGCAGTTCCGTTGAGTATCTGCGTTTTCCTCGATTGTGCTCCCTGCCCATACTCTCAGCAATACAGGATTGCATCTACCTAGAAAGAATAATGACAGCAGTGATTAACTCCCCAGAGCGCTGATGATTGTCTTCAAGCTGCAATTAACCTGTTTTGTGCTATTGCGTTGCGAGTTGTTGTAAATCTCCATTTAGCAGCTTCACAGCTCGTAGTAGTCGCATCATAGCGGTCATCAGGCACAGGCCGAACGCGTCCCATAGCGGTTTTTTCTAGGTTTAGTGACGAGTTGCTCCATCAAATATGTTTTATCTGGTTCTGAGCAATCGCCACAGTATTGTTGCCGATCAGTATCCTATCATATTAGATGGCTTTAGTTCGCTGTCTGCAACGCCTGTTCGCTACTAATTCGAGACATATTCATCCACACAATTCACCATCCATCCCCCACCACCATGCAACTGAAAGACATCGCAGATAAGATCCGCGTGTTCCGAGATGAACGCGACTGGAAACAATTCCATAACCCCAAAGACATGGCTATAGCCATCTCGATCGAGGCAAGCGAGCTTCTGGAACACTTCCTATGGAAATCCCCCGATGAGGTCGAAAAACGCATTCGCGACAAACATGAGGATATCGAAGATGAGATCGCTGACATCGGTATCTATCTAACCGAGTTGGCCGACAACCTTGGTATCGATCTGCTTACAGCGATGCAACGTAAGATCACCAAAAACGAGGCAAAATACCCAGCCGATCAAGTGCGTGGTTCATCCAAGAAATATAATGAATACCATGATGACCCCCCACCCACAGACAGATGACCATCATCTTAATTATCAATATTTTGTATGTAGCCGCCCTTCTTTCTTGTCACATGCTTTCAATCTGTTAGTTTGCCGCAGGCCGCATGGGCGGTCTAATAGCGGCATAGACAAAATTCAGAATCATCATGCACACCTCGAAAATAGTCGAATGGGACAGGCAGAAAGGTTTTGGGTATTTGCGCCACCAGAAGAGTAGACTTTTTCTTCACCGCAGGGACTTTGCCGAGCACCACAAACGACCTGCCAAGGGAGATAGGATTCGTTACAGAATTGGTTCAGACTCCAAGGGTCGCCTATGTGCCGTAGATGCTCTGCATGTAAATGACGGTGGTAAAATCACAGTCCTCACCTTGTTGTTACTCGTAATATTAGTTGCTATGCCAGTGTTTGCGTTGAGTCATTACCTGCTCGTCAAGAAACCCGAGCACAGTCTACTGCTTTCGCTACCTTTAATCGTAAATATCATAACCTACTTCGTTTTCAAACGGGACAAAGCACTCGCCCGTGCAAAAGCATGGCGCATCTCGGAGGCAACGCTGCATTTTCTTGAGCTCATCGGGGGCTGGCCTGCAGCTCTGCTTGCACAGCGGCAGTTCCGCCACAAATGCTCAAAGACCGATTTTCAGACAATCTACTGGCTGATTGTCATCCTACACCTTTATCTGGCAATCGATTATCTGTTGGACTGGAAAATTTTCGGTATCGTGGTTGGTGCTGTCAGTGCATAAAGGCAGTGCCCCTGCCCAATTGGCGGCCGTTTCAGCGAAACGCCTCATCCTTTTTTTTGACAAACCTGCTGTTTCGGCGAGGGTCGTTATGTCATTGTTGCTTTTTGGCGATGACAGCTAACTTTCACCATGCGTATCGCATTTTACACTACCACCACCATCATTGCAGCCATGATCGGATTTACCGCACTCAATGGCGAAGACCTTGTTACTGAAAATGGTAAGGTCGACGCCCTCACTTTGCCGCTCGATAAGGAAACGTCAAAAGTCGCCTACGAGACAGCGACATTTGGTATCGGATGATTTTGGGGGCCTGACTCCGAGTTCGGAAGTCTGAATGGTGTTCTGCGGACGCGTGTCGGTTACGCCGGTGGCACCAAGGAGAAACCAACGTATCGTCTCATGGGCGACCACACCGAAGCGATCTCGATTGATTTTGACCCGATGGTGATATCCTACAAAGACCTGCTAGGTCATTTCTGGAATGCACACCGTTGCGATAGTAATAACAGATCTCGACAGTATATGAATGCCGTGTTCTATCAAAACGACGCGCAGAGAATGCTTGCTGAGTCGTCGCGTGCAAAGCAGGCAGAACGGCTGGGTATATCCCTCACCAATGTGCAGACGGAAATATTGCCGGTTAAGGCATTCACCTACGCAGAGAACTACCACCAGAAATACTACCTGACGCGCTACTCAGATCTGCGAAATTTCCTGAGTGAGACGTATCCGACGTCGAAGTCGTTCGCTGACTCGACGGTGGCGACCAGACTGAATGCTTATTTGGGGTCGGGAATGAAAAAAGACTGGAAACAGTTCCTCAAAGAACTATCCGACTATGGATTACCTGAGCAGTTAAAGAATCGGCTTGAAAAGGCAGCTCATAAAAACCTCTAACTATTCGTCATCTTTTTTTAAATTGACTAATGGTTCGAATAGATCTAAGGCTTGACTGTTGTTTACGATCTTATGAAAAGAAATATGTTAGCTGTGATGTTCTTCGCGGTGATGGCAATGCTCATCGCTCTGAAGCATCCTGTGCTCGGATATTGCTTGTGTATTGATTCTTATTACGCGGGTGACTGCGTCTGTGCGGTTGATACGCCAACCACTGCGACTTCTTCCTGCCCTAGCTCCTGCCCTAGCTCCTGCCCTAGCTCCTGCTCAACCTACGAAACAAGCACTGGCCAGGATGCTGACTCTCCCGTACCCTGCAGCGACTGCACCCAGGTGCTTCTTGTTAATGTGGGTGATTTTGTTTGGCACGCCTCGGATGACATTCCTTCGGATTCTGCAACTCCCCTTACCTCGCCTGAATATGATCTTTGCTCAAAGCCATTGCCCATGGCATCACAGCACAGCACAATCCGTAACCGTGGCGACCCACCGCCGGATTTGTTATCTGGCACCCCTCTTTATCTTAGGAATTTGGTCCTGAGACTTTGATAATGTTTGTTTGCAGAGCCGCTTGATTGGCCTGCACGATTTTTGCGCCCGCTCTCACTGAGCGTTATGTTGTCGCACCCCCTCGCCCAGCTATTCCGGCACCTCCAGTTAAAAAACACCTGGAACCAAACCCCTAACAAACTTCAACCAATGTCTCTCGACAAAATCACATCAACAACCGATGCCCCCATAGCGAAGCGGCAGCGTTCACTCGCGTGGCTGCTACCTATTGGTCTGCTACTTGGGTTTATTGTTATACTTATATCGCTATTCGGTGACAGGCTCCTGCCTGCCGTTGAGGTCAAAACAGCACGGGTGGTTACGCTGCGGAAAGCCGATGGCACAGCCCCTACCCAATCGCCTGATACCACAGGAAATGGTAAAGGTCAGTTGCTTAAGGGGCAGCTGAAATTCCAAGCGTCTGGCTGGATCGAGCCTGATCCATACGTCACCTACGTGCCCGCACTGATCAATGGCGTGGTTAAAAGCGTGTATGTGCTCGAAGGTCAGATGGTAAAACAAGGCGACTTACTAACCACACTGATCGATGATGATGCTAAGCTTGACCTAATCGAGGCGCAGCAAAACATCACAAGCTTAAAGGCAACCATCATAGCGCATTGCAAAGGTATCGATATTTCCAACGCCGAACTTGAAGCCGCAAAAAACAAGGTGGTGACCGCTAAGGCTCACCTGAGCGATGCGCTGGACAATCTGAGGCGACTGAAGCGGATTGAAGATGGTGCAATCCCCAAACAGCAACTTATGCAAGCAGCACTCAAGGTGGAACAACAACAAGCCGTATTGGCCGAGTCAGAGACAGAAATACCCCGTATCCAAGCAAGACTTGAACAAATTAATGAGGAACGCCTAGCAATGGATTCCAAAGTGGATCAGTTAGAAACGGTTCGTGCTCGCGCTCAACTTGCTCTGGATCGAACCAAAATAACCTCTCCGGCAGATGGTATGATCTTACACCTACACGCCGCACCCGGGAAAAAACGCATGCTCGATATGGACGATCCGAAGTCCGCTGTGATCGTTGAGCTGTATGATCCAGAAAAGCTTCAAGCTAGGGTGGACGTGCCACTCAATGAAGCAGCTGGCCTGATGGTGGGACAACACGTGGAACTGCTCACGGACTTACTGCCAGAAACGATCTTCAAGGGTAAGGTGACACGTATTACTGGTGAGGCAGATCTACAACGTAACACACTACAGGCGAAAATCGAAATCACTAATCCAGATCCACGCTTGAGGCCTGAAATGCTCGTGCGTGCCAAATTTTTTGGATCGGATGATGCTGCTGGCAGTGCGTCAAATCCCTCCGCTAATTCCCAGCGACTCTCAATCTATGTGCCAGAATCTGCTGTGGCATCCTCTAACCTTGTCTGGGTGGTTTCACCTGACAACAGGGCGATTTCCCGAACAGTCAAACTCGGCACTGAGGTGCGCGATGGCCACCGCTTGGTCATCAGCGGATTAAAATCAGGTGAACAGCTCATCCTACCACCTCACGATCAACTCGATGATGGTGCCCGCGTGAATCCGCAGCCTGAAAACTAAATTCTAAATTCAAGAAAACTCACTATGTCCTTTATTTCCATACGGTCCGTCACCAAATCCTTCAACAAGGGGAAAACAACCATCACCCCGTTAGAAGATCTATCCCTTGATGTTGCCAAGGGCGAGTTCCTCGCACTCATGGGGCCATCCGGCTCAGGGAAAACCACCTTACTTAACCTAGTTGCCGGTATCGACTCCCCCACCCACGGCGAACTCAACATCGACAGTAGAAACATCGCTGGTTTGTCTCGTGCCGAATTAACACGCTGGAGAGCGAAGCATGTTGGATACATATTCCAACTCTACCACCTCGTGCCGATTCTTTCCGCTTATGAAAACGTCGAACTACCACTTTTGTTAGGAAAACTCAGCAAGGCAGATCGCAAAAGCAAAATCATGGCAGCTCTTGATCTCGTGGGGCTCACGGACCGCGCCCACCATCGACCATCCGAACTATCTGGCGGCCAGGAACAGCGAGTCGCAATCGCACGCGCCATCGTGCACGACCCCGGCCTGCTGGTAGCAGACGAGCCCACCGGTGATCTAGATCGCGAATCGGCCGATAGCATACTGGCACTACTAAGTCAGCTTACTAGAGAGCACAACAAAACCATCGTGATGGTGACACATGACCCGAAGGCTGCGGCGTCAGCCCATCGCACACTACACCTCGAAAAAGGTCAGCTAATCGAGCAAAACCTGCAATCCTGATGAAATTATTCTCACTAGCACTTAAAAACCTAACACGTCACCGTCTTCGGTCTTTGTTGACCGTTATGGGCGTGGCTGCTGGCATGTTCCTCTATTCATCCGTGCAGACGATGCAGGAATCCTTATCCGGTGCTACGGAAATGAATGCCGATGATACAACGCTCGTCGTTTACAGAGAGAATCGGTTCTGTCCTGCTACGTCGCGACTACCTGAGCACTACCTTGAAACAATCAAACGCATCCCCGGCGTCAGTGAAGTTTTGCCGATTCAGATTGTAGTCAATAACTGCGGCGCCTCACTCGATGTGATCGCCTTTCGTGGCGTCCCTCCTGAATCGCTCAAGCAATACAATTCAGATATCAAAATCGAGTCCGGATCATATGAACAATTCATGAAACGTAGTGATGCTGCATTGATCGGCAAGCATCTGGCGCAAAAACGTGGTCTCTCTACAGGTGATAAATTCGAAGCTGTGGGTGTGAATGTCTACGTGGCAGGCATCATTAGCTCAGATGCCCCACAGGATGAAAATGTTGCTTACGTGCATCTCCCCTTCCTGCAACAGGCATCAAAAATAGGTTTGGGCATCGTGACTCAGTTCAACGTCAAGGTGGATTCCGTCAATCAACTCGATAGCGTGGCAGGAAAGATCGATGAGACATTTGCATCAGACCAACAACCGACCACCACGCGCCCAGAAAAGGCGTTCTTTGCTGAGACAGCGAAACAAATGATCGAACTGATTGGCTTCACTCGATGGCTTGGTCTGGGAGCAGTTCTAGCAGTGCTCGGCCTTGTCGCAAATGCTGTATTACTCATCGTCCGTGGCCGAGTTAAGGAAACTGCCATTCTGCAAACATTAGGCTACTCACGTCTCGCTATTGCAAACATCGTTATGTTAGAAGGCGTATTACTTGGAATCATCGGAGGTGCTGTAGGTGTCCTTGGTGCTCTTGGCTTCTTTCACTTCAAGGCCTTCACCATAGGTAACGAAGGGCTAACACTGGCACTATCACCGTCTCCCACGGTTCTACTAAGTGGCATTTCTGTCTCACTAGCACTTGGCTTGCTAGCATCTCTTTATCCTGCATGGAAAGCCACATCCCGCCCTCTCGTCCAGTCACTCTGCCACTAATCACGCTATCATTTTCCACCAAACACATCGAACATGCTGCCATTTACATACGCCCTGAGAAACTTGTTTCGCGACCCTTCACGGCTAGCGCAAACTGTCGGCGGCTCTGCTCTTGTGGTGCTGCTACTCATGGTCGCTGTTGCTCTCAACGAGGGCATGGACTCGGTGCTTTCGGCTTCCGGATCATCAAAAAATGTCATCCTCGTCGGTAAAGGGTCAGAAGAATCCATTGAACGCTCCGAGGTGCATCTTGATGCCGAGTCAGCAGCAGCCACCTCCATCCGAGGACTCGATGGCAGGCTCGGCACGTCTGCTGTTTCAGGAGAGATTTACTACCAAGCACCACTGGAAACGGGAAGCGGCCATAAAGATCAGGCGTTGTTAAGAGGGGTATTGGAAAAGGCACTTCTTGTGCACACCAAAGTCCGATTACTTGAGGGCCATTTCCCCGGTCCAGGAGAGGTTATGGTGGGCTATTTGGCACATCGCAAACTTGGCGTGGACGCTGATGAGCTTTCCCTAGGAATGCCGGTGAAATTTGGTGATTCACAATTTATAATTTCTGGTGTTTTTGCAGCCCCTGGCACTGTGTTGGAATCGGAGGTCTGGTTTGATCGCAACGACCTCGCCACATTGACACAGCGCGACACTCTATCTGCGATCACACTAAGGCTAGACAGCGCGGAGCTCGATGATGTGCAGGTATTCTCCTTACAACGCAATGATCTGGAGCTGGCAGCCATGGGCGAAGACATTTATTACAGCAAACTTGGTGTGTTTTACCAGCCGATCAAAATTATGATCTGGGTCACTGCCGCACTGGTATCGGCCGGAGCACTTTTTGGCGGACTGAACACTCTGTATGCTGCGTTTGCTGCTCGTATCCAGGAAATGGCGACACTTCAATCCATCGGATACACGAGATTTGCCTTACTCGCCTCTCTCATCCAAGAGTCCTTACTTGCGACACTAACCGGAACACTAATTGCCTGCCTGCTTGCATACTTCCTGCTCGATGGTCGCACCGTTCCATTTTCCATCGGGACATTTACCCTAACACTTAGCCCCTTGGTCATTCTCACTGGTATCGTTACGGGTGTATTGTTAGGAACATTCGGCACCTTGCCGCCTGCATTTCGCTGTTTACTCCCATCTCTCCCCAAAGCACTCAGATCATCTTAAAATCATCACCAATTAAAACAATTAAACCAATGAACAAAATACAAAGCCTAATTGCCATTATCGCACTTGTAATGTGCGCCTGCTCTGACAAAAAAGAAACATCAGACAATACTGATATACCCCAAGTTAAGAATGCTATTTCTGAGTTGATCATCAAGAATCCACCCGCAGATGCTAAGGGTATTTTTGAAACCCGCAAAGTGGCATTGCCAGGGGACATAATAACGATCAAAGGAAAAGTTATGGGGAGTGAAAACCCATTGGTCAATGGGCGAGCAATCATGCTATTGGGTGACCCCAATATCCTAACCTCATGTGACCTAAAGCCAGGAGACGCCTGCACAAAGCCATGGGATGTCTGCTGCGATAGCCCCGAGGATATCAAGGCTTCGGTTTTGACTGTACAGGTGGTCGATAATGACGGCAGCCCAGTGAAAACTGGCTTCAAAGGCGTTTCTGGGATTAAAGAGCTAAGTCAACTCGTTGTCACTGGAGTAGTTGCGGAAGGATCCAACAAAGACAATCTACTCCTTAATGCCACGGCAATCTATGTGAACCCATGAGACAACGCATCGCCTATCCAATTCTATCAGCCATCCTGCTGACTGGCTGTTCTGTGTTATCACCATCGGTATCTCTCGATGATCACCCGACGTGGCAGAGAGTCCCTGCTTGGGCACAGAAGCGTGTGCAAAACCCATGGTGGAAAGCTTATGGTGACTCGACACTGAACACCCACATTACAGGCGCATTAAGTAATAACCCTGATCTTGCCGTGATTGCAGCGAGATTAGATCGCGCAGAGGCACTGCTCAAGCAAGCTGGGGCGGCAACTAAACCACGTTTTGGTCTAGAGATAGGTTGGCGTGATGGCAGAAAACGTGATGTAGACTTTGGGCCGTATAATCTTGCTCCTTGGGTAGGTGGTGCCCTGTTCTCATGGGAAATTGATCTTACCGGGAAGCTTCACGCGGCAACACGATCCGCCAGCTACACGCGGGACGCTGCATTTTGGGATGTGCATGCCGCGCGCTTACAGCTAGCTAGTCGAATTGCCTCAACCCATTTTCTAATCAAACAACTCAAGGGAGACCTTGCTCTGTTACATGATAGCCACAACGCCAGTGCAGGCCTAGTGCGGGTGACACGATCACAGAGCAATGCCGGAATTATCGCAGGCACGCGGTTGAGTGAGCAGTTGGCAACTCACCAGCAAAGCCAACGTGCTATTCATGAGATCGAACGACTGCACAGGCTCTCAGTTGTCCAGCTGCGCACGCTTGTGGGTGACATGACATCCCCCGTTTCATCAAAATCATCATCACTACCTCACCCACGCGGCATTTCCAATATTTCGAGCAAGCAGTTGCTAGCATCACACCCTCGCATACTCGCTGCCGAAGCACGTGTGAGAGCTGCTTTTCAGATGGAAAAGTCTGCCAAGCTAAACTTGCTACCCTCGTTCCGATTAAATGCTTCAGCTGTGGGTTCAGGAAATTCACTGACGGGTCGTTATAAAATCTGGCAACATCAAGTGGGGCCGTCACTCGTCTTGCCAATCTATGATCCCGCCCGCATGGCACAGGTAAAAGTCAACAAGACGAAACGTATTGAAGCAGCGGCACTTTATCGTTCTGAGGTGATTAAAGTTCTGGGCGAAATCGATAGTGCTCGAATCAACTATCTAAACCGTAAAAAACAACTCGTATCAGCTCAGCATGAAGTGATCGCGTTAAAGCGTAGCTATTCACATGCGCAATCACGATTTTCCGAGGGAGTTATTGCTAATGACGAACCACTTCGAGCTAAACAAAAGCTAATTGTTGCTCAGATTCGTGAACGTGCAATACACGAGGCCATCCTCAACGATCACATCGCACTGATGAAAGCGCGAGGTGGAGGATAAGCATTGGCCAATATATTCAGGGGCCTGTAAATTTTGGCTAGTTTCCGCTCTCTCACATTGACTTCTAGTCAATGACTCCATAACCATCCTGTGCATGGATAACTCAACCGCTTTATTTATTCTCATCGCTCTGTTGGTGCTGTGGAATCTTGACTTCATTTCTTCCATTCTGAACCTCAAGGCTCTGGATCCTAAACTGCCTGAAGAATTTCATGGGGTATATGACGAAGACAAATATGCTAAGTCACAAGACTACACGCGAGTGTCTGAGCGTTTTGGCATTATCACGGCGACCTATAGTTTGACCTTACTGCTGGTATTCTGGTTTGTCGGTGGATTTGGTTGGCTTGATGGTTGGCTTCGTGGTTTCGGTTGGAATGAGGTGGTTACAGGTATCAGCTTTATTGGTGTGTTATTTTTCGGAAATACGTTACTCAACTTACCGTTTCAAATTTACGATACTTTTGTCATTGAAGAACGTTTTGGGTTTAACAAAACCACACCAAAAACTTTTGTGGTTGATCAGATCAAAGGGATATTGTTAGGTTCTATTCTTGGCATCCCGCTACTTGCGCTTGTTCTATGGATTTTTGGCACGGTAGAAAATGCTTGGCTATGGGCATGGCTAGCATTTACAGGATTTCAACTACTGATGACCTACCTGGCTCCGTCGCTCATCCTCCCCTTGTTTAATAAATTCGAACCCATGGAGGATGGTGAGCTCAAGTCACGTATCCAGGACATGGCGAAGGACTGCGATTTTCCACTCACTGAGATTCACGTCATGGATGGATCCAAACGTTCCACCAAATCGAACGCATTTTTTACAGGCTTCGGTAAGCGCAAAAAGATTGCCCTGTTTGACACGCTAATTGAAAACCACAGCATCGATGAGTTGCTGGGTGTGCTTGCCCATGAGATTGGGCACTTCAAGAAAAAGCATATCATCCAGCGTATGATCTTTTCTTTTGTCCAGACAGCGGTGATCTTTTTCCTTCTTGGTGTGGTTACAAGTCAGGAAAGTGTATTTGCACGCAGTCTGTTTGATGCCTTTGGTGTGAGCGAAATTTCCACCTACGCAGGACTAGTCTTTTTCACTCTCTTGTTTTCTCCTGTGAGCCGTATTCTCTCCGTGGTTGGCAATCTAAATAGCAGGAAACATGAGTTCGAAGCAGATGCCTATGCCGCGAATGCACAGGGCACTCCAGAGCACCTAATTAGGGCGCTGAAAAAACTAGCAGCTGATAACTTGTCAAACCTCACACCACATAGGTTCCCTGTTTTTCTAGACTACTCACACCCTCCGATGCTAGTTCGGATCAAGGCATTGAGAAAGCTGGGGAATAAACGGTGAACGTATCGTAGGTATTGAATAGTAATTCAGCTTTGAGCCTCACAGATAGTCCGGTCCTAACAACTACTTGATCTCGATGACAAGCGGTTTGATTTCTTTTCCTTTCTCCTCTCTGAGGGGTCTATACCATTTTACGTAGTATCCT
>Ga0206131_10000094_pt1 | contig 116069 bp, 137 predicted proteins | sample Helgoland_Spring_FD_148636 | JGI IMG/M metagenome (GOLD analysis project Ga0206131, IMG submission 148636) | Pelagic subsurface seawater microbial communities from Kabeltonne, Helgoland, North Sea - Helgoland_Spring_Bloom_20160517_1 | ecosystem: Environmental > Aquatic > Marine > Epipelagic ... | reverse complement strand
AATACTTCAACACGATCTTCCCTCACGCTAACACCGGAGGTAAGGATATCAAGAAGTACGAAGAGTTGTCGCGGAGCGGGAAGCAAGCGTTTGATATACTTGAAACCCAACCAGGAGCAGATCTCGCTCCAGGGACATGGTGGAATGCTCTCAACTCGGTTACATATATGACCGACCATGTGTTAGGTCGTAACAATGAATCTCGCCTATCGTCAGCGTGGTATGGTTACAACGCCGGTCGTAAAGTTAGAGCGATTAACACAGCAATTGATTATGCGGAGGCAGCGTAATGGAATTTAAACCTTACCAATTTCAGAAAGATATTCCGGCAAAACTCCGGCGAGTAATCCTAGAAGAGACCTGCGTCACACAGGTCAAGAAACTCTCCTTGGCGACGTGTAACGAAATTCTCGCTCGGCATCATGAAGAAGCGCAGGAGAACGAGACGCTCAAAAGTTTTGAAATAGAGTTCCACAAGGATGGTAAACGCGGCATCAGGATCGCTGAGGGACGCCAGAAGGCGCTCATTGAGATCGATAGGATACTTGAGTTCGGCGAAAACAAAGACCCTGATATCGTTATTGCAGTCCGTCAGGCGAAGCGTCTGATCAATGGATATATCAAAGGCGAATGGTTCTATGCTAACTCGATCGACTCGATTTATCAATATTAGGGCACAAAAAACCCTTGTAAAATCAATGACTTGGAACTTTACTTTTTGGTCAAAATCCGTCATAATAGTCTCATGATATAGAAAGTTGGTAAAAATGATTAATGTAATTGCTGTCGGTAGGTTTCCCCAAAAAACTAGAATGGAGAAATTCGCATGTGATGTGGTCAACCATTTCTTCAAGCGCGACATCAAACGGCACATCTCTATTGCCATTGAAATGCGAACTAATCTAGAAGGAAATGATGCTGGGTATTGTGTCGACTTCGGTACATACAATCATGGCGGGACAATCGGTAAAGTTAGAACAATCGCTATTAGTCTTGCTCGGAATTATTGTGATCCCGAGCAAGAAGAGAAATTTCCTTACACCGTAAGGGAAATCGCCAGTACGCTGGCACATGAACTTGTACATGCAAAGCAGTATATTCGTCGAGAACTGACCGCCAAATCCCTGAACTTAGGTCTCGGGGCGCTCAAAAATGATGAGTCTTTGGAATACAAAGATTTGCCATGGGAGAAAGAGGCATACGGACTCGAAGAAGAACTTCTTGAATTGTACTGGTAACTTTAAAATGAAATGGAGGACAGAAATGTCTCAAACAACTCGCGTATTGAACGCACTCGTAGATGGTCGACAGTTGACCGCAAAGCAAATCACAGCACAATTTGGCGCTAAAAACCCATATGCTGTAATTCAAAATATTCGATTCGAAGGTTTCCCTGTATACCTGAACAATCGAACCAACAGTAAAGGTCAGACCAAAGGTTTCTACCGTCTCGGTACTCCCACCAAGTCTGTAGTCGCTGCTGGTTACAAAGCAATCGCTGCGTCCGCAGTATAAAAACCAAGGGGGACTTCGGTCCCCCATTTTTTCTTCTTCTTAATAACAAAAGGTATGCTATTTGAAAATTAAACTGGATATGAATGATATGTTTGATATTATTTTACAAGAAATAACAGAGTTAGATGATCTCGTTCTAGGCGAGCTCGCCGCTGACTTGATCGGACAAGATTGGTTGTTATTTGATGGTGATGAATTTGATGAAGAGTCTCGCTCAATCCGCGACGATGTGGCATCAAGGGTCGCTGACAAAGTCACTGACGAATTTATTGATTCGGAAGCAGTTAATCACGAAGACCCAAAAACGTTTGCTGTAAACTTTATTAACAACAGGAGTATCAAGTGATGATGAGAAGGGGAGAAATGATGGAAGAGGGTTTAACTATAATGATGGGTGTATGCACGGATGAAGATGTTTCGTTCGACCGTCACTCTAGTTTTTTTGGAGATCTACGTGACACTTATGCTTTGGTGAAACGATTGGCACTAGGTCAACAAGAGTCCACTAAATACCTGTTCAGCATGGGAGAGAACGAAGAGGGTCTTCCAGTTGCAGAATTTCGTGAAGGCAAAGAATTGCGAAAGACCATATTCGCGACTCGGAAATACGAAACTCATAATTGGACAATCATGGGAGAAATGTTGTGAAGGTATTGAAAGTCGGAGCAGGAGTAGCGCTCTTGTTGTTTGCATTTGATGCGAGCGCCACTCCCGATCAGGTGTGCGTCAAGGAGACGGTTAAAGAACGTCAAAAGACAGAGCGATTGGGTATCATTGAAGGATACTCAGAAAAAACATTTGGGTCAATGGAAGGTACGATTGGCGCAATTCTCGGTGGTATTTTAGGTGCAAAAATTGACGGAGGAAATGATGCGACAATGGTTCTCGGAACAGTTATCGGTAACAAACTTGGTAATGATGTCAAAAGAAAAAAGCAAGAAGATAGTCTCAGGTGCTACGAGGTTGTTAGAGAAGTATAGCAATAAGACTGTCGAGTTTGGTTTTGAAAAAAGTTGGAAAGATTATAACGAGTTCACAATTATACCAACTGTCGCAATCATCTATGAGAACGATCCCCGCTTATCGTTCATGTCTATTATTGTTTCCGCATTCGCGTGGAAACTTTGCATCATTGTACGATAATGAAAAGTAAAACCCCATCGCCTTGCGTTGGCGTTTGCGTACTAGATCCGACATGGAGTAAATTCTGTGTCGGGTGTTATCGTTTCCTCGATGAAATTGTCGATTGGGATGATTTTTCCGAGAAGAAGAAACAAGATATCGTGCAGCGAATTACTGATTTGAGAGAAGAAGACACAGGAGATTATCCGAGATATTAATCATATAAATAGAACCAGTGAATTAGGAAAACGATCATGGATACATTTAAATCATTTCTGTCTGAAGGTAAACTGAAAGCAGAAGATTATGAAGCAGCAATCGTCATTGGGTTTTATGAAGTTCAAAACAAAAAAGCAAACCCGTCCGAAATGGGCATTAGCGATAGCGTCTTTAAAGTTATACAAGCGAACCCAGTTGCTATGGAAACCGGCAAGCGCGTCGCTTCCTTCCTCCTTAAAAATTACCCCAAACTGAAAGGCAAAAAAGCAGAACAGTACGGCAGAGCGAAAAGCTCGCTGACTCCGTTTTGGAAATCCCACGGTGGTAGTGATACCACACCAAAAACAGATATCTTAATCGGCGATATGAGAATCTCTTTGAAGATTGGATTAGCGCAATTGATGTCTGGCGGTAAGGCAGAATCAACTGCAACTTTCTATTCTGCGGTTAATACATCTTCCGCAAAATTGGTTAAAGATCCCCAGTTCATTAAGACCCGAGATATTATCGAAGGGTTCGTCACGAATACTCTAGCGCCTTCTCAATTGAGACCTCTGATCAAATCAGGCGAAAACGAAATCGTCAACAAAGGCGAGAAAGCGCATAAAGAGGCGATGCAAGAACTCGGAACATTGTTCGAAAACAACCGAGACTTTAAGATCGCATTCGCGCGCGAAGCGATGTCCGGATACCAAAAATACGGAAAAGATAGTAATTCTGCTGCGGAGTTTATGCTGGTCTCAACTCATGACGGGAAGAGCATTCAGGTACACAGCGTTGAGGATGATGGATACTGCGAGCGTATCGCTGACAAGATGCGATTACAAGCACGGTTTAAGACATCTTCAAGGAAACTGAAGGGCGTTAAGACTGGGGAGTATAACTTCTGGTCGGTGATTTCGTTAATCGTTGATGCCATGGACGAATCAACCGAATATGGTGATCTAGAAATTATTTCAGAAGTAAACCTTGCGAAGATCGCCCGAAAAATCAAGAACACAGTTTCTTCAGCATGGTCTAAAGTTTCAGCGTTGTTTAAACAAGGCGTGCGCTCTGTGATTTCTTTTATGGGATTGGTTCCTGATATTGCTGTCAAGAAACAAGTGAAGTTCTGATGGCTTCCTTGGAATCGCTTCTCAAGAAAGCAGACGCTTCAGCGAGCATAACTAAAAAGAGAAACGATTTCATCGTCAAGTCGCGGGACAGGATTAAAACGAAGACATCGGTTGAGAAACTATTTAAGAAAGAAAAGATTCAGTTTGAGTCAGTCTTCAAGAAGTCGAAGTCCGGTTCACTTGATGTCCTTTCTGTCACTAATATTGGTGACGTTATATTCAAACCAATTATTCAGAAAGGAGCAGGCGGTGTTAAGTTTGAAAAAGAATTAGAGAACGATCTAGTAAACTTTTTCAACGGCGCGCAAGATAATGAGATTAGGCATTCTGACACGATCAATGAGATGTGCCGTGTGCTTAAGATTGACCCGAGCGATCCATGGGAAGTAATACCAGAAGGATCCAAGAATCAGAAGAGAGAGCTTAGGTTTGATGGCAGAAAGGTTTTGATCAGTAACTCAACTGGTGTGACACTGACTGATTTGACCCTGAAAAAACAAAACAAAAAGATGTACCTTTCTCTTAAGATGTCGCAGAGTTATTATACGTTGTCTGCCTCAATCTTTAAGTATTTTCTTGACAAGAGGTTACAGGTCCGGATGAATGAGTTCTTTGGGTTCGACGGTGTCATGATGGGCGGGTTCGGTAAAGAGTATCAGTGTAAGACAAAAAAACCAAACTACACAAGGGTCTCCGCGAACTTGACTGACGTGCTCTCTCAAGCATTAGGAGAGCAGGTCGTCATAATACATAAAAAGAAAGAAGATGATGTTTTAGTTAAGAAGGTTGGTAGAAAAAACGATGTTTCTATATCAGGGTTATCTACCGATTCATACGTTTATCCCGAAGCAGGGGTGCGTAAATACGCAAACATCAAATTTAATGCTAAGATCAACAGAAAAAACTACAAGGTGCACTTTCAATTCAGGGGCACAACGTCAGTTGATAAAGGGCCAAAATATTTAAGAATATTACTCGAGAGAATAAATTGATGAGAATAATCGCCGGACCATGCCAACATGAAACATACACCCAGAGTCTAGAAATCGCTAAAGAGTGTAAACGCGTGTGTGATTTACATGGCGTAGAGTATATCTTCAAATCCAGTTATGATAAAGCAAACCGATCGAGCGCTGACAGTGAACGCGGAGTTGGTTTAGATTCGACGCTGGCGGATCTTAAGATGATCAAATTTTTACAGAACGTCGACATTCTAACAGACGTTCATACTGTTGAACAAATTGATAGAATTTCAAATTGGTTCGGCGATGTAGTTGATGTTTTGCAAATACCTGCATTCCTGTGTAGGCAAACTGACCTTGTTGTAGCAGCATGTCAAACGGGGAAGGTGGTTAATATCAAGAAGGGACAGTTCCTCGCCCCATGGGATGTTAAGAACATCCTAAGTAAAACTGTTGGCGCCAAAGATGTTTGGATAACAGAGAGAGGAACCTGTTTTGGGTATAACAGTCTTGTTGTTGATTTTACTGGGATGCAGTATATGATGGAAAATTATCACAACCCGATTGTATTTGACGTAACACATTCTGTACAAAAACCAGGAGGACTAGGATCTGCTTCTGGGGGCAACAGGGATTATGTTTCTGGTTTAGCGAGAAGCGGCAGTGCGCTCGGAATAGAAAACTTCTTTTTGGAAGTGCATCACGACCCAGATAACGCGCCGAGCGATGGACCTAACACAATAAAACTTGATCAGTTCGAGAAAACGGTTGAAGATATCGTGCGGTATTCTTTCGCGATCAACAAATAAGAGAATAATAAAATGGCACAATTTGATAAAAATAAAGAACAACTAATGCTTAACAACCGTCATCTTTATGAAGTTGTTATGACGGCAGATAAAGACGGCAATATAATTAACAACGGCGGGTCTCTAGTTAATATAAACCTCGCAGCAGGTTTGGTTGAAGGGTATTCTGCAATAAACAAATTTGGGTTCAATGTAAACCTCGGCAATAATGGTTTCGAAAGTATTTGGGACGGGTCTAACTTATATGCGTATCCAACCAACGCCACCGTTGCAGCAGTCACGGGCGACGCTCCTGGGGCAGTTATTAGCATTCAGGGTCTCGACGAGAACTACAACCTAATCGTTGAAGCGGTAGCAGTCGGTTCGTCGAGTATTGCTCAGTTCATTAGGGTCTTCAGAGCGTCGGTTATTGTCCCACCAACCGGTGCCGATACTAACGAACATGATATCACAATAACTGTGGATAGTATCGTTGCAGCAAAAATACTCGCCGACAACGGGCAAACATTGATGGCGATCTATACTGTTCCCGCTGGCAAAACAGGTTATCTAACCAAACTGCAATGCAGCGTCGATAAATCTACTGATGTCAAATACAAGTTAATGGCGAAACCATTCAATGGAGCGTTCAACGTTAAAGGGCAGTTCGGGACATTCGGCATTCCGTTTGAATACGAATATACAGTGCCTCTGCGGTTTACAGAAAAAACAGATATCGAGATTCGGGCGCAGTCCGGCAATACATGCGGCGCTGGTGCAATCTTTGATATTATTTTAATAGATAATGTATAATGGAAAATTTTAAAAATTTTATCACAGAGCAAAAAAACACCCATATGACGCACATAGAGGATAAGGTTCTCTATGGCGGTGTTAATGGTACTAGGCAAGCGATCTTTGCCCTTAGAGACCTGCGCGATATGCTCGCAGGGAAAAAAGAAGGTAAGGTGTCTGTCAAGTGGGACGGGGCACCGGCAGTATTTGCAGGAACCGATCCGAGAGATGGTAAATTTTTCGTCGCCAAGAAAGGTATCTTCAATAAGAACCCCAAGGTCTATAAGACTGATGCTGATATTGATGAAGATACTTCGGGCGACCTAAACGCGAAACTAAAGGAAGCGCTCAAGCATCTAAGTAAACTCGGTATCAAAGATGTGATACAGGGTGACTTCCTATTCGGCACAGGCGATAAAACGGTAAAACGGATCGACGGGCAGAGGTATGTAACTTTCCACCCGAACACAATCGTCTATGCCGTGCCATATGATCAAGCGCAAGAAGTCATCAAAGCGAAGATCGGCATTGTTTGGCACACAACCTATAAAGGGAAAACGTTTGAATCTATGCGCGCATCATATGGCGTTAACGTTAAGGCGCTCAAGAAAGTTTCTTCCGTCTGGTCTCAAGATGCTATGTTGCGGGATGTAACAAAAGCAACTATGTCCGCTCAAGAAACAAAAGACGTCAACAAAATGCTGACTGAAATCGGTGTTCTATTCAATAAGATATCAGGCGGAGCACTAAGGCAACTAGAACAGAATCAAATGCTGGCTCAACATATCGAGACATTCAGCAACTCTCTTGTAAGGAAAGGCATTTCCATGCATACGCAAAACGAGAAGAAATTAGTTGCTAACTGTATTGCATTTATACAAGAAAAATATCAGAAAGAAATAGATAAAAGAAAAACTGATGCGGGTAAGTCAACACAACAAAAGAAACTCGACGACCTGCTTGCGTTCTTTAGCGTCGCTAACAAGGCAGACTTAGAGCGAATATTTAAACTACAGAAATTGATTGTGTTAACGAAATTAAAACTTATAAATAACTTGAATAGATTGCAAGATATTGATACTTTTGTAAAAACTAAAAGAGGGTTTAAAGTGACGGGAGCAGAAGGTTTCGTCGCTATTGATCAACTTGGTGGTGACGCGGTAAAGATTGTTGACAGAATGGAATTTTCATACAACAACTTTTCCCCCAATATTCTGAAAGGTTGGGATACACCTTCCAGAAGTTAATAAATGGATTGAACCAAAGGAAAGCGAAATGCCGAAACCAATGAGTTTCAAAAACTTCACGACGGTCGAGTATCGACCAGGCGAAGATGAATTGACTAATTATCGCGTACAGAAGCGCCGCAAGACGAATGGTACTGGCGGTCCTGCGGAAGAAGCGGAAGTAGAATTAGAAGCGCTAACTTTCTCTCAAAGGCGCGCGCGTGGTCGTCAGATGCGTAAAATGAAAACCCGCCTCAAGGTTGGACGAAAACGTCAATCTAAAAAAGCGGCGGACCTTCCTCGCCTCAAGAAGCGTGCAAGAAAACATGCGATGAATCAGGTCTTCAAGAAACTGTCGAAAGGCAAGTCTCGCGCTGAAGTTCCACCTGCTCGCCGGCAAGAAATCGAAAAACGACTCGAGAAAATGAAAGGTCGTATCGACCGAATCGCTGTACGAAACCTCCCGTCAATTAGAAAACTAGATAAAGAAAGAAGATCTTCTTCTAAGTAAAAGGGATACGGTACAATGAATTCTATTTCGTCATTTAAACAATTTCTCGTCGAAGAAGATAGAGAAATCTTTTTCACTTTTGGTAGAATGAATCCTCCCACCACCGGACACGAAAAACTCTTAGATACTATTTCTAGAAAGTCTCAGAAAAATCCATACAAAATATTCTTATCTCAATCGCAAGATCCGAAAAGCAATCCGATCCCCTATATTGAGAAAGTTAAACTCTCCCGAAAGATGTTCCCGAAACACGGTAGGAACATCTTATCAAATAAGAAAGTTAAAAACGTTTTTGATGCTGCGGTCAACCTCTACGACCAAGGGTATCGAAAAGTCACGATGGTAGTCGGGTCAGATCGAGTTACCGAGTTTCAAACTCTGTTAAACAAATACAACGGCACAAAAGCGCGGCACGGTTTCTACAACTTCGAAAAGATCACAGTTGTCTCTGCTGGCGAAAGAGATCCGGACGCTGACGACGTTTCCGGTATCTCGGCAAGCAAACAACGCGCGCATGCAAAGACTAACGATTTCGTGAAGTTTTCGCAGGGCGTACCGAGAAGCATGTCTAATAAAGATGCAAAATCTTTATTTAACGCTGTTCGTGTTGGCATGGGTTTGAAAGAAGCGACCGAATTTAAAACACGGTGCGAGTTTAACCCAGTCTCAGAAATCCGAGAGAAGTTTGTTCAAGGCGATTTGTTTGAAGTCGGCGATAGAGTTATAATTACAAAATCAAAACAATCAGGTCACATTCAGCGACTCGGCACTAACTACGTCATCATAGGATTAGACGAAGGCAACATATCGCGTCAATGGATTGATTCTGTTGTAAAAGAAGGAACGATGGGCAATGCTCCGGAATGGGGCACGCCTGAAGCAACTCGTAAAGCAAAATCTATGACCCCTGGAGAGTCAGTTGAAGTAGAAGAAGATGCTGTCGAGATCGCGAAGAAGAAAATATCTAAAGAAAAACAAGCAGATAAATCAAAGCACGATAAACTTTTGGATATCGCTCGCTTGAAACGAGCAAGGGAAGTTAACAGGAGAACTGTACCAGAAGGAAGTAGTAATCCTGTCGCAAAATATGCTAGTAAGTTTAACAAAGCAGCAGTGCATACTGATAAAAAGAAATCAACCAAAAAAGGTTATTCGAAACATAAAGGCAACAAGGATCTGGTATGAATAAGGTTAACGAACTTTCTCCGGAAATGAAGAAAAAATATCTGGACAAAGCGAAAGATTCTAAGGATTCTCATCAAAGAATCGCTAAGGATTACAAGACAAGAACCGGATCGGCAGATTCTTCGAAAAGCGATTGGACAGACCACATGGGTAAAGTTCATCAACGAAAAGCAGATAACCGAGCCAAAGGTATCAAAAGGGCAGAAGAAAAAGTAACCTCCGCAGATAAAAAACCCGAAATGTATACAGATGAAAAAGGGAAGCGAAGGGTTCGCATGGTTAAGACAGACAAAGAAATTATTAAACAAGAAGGTTACATAGGCGGTAAAGGCGAGAAGGGTCGGGACAAGGGCAATGCAGGTAAATTCGATAAGAATACTGCATACAGTCACGCCAAGACACATAATGGCGTTGTTCATAAAGACACATCTGGTTCATACCTCGTCAAGCATGGTAGAGGTAAGAATGTCTCTGAAGAACCGGTTGCTGAACTGAGCACTAAGACTCTACAGAGTTTTGCAGATAAGTCTTGGAAAAATCCTAAACGCGCTCAAGGCGTTAAGACTGCAGCAGGAAAAATTGTTAAGAAAGCATTAGAAAAAGAATCTGTTGATGAAGTATACAGAAAACCACCGACACCTATTGGTGGTAAAGGTAGTTCAGCAAAGTACAAAGAAGCGGAAGCAGAGTATGATCGCGAAAAATCATTTGCGCGAATAAAACAACAAAGAAAATCGCACCAAACAAATGCAAAGACAGAGAAGAGCGATCCTTGCTGGGACGATTACGAAATGGTCGGGACTAAGAAAAAGAACGGTAAGACTGTTCCGAACTGTGTACCGAAAGAATCTGTTGTGTCAGAGTTGACCGATAAAGAAAGAGAAGAGATTGCTCGCATTAGAGATAAGAAAGCGTCAGCGAGAGACGCCGACGGAAGGTCTTCTGTTAAACGTCAACAGAAGAAGAAGGACGCTGCAGCGAACCCTAAGAAAGCAGCAGCGCCGAAACCTGTTAAGTCTAAACCAAAAACTACATATGACGATAAGGCAGACCTACATCCAATCGTCCAACTTCGAAAGGTTGTTGATACTAAAGGTATACACACACCGGTATTCCATAAGGGCAAAACTGGTAAAGTTAGTGCTGATGATGCTCATCACGCTCTGAAGTTGTACGACAAATTACCTGTAATGGGTAAGCGTCAACTCAAAATCAGATTAGCGAAAGGCGGTCCCGCCGCAGTTAAACAAGCAGCAGCAGCGCATAGAAGTCTAGGAAAGTAAAATGGAAATGTTTTTAGAATTAGCAACAACGTTTTGGCAATGGACAATTCTTGCTGTACTCGTTTTAGTTGGTTTCGTAGTCAGTTATTTCGATGGGCAAGGCGAAAGTCGTGTAGATTTCAAATATGCTAGCATGCCTAAAATGTCACCCCTGCCTATTGAAACCAAAGATAAAGGTTTCTTCAAGGGTGTATGGATGTGGTTGCTCGGTACTCGTCAATGGGAAATCGTCGAAGACTGGCACTATTCATTGGGCGGTAAATTCTACGTTGTTCCTGCAGGATTTCAATTCGACGGGGCGTCTGTTCCAAAGTTTCTCGCGACATTTCTATCACCAGTCGGTGTTTTGTTGATGGGCGGTTTAGTTCACGACTATGCTTACAAGTATGCGTCGCTGAAACCCGCAACGAAAGAAGGTCAAACCCAACTCTTAGATCAGAAAGCAGCGGATGAATTGTTTCGTGATATCTGTATTGAAGTGAACGGATTTAAAGTGTTAAACTACCTTGCATATTGGGCGCTGCGCCTTGCGGGGTTCGTCGCCTGGAACGGACATAGGAGTAGAGAATAGTCATGAAGAAATTCAATACGCACCGAGCAGATCATATTGATTGTGTTTGCGAAAGTTTATACGAAGAATTAGAGATCGTTGAATCAGAGTATCAGGGCAAGAAAGTGTCTCTCAACAATCCGTTCAGGACCTCTGGTGGTCCTAAGAAGTTTTCTGTATACGTTAAGAACGAAAAGGGTAATGTCGTTAAGGTTAACTTCGGAGATCCCAATATGGAAATTAAACGGGACGATCCAGCGCGCCGCAAGTCTTTTCGCGCAAGGCACGGTTGTGATAATCCAGGTCCTAAATGGAAAGCTAAGTATTGGAGTTGCTATCAATGGAGAGCGGGGTCCAAGGTAGATAATTAAATTTTATAAATAACCTCGAGTGTTCTATTTTATTTTAACGTCATTGCTTTTTGAATTGTTGCACGACTTCTTAATATAAAATCATACCGGAGAGCACAGTATGGAACGTGGTACGGAACAAGACGATCGATTAGATCGTATCGAAGAAAAAATAGATAGATTGTCCGACGTGGTAATACAGTTGGCGAGAGTAGAAGAAAAAATTAATGAACTTGAGATTCGTAGAAAAGAATCTCATGAGAGAGTAAATAAATTGTCAGAAAAAATTGACGTCATTGATACGAAAACAACCGCGATGCTGGTAACATTAACTTCGTTACAGAAAATCACTTGGTTGACTATTGGTGGTGTGGTTTCGATGGTTGTTAGTCATTTTAATGGTATCCTATAACGGAGATAGTAATGAATACTGAAGATTTGAATAGATTTAAAGATTTATGGGGTCAGGTTTCAGAAAAGAAAAAGAAGATGGACCCTGTCGGTAAGGCAGATGCGGACATCGACAACGACGGAGATGTAGACTCCTCCGATGAATACTTGCACAATCGACGCAAATCTGTTAAACGCGCGATCAAACAAGAAAGCGAAAATGAGATTAAGATGAGTAAGAGCGGAATGAATAAATGCAGTGAGTGCGGTGGTTCTACAGAAAACCACGATGATGAATGTTCAAGATTCGAATCTTCTGAGAAAAAGAAATCATCATGTGAATCTGTTCGTCACGAACAATGGGGTTATGGCGAGATTATGTCCGAGTCATCTGACGGCGTCGACGTTCTGTTCGAACATGGCGTAGAGTTTAATGTTCCGGCGGATCAACTCGAAGGTGTATCATCTGCTATCAAAACCGCCAAGAACATGAGCGGCGATATGACCGGTGCTGTTAAGAAAATTGACAAGCAAAAGAAAGGCATGAGCGATAATCCTCGTGTACAGAAAGCGTTGAAGAAAGCAAACGAAGAAGATGAAGTGGATGAAGCGCAGATTAGAACTCGCGCGCGTACAAGAAACGATCAAGAAAAACTTCAGAAAGCACGTGACGCTAAATCAAAAGTTCAAGAAGGTACGGTTGCTGAATTAGAAGCAGAGATTGAAGAAACTTACTCTGCACTACAGCAACGCGCGATCGCATCAATGAAGAATATGTGGGAAGATAAATCTCACAAGAAAGGTGCAACGAAACCCGAAGGTATCATGGATAAAGAACCTGCCTCCTCTAAGAAATTTGCGGCGGATCACGCCAAGTCCGATAAAGATATTGAAGACTTTGAAGAGAAAGGTCATGACGATGCAACAAAGGCAGGGCGTGCAACTAAACAAGCACCCGCTCGCCCTGGCGATATTCGTAAAGGCGACCTCAAACCCGAAACACCTAAAGATACCACAAAGGTATAACCATGTCGATTAAACCTCCACATTGGTGTGAAGACGCGACCCCGACCCCTAATGGTTGGGTTTCGCCGTCTGGTGAAATGCTTAAGAAACAAAGAATGTTACCAGAGCATATTGAAGAATTCTATAGAGAACGATATACACAAGAACCAATTGCTCAACCTCAGGTGTTAACCGAAGCACCAGGACCAAAGCAACGTCTTCTAAGTGCTGATACGATCAAGCACTTTTGGGGGAAAATCTCAGGAGAGAACTAATGTCGAATTCCACTGTCGATTTAGATAGTGATGGCGTTATTACGGAAAGTGAACTGAAAGTTAAAGAAGAAATACTCGAGTTAGAAATTCGAGAAGAGAAAGCAGATACGCAAAGAAATATGGCATGGATCTCAATGTGGTCTATGATCGTTTTCACTCTTGCGTTATTTTTACCAATATTTCAAGACAGTCGAATAAACGCTTTGGCGGATGTTCTAGGACTATTCTATATCGCGCAAGCAGGTGTTGTTGGCGCTTACATGGGCGTTTCTGCCTGGATCTCTAAGAAATAGTAACGTATTTGTCGTGCATGCCTGTCATGTCATGACACAGAACGAATATATAATAGTAACAGAGATGAGTTACTATGAATGAAATTATTTGAAACACTTAACGAAGAAACATTTGCACTGTTCGCGGCACGGCACTACTATAGTCCCGCGTGCATCGATGCCGATGAGTTTCATGAAGACCTTAAACGGTTCAAATATGTAAAACGATTACTGAATCGATACATTGAAAATAAAGTTTTATCGGAGCGATTGATACTTAATCACTTGATTGTAATATTTAATGTATTCGGGGTTCCCGCAGGATTGAAGATGATGGAGTATAAGATGGAAGAAAAACACCAGCGCGTTTTAAGACCATTCTATATTTTCCTTAATGTATTACCGACAATAAATTATTCTGAGATCGGACTCGACCCGATCATTGTTGAGAGACTGAGATCGATATGAGAAAACTCGTTTGGAATGATCTTAGAAACGAATTGAGAGACGTTCCCGATAGCGATTTAACCATTGCTGAATTAGATCATTACTATTCATCAGTCCTATCATATATGGGCGGATTCGAATCTATCGACTCCGTCGACGATAACCCTGGACACGGTCCGCTTTTTTCTGAAGACGGGTTCCTCAACGTCCAACGATTTTCAAATAATTTCCACACGTTCGATAGGGAAATGGGGCAAGGCATTAACCCATATGGTACTGATGGACTTCCGGCGCTTTCGTTAACATCCAATATTGATTCCGCTCAAGAACTTGATGCGTTTACATTTTCTTTGACCAGTTCTGCTTTTCCTCCGAATTATAAAGAAATTTTTTATACGCTGAGCGGGGTCCAACCAAATCAGGTCAACCGGCCGCTCATCGGATCGTTCAATATGCTAAACGCGACGCAACACAAATCATTCGCAGTTAACAATATAGAGGCGGACACTACTATTACAATGACCATAGACCAGTCACTAACTACTTCTATCGGGTTGCCTACGGTTAGCGATGACGTGATCATACGAAATTTGCCACGAGTAACCAGAATCACAAATGCGTTTACTATTGGTCAATCAACTATATTTGACACGTGGTTAAGGTTTTCTCATTCAGGGAGCACCGCCTACCCCGCCATTGCTTCAGAATTAACTGCGTGGTCGTATACTGAAGAGACCGGCAGCATTGCTTCAACATTAAATTCCGGCAGCTATATTGGATTCGTTAGTAATGATGAGTATCAGGATTATGTAATCCAGTCTAAGATAACATCCGCAGATGCCGATAACGATCGTCTTGGAATTGTCATAGCGTTCTATAAAGACACGGCAGGGTTGTATGGCGCTGCCGGTAGAGAATACACGTTATCCGCAATTAGAAATCAAGATCAAGCGGTGGACCACCAAACCGATGCATGGGCGGTCACTTATAATTACCTGCAGGGCGACGGACAAATAATCGCGAACGGTAGTGCGGCGATTCCTTATGTTGGCGCTAGCAACTGGAACACTTTTCTCCCGCGAGGAACAACGATCCGAGTCGAACGTTCGGGGGACGTTATAACAGCATACTCCACTGATCCTAATTCCGAAGTGCTGAAAGGCGGATTAACAGTCGACGTATCAACTTCTGCTTTCGGTGGAGTTTTAAATAAATTCATGGGGTCGAGTCAAATAGGAGTCTCGTGCTTCTCGCAAGGCGGTGCAGCGTTTTCCGAATTGAATATCTCGATCGGCGGCGGTGCTGACCTTGGGTTCTACGACGAAGGCACCGAGATTACAATTGACGTCGAGTCAAGAAACATTGAAGAATCTGAACTCGATTACGAGGTATTGTATAACGGAGTTACCGCAACGGATATTGCACCCGCGAGCGGGAGTTTCGAATTGTCGGGATCATTCTTCTTAAAGACTGGATCGTTCACGTTCAGACCGGCAGTAGACGTAACAACAGAAGGAACTAAGAACTATCGCGTCAACGTTTTAAGAGACGGTGCCGTAGAAACCTATTCAACGTTCTCAATTACGGACACTAGTGTAGAAGGTCAAGGCGGGACGACAGCAGAAAGACCAATTTTACCCGCGAACGGATTCACTAGATATAATACGGATTTGGGTTATAACGAAAGTTACCATAATGGGTTCTGGTATAACACATCAACCCTCGAGGGTAAACCGCAAGGAATTGATGATCTAGTTGTGCTTCTTGATGCTGGTCTGCCCGCAAGTACAGATATGATAGATCCGGACGGGGTGACTGTGCGTAACTGGATCAATATATCAGAAAATTCCTCTTATAGTTCTGGCAGAGACTTTGAGTTTTTTGGTACTCCGGTTCATATCGAACAACCCAATCACCTGCAAAGTTATTGGCATTTAGGGGTTGATGATTGGGCAACATCTTATCATCAATTTAACGACATCAACTTTATTACGGTGGAAGTGGTGTTTAGGAAACAGAGTAACTCGCCACCAGAAGATATTCTTTTTAACAAAGAATATATATGGGAAATGCGCACAAATGATAATAATTTGCAATGGGCGATAAGGGACGCGGTCAACTTAGGATGGCATTGGAGACCCGATCCGGCAGTCGGAGTTGCGATATCCACAGACACATGGTACTATACCACATTAACGTTTGATGGTCATACTGTGAAGATGTATAGGAATGGTCAATTAATTGACGAGAACATAGCAGAATTCGGAAACGGGTCGGTGCTAAAAGATGAAACATCATGGCCGAAGTTGAATTCGCGCGGAGCGACGCGAGATGCTCCGTCAAATACCGGAGATCATGACTACGGACTATTTGCTGTTTACGACAGGGCATTATCCGCCGCAGAAATAACCAATAACTGGGTAGCATACCAAAATAGATTTAACATACCAAATTAAAGCGAGTTTAATAATGTCATTACTTACGAGAGCAGGAGATTTAGTATATACCTTCAGGTTTCTAAAACTTCTTGTTACAAATTTTGAAGATACCGACGCATTCAAATTAGGTATTATCGACGACGCAGGAAAACGAATTAAGAGCAAAAAGATAGAATCTTCTTCTGAAAAATCATCCTACACCGCGTTTCATAAATTAGTGTTCAACATTAAAAAACTTATCGCGAAAGCGCCTGGAGGTTCTTCAAAGATTGCATCCTACGTTTCTGCGTTGTATCTCCTTAAAGAAACGTACAGTATTTCAGAGAAGAATATCAACAAGATCATCTATGAGTCTGGGTTCGACGTGCTCGACTTGCTGCAAGAAGCATCTGAGTGGTTTCTCCTCGAAGATAAACAATTATCGCCTGGGATTTACCGAATTAAAAATGAAAAAGTTTTGTCAGAAACCCTCGACGATATCGTAAAACCAAAAGATAGGATCAGAGTCAAGAACGAATCATTTCCTGTTGCAAACTTATCAGGTATAGATATATACGAGGCATTTCATTTAAACAGCGGAAAGAAGATACATATTGCTCTCGGCGAAATTTATAGATGAAAGAACTTGATTTACACGGAGTCGTTCATGAAGAAGTTGAACGATTAGTTGAAAACTTTATACTCCTCAACCAGAACGATGTTCCGTTGAGAATCGTAACCGGAAAAAGCAGTCGAATGTCTCAATTGGTTATGTCTACTGCAGCAAGAATAAAGTGCGATAGGGTTGATTCGTTTTTCGAAGGATATGTGCTAGTACATAAGGTATAGAAAATGAAAACATTTAAACAATTTGGTGAAGAAATGATGACGACCGGCGACGCTGGTATTCCTCAGGACACTAAGAATATGGAACCGAAGAAGAAAAAGAAATATAAAATTCTGACTCGAAACTTCATTGAAATTAACGGGAAGAAAAAAAGACAGGTCAAATAACATGGGCGCAAAAATAGCAATATTGATGTTTGTTGTTGCTTCGACCGTTTCTGGAATTTCGTATCTACACTACAAGCAGACTCAAAAAACAATCGCCAGCCTGACAGCAAACAACGCCAAACTAGAACAAGCGGTTGTTATCTCTCAAGAAACTATCGCTTCCCTACAACAAAGTTATAGGGAAGTTTCAGAAACTCTCAGTAAAGTCAACGACGACTTTCAAACAATCCGCGATCAAAATAATGTCTTATCGGATAAGTTGCAAAAACACGACCTTGCTTATCTCGCAAAAGAAAAACCTAAACTCGTGGAAAAGATAATCAACAAAGCAAGTGATAAAGCATTACGCTGCTTTGAAATTTTAACTGGTGCGAAATTGACCGAATCAGAAAAGAAGGCAACTAATGGGAAAGAATTTAACAGCGAATGCCCTTGGGTGTTTGATTCTATCAACTTTATTAATTAACGGTTGCTCGTCAGTAACGCCGATAGAAATATCAGCGAAACCGGTCGACAAACCAGAACTTATCTTACCAGATTCTGATAACTTAAACTTACGACCAGTTTCGTGGATAATTATCAACGAAGGTAATTTCGAAGAACAAATAGAAAAATTAAAGAAACAAGGCAAACCCATTGCGTTGTTCGCCCTTACCGGAGATGGTTATCAAGACCTGTCTCTAAACCTGTCAGACATTCGCGCATACATACAACAGCAACAAACCATTATTTTTGCATTTAATGGGTACTACATAAAGAGTCGCGGATTGATTGATGCGGCGAACGAAAACATCGGTGTTATTACAAAACAAGCGGAAGAAATTGGCAACCCGCCTAAAAAGAAACCATTTTGGCGTAAATTGTTTTCTGATTAAAAGTTCATATATAATATACTGATTGAAAAATGAAAAATAAATTATTGGAGTTATTATGTCATCTAACACGCTGCCAAGCAAATATCAGCAGTTCATCCATCTTTCTAGATATTCTCGTTGGGTTCCAGAATTAGGGCGACGAGAAACGTGGGAAGAAACCATCAGCAGATATTTTAGTTTTTTTGAGAACCATTTAAAAGAAACCTGCGACTACTCATTACCCAGTCCACTCCGGACAGAACTCGAAGAAGCAGTCTTGAGTTTGAGAGTTATGCCATCCATGCGGTGTTTGATGACTGCTGGTCCGGCATTAGAAAGAGAAAATATTGCAGGGTACAACTGCTCATACGTTGCAGTCGACAAACCGCAAGCATTCGACGAGATTCTATATGTATTGATGAACGGGACAGGCGTGGGGTTTTCTGTAGAGCGTCAATATATCTCCCAGTTGCCGATTATCTCGGACGAGTTTCATGAAACCGAAACAACTATCGTGGTCGCCGACAGTAAACTTGGATGGGCGAAAGCATTAAAAGAAGTGGTCGGTCTTCTATACGCGGGACAAATTCCTAAGTGGGATCTATCTCGCGTGCGACCATCTGGAGCTCCTCTGAAGACTTTTGGGGGTCGTGCCTCAGGTCCCGAACCATTGAATCAACTCTTCCAGTTCTGCGTTGCAACGTTCCGAGGCGCTGCAGGAAGGCGTCTCACGACGATCGAAGCGCACGATATTATTTGTAAAATTGCAGAGATTGTTGTAGTCGGCGGCGTCAGAAGGTCCGCTTTAATTTCTTTATCAAATCTATCCGATGATAGGATGCGACACGCCAAAGCGGGTCAATGGTGGCAGAACGATGGTCAACGCGCGCTCGCTAATAACTCTGCTTGCTATACTGAAAAACCCGATATCGGCATTTTCATGGACGAATGGAAAGCATTATATGATTCGAAATCCGGCGAGCGTGGTATTTTTAACAGGCAGTCCGCTAATAAGATATCCGAATCACACGGCAGGAGAATCGTAGGCGATTATGAATTCGGCACAAACCCATGTTCAGAAATCATCCTTCGTTCTCGCGAATTCTGCAACTTGTCTGAAGTTGTAGTTCGCCCGAGCGATAGTTGGGAAACTCTCGGCGAGAAAGTTCGATTAGCAACTATCCTAGGCACATTCCAAAGCACTCTAGTTAATTTTAAATACCTGTCAAAATCTTGGAGGAATAACTGCGAAGAGGAACGCTTGCTTGGTGTTTCTATGACAGGTATTATGGACAACCCTTTAACGAACGGCAAACGCGGCGGGAAAACTCTCGGTGCGGAGTTAGAAAAACTTAGACAAATTGCCGTCGATACGAATGCCGAAATGGCAAAGTCTTTAGGTATCAACCAAAGCGTAGCAATCACATGCGTTAAACCTTCGGGAACAGTTTCTCAACTGGTCGATGCTGCTTCGGGTATTCATGCCCGTCATAATCCATATTATATTCGCACAGTGCGCGGCGACAAAAAAGATCCGCTAACTGAAATGATGATCGACGCGGGGTTTCCTTGGGAAGACGATCAAATGAATCCGAGTCATACTACTGTATTTTCTTTCCCGATGAAGGTAGACAAAGGCGCAGTGTTTCGTACTGACATGACTGCAATTGAACAATTAGAAATGTGGTTGGTTTATCAAAAGCATTGGTGCGAACATAAACCTTCTATCACTGTATCTGTTAAAGAACATGAGTGGATTGAAGTGGGAGCATGGGTTTATAAGAACTTCGATTTTATGTCTGGTGTTTCTTTCTTGCCCTTCTCTGATCACAATTATACACAAGCACCTTATCAAGATACCGACGAAGCAGGTTATAAAGCGCTTCTGGCACAGATGCCGAAGGAAGTTGATTGGTCCTTATTATCAGAATACGAAAAATCAGATATGACAATTGGAAGTCAAGAGCTCGCTTGCGCCGCAGGGTTTTGCGAGATACAATAACAATGGATAGATATATGTTTGAATTAGAATGCAGCATCTGTGACGCGGAATTAACCGTGACAGTTTTAAACGAAGACGAGAAACCAGGATTCTGTCCGATGTGCGGCACTGCAGTTGTGTTTGAAGAAGAATGAGATGGCAATATGAAGGGGAGATATTCGACCCTTCTGAAGAGGACTTGTCTGGTTGGGTCGGGTTTGTTTATGAAATAGAAGAGAAGACGACCGGTATGAAATATATCGGTAAGAAACTCTTTTGGCGAACGAAGACCCTGGGCATTACCAAAACTCGTAAAAGAAAGAAAAAGGTTTTAGTAGAATCTGATTGGCGTAAATACTTCGGGTCTAACAAGAAACTCGCTGAGAGGGTCTCAGAAGCGTCTGAAGAAGACTATATTCGCATTATCCTAAAGTTATGTAAAACCAAAGGTGAATGCTCGTACTACGAAGCGAAACTACAATTCGATCATGACGTCTTACTAAGAGAAGACTATTATAATCAAATGATTATGTGCAGAATCAACTCAAAGCATTTACCTTTACAAACCGAGAAAACTTTAGTAAAATAAAGCTTATCTCATCAGAGGAGTGTAGAATACACTTAAATTGGAGGGATGTTAATACTAGTAACTTCTCCAATTATATATACATAATGTAGGATAAACTTATGATCAGTACCAACAGACTGCAAATACACGAAATCTTTAATCTAGTTGATTCTTCTGCATCTAAAGAAGATAAGATTAAGATACTCAGGAAGCATGCATCAATGCCGTTGTTTGATGTGTGTAGAGGTTTCTTTGATCCAAAGATCCAATGGAACCTTCCTGCGGGCGAGCCTCCGTACACTCCGTATGAAGAAGGTCCGCCACCATCATCACTACTCAAACAACACCTAAAATTTAAATATTTTGTTTCTGGGTTACAAGAATCCGAGAGACTCGATAAAGTGCGCAGAGAAAAGATGTTCTTAAACATTCTAGAATCTGTGGATCCAGGAGATGCTACGTTACTAGCATCAATGATAAATAAACCCGAAACGGTGAAAGGATTATCAGTAGAAATAATTAAGGAGGCATTCCCCGATTTAATCCAAGATTGATTATTCTCAACAAATAAATTAACAACATACAGGAGCGCCTATGGTTAGTGCTAATCAAATAGAACGATTAAAGAAAGACTCTCGTGAACTTGGAAATTGTATTCGTAATTTAAATAAGAGAGGAAAAATTGACGCATCTTATAAGATGGCGAAGAAAAGAAATTTTCTAATTGGCGCTATCGAACAGGTTGAGAATCGCACAAGGGGGTGATCCCATATCTACTGGTCGGGTTGTTTAATAGCAACCCTGACCTTTTATAAAATGAACTCGTGGAGAGAAAGTTAGCTAATGCCTACATATACAATGAAGAACGTGGAAACTGGAGAAACGAAAGATATGTTTCTCAAAATTTCAGAAAAAGAAGAATTGCAAGCAGAAGGAGTTTGGAAACAAATTCACACTAGTCCTGCGAGTCTCGTGACTCATACAGGAAATATCGTGAATAAAACTTCAGGCGATTGGAAAAATCACTTAGAACGAATTAAACGGTCTAGTGGTTCCAGAGTACAAAATTCAGTTAATATTTAAAGAGATTATGTTATGAACAGAAAAGAAGTTTTCGAGCAATTGAAAATCGATGAAGGGGTCAAGTATGAGGTATACTTGGATCATCTTGGTTTACCGACATTCGGCGTTGGACATTTAATCTGTTCGGATGATGCAGAAAGTGGAGTTGCGGTGGCAACTCCAGTATCAGAAGAAAGGGTTTGGGATGCCTTTGATCAAGATTTGGATACAGCAATCGCAGAATGCCATCAATTGTTTCCTGGCGGAAACTTCGACAATTTTCCAGAGGAAGTTCAACAAATAGTTGTTAACATGATGTTTAACATGGGTCGACCTCGTTTAAGTAAGTTCAAGAAAATGAATGCGGCATTGTTAGAAAGTGATTGGAAAACTGCCGCAGTAGAAGGGCGCGATTCTAGGTGGCATAGACAAGTAACCAACCGCGCGGAAAGATTAATGACTAGATTGGAGAATGTGTAATGGCGCTACATGGCGGAAGTGCTAAAGTTGAAAAAATGCCGAAAGGAACTTCAATTGGTCGTGGTCGTTTTAATATAAGCGGTCTTAACAAACATAAGAAACGTTCTTATAAAAAATATAGAGGTCAAGGCAGGTAGATGGCAAAGTATGCACGTTTCGATCCTCGAAACAAAAAGCAACGCAAGAATGAAAACGAATTTTCTTCGAAGAAATTAAGTAGTAAACCGAAAAAAATACAAAACTGGAAAGAGTATCTTAGAAATGAAGAGAATGATATATCAAGTCTGCGTAGGAAAACCTTCGAAACTGTATGAAGCATGTATAGAGTCTGCTGAAAAATATTGCGAGAAATATGGGTTTGACCATATCGTTCAAACAAAACCTATTCTCAGAATCAAACCTGATGTTTTTGCAACAAACAGAAATCCTAGAGCATGGGAACAACACGGCGGGTATCTGCCCATCTTCGAGAAAGAAAACGCCTTTGACTATCTTGACGATTATGACCAGATAGCGATTATCGATGCCGATATTTACATTAAAGAAAATTCTCCTAACATCTTCGATGAATTAGGTAATCATGTTTTCGGCGCAGTTTGCGAACGCGAAATGCCCATTAATGGAACACACCTAAGTAAAATTGAAAACTACAGCAAATCGCAATATAGTACGTTAAAGGACGTTGATTGGAAATGGCATCACCATGGGTCTCCTGGAGCTGAGTTTTTTAATATGGGGTTAATGGTTTTCTCGAGCGACCTTAGCAAATATCTACGCGGACAAACTGCCCGAGAATTTTTAAACAGAATAGAGTTTAAAAGGTTTGTTGACGGTGATGGTACGTGGAAGTGGAGCACCGATCAAACTCTGTTGAATTGGTGGGTTAAAAAGGAAGAGATCGATGTTAAACACATTGATTGGAAATTCAACGCGTTATTTACTGCATTGCAAAACGGAAAAGAAAAAGAAGCACACTTTGTTCATTTTTTTAAACGCGACAATCTTCCATCGAGGGGAGAAAACATAAAAGAAATTTTAGAGATAATATGAAAAGATTAATTTATCAAGTCTATATTGGCAAACGGTCAAATTTGTATGATTTTTGCACAGAAAGTGTTCGCCAGTATGCGAACGATATTGGGGCAGATTACATTTGTCAATCTAGGCCAATCCTTAGAATTACTCCTGACCCTTTCAATACAGATAGAACTGGAAAAACAGGAGGATGGAAAAAATTAGGATACATGCCGATTTTTGAAAAGGAAAATATATTTAATCATTTTCCCCATTATGATCAATGCTGTGTTATAGACGCAGATATCTACATCAAAGAAAACACTCCCTCGATATTCGAACAACTACATGGAACTGTTGCTTCAGTGTATGAAGGCGACTTACCGATCAATAAGAAATACAGAGATAAGATTACTCAATATGCGAATATGATGTTAAAACCTCTATCCGATGTAGAATGGGAGTGGGGCGAAAACGGTGGCATGTTTTTTAATTCTGGGGTAATGCTATACGATTCTAAAGCAATGATGGATGTGATTAAACACAAATCGCCTAAACAGATATTAGACTCCTATTATCTGAAAGATTTGGTTGACGGAAAGGGTCCATTCAAATGGCAGTCAGATCAAATCACATTGAATTATTTTTTCAAGAAAGAAAGCATCGAAGTACAAAAATTAGATTGGCGTTGGAATGCATTATATACTGCTCTAGAGGGAGATAAGCACAAAGAATCGCATTTTCTTCATTTCTTTTTGAGAGACCTGTTACCAGAAAAAGGCGAAAATATACAGAAACTGCTGAAAGAAATATTATGAAAAATATTGCTATCCGTTCTCGATCTTTAATTAGAAAAGATTTCGCGTATACCACTCCTGGCGTTGGAGATCGTCTACACAGCGCTCTAATAGGCATACAATATGCCAAAGCGCATAATACTAAAGTTGTTCTTCACTTAACCTCAGACAAATACGGCAAGCAGCATAAGAAAGATTCTTGGGCAGAAATATGTCAAATGTCCGGCGGGTTAGTATCCATTGAAGTTCATGACGTGTGTAATTTACCAGAGACTGATTGGATTGCTTATCTAAAAGATAAAGGAATAGAAGCGCAAACATATTACTATGCCGATACATTATCAGAATGCCCTTTAGGAAAAGTGGACGAATTAGATTTAATTGATGCTGGAAAATATCTGACGAAGTTGCCCGAGTTAAAACCTATCGGTAAGAAATTAGATTTTTTACCCGAAAAATATATTACTGTTCAATGGGACACAACAGATAAATCTAGGCAGCTTTCTCCTTTACAGATACTGAAAATCGAAAACGAATATAATCTTCCGGCAGTCATGGTTGGTGGATCCTCTAGAAACGAATTGCTGAAAACTTCTCTTATCGCAGCAGGAAATGCTATAGCGAATTCAGAATATTATGTTGGAATAGATTCTGGGTTCTTTCATCTAGCGCAGTATTATTTGCCGTACGATAAAATAGATATCTACAGTATCAAGAGAAATGTTTCACATCACGTTGTTAGATCAAAAAGGCATGGGGTTATGTACAATAGGTTTTTAAATGGAATGTAAGATACCAGTATCAGTCGGAGAACTTTTAGATAAGATCACAATCTTAGAAATAAAAATAGAACATGGATTGGATACTTCTAAACAAGAACTTGAGCATTTATTAGAAATTAAAAAAGGTTTGAACCTCCCTCCTATTATAGAAAAAATGCAAAAATTGTTACATGAAGTGAACAGTATTTGTTGGGGGGTAGAAGAGGGGAAAAGGAATCACGAAGCAATGAAAGATTTCGGCGATTCGTTTATAGACTTATCTCGCTCAGTGTATTATTTTAATGACATCAGAGCAGACATAAAAAAGAAGATAAATAATCTGAGCGGTTCTGAAATTCTAGAACATAAGAGTCATGGGAATTATTAAACATATTTGGGGCATTTCTAATGGCGATTGAAACGAACGAAAGACCTTGGGGCATCTGGCACACGCTGCTAGATTATAAACAAGTGAAAGTTAAAGAATTGGTGATCGAGCCTGGACTTTGTTTGTCCGATCAGCGCCACGATCAAAGAAACGAGCACTGGTACGTTATGGCGGGAATCCTTGAGATAATCTTAGAATCACCCGATGGGGTTAAAGAGGTTGTTAAATTAGGACCAAACGATACACAAATAATCCCTAAAGGTACGTGGCACAAAGCATGTAATGTTGGTATGGGATATTGTCATATTCTAGAAGTACAAAACGGGTTGCTCTGCGAAGAGAGCGACATCGAAAGAAGGGGGGAAGAATGAAGGATGACTATAGGAATTGTTTGTGCTAAGTGAGTTGAAAAATATTCATCCAACAAAAAACAACCGTCCAATAAATAATTTGAAAAACTCCAACGGGTTAGATTCAATCTTCGCCGATTGGCGCGGGAATAAAATCAAAGTTTATCAAAACTTCAATAAAGAACAAGTTGCTCTCAGATTACATATACAAACCATATCAGAAGTTAAACAATATTTTCCTGAAGTTTTATTTTCTGATGGGTTATATATCGCTGAGGAATATATCGATGAATCTGAGCAGGATCCGGTAAACAGACAATTTTTGAAAGATGAAATTGACGAATGCGTTAAAACCCTTCGGGGGTTGCCGATTAGGATTCAGACCTGGGATTATTTGCAACATATACATATGAGGATCGGTTTACAATACACACCAGAAACAAACATAAAAAATTATGTCAATCATAATGACCTGACCATAGACAACGTGATTATCACAAAGGGCGGAATAAAGTTAATTGATAACGAATTTTTGTCTTGCAATAATGCTTGGTTTTTGAACTCAAGAAACTCAAATATATTAGAAGATCACGAGCATCTTTATGGTGTTTCGCAACAAACAGTTGACTATTATTGGAAAATAAGAAAAAAATACAAGGAATATAAGAAATGACTAAAAAATTAGTTGAAGACCATTATACTGCTGAACGAGCTGCGCATTATGATACACGCAGAAAGAACAGCAAGAAGTGGAAGTTTGAACAATCGTGGGTTGAAAATTTTATCAAAGAGAATCCTCAAATATCGTCTGTTTCAGACGCCCCCCTTGGCACTAATAGGTTTTCTGATGTTATCGAAAATGCAGATAACGTCAAAGTTTTTTGTGGGTATGAACTGTCCGAAGATATGATAAAAGAAGCGAAAAAAAATAAGGGGGAAAAATTAGAGATATTTAAACACAATCTAATTGATCAGAATATTGAAAAGTCGTCTGACCTGACTTTGTGTTTTAGAATGTTGAACCTTCTCGGAGAACAAGACTCTTTAAAAATATTAGAAAATGTGTTACAATCTTCAAAAGAATATTGTATTTTCACCTTGAGGTGTTGGGATAAACTTCCTGTTTGTGTTGATGGTAAAATACACGTACAAAACGAATCTTTTTTTATCGGCAAAGTGAAAGACTGCGGGTTTTCTGTTGTGAATGAAGGTTCTATTAATACTGCTGTAGATGGAGATTACAAAATCTTTACGGTAAAACGCAAAACGGCGTAACAAAGGTATGCAAACAAATGAAAGGTCAAATTATCTATGTTCCTTCTCATTCCAAATCTATCGCGCAAGCGGAAGATGCAGAACGTTCTTCTAAAATATTTTCTGGATGGGACCTGAAACTAACTTCCGGAGTTACGCCGAAAACATTAAATAAAGTTGATGAATCGCAGCGTTCTGTTTCCATGATAGAGAACAGCAGATTGATTAATTTTAAATCTGAAAACGAAAATCGTTTCTATACAAAACTAAGTTGCGTGATGAACCACGTAAACTTTTGGAAAGAGGTTGTTGAGAAAGATGAACCGATGGCATTTATTGAACACGATGCTATCTTTATTTCATATTGGCGCGATCACGACTTCGATGAATATTTAATTCTGAATGCGGAGTATGTTTTTGCTCCACCAAATAAGTTAAATATAAGTCAACTAAGAGGATATAAATGGCAAGGGCAGGGAGTCGAAAATCTCCCTTCTGATTATCCTCTAGTCTATTACAGAGAAAACGAGTGGAAGGGATCATTTATGGTTCCTGGTACTGGCGCATATGCTTTAACGCCAAAGGGGGCGAAGAAAATGTTAAAAGTGGCAGAAAGAAACTTAGATCAATCTGATTTTATTTTGAACTCGAGCAATGTTAATATTCAATATCTCTTGCCTTCTCCAGTAAAATTTAATACAATAAATCTAAACACGTCGCATGGTGTATAATGCAACTCTATATTATAACTTTAATGGATGAAGCGACATCTGTATCGGCAAAAAATACTGCTGCTGAATCAGTGTTAGCGCACAATGATTCCTCAATAGAAGTTGTGCCTTTTCGTGCAGTCACCCCTGATCAGGTCGACGACTTGATGGAAAAATATAATCTAAGATGGAACTATCCGTGGAATGGTCAGGTCGTTAAAGACTTTTCTTCTGGGTTGACGAAAGTTGGATATAATACGGCAGAACCTAAAAGGAGAATTGCATGTTTTTTGTCACACTACATGCTCTGGAAAAAAATATTCCAAGATAACGTACCTTCAATCATCTGTGAGCATGACGCAATCTTCCATTCGAGAATACCTGTTGATGTTCTGAGAGATTCTCCCCGTTGGATCGCCTCGTTGAATGCTCCGCAGCGCGGAGCAACTCCCAGCGCGGAACTGTACAACATTAAAGTTTCTGATAAGAAAATGGGAAATAAAAGTCAAGTGGTTCCGGTTCCTTATATCAAAGAAACCGAGCACCCTGCTGGACTTCCTGGGAATTCTGCCTACTATATAAAACCTGAAGGCGCAAATAAATTGATTGAATTGACCTCGGAATACGGCGCTTGGCCTAATGATGCTATCATGTGCCGGCAATTGATGGGTAATAAGATCGGTTGTTTGTATCCATACGTGTCAAGAGTTCAACCGATTATATCGACAACTACTTTATGAAATCATTTGTAATTACAATTAAATCTATCGAACCATCGGTTAAAGTCGCGCAGCGGTGTATAAATTCTATGCCGGAATACGACGTACAGATGTTTGATGCGATAACTCCGAACGATAACCCGACTGCTATTCTTAAGAGCAAGGGGTTGCCCGAAGATCTATTTGAAGAAGTATACTCGTACAAAGAAAAATGCATTTCTGCATTTCTTTCTCACTTTTCTCTTTGGGAACGGTGTGTTGAAGATAATGAAGAATACCAGATATTCGAACATGATGCAATTGCTGTCGCGAAAATTCCCAAATATATTTCCTACAAGCACTGTGTGTCTATCGGCGCGCCCAGTTACGGTAAGTTCAAATTGCCGGAATCTCTTGGAACCAGTTCATTATTCAGCAAACCGTATTTTCCTGGAGCGCATGCATATCGTATAAAACCATCTGGTGCGAAACTCTTAATAGAAAGAGCGAAGGTCGACGCGGCACCGACAGACGTGTTCCTTAACATTAACAGGTTTCCTTGGTTGCAAGAATATTATCCTTGGCCAGTAGAGGCAAAGGATTCTTTCTCAACCATACAAAAGACTGAAGGTTGTTTAGCGAAACATCAGTGGGACGGCGGCGAGAAGTATGAACTCATTTGATAAGTGTTTTGTAACAGGTTGCGACGATAACACTGCATGGATGTTACCGTGGTTCATAGAAAATTACAAGAAGCACAACGACACACCTATCGTGTTTGCGAACTTTGGTGTATCGGAAGAAACCAAACAAAACATTATCGAATCTAAATTATTTGCTGATGTGGTCGATATCCCTAAAGGCGATAACAACGGGTGGTTTTTAAAACCGCTCACTCTTAAGATCATTAATGCAAAACAATTAATTTGGGTTGATACCGACTGTCACGTTCTTGGCGATCTAAAGAATATATTTAAATATCTAGAAGTCGATAAAATTGCAATGGTGGAAGATAAACCATGGAGCAAACGCCGAGGCGAAACGTGGCATAACTCTGGGGTGATTGGGATAATTGGAAAACCGAACATTCTCAATAAATGGATAGAGAGCTGCGAGAAAGGTATAGCAAAGGGCGACCAAGAGGTTTTACACGAACTGGTTAAGATTAATCCACTAATGCGCCTGATGCACATTGCTACACTTCCCAATATATACAATTGGTTGCGTATACAATTAATTGACGGTCAAGATAATCCAAACAAATTAATAATGCACTGGACCGGCGAGAAGGGAAAGCAAGTGATCAAAGGAATGATGAGCGATGTCTAAAATAGTACACGTCTTAGGAAATGGCGACAAGAGCGCGCTATTCAATGAGGAGCAGAGGGAAGGCACGATTCTTGTTTGTAACATGCCCCCGTTCGAAATTGACCCGAAATTGGTATATGCTACATGCATGGTCGACTTTAAAATGATGATGGCGCTTAACGAAGGTTCTATCGCATTGGATCAATACGATTGGGTTCTCGGAACTCGTCCTCGCATTTGGATGGAAGAAAAGTCTGCGTTCTATCTCAAATATGCCAGTAAGGTTAAATCGTTTTATACGACCGTTCCAAAATATGCAGGCAACCCCACAAATTTCAACTGCGGTCACATGGCGGCGCATTACGCGGCAAATAAACACAACGCGGATGAAATACATCTTTATGGTTTCGATACACTATTCGACTTTAATATGAGAAGCATGACCGACCTCATTCTTCCCAGCGATAGAGAAGCGAATAACACCTACCGCCTTCTGGGCAATTGGCGACCTATCTGGGAAGGTATCTTCAAAGAATTTAAGAATACCCAGTTTGTTTTACATCATACTCATGATGACCTTCAAATAGAACGATTTGACAATGTGAAAATAATAACGTATAATACGTCTGTCGAATCAAAAACTAAAGGTCTTTTTGATGCGCGAGGTGCTAGGTTAAAGGGAAAGTCTCCCGAAGAACTTAGACGCAAAGCGCAGCAAGACCCGACTGAAGATATCAGGCAAGGCGAACCGCCAGCGCCGATGGTAATGAATAGAAAACAGAGAAGGGCATATGAAGCAAAACAACGAAAGAGTAATATTTGAGCACGCGCCGATTGATCTCGGATACGCAGATTTAACTGCAGAAACAAACGATTCTGGCAGAAAATACGAAACTCCCGATAAAAAACGATATCCTTCCATCACAACCGTGTTGAGCGTTCTTTCTGAAGCAGGAATTAAAGCATGGAGAAAAAGAGTCGGCGAAGCAGAAGCAGACAAGATTTCTTATCGCGCAGCAACGAGAGGCACAGCAGTTCATGAAATCATTGAGAAATATCTTAACAATGATCCGGATTTCGCCAGCGGTTATATGCCAAACATATATGGCAACTTCAATAACGTTAAGGAGATCTTAGATGAAAAGATTGGACGAATTTATGGACAAGAACTTCCTCTCTATTCTGATCATCTACGGGTTGCTGGCCGCGTTGATTGTGTCGCTGAATTTAATGGAATACCATCAATCATCGATTTCAAAACCAGTAAAAAACGAAAGCAACGAAAATACGTTGAAAACTACTTCTGCCAAGAGTCTGCCTATGCAATCATGTGGGAAGAGCGAACCGGCATGCCCATCACCCAACTCGTCACTATCATTGCAGTAGATGACGCAGACCCTCAAGTATTCATCGAACACCGAGATAATTGGACTGAGATGTTGCTAAACACTATCAAAAAATACGAACAAAAACAATAACTTAGCGCTTTACATTTTCCTGGTATTAGGTCATAATAGTCTCATAAATTAAATAAAGAGAAAGAAATATGTCTAAGTTCACTATCTACCAAATCAACGATCGCGATGACGCTAACCTGCCAGTGGTACGCGACCTGATGTGTTTCGGTTCAGAAGCATATAAGAGCGAAATGATCGACATGTTTGAAATCGTCGCTGAAATTGAGTCCGACACCATAGAAATGGTATTTCATTGGATGAACCGCGACGGTTGGAGAAATGACTCTGAGCGTGTGACGCTCCGCAAACAAGCGCGTTCTCTTTCGATCGGCGATATGGTATTTGATCAAGCAAACCCTGCGTTCTATATGGTTGACCATGAAGGGTTCACCAAGGTTAAAATGGACCTTGATATGGAAGATATGAACGAGCGACTTCAAGCGCTACACGAACGAGTCACTAAATTAATCGCGTAGAATCAAGGACTTAGCGCTTTACATTTTGTTTAAAAAGGCGCATAATAACTCTGTTATTGACAATAAGGAATCGAAATGTATCAAGTTCAATCAAGTCACGCTGTTGGTTCTATCTACAAAAAGACTGCAGCGCCTGTTGCTCCCGAGCATGACGCGCTGCAGATTGCCGGCGAAGTTGCCGCGATCGTTAGCATTTTTGTTTTAATTGTTGGTTTCGTTGTTATTCTATAGAGGATAGTGGTTTACTATATAAACGAGTAGGAAGATTGGCAGAGTGGTTGAATGCACTGGTCTTGAAAACCAGCATACCTTAATAGGGTATCGAAGGTTCGAATCCTTCATCTTCCGCCAATTCTAGTTTTATAAATAATAACACAAAGAGGAAAGAGCACAATTCCACCGAGTAGGTGCTCATTGATAGCGCGGGGGTTTCACTCTCAATGTTTCCTGGGGGCGACTATCAAATTTGAAAAAAATTTTGCCGTCATAGCTCAGTTGGTAGAGCAACTGATTTGTAATCAGTAGGTCCCGAGTTCGACTCTTGGTGGCGGCACCATTTTGTATTGGCGTGTAGCTCAGACGGTAGTAGCTCCTGACTGTTAATCAGGCGGTCGTTGGTTCGATCCCAACCACGCCAGCAATATTTTATGAAAGGAAGTTGTGAATGATATATCGTGATATCTTTAAAGATGAATGTGCTGACGATATCGTCGCGCAAGACTTGAAGTCTCAAGTGTTAATGTTAAGTGAAGATCCCGAAGAATTACAAGACCGAGCGTTGATCTCAGCGTTGCATACTGTAATTGCATACTATTCTGTTGCGGGAACCTATATGGAGGGCGCATATGACTCATAATGTAAGTTTGATCTCTATGTCATCGCCGTCAGCGATTACTGGTTGTCATACGGCAAACGATTTAATCGCTCATGCGGCGAGGGTCAGTAATCCTAACAATCAAAACAATACTAAAACAGCATCAAAACTTATCTCTTATTTGATCAGGGAATCACACTGGTCTCCATTCGAGATGGTATCTGTGACCATGGAAATTAAAACAACTCGAGATATTGCTCGACAGATTCTTCGGCATCGTTCGTTTTCGTTTCAAGAATTCTCTCAGAGATATGCTGTCAGCGAAACGTTTCACGTAAACCGTGAAGCGAGGAAACAGCATCCGACCAATCGTCAATTAAGTATGGTTGACGAGGATCCGATTAAACAGAAAAAAGCGCAAGAAGTATTTACTGAACTACAAGCAGAACTTTCGAAGTCTTCCAAAGATGCATACGAGATTGCGTTAAATATTGGTATCGCCAAAGAACAAGCGCGCGCCCTGCTTCCGGAGGGTCTCACTGGGACGACTTTGTATATGGCGGGAACCTTACGTTCTTGGGTCCATTATTGCGAACTGAGGCGAGGTCATGGGACGCAGAAAGAGCATATGGATATCGCCGATCAGTGCTGGGATATTCTCGGTGTGCATTTTCCAGACGTTATTAAAGCAGTGGAGTTATTGAATGAACGGTAAGACAGCGAAGATTATGCGGAAGGTCAACAAGGTTGCTTCTTCAGATAAAAGATTATACAATAGTCTATCACATAGTGAGCGCGGCAGAATTAAATCTTTCTGGAATGCAGCACTACTACAAGCGAATTTACAAACTGAGGAAAAGTAAGATTGAACATATTCTATCTTCATGAAGACCCGACGACCTGCGCACAACATCACAACGATTCTCACTCGAGTAAAATGTGTGTTGAGTATGCGCAATTGCTATCCACCGCTCATCGGATTTGTGACGGGACTATGTGGATTGGTCAAACGGCGACAGGAAGAAATGTAAAACGGTGGTATCTTGAAGACCCATATATGAACCGCGAGGTGTACTTGGCGTGTCATGTTTCACACCCTTCCGCGCTTTGGGTCAGAGAATCGCATGCGAATTACATGTGGTTGTATAAACTGTGGATCCAATTAGGTTTGGAATACACTCATCGATATGGACGCAAACACGAGTCTGTTAGAAAACTAGAAGATATCTTGCGCTATCCTCCGATGCATATCGACACAACCAAAAAGTTTACTCAACCCACGCCAGCGATGAAGCAATACCCACAATGCATTGTTGAGGGCGATTCAGTCGCGTCTTATAGGAATTATTACCTAGAAGCAAAACAGTCGCTGTCGAAATGGACTAATCGCGGCGCACCTGATTGGTGGAAGGAGCAAACTCGTGGTGAATGGTAAGGGGTCGTCTCGCAGACCCACCAGTGTGGAAAGTGATAAGTTTTCTAGCAACTGGGATAGGGCATTCGGAAACAAGAAAACACGCGTAGAGATATCGCGGCACTTTCATAGAGAAGAACCCATCGAGGCAATTGTTTGCCTCACCGATGATGGATTTCTTGTTGAGATATACGAGAAGGAACGGCGTGTGAAAACATCAGAATCATTCTCTAGAGAAATTGATGCAGATAACTATGCCGAAAACGTATGTCTACTTGGTGTAGATTTCTAATATATATTCTTCGAAAGATTCGACCTTTGTTAACCTATCAGGCCAATAGATATAATCTTTCTCGGGGTTCAATTTGAGGTTGGTCAAGAGTGGTTGTATCGCATTATATAAATCATTGAGTTTTGATTGCGACTTATCCGCCGACTCATAATTTAATTCTGCCTCTTTCGATGCCCTCTGAACCGCGTCCAACTCATCTTCGTTGACTGCGGTAAATCCAAAATCAAATATTTCGTTTGACATTTAAAACCTAATAAGTTACAATAATATATTATATAGAGAGTTCCTAAAATGAAAATAGTTATTGCTGGATATGGACCCGTCGGCGAAGCGATTCACGGCGCGCTTAGTGAGCATTCGTCGGCGAGCGTCCGCGATTCCCTGTTTATTGACGATCCGTTTAAGGGTCACAAATATACTCCGCATTTCGCAACTTCGCCACCCGATGCGGTTATTGTTTGTGTTGCTACACCTGCGAACCCAGACGACGGGTCGTGCGTTACTGATAACGTCGATGATATCTTTAAGAAATACGGTAGAATTAAAAATATCAAATTTCTAATTAAGAGCGCTGTTGATCCTGTTTGGTTAAGTAAGATTCATAGCGACAATAATTTTAGTATCACATACTCACCAGAATTTCTTGGTGGTTCTAACATAAACCGTAACCCGACAGAAGAATTTCGTAATCAGACATTCGCGATCTTTGGTGGGGATGATTGTAGATTCTGGGATGAGTTGTTTCGCCCAGTCTTGCGACAGCTCAGCGAAGTTAAGTATTGCTCGTTGGATCAAGCATCGTTCTCGAAATATGTTGAGAATTGTTTCTTAGCGACCAAGGTGACGTTCTTTAATGAAATGCATGCACTTTTCAATGCGTGCGGTTTCGATGGTTACGATCAAATGATCGACGCTATCACTATCGATTCCCGAATTGGTCGCTCTCACACTCAGGTGCCTGGACCTGACGGCAACTTTGGGTTCGGCGGACATTGTCTACCCAAAGACGTGAACGCGCTGCGTGCGGTCGCTCAGCGCCTTGACCGTCAAGTTAAGATCCTTGACTCTATTGTTGAAATTAATAACGGTATTCGTCATGAATAAAAAATATCAAGAACCCGAAAAGTTTGAACGGACTAAGATCAAACGCAAACGCAAACCTATGACCCCTGAGCAGAAACTTGCTGCAGGAGAGCGGTTACGGAAAGCGCGCGAAGCGAAAGGTCCGGCGAAGAATCTTTCTGTGCACGAAACTATTAGAGATCTCGACGAAGAACATTATCTCAATCCAAACAAAGTAAAAATGTGGATTAAGACTTGGCAAGAGAAACGCCTTGGGATGAAAATCTTCCGCGAATCAAAAGATTGGAAACAGCGACTCGAGTACCAGATTGCTGATAATTATATTAAAAATATGCAATCATACCTAACCACCGGTGTTTGGAATGATATGTATTATGGTGAAAATATGCAGCACAAAATTAAATTCGTTAGTGTTGTTCCAGTCTTCGATGCCGAAGGTAATGTTAAACGATCGCATGGTGTTTGGTATCCAGACATTGGCGTATATGGAGAATCTAATGAAACTTGATGGGTTGATGTTAACCAAGAAGAAGTTCAGTAAGATGATTGAAGAGACTGTACGGATTAAAGGAATACCGTACATGGATGCAATTATTTTAATCTGTGAAAAGAATTCGCTCGAAGTCCAGGATATCAAAAAATACCTGAACGAAGCGATCACGAACAAGGTTGAGGTTGAAGCGATGGATCTTAATTATCTACCTCGATCAAATAAACTGCCGATTTGACATTGGCGAAAAAGTTTAGTAATATATATCTCATACATTATGAATATATTGTGGACAAACTAAAATACTCTGTACATACAAGGAAATACTATGTCATTTGCTACACTTAAGAAGAACCGCAAAAGCGCAATCAGTAAGATGATTGCTGCCGCTGATACAACATCCTCGACTGAGAAGAAGTCTTACGTTGATGATCGTCAGTGGAAACCTACCGTAGATAAAGCAGGTAACGGTTATGCCGTTATTCGCTTTCTCCCTGCTCCATCCGGTAATGAACTGCCGTGGGTGAAGTATTGGGATCATGGGTTCAAAGGTCCAACCGGTCAATGGTATATTGAGAAGTCTTTGACTTCCATTGGTCAACAGGATCCTGTTTCTGAAATGAACTCTAAACTTTGGGCAACCGAAAGTGACGAAATGCGCGCGATCGCTCGAGAACGCAAGCGTCGACTCCACTATGTTGCTAACATTGTTGTTGAGCAAGACTCAGGAAACCCTGACAACGAAGGTAAGGTTTTTCTCTACACGTTTGGTAAGAAAATCTTTGACAAAGTCATGGACGTTATGCAACCTCAATTTGCTGACGAGGATCCTATCAACCCTTTCGATTTTTGGGAAGGCGCGTCCTTCAAACTGAAGATTCGTAAAGTCGAAGGATACCGAAACTATGACAAGTCAGAATTCTCTACCCCTTCAGTCTTATCGCAAGACGACGATGAACTAGAGCAAATCTATGAGTCTCTCTATGATTTAACTGAGTTCACCGAAGCGTCAAACTTCAAGACTTATGAAGAACTCTCTGCTAGACTAGCAATGGTCTTAGGAGATGCAGCACCGCGTACCGCCAAGCAAGAAGTTGCTATGGATACAACGGAAGTTGCGCCAGTTCAAAAACAATCGACTCAACGAGTTATTGCCGAAGCGCCTGTCGTAGATGATGATGATACCATGTCATACTTCGCCAAGTTAGCAGCGGACGACTAAGCGAAACGCAGACCGTTACGACCTCTTATTGGATCGTAACGGTCTGTCGCTGGTGGAGTCTCCATCATAATTGCTGCAGATGAACTAGAATTGCTCGTAGAACTCACACTATTATCAACAACGTTAACTGATGTTTGTTGACCTGTAATGTTTTGTGCTGCGGCGATTCTAGATTCTTCTGATAAACTTGCGGCGGATGTTTCCCTCGTAGAACTTGTTAGTGGTGTGACCGATGTGTTATCGTCGCTAAACAAATTCCCTACCGCGCCCGATGTGTTATCGTCGCTAAACAAATTCCCTACCGCGCCCGATGCATCTTTTACAAAAGAAATAGACGACTTTGCAAAACTGGAAAAATCTGGTAATGCTTCATATAACGATGAAGCGAGATTACCGATCCACTTTTGAATCCCATCTACGACATCTCGGAATAACCCGAGACCTCCTTCAACCTTTTCTTCCATGTCAGTTTCGCTAAACCACTGCACTGCACTGAAGATAGTGTTCATGATGCCGGATAGAGTTTCTATTCCAGAATTGAACCCGTCGATAATTTTACCTTTGACTCCCTCGATGAGTTCTTTAACTTGATCGGATTGAAATACCGCGATTACAGAATCGATCATCGCGCCAATCGGTTCAATGAATGATTCGAAATAATCGAACATGTCTGCTAATGCCTTTCTTATATCAACCCTATCTAAGTAATCAGCAATGCCTTCTGCCCCGAGAGCTCTGGACAACCACGCTACAGTATCAACTAATAACTGTGCAGGCCAAGCAACAATAACATCTATGATATTCTCGATGCCGCGCATTATCCCTCTGGTTATCTTTTCTCCCATAGTGTCGTCTGCATTTTCTGTAAACCCCTCAATGAAACCAAGGATGCCTGTGACTGCCGCAGTGATTATCACAAACGGTTTTGCGATAATTTTGATGAAGTTTTTAAACCTCAACGCAAAAGATACGATGGTTGATTTAAATGCCATGAAACCGGCAACAATCCCGTCGAACAGAAACCCAGAATCATCTTTCTCACTTTCCGGCGCATTAACGGAGGGTGCGGACGGACTTTCTGCTGGACCAGAGTCTCTAGATTTCAACCGCGCTAATTCCATTTTTTCGAAAAACAATTCGAAATTCATATTAACAGATTTAATCTCGGCGAGCATCAGTTGAGATAATTCGACCAACGGCGATAAATCGAAGGAAGATCCACCGCCAGCTTCGCCTCCGGAGGATTCTTGCGGACGAAGTGCTTCGGGGTTGCTTCTACGCAACGATTCGATTGAACTTGTAATGATGATATTACTATCTGCCACTTTGTTGTTTCCTTAAATCGTTTTCTTCTTTAATTCTCTGCGTCAAAAGCGTTATGTAAATTTCCCTCTCCCAAGGCATCATGTTATCAAGTTCGGTCAATGAATATTTGTGACTATGCATTAATTCGAAATTGGTTCTAAAATGATTAACCAAATTATCATGAGAGAGGTTAATTAAAAAAAATTCTGCAATCCTTTAACGTCGATATGGTTTTCTTCACCGCACTTACTACAATCAAAATCAACTCTGTGTTGCATTTGAGGCATTAGTGCGATATAATCTGTAACAGACTTAAACTGTTCTGTTGTCATTGATTCGATAAATTCCATTAATTCTTTGTTACTACAATCTGTTGCAAGGGTTCGTTCACCTTCGTGCATAATCGCTTCTATGCATAGTGCCGCCATTTCGAATGCCGCCGCGCTTGGAGATTTATCTGTATCGAATCCGGTGATCTCGAAATATGATGGCCATCTAAGTTCGATCGATACTTCGTCGGTTAAATTAATGATGTTTTCTGTTACCGGAACATCAACATTAATGTCGTCTAACTTAATTACAACATCGTTGATCGCCGAACACGAATTGCATTTAATTCCGATGGAAGCGGTTTCTCCTGCGGATTTCGCGCGGATTTGAGTGAACATATATTCGACGTCGAACGTTGTTAGTTTGCGAGTGTCGATTTTCTCAAATACACATGCTTCGATAGTATCTGCAATCGCCATTAACGCGCTCTTCTGGTCTTCAGTCTCGAGCGCCATCATTAAGACCTTCTCTTCTTTAACCAAGTATGGTCTGAAAGATACTTCTTTGTTTGTTGATGGAATCGTTATCGAGTACTTCGGCGAGTCGTTGAGTTTAGGTAATGCCATTATAAATCTCCATTATTAAATTTCAGATTCTTTAAAATCCTTGAAGGCGAAAGAAACTGTTATCTCTATCAATCCATCCTGCTCGTCGTCCGAAAGGGTGATGCTTGTGAACGTAGACGGATATGCGTCAATTAAATCGTAGGTGTAGATCACCTGATCGTCTGTTTTAAAATCTATATCTATTTCATTTTGAGCAAAGTTTATTGGACCTAGACTCGGCAATGATTTTCTAATTGATTCCGGTATGTTCAGGTTTAGTTGTTTATTGAAGAGCGGAAATGCAAACCCTTTCTTCAACAGTTGAATTTTGATTCCTTTAACATAATCGTTGTAGTACCCGACCTGATAGTCTTCTGTAATAATGGTATCACGCCATTCGCGGAAATATGTTAATATATCGGGTCGATTGAATACCCTGAAGGTCATGGTCACAGGGTCGTTAGCGAAACCATTCGCCACATTAAAACTCATTAGACCAATCTTTGAGACTGCTCCTGTAATTTGCTTTCCAGGTAATGCAACGTTTTTGCAGTAGAGGTTTAACTCGTTAGACGAAATATCAGTCGCGTTGTCGCTTCCCGTTATTCTTGACATCGATGGAAGTATTACTCTGAACAGATTAGATCGCGCGAATCCCTCTTTGGCGGAAATCAACCCTTGTAGTTGTTCGATGCTGTATGACATTAAATCATTCTCCTAGAATCGCCATAGATTTTGCCGGATGAACTTTTCGCCCAGTCTGCCGTCGGTAAGAAAACCGCAATCTCATATTCTGGCGCTAATACCTTTGCGAATTGACCTCTGACGTGTTCCGTCAAATAATGTTTGAAACATGGAGCAAAGTATTTCATTTTCGAACTTGATTTAAGAAACTTGTATGACAGTCTGAATTTGGTCGTTTCGTCGTATCTTTTATTGTTAGTGATGTCCAACAATCCATCAAGAAACTTCGCTCTTAGTGCGGGAGGAAGATAGTGGAGATTGATCCCATAGAACCCTCCTTTCGCGGGACCGACTACAATTACCAAAGGAAATTTATCGTAATACGGCAACGTGTCTTTGGTTTTTGGGTCATAGGAAAACATGTACATGTGCCCTGCGATACTTTGATCGGTTTTGACCAATTCCGCTTCTTTCATCAGTTTGTTACGGTCAACCCGCCGAACCGTTTTGAGTTTATTTCTAAACCATTCTCTAGACTCTTTTGTTCTGGGTTGAATCCCAGCGCGAAATGCTTCTCTTTCGTATCTGGCGAATAGGTTGCTCATATTAATAACCGGAATGTCTTATGGATTATTTATAACTTTTTTCTAGGAGTTCTAGGTTTTTTAGAATACGCTGGAAGCGGTTTCAACTTTTTTAACGGTTTGGGAAGTATGCCCATGTTTCGTAGTTCTACTTCGGTCCATATCTCAAACTTCCATCCTCGGTCTTTACAATACTCAATCGCTGCTTCCCACTTGTTCATGTTTCGAACATAAGTCAATGCTTCGGTCATATATTTCTTGTTCCGAGTATTGACTTTCTTCGGTGGGGTGGTTTCTTTATTGGGTTTGACTTCGATTAGAAGCGTGGTTCCGTTTTTGTAAGTGACTAAGAAGTCGACGAAATATCGGTGTCTGGTTTTGTCGACGTCATAAATATACGGAACGACCACTTCTTCGCTTGACCATGACACAACATCAGATGAGTTATCGAAATGGAGCATTACTGACCTCTCCCACCCCGAACGATAGACAACGCCGGTTGGGTCGCCTTTATATTTGTCAGGATTCTTCGGTTTATATTTTCCCTTATAAGTTTTCACATATTTCGCTATAAATAATCCATGTAAACTTATTTATTGAGATTGGAATGCCAAACTACACATACCCTCTAGTCGACCAAGACAACTATAAAGGAAGAGTTATTTTTCGCTTGGTAAAAGTCGAACCAATATCGACAGCAATTATCGCTAGACAATCAAAACAAGTTGGAAAGTATCTCCAATCGCAGGACGGCGAAACATCTGAACCAGCGTCGTCTGACGTGGCGAATAAGAACAGCGGATCAGATGAAAGTCAAACCGATGTTTCTGGTGTAGAAAGGTCGAAGAACTACGGATCGAAAGTTGAACTGTACCTACCGGAAAATATTAGTATCACTGACGCAGTTCAGTATAGCAACTTAGACCTCGGAACGCTCGGCGCAACCCTTGAGGGTGGAATGCAAAGCGGCGCGAGCATTGCTGGCGCTGCAGTTAAATCGATGACCGACGGCGTCCAATCATTCGCGGAAAGTTTTTCTACAAAAAGTTTCGATACCCCGCTCGCGCGACTTGCATTGAGTAGAACTTCAAGTAAGTTCGGCGATCAGATTGGCGGCGCGGTCGCCCTAAACACAAGAACCGTAATCAACCCAAACACAAGGGCGATGTTCGAGTCTGTACCGCTAAGGGAACTGCCGTTTACTTTCCGAATGATTGGTAAATCTAAAGAAGAAGCAGAAGAAATAAAAAACATAATTAAATTCTTCAGGACAGAACTTTACCCTGGAACGATATCCGCCGCAGACAACGTTCCTATTTCTTTGGGTTATAAAATTCCAAACATGTTTGAAGTTCGGTTTGAGTATGATGGAAAGGAAATCGCCACTAAGTTTTTAGATTGTTACCTTAGAACCGTGAGCGTCGTGTATAACTCTGAAAATGCTGGGTTCCATCCGGACGGTAACTTTACCGATATCCAGATGTCTCTAAACTTTACAGAATCTCGCGCACTGACGCGCGAATTAATTGTGGAAGGATACTAATGGCGTATTTTAATAATTTTCCCCTGGTTCCGTATTATTTCGGAAACGAAAAAACTTTCAACTACATCGAAAATATGGGGGTTTATGTTGACTTAATCGATCAACTCGTCGATGACGTTTCGTTCTATAGTAATCATGTGATAAAGGACGGCGATAGACCAGACACGCTGTCATATCAGTTGTATGGTAGCACAGAATATTATTGGACGTTTTTCTTGTCCAATCCCAGTTTGCGTGAATGCGGTTGGCCTTTGACTCGACAAGACGTTGAAGAAAAGGCGAAAGTGATTTATCCTAATTATTCAGTACAAATAGACGGAACCCACAGAGTCAAAGATCTCTTCACGAGTTCGACTGTTCTCGGCAAACGGTTATCAACGGGGCAGCAAGTAATTATTAACAACGATACGATTGCTTCTGTCGTACATTTAAATCTAGACATCGGGAAAGTCGTCTTGAAATATGTATCATCTTTATCTGGTAACAAATCTTCAATGACCAACATTGATACGATGTATTTCGACAACGGTTTATATCCTTACAACCCTAGTTACATTAGATACACTTATTCTTCCATATACGGATCAGGGTTCTATAATAATGTAGTTGAACATAACGCACCGCATCATTACACAAACAACAGCGGAGAGCGTATCGACATCGACCCGTTCGATTTATCAACCTCGCTCGCCGGTGCTAACGCAGTTACAAACCAAGAATACTTCGAAGGGCAGAACGAATCGGTCAAAACTATTCGTATCATAAAACCAAATTCTGTTAGAAAAATAGTGCAAGAGTTCGCTCGCCTTGTAAGAAATTAATATGCCTAGTCTTGATCAACAATTTAAAATATCCGAAGCAGTCATCACTGCGGATCGGTTTGATGATTTGAAACTTGATGTTTCTCAGTTAATTTATGAGTTGACAATTTTTGAATCAATAGAAAAACCATACCTGACTGGGACTTTGGTTATGGTAGACAACCTTGGACTTTTCGAATCACTGCAGTTTAAAGGGACTGAATATTTGAATATAGTTTTATCTTCGGCGGTAGAAGACGAAGATAGATTAGTCGAGAAAAAGTTCATCATATCAAATATGATTAAGAGCGTTAAGTCTAATGATGCGGCAGAAACTTTGATGTTTCAGTTGGTCGAAGTGCATAATTACTTCAATGCCCTGATACCATTTAGTCGTTCATATACAGACAACTTTCCGAATATCATTACAAAGATAATTAACACCAAATTAAAACTCGATGTTGATGCGTCGTACCTTTCGGACAATACCAAAAACCTCGCTCAACGAAAACTTATCGTTCCATATATGACCCCTATCGAAGCATGCGCCTGGATCTTAGAGAAGGCGTGCTCTTCAACGGGGTCGCCGTTGTTCTTATATTCATCAATACATGACAAAAGGGTCAGACTCGGCGACTTAGAAAAAATGTTGAAACAAAAACCGTTTAACGAAAAACTGCCGTTCATTCATTCTCAGGCAGCAACTCAAACGGCAACCGAGTTGGACGAGTCTTTCCGGGCCAGTCAAATCCTTGCGTACAGTTTAACATCAAATCACAACTCATTAGATTTTATTGATGATGGATGTGTTGGTTCTTTTTATACAAACACTGATATAGGAACAGGGTTATCGTATCGTTCGCACGTATCATCAAAGCACGTCATCGAAGCTTTAAAAGATAATGGTACGATCAGCAAAGAGTCTGAGCAATTATTGTACGACGAACAACAACAATTTAACAGCAGCGCCAGTGATGCATTCAATGCGGTTTATTTCCACCAAGTTTCATCGAGCGGAACATATGGCGAATTTAAGAGTTATCATGATGAACCCGACGCGTCAACGTTCGCGTTGAATGTAAAAAATAAAACAATCAAGTCAGCATTGTATAAAAACATGATGAGTATTTCTGTTAGTGGCACTATGTTCATGCTGGTGAAGGCGACAGTTGGAGATATGGTTCGTATTCATTTTACAACTAGCAACGCGGAGAATAATGTCGAATCGCCGTTAGATCCTGAGAAGTCTGGGGATTATTTGATTTTCGCAACACGGCATACGTTTAGAGATACGCAGCATATTGTTTCTCTCGATGTATCGCGCATCAGCAAAAATAATAAGAGTTTGGTGTTATAATGTTTTCAATTAAAAAAACTTTTTATGGTGATGAAACTCGTTGGTTTGTCGGCACCCTAATTAATACGACTCCTCCGGCAGGATTTGAAGGTCGTGTTAAAGTGCGAATTAACGGCATTCATAACTTGTACACGGGAGAAGTCCCAGAGAAAGATTTACCATGGGCGCAGGTCTTGATGCCGAACACTGAAGGCGGCATTTCCGGTATCGGTAGAATTCCACAATTGCTTCCTGGCAGTATGGTATTCGGTATTTTTATTGATGGTCGTTCATCGCAAATCCCTCTTATTATTGGTTCAACACCAAGAGTCGAGTTGCCCACCTCTACGCAAACAAAAACTCAAAACACGCTTGAGAATTACAAACACAACCAAGAAAAAATTATTAACATGGTGTTGCCTGATATTGACGATGATACTACACGAGAAGCGCCGGTCAATAAAAGAAGAAGTCAAACAGTTAAATTTTTCATAGAGAACGGTTATACTGTTATTCAAGCAGCAAGTATCGCTGCTGGGTTGCAATTGGTTTCGAGGTTTATTCTATATTCGAACGATTCGACGTTGCAGGGTATCGGTGCATGGTCAAAGGACGGTTCGGGTAAGCGGTTTCTAGACCTGTTAAATTTTGCTTCTATGTACAATATTAAAGATGATTGGAAACGATTTTCGGTTCAACTCCAATTTGTGTTGCACGAGTTAAGAAACAAAAAACGAAAGGCGAACTATAAACTAACGTCCGCCGAAACCATCGAGGAAGCGTCGGAAGCGTTCGCTAAATATTATCTGAAAGCGTCGAACTATAAAGATGCGAATGATATTGCCGAAATCGCTTATGAGGAAACCTTGGCGAATTAATTATGCCTATTGATAAAACTACATTTAAAGAAGAAGTTCGCAACCTCAAGAATAAAGTCCAGTCGCCTTCTTTTGTGGAAGCGCAAGCAGATAAGACGCAAACGGATCTAACTAATTCAGTAGAAACGTTGGTTGGCAATACTGCCCAAGAAGTGAACGGCGGCATTAAGAGTTTAACGAGTAAAGCAACATCAGCGGATCAGAAACTGCAAACGGCAAGCGTCGAAGGTTTGGTTACGGACGGTGTTGAGAGTCTAAAAAATTCTATCGATGAAACAATTGAATCTTTTACAGGTTCTTTCGGTAGTAAAGTTTCTGTCGAATGGTCTGATCCAGATTCCGACGGGCATGTAAGAATCATCAGCGAAAGTTTGATTTCGGATACTAATAGCACTCTCGCTGCGGCATTGAGTTTAATCACTGGGTTAGGAGTCAAATCTGGGTTCGTACAGAATGTAGTTGCCAACGCTAGTCCTGCAGGTGTGAAAAGTACATTAACTGGACTTGCCGGCAAAGTCGGCAGTTTCGCCAGCGTTGATGTGGTCAACCAATTAGCAGAAACCGCAAACGCGGCAATGACAGATGTTTCTTCTTCGTTTGCTGCGCCACCTTCAGGAGCGAATAATATTTCTGTAAACATCGACGATATGGTTACGGATGTATCCAACTCAGTAACCTCCGTCCAGTCTTCAATAACAAAGGGCATCGAAGTAGACCAAACTAAACTCGAAACAACTCTCGCGGGCATAACTGGTAAATCGGGAGATATTGTAAACAATTCTGTGGAAAACCTACCGCAAAACATTAACGAACTTTCTATCAAAACCGACAACTACACTAAGGGCGTTGACGCAAGTATTTCCAATTCAAAATCCGGATTGCTACAAGGGTTCGGCGAAAACCTCTCGAAACAGGCAACAAACCAAATTAAACAAATCGCCCCTGGATTATCAGACTCTGATATTAATGACGCAATTACATTATCGCAAGACGATCAGAGGTCATTAGACGCTGCAGTTGAAATCGTATCTAAGAAGTCTGGTAGTTCTCCGCAAGCAATCAAATCAATTCTCGAGAGACTGAATACTACGATCGCAGGATCGACCATAGTGGACGCTTCGCAGTCCGTCTTCATAGACCCATTGGAAATTGGTAAAGATACTTTTGACGAAAATAACAAGAAAGTCTACTCATATATCACAACTGTTGAAGAATTAGAAGCAGATCTGAGGCAAGTGACGCGAGACATAACTGAGGTCGTTGTCCATTGGACGGAAACGTTTACCAACAAAGATATTGGATCTTCAGAAATTAACGAACAACAAATTGCACTCGGGCAGAGCGAGATAGGTTATCACTATATCATTCGAAGAGACGGTTCTATACAACGGGGAAGGAACCTCAATGTCGTCGGGCAACATGCGGCAGTCAATGACCACGATACATATAGTATTGGAATTGCTTTCGTCGGTGGGTTTAATTGCGCTTCTGGAACTGATAACCCGCAAGCATTTTTATCATCTTCTTCGTTAACGAGAGTTCAAATGAATTCGTTCGAAACGTTTTGCAGAGCGTTCTACTCAGCATATCCTGGAGGTCAAGTTATCGGGCATAATGATATCGATGATGATGAATTAGATCCTGGATTTGACGTCAGGGATTATTGCCTCGACATGTTCGGCAAACCATCGTTGTTTAAAAACACTACATCTCAAAAACCTTTCACTCCAGCGGAAATTAATTCGACCAAATTATGACAACCGAAACAGATAATTTAAAGAACCGCCTCGCAACGATCGGCGAAGCGAGAGAGAACAGTGAAGGTATCGCCGCTGATGGATTTATTGACGCGTCTGGTGAGTATCCTCGTCAAGGATATTTCTTCGGGAACTCGATCAATAAATCTGCTAAAGGCGAAACCGTACATAACCTGAAATCTTTCGGGGGCGATACTGCAGTAGAAACAATTACAACTGAACAGAACCCGTCCCAGTACCCCCACAGTCAAGTTTCTGAAACGCCAGCAGGTCATGTGTGGTTGGTGGACGATACTCCTGGCGGCGAGCGAGTGTTAATTAAACACAAGTCCGGATCGGGTATTGAACTTCGCGCCGACGGCAGTGTTTTGTTTTCGTCGGTCGATAAGAAGGTTGAAGTAACTGGCGACGATCATACTGTTATTGTTGAGGGCGAGGGAAACTTAATCTATAAAGGTAATTTGACAGTGAAAGTCACTGGAGATTATAACTTAGAAGTCGGTGGTAATATTAATGTCACGACTGCAGGTAATAAAACCGAAACCATTAACCACAACCATATAAAAAATGTTGATGGGAATCAGAATTATGTTATTAAAGGTTCGCGCGGCAGTCAAGTAGTCGGAACCAATACCGATACCATACTAGGCGAGAACAACCTGTTGGTCAAAGGCGATCAAAAGAATTTTGTTGAAGGGAACGTTGAGTTTACATCAGGCGGTTCGTTGGTTACTACGGCAGCGCTCGAGTGGGCAGCATCTTCGCAAACTACAAATATTTCTGGAATGAATATTAGCGTCATGGGCGCTAAAGGAACTATCGGCGGGCAATTAGTCGACCATTACGGCAAAGCGTTTGCTGGACCTCCTGGGGGGTCTGGAGCAGGAGGCACAACGTTCTACGGCACCTTGATCGGGAAAGCGCAAGAAGCGATCACTAGTGATTTTGCTAACAAAGCGGGTTGGGCAAAACAAGCAGATGCTGCAAAAAGCGCTCCAGACGGACCGTCTGGGTCTCCAGGATCTTATCCGACCGTGATGCCGTTCGCTACAATCCCAACCACTGCCCCGATGCCCAGCGCTGCGTTGGTAATCCCCCACCTTTCTATTAGCAATTATGCGATTAGGAATGTACAAATAGATACGACAATCGATGATCCTAATTCATTAATATCTAAGATTCTAAAGACTGACGATTATCAAGATTTGTTCGATCGCGATCCCACGATTCACGAGATCAGATCTAAACTTAGAGATCCTGCGAATTTGAAGAATTCTAAGTTCACATCTAATCTTGTGTCGGAAGGTAAACTCTCTTCTCAATTCAGCAACACTGCGCCTAAGAACATTGGCAGGGTTGAAGGTCAATACGGCAACAGCAAGATCGGACAGCAAATTATCGGGAACAATCCATTAGATAAGAAGAGCAAGAGGTTTAAGATACAATGATTTATCTAGTTGATCCGAAGTATAATCCGAATCACCAAAGCGCAATTTCGTCGTCGACTAAACTCGGTCCAGGCATCACTTGCGCTAAATTCTTGGGAAGTGCCGGAACTCGTACGCAATTCGAACAGATAGAAGTGGACCGCGCCCAAGTAGCACGACAACTATATCTTCATGCTGAAGCGATGTTAATGGTCAATAAGAACAATAATTTCAGTTCCCATCGCCTAATTGTTGCCGAGGGAGTTTACCGACCAACGCTAAAAGAAACGGTCACTCCGAATTCGATTAACGATTTAAAGAAAACCGGAAGAGCAGTAGTCTACCAGTTGATTGACAAGAAAGGCGTAATCGACTTGCGTAAATCGTTCGACCTTGCGGTTTATTGGAAAGATTATCTTAAATTTGATAAACTGGTTTTGGACTATGATACGTTCGATCCTAGCAATAAACTTTCATGTCAGGTTGTTCTTGCAATGCCGACAGTTCCAGCATCATTCGACATTTCCTTTAAACAGAAAATAGAAACAACCTATAATGGAAAACTACAATCAAAAAACGAATTGATTGAAATTCTTCCTGCATAGTAGTATAAATAACTTTAAATCAATTGTTCTTTGAATTATGTCAACAATAAAAATATTAGCGAATGAAGATGAAGACTTACAGACAGTCAGTTTGCAGACGTCAATAACTCGCACCTATAAAGATATTGACCTCACGTTCGCTAAAAATACGAACACTGGGGACATATATAAGAAGAAAGACGCTGCGGCAGTCAAACAAGCGATCAAAAATTTACTTCTAACTAATAACTTAGAGCGCCCGTTCAATGCTTCTTTCGGAGCGAACCTGAACGATTTTCTTTTTGAGTTATCAGGCGGGGAGACCGCAGAGTCCGAAATAAAACAAAACATTATAAGAGCAATTGAGAAACACGAACCGCGCGCGAAGGTTCTAGATATAGAAGTCAACGCCCGACCCGAGTTAAATGCAATTTCGGTTTCAATTCAATTTTCTATTTTGGGAATGTCAGAGTCTGTGACATTTGAAACGACAGTATCGAGGTTAAGATAATAATGGCGACAACGATTAATACTACTGGTTTAGATTTCACATCAATTAAAAACAATCTAAAGCAGTTTCTCAATAAAGAAGAATTTGCGGATTATAATTTTGAAGCATCGGGACTGTCTAACTTGTTAGATGTTCTCGCGTATAATACACACTTCAACGCATTAACTGCAAATTTCGCGCTTAACGAATCATACATTTCGACTGCTCAATTACGTTCTTCTCTAGTCGGCCTTGCGACGAATGTTGGGTATATTCCTGGAACTAAATCTTCCGCAAAATTCAATGCGAACATATCTATCAACGATGGCAGGGTCGGAGCACCATCGACTTATACCTTGCCTGCAGGATTTTCTATCACCTCCACTCTCGAAGAGAAGATCTATACATTCAGAACAAGGTCGTCTGCTGTTTCTAATGCTTCGGTTTCTGGCAATTACACTTGGGAAAATCTAACATTTTACGAAGGCGAATTAAAAACCAAAACGTTTAATGTCGGTTTTGGCGAAACGAATAGCGTCTATGTTATCCCAGATGAAAGCGTTGATATGGATAGCGTCAGTATAAAGGTTTTTGATTCTCCGACATCTAATAACTTCGTTCGTTACACTAACATCAAATTATCTTCTGATTTGAACGTTACATCGAGAATCTATATTCTTAAAGAAGCGCCCAACGGGCACTTCGAACTATCTTTCGGGAACGGCGGAACGTTGGGCGATGTTCCATCCGCCGGAAATAAAGTTGTGGTCGAGTATTTTTCCGTTGCCGGAAGTGACGGCAATGGCGCGAGTGTATTCATTTCTGATACGCCAGTATCCCCAGTTGAGTATCCATCGGGTTCTTTCACATCAACGTTAGTCGCTACAAGTAATGCATCATATGGCGGTAAAGATAAAGAATCAATCGAATCAATTAGAAAAAACGCGCCGTTTCAATATTCAACTCAAAACAGAATGGTTACTTCTTCAGACTATGCTTCTCTGATTAAAAGAGAATTCCCCGCATTAATTTCATCAGTGGAATGCTGGGGCGGTGAAGACAACGATAATCCAGATTTCGGTAACGTTTATATTTCTTTTGTCGATACCTTTGACGCGTCTTCGTCGGACTATGAGACAAGAGTAAGCGAACTCGAAGCAAATATCATAACGCTGTCGAATCAACTCGGCATTCTTTCTTTCGGTGTTAAGTTTGTCGAACCTTCAGTTACCAATATAGAAATTTCTTGCGTGTTCCAATATAACGAAGGTGCACTATCTGGTTCGCCTTCTACGCTTGAAACTGAAGTCAAGACTGCCATCGGGAATTTCTTTACCGATAATTCAATCGGTAATTTCGGTATCGCATTCCGAAGATCGAACCTGTTAACTTACATCGACGAAAACAACGCCGCGATTCTTTCCTCCAGAGCAACAATTAAGATGAACCAGCAGTTGAAGTTCATTGCTGGTGTAGCGAAAGATTATACCTTGGTATATCCTGATGCTATTAGCGACCTCAATGCAAATACCACAGTCACTTCAACTATTTTCTTATATGGCAACAAAAACTGCGTTATCAAGAACAAAGTAAATAGCGATATTTTACAGGTCATTGATGTGGCGAATGATATCGTCATGGTTGACAACGTCGGGGAGGTTGTACCGAGCACAGGAACAGTTAAACTCGTCGGGTTCTTGCCGCAAGGTTATGTCTCCGGAACAAACAGCATTTATATCAGCGTCATGCCTGATAACGAAAGCGCAATTGTTCCGAGCAAAAATAGCATATTAAATTTCGACGCAAGTCTGAGCGCTGTTTCTGGTGTGGTCACCGAATAGCGATATAAATAAATTTTGATAATGGGTCAAAAATAATGGCAAAACAATTAATCGATGTCGGTGTTTCGGCAAATGATGGAACCGGCGATACGCTACGGTCTGGCGCAGTTAAAGTTAATAACAACTTTGATGAAGTTTATAGCGCGCTCGAGTCCAGTTTTAATATAACTGCGGGCGGCGCATCTGCATATACTTTCCAAGCGGATACTCGTCTTTTCATAACAAACGAAAACAATCCGGTATTGTATTTGCAAAGAGGGCGCACTTATAATTTTATCGTCAACGCGAGCGGGCATCCATTAGAAATACGATCGTCGAACGGCGGCGCAGCATACAATACCGGCGTTTCGAACAACGCTGATGATACAGGAACCGTTATTTTTACCCCGACAATGTCTGCCCCATCGACACTCTATTATCAATGTACAAATCATCCCGCGATGGGAAATACAATCAATATCATTTAAAGAGAACGTAATAATGACCGCGACAGTTACTTATTCATTCAAAAGCAACCTTCTCCAATCGTTAAAAACGAATGTTCTGGACGGACAGGATAATTATTATCTTGCGATCGGGCGTTCTGATGTTTGGAATGCTACCGATACTCCCCCAGTAACAGCAGACAGCGATATTGCTGCTTTTAGTTTTGTACAGACGACTCGACATTCATTGATGTCATATAAAAAAGTTTTCGGTTCATCGCTGGTCATTCCCCGCGTTAACTGGACTTCGGAAACAACGTATTACGCATACAGCGACCAGTTGAGCGAAATCAATGTTTCTGCGAACCCTTATTATGTCATGAACGACAACCTTCGAGTCTACGCGTGTTTAGAACAAGCGAAAAACACGGTTGGCGGCGCCATTCCTTCTACTGTTAAACCCACGGGTGTTGAATCGCAACCGTTCAGCACATCAGACGGATATGTTTGGCAATACATGTATCAAGTCGGACCAGGAGATGCTAACAGTTTCATGACGAGTAATTTTATTCCCGTTCAACACATCGCTAGCGATGATGCGGCAATATCTGCTGTGGAAATAGAACAAAAAAGATTACAAGATGATGCAGTCTCCGGCGCGATTCTCGGTGTTGAAGTGTTGGATGGTGGATCGGGTTACAGCGGAACCGTTAATTTGGTTTTTACCGAGGGCGGCATCGGCGCGAGCGCTACTGCAAATTTATCTGGCGGTGTAATTACGCATGTTAAATTAGATTTAGACGGTGCGGGTAATGTTTTAAATGGTTCGGGTTATAAAAATTCTAAAGTTACGGTCATTGGAAATGGATCCGGCGCTTCTGTTCGTGCTGTTCTTGGACCGTCTGCTGGAGTTTCAGCAGACCCGACTAAATCATTACGATGCGACGCGTTGATGTTTCACTCGGATTTTGAAAACACAGAAAACGGTACGATACTTTCCGAAAATGATTTTAGACAAGTCGCATTAATTAAAAACCCCAAAGAATACAATTCAGTTCTTGGTGCGAATTTTACCGATCAATCTGGTAATGCCATGCAGAAATTACAATTTGCTAGTGTAACCAATGATTTCTTGAGCGACCGCGTAATCGTCGGGCAAACTTCCGGCGCTAAAGCATACTTGGTTCATTATGATACTATGGCGTGGATCTATCAAAATCAAACAACAGGTTTCACGCCTTTTAACGCAGGGGAAACAATATCTGCAGAAGAGGGGGCGGGATCTGGGTCAGGAACATTGCTTCCGGCCGGTGGAATCATTGCTCCAGATATTGATATATATTCTGGTGACATGATTTATATTAACAACATCGCGGCAGTGACTAGAGATCCAAATCAAACTGAAGATGTTAAAGTTGTAATTAAACTGTAAGGTGACATATGCCAACGACGTACAATAAGAATACTCTCTCAACAACCTATAAGGATGATTGGGACGAAGAAAAAGGATTTCATAAAATTCTTTTCAGGAGCGGCAAAGCGCTGCAAGCAAGAGAATTAACGCAACTTCAAACTATCCTTCAAAAAGAAATGCAAAGACTCGGCGAGAACGTCTTTAAAGGCGGCGCTGCGGTTAATGCCGGTTCGACCCACATTAACTCGAAGAAACGGTTTGCTAAAATTTCTGCTTTCTCGGCGCCATCTGGTCAAACTTCTTTTTCGGCAATACCCGCTGGATTAACAGTCACGGGCAGTGCTGCGGGAATTGAGGCGAAGATAATCCTTGCTGTTTCTGCAGCGAACTCTGATCCAAATACAGTTTATGTCCAATACATTTCACAGGGTACTGAAAATACGGGCGCAACCACCACAGAATTTATTCCTGGAGAGATCTTAGTCGGCGGCGGTTGGTCAATGACCGTCTCTGAAGTCGGAAGCGGAACAGAATTTACCATCGACGAGGGTGACTTTTTTGCGGTCGGTCATTTTGTCCATGCTAGTAAACAAAGTATTTTCTTGAGCAAATATACAAGCAGCGGTATCAATGCTTCAGTTGGATATAAAGTAGTACAGGATATTGTAACTGTCGACGACGATTCTACTTTGTACGATAATGCTGGCGATAACCCGAACACTTCATCTCCTGGCGCAGATCGATACAGAATCAACTTAGTCTTGGTTGAAGAATCAGACGTGCAATCAGATGAAACCTTCATCAAGGTTGCGTCAGTTGAGAATAATATCATTGTCGATACTGTATCTTCTTTCGAAGGTTATAATCAAATCAAAAATCTTCTCGCACAAAGAACGTTTGAAGAATCTGGTAATTATATTTCAGAACCGTTCTTTATGCATATGGAAGATAACACAGATGCATCTAAATTAGATTTAGTGGTATCTGCTGGTACTGCATATGTTAAAGGTCATAGAGCGCACACGCCATCGTCGACTCGGTTAGTGTTTCCGAAACCAACCAAAACTCAAACAGTACAAAACAATTCAATTAATGTTGATTATGGAAATTATCTAATCGCCGACGGCAATCAAGGTTTACCATCGTTATTCAGTTCTGTTAATTTATACACATCATCAAATGCTACCGGTGCCGCCGGCACAGCAAAGATCAAATCGGTCGAGACGCATGGGGCGAATTTAAAAGTATATCTTCTTGATGTTGTTATGACCACAGGTCAATTACGAGATATCCGCAGCGTCGGAGACACAGGTAAATATTTTACTGTGGTTGCTTCATCCGCACAGGGTCTGAAAATGCAAGATGCTGCGAACGACAATTTATTGTTCTCATTGCCAAGACCAAGACCAGGATCGATTACTTCAATCAGTATTAACACCCAACGCGCGTTCGTATCTCTAACAAATTCATCGGGCACTGCAACGATTTCTGTTAGTGGAACAGAATCTTTTACAGACACATCTTCTTGGATCGCTGCCCGTGATTCGACAACGCGACAAGCATTGACGGTTACGCTTTCGAACAACAATCGAACTGCTCAAATATCAGGATTAAGTTTAAACATCAATTATACAATCTATGCCGTAGTGAACAATTCAAGCGGCGCGGTTGCGATGAAGAATTTAGTCGAACATCAGCAAACGTATTCATTAACGACTGGTTCGGACGGTACGCGGTATGTCGACCTCGGTCTCTTCGACATTTACTCGGTTAGTCAAATTACAGCTGTCGATATTAGCGGCGAAGATCTATCTCCTATGTTTGCGTTAGACGACGGACAGCGAGATAACTACTACGAGCAAGGGCGGTTAATCCTAAAAGAGACTGACGCTCCGACGACTTCGATTTTTGTTAAGTTTAAATATTTTACAAGAACGTCTTCCGGTAATTTTTATTCTTCGCAATCTTTCAGCGGTATTGATTATAAAGATATTCCAACTTACACACAAACAGACGGCACGAAAGTTTCTCTGCGGAATGTAATTGATTTTCGCCCAGACAAAAATGCTGACGGAACGTTTGTTAACACTAAAGAGTTGCCGCCTAACACCAATAACTTAACTGCGGATGTTGAATACTATTTACCAAGAGCGGATAAAGTGCTGATTGATCAGAACGGTGAACTCTCGTTACTGATGGGTGAGCAAGATGAACATCCTAAATTCAAAGCAACTCCCGAGAATGCTTTGACATTGTACAAAGTTGTTCTTAATGCAAATACGTTCGACGCTAAAGACATCAGCGTCACTCAAGTTGATCATCGACGATATACGATGGCGGATATTCGAGATCTAGAAAACAAAGTCGATAAACTAGAACAATCTACCTCGTTAAGTTTTCTAGAAATGGAAAGTAAACTATCTCAATTGTTTGATTCAGACGGAGAGTTAAGATTAGAGTCTGGATTTGTGGTTGATGATTTTAGCGATCAAATTGGTTCTGATACTGGTTCGAAAGAATACTCCGGAGCGATCGATCCCGAAAGCAAAACTCTACGTCCTGGATTCGACGAAGACAACATCAGGTTAGTTATCGATAATGGTTCGTCGAGCGGTGTTGTGGTACGGGGCGATAATGTGTATTTGTCGTATGACTCTGCGTCATGGAAATTTAACACACTCGCATCAAAATCAATTGCGGTCAACCCATTCAACAGTCATGCATATGTGGGCGAGTTGACTCTTTCTCCTGCCTCAGATGATTGGAAGCAGACGGGAGTCGGGTCCAATCATGCTATTGATGGAGCAACACGTTTCGATACAAATGAAGCATTGCTCTGGAACGAGTGGGAATGGAACTGGTCGGGAAGAAGTGGAGAAGATTTACACCAACCCGCAGAATCAGTTTACCCTAGGAATCAAAACGGCGTTGGCGCGCGAGCAGGTTTACCTGCGAAAGATACTTACACGTCATCTGCGGCAAAACCCAGCGACAGGCATTCTTCTGCAGGGCATGTTAATCGCGTATTCTTTTCAGAAACTATTCGCACGCGATACGGCAACAATTATGTTGATGTCGCTTTAGTCCCTTGGATTCGTTCAAAGAAAGTCTTCTTTAAAGTTTCTGGGTTGAAACCCAACACTAGATTTATTCCTTTCTTTGACGGCAAACGTTTTGACGATTGGTGCCGTGAAGAATCTACCTTTGTACGAGTATCAGAAACAAACGATGACCTTGGCGGAACTTATGCTGATCTCGGTATTGTGAGTCATCCTGATGGTTCTACTCCTTTGGTCTCTGATCAAAAGGGCGAGATAATTGGTTCCTTCTTTATTCCATCTACGACGACTAATCGTTTCCGCGCGGGTAGAAAAGAATTCAAACTATTAGATATCACGACAAACGATTATAATGCTGCGGGAAGTAAAGCGGTTGCGCATTACACTACGGCAGGTGTGTTTGATAATAATCAACAAAATGTAACTTCAACTCGCGATGTTGAACCAGTGTCCGCAGTGTATAGCAATACATCAATGCCGATTTCATACAGAGGTAGAGATATAAGAAACTATCTTGACGGAATTGACCCTGCTGATATTATGTTGGAACAACCACATTTAATTGGCGAAAACCAACAGGCAGTCGCGGGTGTTAACCCGAGCACGTATGCAGCAAACATGTCAGCGATTCTTTCCGACTATGTTAACACTGATACGAATCAATTGTCATTAACGTCGACTGACGCGGTATCGGTATCTGAAAACCCAATGGCACAAAGTTTTTATGTGGACAATCAGTTCGGTGTGGTCTTAACGAAGATCGATTTATTCTTCAGCGCGAAGGATGATTATCTTCCCGTAATGTTGAAACTTCGACCAATTATTAACGGCGCGCCTTCAACAGAAATTGCTGTACCAGGATCATCAGTTGTGGTTAACAGCGCTGACGTTAATGTTGTTGTTGAAACGTCTTCAACTTTGCTCGCGACTGTCGCCTCGAGTCCAACTTCCTTTGTATTCGAAGAACCGATATACCTGAGTCCTTGGACGGAATATGCATTAGTTGTCAGTTCGCCTTCATCAGATTATAAGATATATGTTGGTGACGTTAAAGACTATGTTCTCGGTTCGACGTCAAAGAAAGTTGCTTCACAAGAAACGACTGGTCAATTTTTTATGCCGCAGGTTGGCACTACTTGGAATCCTTCGGGCGCGATGAACTTAATGTTCTCGACGTCAAGAGCAAGTTTCAAAACCAACGGAAGTTTATTGCTGAATAACGCTAGTGTTCCAGGAAAACTCCTTAAAGAAAACCCAATTAAAACAACGAACGGCAGTGATGTGGTGACTGTGAAACACATGTGTCACGGTTTGGATGTCGGCGAACAGGCGATTATTTCAGGGTTAACGCCCACAACAACTTATGCCGGTATCATAGGTTCAGCGTTAAATGGTAACCATACTATTACAGCGGCAGGTATTGATGGATATTCGTTTAATGTCGGGACCAGCGCTACCCTTAGTTCTTATGTGGGCGGCACGAAAGTTGTCGCAGGAAGAAATATCCAGTTTGATGTTCTGAATGTCAAATCTGATAATATTATTCCGAACTCAACATCTGTTGTCGTTTCGAGTAAATTATCCACAGGTAAATCTATATCTGGGTCAGAAACCAAATATGTACAAGACACGTTCTTCAGCAGGATTTCGTCTAACGAGAATAACACATACGCCAATCCGAGAATTATAGCAAACGGAACAAACGAAACTGCATACATGTCTGGTAATTCTTCGGCGACTATTAAGGTTGACTTGAAGAGCGGTAACGATTATGTGTCTCCTGTGGTAGATCTCCAGCGTTGTTCATTAACGTTGGTTGGAAACTGCATCGATAATAATTCAAACCTAGATACAGTTTCAGAGACAGACCCGAGGGATGGAACTGCTGCCGCGAAGCACATCACCAACGTCTATGACTTGGTGAATGATGCGGTCGGCGCGCAGGTGTTGTTTAAGTACAACCTCCCGCCAGAAGCAGATATTGAAGTCTATTATAGAACAGGAACGGACGGGCAGAATATTCGAGATTTGAATTGGGTAAGTATAGCGACAGAATCTAGACTAGTACATAGTGCTTCTGCTTCTGCGTTCTCCGAGGCAGAAGCATTGCCTGGAGGAATCGGCGGTACGTTGCCTTCGTTTAACAGAGCGCAGTTCAAGATCGTCATGAAGTCTACCAATTCATCTGCTGTTCCGATGATCAAAGACCTGAGAATCAAATTCCTGGCGACATAAAATATGAGTGAATATTTAAAAGTTGATGGGTTTCCTGGACTTGTTAAGAATAATAAAACCGGATTATATGTTAATGTTGACAGTCATGAAATAGAAATGGCACGAGCGAGGAAGTTGATTAAACGCAAAAAACTCCAAGAACAAGAAGAAATTAATCAAACTGTCTTAGAGTTAAAAGAAGAAATCAGCGAGATTAAAACCCTTCTATTACAATTAATCGAGAATAAGTAATGGCAATAGTTGCAGCACAATTAACAGACACAATCAACTCTTGGCGAATCAAGTTTAACCAAGTCGCTGCATACCAAGGTGACTTGGTTAGTTTAACAACCTCTGCGAATAGCGATCTGGTTTCGGCGATTAATGAAATTAATCTCGGCGGTAATTTGCCTCTCCTGATGGAACTGCAGGACGTCCAAGCAGAAACTCCACTGGACGGGCAATTCATTAGGTATGATATCAACACCGCCCTGTGGAACACTACGGGGCTCTTAGCGGCGGATATAACCCAGTTTCAAAGTGATCTTTCCATCGCCGAATCTCAGATTGTTTTCTCGAGCACCTTTGCCACAGAAACTTATGTAGCGACTCAAATATCTAATCTGATTGACGGTGCACCTGAAACTCTAGACACGTTAAACGAAATTGCTGCGGCGATTGGGGATGATCCTAGTTTCTATTCAAGCGTAGCAACCGAAACATGGGTCCTGGATAAAAATTATATTGATTCCGCTAGTCTTGGGTTGTCGCTGGTCACCGAAGATGCTATTCCTAAACTTAGGGCGGATCGTAGAATACAGGTTCCTCATGGTTCTGATAATGGAGTGCAGTTCGGATTAAATGATTTTGATACCGGCGGCGGAGATCGTTTATGGATTTATGCTGATGTTTTAAATCCAGGAAGCGAAGATCTGAGGTTGTATATCAAGGCAGAGAATGATGTTGCGGATAAGGTTGCGATTTGGACGCCGGACGCCAATGGATTCGTACATACGATTGATGGCATAACTGAAAACGTAATTTACCACGCTGGTAATTTTGACCCGAGCGCGGCACTCACCTCATTATCCGATGGATTAGATTCTTTGCAAAATTGGGTAATTGATCAGGATTATGCAACCGAAACATGGGTCGGCGAGCAAAATTACTTAACCAGTATTCCTAGCGGATACGCGACCGAAACATGGGTCGGCGAGCAAAATTACTTAACCAGTATTCCTAGCGGATACGCGACCGAAACATGGGTTGGCGAGCAGAATTACCTAATAGCAACCGATCTTGCATCTTATGCTACAACAACATGGGTCGCCAATCAGAATTACTTAACATCTGTGCCCGATGCAGTTATTGACAATCTAGAAAATATCGGTGACGTTACTATCACGAATCCGTCCGACGGTCAAGTTTTGAAATATTCGAACGGCGAATGGTTGAATAGCGCTGATCTGGTCGGCAATACGAGCTCCGGTATCGCTAGTGTTGTTGAGGATACAACACCACAGTTAGGCGGTGGATTGGATGTAAATTCTAACGACATCACCGGTGATGGTAATATTCAAATCACTGGTTCAATTACAACGCAGGGTACGGGTGGAACTATAGTTGCATCTGGAGAGATTAGGTCTGCCTCGAACGTGGTTGCATATTCATCTTCTGATATAACGATGAAAGAAAACATTAGAAGAATACCGAACCCCCTCGAAGTCATTAGGCAACTCGACGGCATTTCTTTCGACTGGACCGAGGAAGTTATACACCAGCGCGGCGGGATTGATGGATATTATGTTAGACGGCACGACATCGGGTTACTCGCTCAACAAGTTATTAAAGTCATTCCGGACATTGTGGTTAAACGTCCGACCGACGGAAAACTTGCCGTCAAATACGAAGGGGTGATTCCGGTCTTAGTCGAAGCGATCAAAGAACTGACCGTTCTATCTGCGAGCGCAGAAGAGGCGAAGAAACTCTCAAGTCGGATTGATGTTCTAGAACAGGGCGGAACTAAATTGACGAGTGTAACTAATACTGTACAAGAAACGCCATCCGCGGTCGACCTTGACGAGATCGCTAAACTGAGACAAGAAATCAAAGAGTTAAAATCTCTGGTCACTAATGCTAAAAACATCGGTATTAGAAATCAATCAGCAATACACGAAATCAACAAGAAACTTTGATATAATATACAATGGCTAATATACCAATAAATGATATATCGCTTAACGATATCCACGTTGCTGTCGGAGGAACCCACCAGACAGAAGTTTCGTTAAACGATACCGATATTCGCAATGCGACCGGTCTCACTTTGAACGCAACCTATTCTGACTTGCACGGGACGGGTATCGATGCAACAGATGCGTCGACGATTAGTATACACGAATTTAGAAACGCGGAGTATGGTGTCGTCTATTCTTCATATGCATTAACGCCGGAATCTGTAATAAAGAACGAAACTAATGATCGCCAGCAAACCTTCTCATTCATAGAAAATAACTCTGGCGGAGCGAAAACTTTTATCTGGAGAATCGTGTCCGGAGGATCTGATTTTACTGCAAGTTCGGGATCGTTCAGTACCGTCTTTAGCGGCGCGCCATTCAATATTTCTTCACAAAGTTTTACAGTCGAAGTTGTTGAAGATAATACAACCGAGGGAACCGAATCATTTACTCTGGAAGTTGCATTATCAACAGATACAGGTTATTCCAATGTTCTCGACACAGCTACCATAGAAGTTACTGATACGAGTTTAACACCCGCATCAGCAACATATGCAGGTTCCTTCGACGTTGCTTCGATCAATGAAGATGGTTCTTCTGCAGCAACCTTTACGGTGACGACTGCGAATGTTCCGAATGGTACGAATCTCGGTTACACTATTTCCGGCACAGGAATTACAGCAAACGATATTAGTCTACCATCTTTAACCGGAACAATTACAATTAATAGCAACACTGGTTCTGTTTCATTTACAGCAAACGCTGATGCTACGACCGAAGGCGCGGAGACGTTGACCTTAGCATTGGACGTTGGAAGCGTATCCGATACTGTTGTCATTAACGATACTAGCACGACACCTGCCGTACCAACTTATGTTAGCGGAATCTTTGACGTTGCTTCGATCAATGAAGATGGTTCTTCTGCCGCGACCTTTACGGTGACGACTGCGAATATCTCAAATGGGGTGACGGTCGGATATACAATCACTGGGGTTTCTGTAAACGATATTAGTTTGTCTTCACTAACTGGTACAATTACAATCAATAACAACACTGGTTCTGTTTCGTTTACAGCAAACGCTGATGCTACGACCGAAGGTGCAGAAACTGTAACCCTAACATTAGCATCGACAGATAGTAATTCTACAGCAACTGGAAGCGTATCCGATACTGTTGTCATTAACGATACCAGTTCGACGGCGTCGGATCCGGTGACTTCTACTATGGATGTTTATCCGCTCCATTCAACAAACCCATATACAGTTTCCATGAGCAGTATTGTATCTACTGGTGGTACTACTGCCGCATCTAGATGCGAAGGATATTTAATGGTTGAAGAATCTGGGTCGGACATTATAGTATATGCCGCTGGGGCAGGTACTGTTCTGACCGGTGCTGGAAATAGCAGCACCGTGTCTATTTTATATAAATCCGAAGGAACCACCAACACGAGTACGATGACTGCGATACCAGAAACCGGAACAGATTATAGTAATAGACGAGAATGTTTTAGGTTGAACGATATTGCTTCTGCCGGATGGACCGTTAAGTATTCGTTGAGCGAGCAAGTCAATTGGGAGACATCACCGACTGCAAGGGCAATAACATTTGTCGCAAACCACTCTACCGTTGATGATAATTTTGATGGTATCACTACTTCTGCTCAAGGAGTTACATCCGGAAGTAAGGGAAAGAGAGCGTTATGGTTCGGACTCACTGCCCTTTCTGGAACTAGCGAAGGAGAAATAAACCAACAAAACGATGGAAGTGTAAGATTAACTTTTAGCAAAAGCGGCGAAACGGATAGAGTAGTGGATACGCAATGGTCGTTGCAGGCAACAGCATTATCTGATATCGAAGGTGGTGGTTTTGGCGGTGGCGGATTACAATAAATATTGGTATCAAAAAATAATTTAAAGAGAACAATATGGCACATTATAAAGATTTAACAATCGACCAAGGAAGCGATTTAGCGGTCCAATTGCACTTAGTCAATTCGGATAATACGCCAAAAGATTTGAGCGATTTCACTGTGGCGGCAAAATTGAGTCCTAGTTATAGCGCAACCGATTCAGATAAAACTGCGTTCGCTATTGAAATTGTTACTCCGGAAGCTAACGGCATCGTCAACCTTTCGTTAACTAACGCCCAAACCGATTCGCTCAAAGCGAAGAGGAAGTATGTTTATGATGTAGAAATTTCTCATGTAGACAGCGACACCAATACGATCACTGAGCGTATTATGGAAGGACAAATATTTGTGACACCATCTGTCACAAAATAAAGGATCCTTGGAACTTATAAATAGTTCTTAGAATTTTTTATTTTTGGGCGCTCGGCGTAATGACATCACACGTATTTAACATTGTTGTTGATAATCCTACTGTTAAGAAGGTTCTATCAAAACAGACAATAGTGCAAAAAGTTATTGTCGGTTCTTCTGCTTCCCAGATTAGTCTACCCGATGCAGTACCTCAAGCAAACATCATTGCGGTCGGCGCTTCTTCCGCGACTAAAGTTATCTCAAATCAAACTCTGATCGACAGAATCATCATCGGCAGTCCACCGCCGAAAATAAACACTCTCATAAAATATGGTTTGGATTCTGGTGATATATTCTCCCTGGTTGACTCTGACTATGTCACAACCAGGGTCGGCGATGTTGGTATTGATTCGGTCTCGACTATATCATTAATCACGACAGCAATCGACTCTGCATATATTAACACAAGAGTCGACCCAGCAGTTGATTCATACGGCGTTTTTGCTTTAATCGATTCAGATTACATTAACGCAAGAGTCGAAACTTTTGTTCCAAATTTGGTTTGGGAAACAGAGGGCGACCTGAGAATTAACACTGGTTGGATTGAGAACGACACTTCTTATGTTGTTAGGCGATCTCAATTCAATGCAAGCGGATTATTACAACTTGAACTTGCATCGTTCAGTCCAACAGTCTCGGCGAATGGTCAAAGTTTGACGTGGGATACGCCGGCATCCACTTGGGCGGTTAGTGTTTCAAACCCCGACGACTTTCCTTCGCAGTATGTTGCTTCTGTCGCACCCTTGCTGAAAAGCATCAACGGCATTATTGACCCTGACGTTGGCGATTATACGTCATCTGGTCCATCTCTGCCACCTGCCGGAACCGTCGATTGGACGCAATCATTTACGACTAATGCTATCTCTCAAATATATTCAAACAGCAGCAATCACACTGGCGGGAGCGCAAGCGCCACTGTCGAATTTAATAACGACTTGGGCGGCATTATATCCCAAACGGCGACGATTAGTTTTAATTGGTCAAGTGTTTCTAATTCAATTTCGATGTCTAATTTGAGCGGCAAAACATTTCTAGAAACGTATACGTCAACCGCATATAACGTATCGACTTCCGGAATATCGAACAATAGCAACAGGGTAAATACGGTTACAGCAACGGGCGGGTCGGTCAGTAATGTGTTGAATTCTGGTACATTTACTTTCACCAATCCGATTCATAAAGATAATAACGGTGGGCGGTCTGTACAATTATCGACTGCCTTTACACGACCGGCGAGCGTGTCCGGAACGGAATATACCACAACGAGAACAGCGAGCGATACGAGTTTGTCAGCGTCATTTACATATCCGAGTTTTCATATATTCGCGAATTCAACATCTAATCCTCCAACAAGGGCGGATGTAGTTGTAGGGTCGACGTTTACATCAGACACCACTGTTCTGGGAAATCAGTCTCACACTATCAGCGGATTCATCGAGAACGCCGCCGCGACTCCCAAAGCATTTTATTTTGCCGTTCGTTCTTCTGCAACGCAACCGACAAATTTCCAAACAGGGGCGAGCGCAGCACTGCTCTCGACTGTCGCGGTGACAACGGGGCAAACTATACTGATGGAACCCGACGATGCTCCTGCTGGTTATGTATCAGAAGCATATAATTTATACGGGATCACCCTACAACCTGGATCAACATATGTGAGCATTAACTGATGGCGGTTAAAGATACATATGGGTTGACGATCAACCAATGGCCAGGAACGTGGAGTCCTTCTGCTAAACACCCAATTGTTCTCGATGCAGAAATTCGCGGCGGGATTCGTACAATAACAGGCGACTCCGCGGATCGTTTATCTAACATCAGCGGGCAGCGATTGCAAGACGGCATGATCGTTTATGTTCAAAAAACAAATATCGATTCTGCCCACGATTCTTTGTCTACCATAGATGGGCAACAATACTACAAGTACAGTATGCTGGCGGGCGAATATCGCGATTCTAATACAGGTAATCTATTAAACGCTAAAGATAATTGGTCGTTGATTCGACTTGGAATTGGGTTAGATTCTTCTGAGATAATTCAGTTAGTTGACTCGGACTATGTAAATACTCGAGTCAACTTTGATCCGATTTATGATGCCATTGATGCATCGATTCAAGTTATCGACATAATGGACTTTATTGGAAGTCCTGGGTTGAATGATCAGTTTCTTATCAGCAACGGCGACAACTCATTTAGATGGCAAACGTTCGGTTCGCTAGGTCTCGACTCAGATAGAATAATAACTTTAATCGATTCTGACTATATCAACGCTCGGGTCGATACCAATATTGATTCAGTCGCTGCAATTAATCTAATAACACAAACAGTCAATACCGCCTATATTGATGCTAGAGTTACTAACACCGGCGGCGGTGGCGGTGTGGGAACTGTCGACTCGCCCGCAGTTATTGATTTGATAAGTGAATTTTGTGATTCTTATTTTATCCTATCGATCGTTGATTCTGCTTTCATTCAGCGGGCGAGACCGCAGTATGTCGACTCTGCATATTTGAATGATGTTGTTGATGCTAAGATACAAACTATCGACCTTGAAGACCTAGTCGATCAGGCAGAACATGCAGGGCAATACTTTATTTCAAGCGGAACCGGCGGGGCAGTTTGGAAAACGATCACATCGCTTGGATTAGATTCTGAGCACATCATCACTCTAATTGATTCGGACTATGTAAACGCTAGGACGGAAATCAACTCGGCGACTATCCAAACCATTATAGACCAAGCGTATATTGAATCGCAGATCACTCAGAGTTTTTTAGTTAACACATTGCCCGAAGACTTTGGCGCGGGCGGCGGGATAGACAGCCTAGCAACACTCAGTTTAATTGATTCTGCTTACATATTAACTATTGTCGACTCCGCTTTTATCCAAAACGCGAGACCGCAGTATGTCGACTCTGCATATTTAAATGATATTGTTGATGCAAAGTTGCAGGTTTTTAATTTAACGGATAATTTGACAAATGAACCTGGACTGACCGGACAATATTTAAAGTATGACGGTCATTCAAGTTTCACGTGGAAAACTCTAATAGAATTTGATTCAGAACTGATAACTGGTATTTTTAATACTACGTCGCTCAACAGCGCTCAACTGCTACAAACAACAAACGCCATTCCGTTGATCGTTGACTCTGATTATGTTAATGATCGAATAGACTTCAACCTTTCTTCATTTATTGATTCTGTCGGCGCGCCTGCAGATGTTCTACATGCAAAGGGCGACGGAACATATTATTGGTCGAGATTAGACAAAGATTCCGATACGATTATTCAGATAACCAATATCGTTAAAGGTAACGTGGAAATTCCTGGAGTGGAACTTCCTAATGTTTTAGACTCTGCTCAAATAATTGCGTTCATCGATGCCGATTATATCAATGCTCGCGCGACGTTTGAAATTGATTCGGGTGAAGTTGTCGACATAATCTACGAAACTGTCGACTCGGCATTTTTCTATCAGACCGTTGTTGATGTTTCTTCTGCTCTTGTTGATGCAAAGATTCAATCTATCGACTTGGGTGATATTGTCGGAGGAAATGGAAATGCAGGACAGTATTTAAAATCTCTCGGTAATGGCGATACGACTTGGGTTAATTTGTCCGTAGAGATCGAAGACCAGATCAAAAATACTTCAGTCGACTCTCTCGAAGTGCTTAACCTTATTAATTCGTCATATATTAATTCTTTGGTAGACCCAAGTACAATCACAACGATCATTGATTCGGACTATATTAACTTTCGGGTTGACGCTGTTGTTGGCGGCGGCGGTGTAGGAACTGTAGACTCGCCAGCAGTTATTGATTTGATAATCGAAACAGTCGATACGAGTTTCCTAACTCCTTTGGTAATTTCAACTATCAATACAACAGCGACCGACTTAGTTCAAGCAACCATTCAAACGCTCGATGTCGGTGATTTGGTCGGCGGAAACGGATCTACTGGACAATTCTTAGTCAGTCGCGGAAACGGGCAAGCAAACTGGGCAACCTTCGGAAGTTTCGGTCTAGACTCAAACAGCATATACAATTTGATCGACTCTGATTATATCAATAATCGCGTATCTTTTGATTCTAACGAAACGATCCAACTAATTGATTCGGATTATATTTTAAGTAGAATCACATTTGAATTAGGAAATGTTTCTGGTGTCGATTCGGTCGCTACTATTGATTTGATTCATAAGAATTCGATTGATTCTTTAGAAGCAGTTAACCTTATACAAGAAATTGGGTTAGATTCTGCGGAAATAACACAGTTCGTTCGAGATTTGATTCAAGCGAATATTCAGGTCATCGACTTTAATGAGGTCTTCGGCATAGGATATGGCGCTCAGGGCACTTATTTGAGGAGCGCTGGCGGTTCTAATTTTGATTGGTCAGTTATTCAAGTAGATTCTTCTGTCGTCGTTCCAACTGTTCTAGACGTCCTCGATTCAGCATTTTTACAAACGGCGATCACTCCTGGGTTTATTAATGATAGAATCGATCGCAGTTTATTTTTAGATTCTTCTGAAGCAATACAATTAATCGATTCAGATTATATTAACGCGAGAGTCGTGCCTGCAGTTGATTCGTTGGCGGTTATCGGGTTAATAGATTCAGATTATATTAACGCGAGAGTTGATCCGGCAGTCGACTCGTTGGGTGTTCTTGCGTTAATAGATTCGGATTATATCAATTCTAGAATAGAGACAGGTACAGATTCATCAACGGTGTTGGATATTGTTCTAGCAGAAATAAATGCGCTAGATATAGGCGACATTATCGGCGACAACGGCGTTGCCGGTTATTATCTAAAATCTTTGGGTAATGGTCATGCTGAATGGACTGAAGTTGTTGCCGGCGGCGGAGGAGGGGGAGGAGGACTCACTCAAAATCAAGTTCTCGCTTTAATCGACGGCAACACATTTGATAGCGCCGACGTCACTGGAATAATTAACTCGTCATATGTCACTGGAATAATTAACTCGTCATATGTCACTGGAATAATTAACTCGTCATATGTCACTGGAATAATTAACTCGTCATATGTCACTGGAATAATTAACTCAAATTACATTAACGCAACGATCGACCGCAGTTTATTTTTAGATTCTTCTGAAGCAATACAATTAATCGATTCGGATTATATTAACGCGAGAGTCGTGCCAGCAGTTGATTCTTTAGGTGTTATCGGGTTAATAGATTCAGATTATATCAATTCTAGAATAGAGACAGGTACAGATTCATCAACGGTGTTGGATATTGTTCTAGCAGAAATAAATGCGCTAGATATAGGTGATGTTGTTGGGGACAATGGGTCTGCAGGGCAATTACTAAAGAGCGCGGGAAATGGGTCTGCGACATGGGAAACGGGAATTGTTCCGAAGATTGGTGGAAGTCTGACTCTCGGAGAGACTCCCGCTTGGTCCGGATCGATTGGTATTGATTCTGCTAGTAAAATTGCTGCCGGTCAGTATAGCATAACATTCACAACTCCATACAACGCAATAACCGATTATTCGGTAATAACCACATATCAAGGAAACAACGCAACTGGCGCAACCGGTGCAAGTGTGAGAAATTTTGCTACACACTTTGACATATTTACATCGTTCGACTCTGGCGCGGTTTCAGTTTTAATTTATCAATTTTAATCTAATAAAATAATAAGGAAATTACAATGTCGGAAAAACAATATATTGTAACTCTCGTAAAGGGTATTGATGTTGGGCAATTTAATCAAGAAATGGTCAGTGCATTTGGTTCTGAAACCATACCCGCTAGACCCATAGATGTTGCTGACGCGATGCCTTTATCTAGAAGAAATACAGTCTATATGTTATCGGATGAAGAAGCAGCGTTATTAAGGTTAGACTCTCGCGTTGTTGCGATCGAGTTACCCTTTGACGATGACGAAACTTTAATGATCGAACCCGATATTATCCAAACAGGCAGGTTCGACAAATTTGTTGTTCCAGGGTTTGCGGATTACACCAACTGGGGTCTTCGTCGCGTTGTTGAGAAAGACAATGCATTATGGCCGAATTGGCATGGGGATGATTTGGGACCCAATGGCGCTAATGGAATTTTACCCAGCGACGACAATCATCGTTATGTCTTAGATGGAACTGGTGTTGACGTAGTGATTCAAGATACTGGAGTACACTTAACCCACCCCGAATTCAACGACGCCGACGGTAATAGTCGAGTTGTAGAATACGACTGGTATTCTACTCCAGGAGTCTCAGGATCGCTCCCTAGTAATTACTACAGCGCCACCAGATTAGACAATCACGGTACGCATTGCGCTAGTATTGTCGCCGGAAAACAGTATGGATGGGCGAAGAATGCAGCAATTTACGATCTAACTAACATCACTTCCTCATGGAAAATTGACCCGTTGGTTTCTTTCCAACTACTTCGGGCATGGCATAATAATAAATCTGTTGACGCGAATCTCGGTGTAAAACGCCCGACCGTTGTTAATGCAAGTTGGTCTTATTCAAGATCATACAATTTTTCAGATGTCACTTCAATCACATACCGAGGATCAACATACACCGGCACAGCGATCAACACACAAGCAAAACGCGCGGCGCTTGGGTTTGTAGATCCTTTTGCACAAGGGGCAACGACGAACCGTAGGTTTAACAGTTTTTCGAGTGCCGTTCAAGCGGAGATTGAAGACGCTATTGATGACGGTATCCACTATATCACCAGCGCTGGTAACAGGTCGTTTAAAGTCGATCTCGATGGCGGACAGGATCACGATAACTCTGTAGTCGTCAGCGGTGTAACTTATTTTTACAACCGCGGAAAGGGTCCAGGCGGTGCAGCACTCGGCACTACAACATCGCAAAAAGAAACTCTTAGCAAAGTTATTGTCGTTGGTAATATTGACCGTGATGTCGATAAAAGCAATAATAAAGAACAGAAAAACGAAAGTTCCGAAACTGGTCCAGGTGTGGACATATATGCTCCTGGCACTAAAATTGCCGCAGGGTTTGCGAGCAATAATATCAATGCTTGGCCATATCCGCCAAATACGACATTCAAGTCTGGGGTCTACTCCGGTACCAGTCAAGCGGCTCCGCAAGTCGCGGGCGTCCTTGCTATGATGTTACAAATCAATCCACAAGCAACTCCGGAGCAAGCGAAAGCGTGGATTATGAATAATGCTATTAACGGCGAGATATCAGAACCGTCGCACGATCCAGCGAACTATCGCTCTTTGCTCGGGGGTGCAGGAAAATATCTATACAGTCCAATCAATTCTGATACGGTATTGAACATATCTACCAAAGCAGTATAGTGATTTGGGAGTATAAATATTGAATGATGATATTATTTAATGGAGATTGTTAATGAGTAAGGTGAAACTTCCTGGGACATATGAAGAAATTGTTAAAGACGTAACAATCGTCGAAGACAAAAATGAAATGCACGTGCCCGTTTCTATGGTATTTGGAAAGGGGCAACTCGCAGCAACTAAAAGTTTCGGAGGAAAGACGCTCGCCGAAAATGCTCAAATGGTCGATGCGGCATTAGAGAATACCAACGAGTTGCAGAATTTATGGAACCGATCCCACTCGCAGTGGGATTGGCGACATATTAATCTTTCTTACCATAGCGATTATAAAAATGTGCGGCAGATTGCTGCAGAAATGAGTCGAAAGAAAATGGCTCTAGATGAAGCGAAATGGCGTCAAGTTAAAAATGAAGTTGCGATAAAAAAGATGCAAGAAAAAATAGAATCAGGTTCATTAGACTATTGGAAAGAAATAGATTTGAAACTTAATATCGCAGAAAGAAAAGAAAAGAACGCTTCTGGAATGACATATATTGAAGGCGCGATGAAAGATGTTCTTGCTCTAAACGAACTCTATGAAGAAATGAAACAGAAGTTTGATGGGTTTACTGAGCAAGATTTCGAAAAAGAAGAATCGAAGTCCCACTTAAAAAGAAGTGTAGTACAATGTATTCGAGATGTTAGGCAACAGGGACATATAACAAAAGGCGAACAAGAATACCTTGAGCAGATTGGAGTTAATCCAACTAAAATGCAAGCAAGGATTAGACATTATGTCACTGAAGAAGAAGCAAGTTCAGATTGGACGACGGTCGGTCTTCACGGATTCGTTGAATCTGTCGTCGCTGAATTGATAGATGTATTGCACGTAGATCAAATCCGTATGGGTCTGATGGGGTTTAAATCAGAAGCGAAAGAGTTTATCTCGTATTCTGGAACAGTTGCCAAGACGGTAAAGGAAAATGACATTAAGTAGAGCGGCACTCGCCACTAGAGATTTAATACAAACGCAAGCGAATGCTATTTCGGAAACTGATCCGGTACAGCATTTTCTTCAGATTGTAAACGAATCCACTAAGAAAAAGGTTGCGCGGATATATTACGATAGTTCTGCAGATTTACCGACTGCTGAACTTCCGTTGCAAGGCATGGTCGCCACCGTGTATTTCGAATCATTATTAAACGCCAGTTCAGTATTATATCGATACAATTCCACCATGGAATTATGGTTGTGTACTGGATCTGCTTGGGTTAAAATTTTTGAGGATATCGGAACGAGAGAAGAACCAACACCATTCCCTCTAAATTCTAGGTATGTCCAATTATTCGTGCCGGCGTTGTTATGAAAATTAACACACAAAATTTATCAGCAGTAATGTCTGCTCGCGCAGGTAATATCGGGATAGCGCAATCCCCGTTAGATCTTTTGGTTTCATGGGAAGCGATTCAAGATTTAAGAGATAGCGAATATAATAAAATTGATATCGGAAGGGTCTATGAGAACTTTGAAGCGTTGCCCGTCCCCCATGACAATCTAAAAGGTATGCTCGCTGTTACGAAAACAGATGACGTTAGTTCCGGAAATTTTCTTTATGTATGCAGTGGCGATTTTTGGAATATCGCATTCGACCTTAACGAATAGGAACTAAAATGCCGAATACTCCATTTAATATTAAAAATATATTAAAGATATCGCAAAAGCAAATTAACGAATCGACTGCCAGTTCGCATTCGCAAGATTTGATTTATCTCCTTAAAATTGCTATTCGCGGCGACGGCAATCCGATTCATATGTATGATTCGGCAGGAGCGTTGCCGAATTTACTCGACGACGTAACTGACCCAGAACAGATTGCATACGTTAAAGATGAAAAGAATTTATTTTTTTCTGACAAAAGGTATTGGAAACCGCTCCTAAAACACGTGGCCGCACCTGCGTTCCAGGGTACGAAATATGGTTTCGCCATGGGCGGCGGTCCAATCGCCAATGATGTTGTTGAGAAATATTCATTCTCTAGCGATAACAACGGCGTCAATGTAGGAAGTTTATCCACGGCAGCGAATCATCTTGCTGGACATTCAGACACTACAAACGAAGACGGATATGTCAGCGGCGGTGCCGGCACCGATGCTATTCAAAAATTCTCATTCACGTCATCGAATAGCGCAACCACCGCAGGGAGTCTAACCGAACCCAAGGGCAGAGTCGCAGGGGCATCTGATGTAATCAATGCCGCAGGGTATACAATGGGCGGGCAGAACGCTGTAACTAGGGTAGAGAAATTTAATTTCGCCTCTTCTACTTCAGGCGCTGCGTGGGGTGGATTGACCTCTGGTTGCGAATTCGGCGCAGGTTCTTCAGACACTACGGGCAGCAAAGGATATGTCAACTACGGAACACGTTTAGAACAATTTTCATTTGCGTCAAACGCGAACGCGACTACTGTTGGAGGGTTGCCATCGCCAGTCACTCAAGCAGCAGGCAACTCATCATTAACTCATGGATATGTTTCTGGCGGACTTTCTCCGTTAGGATCTGACAACGTTTACAAGTATGCGTTTTCAAATTCACCGGTAGAGATATCAGATATTGGAAACTTGTCTATTAATAGGTTACTATCTTCTGGTACTGGAGCGTCTTCGAAACAACATGGTTATGTTGCCGGAGGTAATACATCGCCATCTGGCGGGTTAACTGCATCTACTGAGAAGTATTCATTCCAGTCCGGACTAACTGGTATTTCAGTTGCTAATCTAACTGCATCGAAACATGGATCTGCCGGAGCGCAACACTGATGAATATCGATAATCTTAAAAGCGTTTTAACGATAGCAATATCTGATATTGATGAGTTGACGCCGACCACTGATATTCTAGTATTGGAACGTGCGGCGAACTTTTATGGAACCAAGAATTATTATTTAAGTTCAGAATATACGCGAACCGGATCTGGATTTCCGTTTCCTGCAGATTCCTCAAACAAAGGATCAGCGATCAGTTTTCGCGGTACGAATACAGGTTTGGATAATGAGATATATCTCAGCAACGGATCTTCGTGGAATCTGTTGATGAATTTAAATGATGATTCTGCTTGGACATATCCAAGCGATGATCTATACGATTTAACCACGGCACTACAGACCACTAATAATAACATATACGCACTAGATAGCAATTCACATCCGTTTGACTTAACCGATATATTCAATATGTGCGAGCGGCAGTCTTCGGGATTGATTCACACGAGACTTGTAGATTCTGCAGAGGTATTGACCGCGTTAGACAGTAGTGTTAATATTCTTTTCGATACACATGCCAGCAAGTTGATGTTAAGAAATAGAGAATTAAACAATTGGAAGGTTGTATAACCATGGCAATTAATATTGAAAACATAATCTTTAAACTACAAGAAAAGATCGATCTCGCCGACAGCGCGGATACAAACGTAGAACTCGGACGTTTAACCCGAGGAACTGAATTGATTAGGAATCTACAGAATTTCTTTTCATACCATAACTATAGTATACCACTCCCAGAAGAAAAAACTTTCGGCAATATGATATATGACGAAACGCTGGATACATGGAAAGTTTCTCATAATTTCGATTGGAACAGTATTCCCCTAGATGAATCTAATTTCGTCAATCAATTTCCAGCAATCACGCCGTTTCAAGGCACGCTGAAAGGATATTCATCCGGAGATGCGTCTCAATCGAGGTTGGTTGTATCATTCGATTTTCCCTCAGGATCAAATTCGGCATCCGTTGTTAATTTATCTTCCACGCGTTCAAAAAGTGCTGGAATGTCTGATCGAGTTAATGGGTTCGGGTTTGTTGCCGGCGGGCAACCAGGACCGACGGATAAAATAGAAAAGTTTTCTTACAACTCGCCGTTCGTTGCTACCGATGTTTCTAACCTCGTTTCGAGTAGATCTGAAGTTTCCGGTCAGACGGACATGGGTAAGGGGCATGGGTATGTTGCGGGCGGAAATATAGGGGCAGGGTTTACTGATGCCATTGACAAATTTTCTTTTTCTGCAGGAACTGATGCTACAGAAGTCGGCGCGTTAACCGAAAACGTTGCGGCGACCGCAGGACAAACTTCAGAATATGATGGGTATCGAAGCGGAGGAAGAATCGGCGCGAGCAACACAACTGCCGTTGATAAATTTCCGTTCTGGTTCTCTTTTGCTACGACCGGCGTGGGTGACCTGAACGCATCAAGATCCTTCACTACTGGACAATCTTCTACAACCCACGGATACGTTAGCGGCGGGTTATCTGGATCCAATATATCGAGCATCGAAAAGTTTCCATTTTCCGGTTCTTCAACATTTACTACCGTTGGAAATCTCGCGTCCGCGAAGAGAGAATCTGCGGGACAATCTTCTAACGTGAGTGGATGGGTTGCTGGCGGTTTTACAACAACATCAACGGACAATATTGAGAGTTTTCCCTTCGCGTCGGATGGTGACGCGAGCGACGTGGGATCACTAACTGCCGCAAAATATGCTTCAACAGGGCATCAAAATTAATGATCCTGAATCTCGAAAAACTACAAATAGTTGCTCTCGCCGCGTACCAGCGTCTATCGTTGCAAGCGGCGAGCGACAATGCTGTGTTTGAACATCACCGAGAAACGTTATTAATACTGACTGCAATTCTCGAAACATACCAAAATGTTGGATCGGGTCCAGCGGATGATATTATGCAACTTCACAAACTCAGGCAGCGAAGACTATCCGCACTTGAAACTGCAGTCACTCATCAATCTCAATCAACGTTCCCAACACCAACTTTCGAGAACATCGGATGCATCGTTTATTCTGAGGCAGATCTGATGTTTTATGTGTCGAAAGGGTTTAAGTGGGTCGAATTGACAATACTAGAGAGTTGACATGATTACTAACATTACAGGGTTTATTGTTAATTTACAACAGCAGTGCATCGAAAGTGATTCCGATACATCAACACAGTCGTTACGTTATTTGTCCGAACTTGTTTCAGATGCTAGCATATCATCACTATCAAGTTATAACCATTCATCAACATTCCCATTAAGCGCCGGAGATGACCCCGATATAGAATCTGGAAGAGCGAGAATATTTTTTGACGTTCATAGTAAAACGCTCTACATGAGAGATTCGGATGGTTATCGTAGACTCGGGAACCAACAAGATATATTCCAAGGAGAAATCGCGGGGTTCTATTCCGGCGGTAATGTCGGGTCGTTAACCAATAACATTGATCGATTTTCCTTTGTCACTGACGGTAATTCGATCAGTCATGGCGCGCAATTATTCGCCGGACGAATGAGTTCAGCAGGACAATCGTCAAAGACAGATGGATATAGTTCTGGCGGTTTGGATGCTGGATTATTATCGACCATTGAAAAGTTTTCATTTGCTTCTCCTGCGGTGCTTGAATCAGTTGCTAATTTAACAACCGCGCGTTCTTCTGCGGGCGGTGCCTCCTCTGCGTCGTATGGGTTTGGTTACACTGCAGGTGGTTCCACTCCTGCTAATAGTGACGTTCTTGATAGGTTTTCTTTTATCAGCGAGGTTGATGCGCTCGATGTTGGCGATTTAACTGCCATGAAAACAGGTTCTGCGGGAAGTTCTTCTAACACCTCTGCATATTTCACCGGCGGTGACGGGGCGAGTAATAACGTAATCGATAAAGTAACATTCACCGCATCTGTAGCAAATGCCGTTAACTCAGCAAACCTTTCTAGTGCTTCAAATAACGGCGCTGGGTTATCTTCAATGCAAGGTTATGGATACAACGTTTATACTGACCTAATAAATAACAATATTGTTGATAAGTTTCCGTTCTCTTCGGACGTTAATGCTTCTGATGTTGGTGATTTAACAATACAAACAGAAAATTTCTCTGGGGGAACGTCGTCAACAGAAAGAGGGTTTATTGCCGGCGGCGGCGAGGCGAGTCGTTCGAAAGTCATACAGAAATTCTCTTTCTACACTGACGGAACTTCGATCGATGTAGGTGATTTATCAATAGAAAAGAACAAGGGTTCTTCCCAGCAGTACTGAGCGTGTTATGACAATTAATATTAAAGATTTACTTGATACGATAAACGCCAGAGTCGCTAGCGGAACGGCGAACTCGACAGAGCAGGTGAGATTAAACAGTCTCGACAAATTTTCAAAAGCATATTCACACGCAGTCCAATATAGACATATACACGATTTCGACAGCGCAACAGTATCGAACGAAGGCATCATTGCATTCAATCGCGATTCGGATGCGTTCTATGTTTCTCATAGAAACAAGTGGAAACCCATCGTGCTCGGTGCATTACTAGATGAGAGTAGACGTTTTCAAGGAGACGATTACGGATTTGTATCGGGCGGTTTGAACCCAGGATTCAGTTCTTCGATTGAGCGGTTTCCGTTTTCTAGTTTTACCAACGCTTTAACTTTGGGTGATTTGACTGCAGGAAAAATAGAATTAGCGGGACAGTCGTCAGAATTAAGAGGATATTCCACCGGCGGTAAGGTTAGCACCGGCGCAGTAATTAGCGAAATTGAGAAATTCGAATTTGTTAACACTACCAATTCTCTGTTGGTCGGTGATCTAGAATTCGAACGTTCGAAATCGGCAGGTCTTTCAACCAATGCACATGCGATAGGATTCGCGGCAGGGGGCGATGTTACTTCGCAACCGCAATTAACACAAGCAATGAGGAGAATATATAAATTCCCCTTTGCTAACGAAACACAATCCAGTCTTCACGGAAATTTATATGTTTCGGGGTCGCTGATAGGAAAGTCAGAGGCAATCGGAATTTCGGATTTTGATTTCGGATATGTCGCTGGCGGTATTAACGAAACGACCAGCATCAACTTAACCTCAGTGGACAGGTTCAGTTTCGTCGCATTCACATCTTCTGCCTATATTACTAATTTAACAGTGGCGAACTCAAAAGCGGCAGGAAATTCCTCCGAGACTCATGGTTATGTTTCTGGTGGGTTTGACGCCTTTTCTTTGCAGAACATCGAAAGGTTTTCGTTCAACTCACCATATTCTTCTATCGATGTCGGAGATTTGTCGACTGCGAAACGACTAGTTTCTGGTCAATCCTCTAGGACCGACGGATATATTTCTGGAGGATTCTCGCCTTCTATAAGTACAATAGAATCATTTCCATTCAGCGCTTCGCCGGTAACAATAACCGCTGCAGGAGATTTAGTCGGGTCGCGGCATAACACAGTAGGGCATCAAGTATAATGTTTATCAATATATCAAATCTCGTTAATAATGCAAATACCATAGTAGGATCGACCGCAACAGAAACGACCGCGTTGTCCAAACTGCAAGCACTTTTGCTCAAAAACGATGGATATACTGTTGTCGGAACGGGCGCTACTTTACCGGTAGCATCGTTACAAAATTTCAGTCATATGTACTATGATACAGATACACAAACTATCTTCGTTTCGAATGGTAAAAATTGGAAACCAGTTACGTTAACTGATTTTATAGCACCCGAACCCGAACCCGAACCTGAAATCCCATAAAGGATGCTTCATGGCAATTAATAAAAATATAATATTAACTCAACTAGATTCGGCGTTTGATCTTTTTGTAAACGATTCTGCGGAAGCACTAGAACTCCTGCAGTTGATCGATGCAGTCAATTCAATTTCTCCGTGGAAAGAAAGAGAGTTTGTAAATTATTATGACAGCATCGCGGCACTACCCCTAGACTCAAACCTTGAGGGTATGACCGCAATTATCCAATCGTTCGGTATGAATAATGGATTATATCTCAACACCGGTTCAGATTGGGAATTGTTAATAAATTTAGACTCAGATCGAAAAGCATTTCCAGGTGATGATTTTGCATTTACTTCGGGCGGGGCATCAGGATATCGATTAACGACTATTGATCGATATCCATTTGCATCTGAAGGAACTGCCACGGCGATCGGCAACCTTGCTGTTGCGAGAAATTTTGTTGCTGGAAATTCTAGTCAGTCTGACGGTTTCGTTGCTGGCGGTTCTCCAGGAAGATTATCTATCGAGAAGTTCTCATTCGCTGCCTTTGCCGATGGCGCGATCGTTGGCGATCTGTCGAAAACAATTACTCAACAAGCGGCGAGTTCTTCTGAACATTATGGTTATCTAACAAGTAGAAGTAATCTTCCGGTTGGCGTTGGTACAGGAGAAATTCAGAAATTTAGATTTTCTTCCGAAACTTCTGGTATTCATTCGGCGGACCTCACAACATACACGAACCAATACGGGCGAGCAGGGCATTCTTCTTTGACTCACGGTTACTCTTCCGGCGGTTATACTCCCTCATACGGATATCAAAACCGAGTAGAGAGGTTTTCGTTCCAAACAGACAACGACGCTGTACATGTCGGAAACCTCTCCGTTAGCAGAAATTATGCAGCAGGAATTTCTTCTGAAGTTGCGGGGTTCACTTCTGGTGGACAAATCAATTCTCCGGTATCAATCAGAAACGAAATATATAAGTTTCCGTTCGCGAGTGATGCGATTTCATCTGCGAATATCGGAACACTCGGAACGGCAAGAATGAACGCGGCAGGGGTTTCTTCTTTCACATTTGGATACACGATGGGCGGTTCAGAACCGGTAGTATCTAATCTGGTCGATAAGTTTCCGTTTGCAAACCCGTTCGTTTCTTCTCTTGATGTCGGCGATTTATCACAATCAAAGTCGACTCACGCTGGGCATCAAGTTTAATGACGACGCCGATAGACATAACGCACACACTATCCGAACTGCAGAAAAAGATTGCGGGGATGACCGAGGAAGAAGCGATTGATGTTATTCGGGCAATCAAAGCATCCCTAGTCTCGAATAACTTTGTTCTCGCGTACGACTCCGTCGATGATTTCCCTTCAACGTCGTTGCTTGCTTTTAATAAAGGCGATAACAGTCTTTATAAAAATATGGGCGGGGTTTGGACGCGGCAAGGCGGACAGGGCATCGCCTAACACCAACCTAAATAACTATTATTTGATAGAGTTATATTATGGTGGCGGTTAGATCTCATTTCGACGAAAAGGGTTTTGTTTACTTATCGGATGTAATCGGAAAACACGATTGTAACGAATTAGTGAAATACGTGTTCGAACTTCACGAACAGGGGCAAACGCAAAAAGATGATCAGTGCCCTCTTTCTGATTCAATCTATGGTTGTGATATATTTGATGAAATTGCTGTTAAAATATCAGACCCACTTTCAAGGCAACTCGGGTTTATACTCTCTCCAACGTACACCTACGTTAGAATTTATCGGCACGGAGAAACCCTTACCCCACACGTCGATCGCCCCTCCTGCGAAGTCTCAGGAACTCTGACGCTAGGGTTTGCTCCCGATAACACAGTATGGCCGATCTATTTCGGGTCAGTGCAGAATTATTTCGGAAAATCCGAATCGTCTCCAATCACAATCAACCAAGGTGATTTAGTTTTGTACAAAGGTTGTGAGGTTCCTCACTGGAGAGAAGAATATAAGGGCGAGTGGCAGGTTCAGGTATTCTTTCATTTTGTTAGGGCGGACGGCGAAAACCAACATCTTAAATTTGACGGAAGGGAAATGATGTCGGGCATCGAAGAGAAAAAAACACCTGTCCTTGATTACACTCCGACCAAAACGCAAGAACCCGCTGCAGCAGATCCAGTTAAAGAATATTCGTTACCGCAATCAAAAATAATTAAAAACGGTTTAATGATAACAACGCACGACTCGTTATGCCCTGGACTGTTTTCTTACAACTCGAAATTCAGACCAGAGTTTGCATTCTCGAAAGAAGAATGCGACGCAATAATTAAATCCGCCGAAGACCTTTACTCTATAAAACCTCCAGTCGGTTCAGATTCAACCAAAGAATACAAGTCTGACATACGAGAGGTAAACCTATTCGAATTAATATTGAACGATAGCACGGAATGGATATTCGATAAAATATTATCTGCGGTCGCGACAGCGAATGCTGAGTATTACCGATACGACTTGATGGGAATAACACACTCTCTACAATTGTTGCAATACCAAGCAGAAGATGAAGCGCACTATGATTGGCACATTGATATGGGAGCGGAAAATAGTTCTACAAGAAAAATATCTATTTCGGTTCCTCTTAGTGAGGGGTACACCGGAGGAGAACTTGAAATTTGGGACAACGGCGTTCTACGAGAAGGTAATAGAGAGGTGGGTTCTATCAATATGTTCCCGAGTTATTCATTGCACCGCGTTAAGAAAATCGAATCCGGCGAAAGGTGGTCTTTAGTTATTTGGATTCACGGCGCGAACAGGTTCAGATAACTATAAATAAAAACATGGAAATTTAATTAAAGAGAATTAATTATGGCAGTTATTACATCCCGAGACGGATTGATTGAATATTGCCTTCGCAGGTTGGGTGAACCCGTCTTAGAAGTAAATGTCGATGTCGATCAAGTAGAAGACAAAGTCGACGATGCTCTACAGTTATACCGAGAGTTTCACAGCGACGCAACAATCAAAACTTATATGTCTCATTTAGTGACTGCTGAAGATGTTGCTAATCAGTACATTCCGATATCATCTGATGTGGTCTACCTTTCTGCGTTATTTCCGGTGGCCTCATCATTCGGTACTGGTCAAGGGATGTTTGACATTCGCTATCAAATGTTTCTAAACAACATGGGCGACTTTATGAGTTTCGCCGGTGATTTGAATTATTTTTATCAGATGCGGCAGTATCTTAGTTTGATCGATCAACAACTACACGGTCGACCTCAAGTTCATTTCTCTCGCAGACAAAACCGTTTGTATATTGAAGGCGATTTTAACGACGGAGATATTAGAGAGGGGTCATACCTAGTCGCTGAAGTTTATTCGATCGTCGACGAAACACAACACACAAGCGTATATAACGACATGTTCATTAAGAACTATGTAACCTCGTTGATTAAACAACAATGGGGTATGAACATGTTAAAATTCGAAGGCGTTCAACTTCCTGGCGGCGTGACAATTAACGGTCGGCAATATTACGACGACGCATCACAAGAACTACAGGCGCTCGAAGAGAAAATGAGATCCGAGCACGAACTTCCACCAGATTTTTTCGTGGGTTAGCATGGCCATTAATCATTATTTTGCACAGGGTTCGAGGAACGAGCAGCGCCTTTACGAAGATTTGATTGTAGAATCTTTAAAGATGTACGGGCAGGATGTTTATTATATTCCGAGAGAAACGGTTAATCTCGATAAACTATTTAAAGACGATCCTTCTTCTTCGTTTCAACGCGCATATAAAATAGAAATGTATATTGAAAACACTGAAGGGTTTGACGGCGAAGGAGACATATTTGCAAAGTTCGGCGTAGAAATTAGAGATGCTGCGACTTTTATTGTTGCAAGAAGAAGATGGAATTCTGAAGTTGTGCCGTACGAAAGTGCGAACAAGGATTTCTATAGACCGCGAGAAGGCGACTTAATCCAACTTCCGTTATCTAATTCTATTTTTCAAGTTATGAAAGTGGAAGATGAACAACCGTTTTACCAGTTAAAAAACCTTCCCGTGTTTAGAATGACCTGCGAGTTGTTTGAGTACAATGAAGAGAAATTTGACACCGATGTTCCCGAGATCGACGATATCGAAGATAAGTTTGCTTTCCAAAACGTAATGACGTTTGACACTTCCGACATTACCACACCGTGGGTTATCGGAGAACCTGTGTCACAATCATTATCTGATAAAACCATGACGGGTAAAGTTGTTCGTTGGGACGGCGCAACCGGAAAGTTATATGTTGCGCATATCGGTTCCAACTCGAGTAAGTTTTCTAAATTTACAACTTCGGCGGCAGTCGTCGGGTCGGAAAGCGGTAATTCAGCAACGCCGACTTTGATACAAGAACTTCAAGATATCAATAGTCTAGAACAAAATCTAGACATAGAAACCATTGGTAACTCTTTCATCGATTTTAGCGAATCAAATCCTTTCGGAGATCCTAACTAATGTTTGCTGAGCATTTTTACCATCAACGAATTCGAATGTCTGTTGCTGCGTTCGGTTCTCTGTTTAACGATATCACGGTTGTTCGTAAGGGTTCGAATGGTAATGTCATCAACACAGTAAAGGTTCCGCTGAGTTATGCTCCCCGAAGAAATTTTATCGAAAGAATAGAGCAAATGGGTTTGGGTGAAGCGTCAGAAAGAAAAGTTGCTATTAAGTTGCCAAGACTTTCTTTTGAACTTCTGGCGATAAATTATGATGCGGTTAGACAAATTCCAAAATCCAACTATGCAAGAAGTACCACCGGCGAGTCAGACGCATTTAAAATATATACACGAGTGCCGTTCAATCTGCAGTTTCAATTAAACGCATACGCTAAAAGTCAAGACGATGCATTGCAAATCGTCGAGCAGATTATACCGTACTTCGATCCACAATATAATATAACAGTTGTTCCTCTTTCAGAATTCCCGCATATTAAAGAAGATAATCCAATTCGCCTAGACGGTATTGTGTTTTCTGACGACTACGAAGGTGCGATAGAAGCGCGAAGAACGATAGTCTACACGCTTGATTTTGAAATGAAAATAAATCTATACAAACGAATTGGCGCGGCAGGTAGCGTCATCACCCAAGTCGAAGCAAGTGCTTTTGATATGGAGAGTAATCTACAGGAACTATATAGTTACGACAGCTCTATTTTATAAAAGATAAATAACATTATGCATATTAAAACTGACGATAAAGGACGAAGGGAGTTAAATTTTCAATCTCCGGCGGTGAAGGGAATACTACCCGAATATTTCATTGCTTCGTTCCCAAAATTTATCACTCTGCTCAACAAGTATTATGAGTTTCTCGACGAGAATGATTCGACAGAACTTATGCATCATCTGCTGGAAACTCGCGATATAACGCAAGTCGACTTAGACCTACTGCATTACATCGAACATGAACTTCTCATGGGTAATCGGTTTTTAGATAGAAGGTCTACTGCTCTATTCTCGAGCGAGTTGCTCAGAGCGAAGGGGACTCAGTATTCGGTACAATGGTTCTTTCGTGCCTTTTTTAATTTAGACGCAGAGATTATTTTTCCCAAAGTTGATGTGTTTAAACTTAACGACCCTCTTTCGGGAATTGGTTCAGAATCTCTTAAATTTTTAACAGACGACAAACTCTATCAAGTGTACGCTATCCTAGTCAAAGTCGGCGTTCCGATTTCTGAATGGAGAGATTTGTACAAAGTTATGGTACATCCCGCAGGGATGTATCTTGCCGCTAAATTACTTTTGGTTGACGTGGTAGGATTAAACTTTTTGACGAGGCAACCAAATCCAGGAATCTCGGATCTTGTTTGGGGGAGCGACAAAATGACGCCGGTCGCTTCTACAGAAGTTACAGCGACGGGAGAAATTGACATTGAATATACTCCACCCGTTGTTTATACTTTAACAGCAACGCCTGAAGTTGTGGATGAAACGACTAACAAACAAGTGACATTTACTACCAGCGGTGCATATATTCCAAACACTCCGGTATATTTCAGTATTGGGCATGTATCAACAGATCCTGATGATTTTGTGGAAGATCCGAACGATCCGATACCGACCGCGACTAGTAGAAAATCCATTCCGATTTCCAATCAGACCGGAACGTACACTTTAGAAATCGCCACTGACTCAGCAACAGAAGGTACGCAAACATTCAACGCATACATCTACGATCAACCGTACCCTTTCGGAACGATATTAGCATCAACAGCTGTAGCAATTAACGACACTTCTTTGACTCCTATCGCCATTCCAACATATAGTATAGTCGCTGGGGATGTTACCGAAGGCCAGTCGTTGACGTTTACTATTGTGCCTGAAGATGCGAACGGCGAAACAATTTCGTGGGTTCTGTTTGGAGAAGATGTGGAAGCAAGATTGCCGATTAAAACCGGAACTGAAACATCTATCTCATCCCCCAGAGCAATTGTAGTCCCCGCGTCAACAATCGACGATAAAATTAATGGTGTCAGTAATGGTTATATCACCGTCACCGGCGTAAACTCCGGATCTCAAAGCACGGGTAGTTTCCAAATGCTGGATGCTGCGACAGAATTCGTTATTGAACTTGATCCAGGGTCGATTGTGGTCGAGGGTAATGATATCGGGTTTAGAGTCATCAGTAAAAACAGTATCGATTCGACCATCACTTATTCGATATCTAATAACGCTAGTGATAACGTGTTATCGAGAATCCCGTCTCCGACTGGAACTATTACTGGGATGGACGGAAACGATGGCAATGCAACTTCTTCATTAGTTCGAGTCGGAACGACAGTTAACGTCACGGCGCAAGGCGATCAGGACGGAACTATTACGGTGACCGGAGATACATCCGGCGCAACCGCGAGCATCAATTTCACCATGACTGATGTGTCTGACATAGGATACACCATCTCCGGACCAACAAGTATAATAGAACCGAGTTCATAATTATGGCGACCACTCATACATACACATTGTCCACGACAAACCTGCCCGCTGGTACGTTGTATTGGAAGATTGTCGGAACGGGCGCAAACCCGACAATTGCTTCTGATTTCACATCGCTCGTCGGTTCAGTTACGATCGCTGCTTCTACGGGCGACATTGATGTTGGAGTTGAGTATAATGCCGGAATTGAAAAGAATAAAACATTTAAGATTAACCTTTATTCGGATTCTGGTAGAACAAATTTAGTTCATGAATCTGGGACAATTAAACTACTAGAACCGGTCATAGCAAGCACCATAGCAAACGAAGCGATTACTGCAGAAGGAACTGGCAGCATCACCTACGCCACAGCAACATTTAAATTAGATGGCAGCGTAACAGTTGACGAAAACGGCGCGGTTCGTAATTTGACTTCATGGTACACGCCTTCTGGTTCGGATACACCAGGAAATATCTACGATCTTAAGATTGCAAATGTTAACGTAAATGCAAACCACACTATAAAGATATACACAGGATCTAGTTGGGTTTCGTATGCGGAGGGTTGGGAGTCTCTACAGTCAAACTTAAAATTTAAGATAGAAGACTCATCGGGCGAGGGAATAAACAACGTTTCCACATTTCTTGTTGTTATTAGGGACTCCAACTCACAAACGATTAGAGGAAGCGCGACTTTTACATTTACGCTGACAAATGGGTCTTATCCTATTTGTGAAGCGCTGGGTAACATGTGGAGGACTGGCGGGACAAGTTTGAGAAATGATTTCATTAGCCACGTCACATTCAATAAGTTAGAAAATGATACGAGGGTTAATTTTTTTGTTAACGGCGGCACACCGACAACCGGCACTGGGCATCGATACCTAAACACCATCGGGTATTCCAACCATAATGATCCTAAAAAAGATGTGACAGATTTTATTAATTGGTGCACCGTGATCTATAGGAACTATGGTATTCCTGGCGACAACGCTCAATTGACTACATATTACGTTTCTGATGATTTATCTTCAGACGCCACGCATCTCGGGTTCTTGAAAATTAACGGAGTTCAACAGTCGACTACTGATGTTCCTACGCAGGATATCGCTAAATTTTCTAGAGTTGGATATACACATGTCAATGCAAAATACAGGCAAATTGATTCGTTAGATTTAAAACTACATTTCGGCAGTCTTTCTGGGTATTATGAGCGTGGGTTTTTTATTCTTCCAGGGAGATATCAGGTAACAGATTATAGGTCGGGCGAAAATGTTCCGACTGCAACGGTAACTGGAGTTAGCAGAAACGATATTATAATCGCCTTCGCGATGGATGAGTCTAATTCTAACACTACCGCGCAAACAGAAATAACTTTAGGCGGTTCTTTTCAAGAAATAATGACAAGGTCTTCGCTCCAAAATTACGGCACAAAAGGGTATTCTGCAACGCATATGTATATTTGCGATGTCGCGTCCGGCGAGACAACGTTCCAGATATCCAGAAGCGTTGCGGCAGTTCACGACCCGTGTCTTCAAGTTTTACATCTTAAATGCGTTGGACTTAACGGCGACGTTACAGGCGGTAGCGTTGATGGTGCAAGTATCACTTATGATATAGCGGGGGATTCAACCTTAACAGAACCAGTTGCGGGAACCATTTATAGTTTAGAAAACTCTCCGCTGGATTTTAACATCCCCGAATCTATTGAACTAGACGTAAACTCTAGAGATTTCTTAAAGATATATTTTGATCCTCAGATAAGTTCTACCGGAAACATAATAACAACTATTCGAAGTAACAGTGTAACAAATTTATACCTTAACGTCGCGGTGACATCTTCTCAAGGTTTATATACACTACCGGCCGAGGGGTTTTTCGCTTACATCGATAATTCTGATATTGCAAATCAATATTTTATGATCGACATGTCTTCTGCTGTTAGCACGGGAAATTATTCCGCAGACTTCACCTATTGGGTTCAAAACGCGTTCATCAACAACCTTCCGAGCAACGTTCTTTCGTCAGCATTCGGCGATGTTACCGTGGTTGATGAATATTCTTACACCGTAACAACTTCTGGGGTTGCTGCAGGCGCTGTTTTATATTGGCGATGTAATAATGTCGATGGGTCAGCAGCAGATACAGCAAATTTTGCAACAGGGTTCGATAAAGGTTTTGTGACTATCGATGGTAGCGGTCAAGGAACTATTAAAATCCGGTTAACACAAAACTCTTCTTCAACAAGCAACGAACAGTTTATAATTAGTTTGTACAGCAGTAACACATATACCGCTGAAGTTTTCAGCGGATCGAGTTCTTCTGTGGGAACAATAACAATAACGAATGTAAATTCCAATTCCCCAACGGTTCAACTACAAGGGTCTCCTGATTCTGCTACCGGTAACGAATTTTATCATGGGTACTTTGCCAAAACTTCTATACTGGAATCTGGTTCTATAGCGCAAAGACAAGCAAACTTTTTAGTGGTTACCACCGGCGTCGGTAACGGTACAACTGTTGGATACACAATCAGCGGCGTTTCCGTTGGCGATATTAGTCTATCTTCTTTAACTGGTTCGATCACCATAACTAGCGGCGTCGGAGCATTGTCGTTTACTGCAGTCGCAGACTCTACGACAGAAGGCGATGAGACTTTAACATTAACTTTAGATTCAACAGATAGTAATGGCGGATCGGTTGGATCAGTATCGGATACAATTGTGATTACAGACAACAGCGCTGGGCCCAGTCCTAGTCCTAGTCCTAGTCCTAGTCCTAGTCCTAGTCCCGCACCTAATCCGACGCCAGGTCTCGGTGACTTAAACTTAAATTGATCTATTAGGGGATTAAATAATGGCAGAGAAAGATAAAATTGAATCAGATTATGATTATTCTAGAAAAACATATTACGAGTTAATCGAAAAGGGCAAAGAGTCTTTAGAACTTATGATAGAGGTCGCGCGAGAGTCAGAACATCCGCGCGCATTTGAAGTTCTTTCGGGCATGGTTAAAAACATATCCGATGTTAATGATAGACTGATGGATTTGAATAAGAAAAACAAAGAGATCCTTAAAGTTGATAAAGAAGAAGAAACTAAACATATAACTACTAATAACAATGTGTTTCTCGGCAGCGCCGCAGATCTACAACGTATGTTAAAAGATGAAGCGATTGACGTGACTCCGAATAATGATGCAGAATGAAACATATCTAGGCAACCCAAATATAAAAAGAGACGGTGTAGTTCAATCTTGGACTAAGGAGCAATTGGTTGAATATACTCGTTGTATGCGCGATCCTGCTTATTTTGCTCGTACTTATATTAAAATCATATCTCTTGACAAAGGATTGGTCGGGTTTGACCTCTACCCATATCAAGAAAAAATGTTCGAACAGTTTAACGATAATCGATTTTCTATTGTTCTTGCTTGTCGTCAATCTGGTAAGTCCATATCCTCTGTTGCCTATCTTCTTTGGTTTTCTCTTTTCCAGTCTGACAAAACAGTAGCAATTCTAGCGAACAAAGGTGCGACTGCCCGAGAGATGCTCGCGCGCGTGACCCTTATGCTAGAAAACCTTCCAATGTGGATTCAACCAGGATGCCGAACGCTTAATAAAGGTTCCATTGAATTTTCAAACAACTCTAGAATTATTGCTGCGGCAACGTCGGGGTCGTCGATTCGTGGTATGTCGGTCAACCTCCTGTTCTTAGATGAGTTTGCTTTTGTTGAACGCGCAGCAGAATTCTATACATCAACATATCCAGTTGTTTCTTCTGGTAAAGATACCAAAGTTATTATCACGTCAACAGCGAACGGTATCGGAAATACTTTCCATAAGATATGGGAAGGTTCTGTACAAGGCGTGAACGAGTTTAAACACTTTCGTGTGGATTGGTGGGACGTTCCAGATAGAGACGAGAAATGGAAATTAGAAACAATTTCTAATACTTCTCAAATACAGTTTGATCAAGAATTCGGTAATTCTTTTATAGGAACAGGGGACACTCTAATTTCTGCCGAGACGCTCTTGAACTTTCGCGCAAAGAACGCCCAGCAGACGTTAGAAGGTGGTCTGTTATCGGTTTACGATAAGACTCGGCCGAGTCACGAATACATCATGACCGTTGATGTATCGAAAGGAAGAGGTCAGGATTACTCTACTTTTACAATTATTGACATATCAACCCGTCCATTCCAGCAAGTTGCTGTGTACCGGAATAACACTATCTCTCCATTGCTTTTCCCTGATATTATCTATAAGTATGCTAACGTTTACAATCAGGCATATGTTGTTATCGAATCGAACGACCAAGGGTCGGTAGTATGCAACGGGTTATATCATGATTTAGAATATGAGAATGTGCACGTTTCTTCCGCGATCAAATCAAATGCTATTGGTATCGAGATAACACGAAAATCAAAACGTCTTGGATGTTCGGGGATAAAAGATTTATTAGAAGAAAATAAATTAAACATCGTCGACGAAAATACAATACTAGAAATCAGCACATTTGTCTCTAGGGGTCAATCATACGAAGCGAGTGAAGGCAACCACGATGACCTGATGATGAATTTAGTTATGTTCGGATATTTTGTTGCAACTCAGTTTTTTGCCGATATGACAAATATCAATTTAAAACAGATGATGTTCGAACAGAAGATGCGGGAAATCGAAGAAGACGTTGTGCCGTTCGGATTTATCGACGATGGGTCGTCAGCAATCGCAGAAATAGAAACCCGAGAGATGATGGAACGGGGGCATTGGCAGATATACGACCACAACGATTTTTGAAGGAAATTTTATTTATAAATAAATTCATTGAAAATAACCGCATAATGTAACTTATCATAAATTTTTTTCGAGAAGGACAAGAATATGGCACTTTTATCGTCTGGTCTGTCCCCTTCAATCACGGTCAAAGAAGTTGACCTGTCCGGTGTTGTACCGAATGTAAATACAACTACTGGCGCGATTGTTGGAGATTTTCAGTGGGGTCCAACTGAAGAACCTAAATTGATTGGCAATCAATCATCTTTAGTTAGTACGTTTGGACAACCTTCATTAACCTCTGCTGCCGATTTTCACGCTGCAGCAAACTTCCTTAGATATTCCGGAAACATGTATGTCACCCGTATGGTTGACGACTCAGCAACAAACTCTTGTATTGCTGCAGTGGATAGCGACGGCGACGCGCCGTTGATTAAAAATCTATCAGAATTTGATACGCAAAAAACTGGTCTAGCATCTGCAGGTAATACCTTTATTGGTAAGTTCCCAGGAACTGCTGGCAACAGTTTGAAAGTAGCATACATCGGATCTTGCAATGACTCTGATTTCGCACTTTGGGCATACGCTGACTTGTTTGACGCTAAACCAGTATCGTCTGCGCATGCGTTAAACCTTGGCGGCAGCAATGACGAAGTTCACGTTGCAGTCATCGATGAAGACGGAACATTTTCTGGTACCAAGGGTACTGTTTTAGAAACATTCCCCTTTGTCTCTCAGGCATCTGATGCAAAAACATCTGACGGTTCTTCAAATTTTATTGAAGACGTAATTAATTCTAAGTCAGAATATGTTTATTGCGTTGATTTAGATGAAGGGTATACGAATCACGGTTCAGTATCCTCTACTGCATTCGGATCAACCCATACTGCCGTCGCTTCTTCCTTATCAGGAGGTGTTGCCTCAGCAGCGCTCGGTACGGCGGAAATGATTACTGGTTACGATATGTATGCTGATGAAAATTCGTATGAAGTTGACTTCATCATTGCACCTGGAATGACAACTGACACAGATCAAGCAACAGTGGTTAATCATATTGTTTCAATGATCGCGGGCGGTAACGGTAGAAAAGATTGCGTCGCAGTCGCCTCACCTAGTCGCTCTGCAGTAGTAAACGTTGCCGCATCTAGTGTGGTAGCGAGTACGTTAACAAGTGTAAATTTATTCACGTCTAGTTCTTACTTAGTTGCTGATAACAACTATTTAAAAGTTTATGACAAGTACAACGACCAATACATCATGGTGCCTGCGGCAAGTTCAACTGCAGGTATTATGGCGGCAACTGATATTAATGCCGCGCCTTGGTTTTCTCCCGCAGGACAAAGAAGGGGTCAATACTTTGGCGTCACTTCTTTAGCATACAACCCATCAAAAGTTGAAAGGGATCAATTGTATAAAGCAGGGATCAATCCAATCGTTAACCTTCCTGGACAGGGCATTCTCCTTTTCGGCGACAAGACGAAAGAATCAAGACCTTCAGCATTCGATCGAATTAATGTTCGTCGTTTGTTTTTGGTTATTGAGAAAGCAATTAAACGCGCCAGCAGCGGCGTTATGTTCGAATTCAATGATGAGTTTACTCGTTCTGAATTTGTCAATATTGTTGAACCATTCCTGAGAGAAATCAAAGGGCGTCGCGGTATCACTGATTTCAGAGTTGTTTGTGACGCAACAAACAACACAGCGAATGTTATCGATACCAACAATTTTGTTGCAAGCATTTTCGTTAAACCAGCACGGTCAATCAACTTCGTAACACTTAATTTTGTTGCTACGCGAACCGGTGTTGAGTTTGAAGAAATCGTCGGCACGGTATAAGGAGAATTTAAATGGCTATTTTAGGAGTCGATGACTTTAAAGCAAAGTTGCGCGGCGGCGGTGCTCGCCCCACGTTATTCAAAGCAACTTTGAATTTTCCCGCATACGCTGCGGGTGATGTTGAACTAACATCATTCCTGTGCGAGAGCGCTGTTCTTCCTCAATCGATCGTTGGTTTAATCAACGTCCCGTTTCGCGGAAGGCAAGTAAAAATCGCAGGGGATCGCGTGTTTGAACCTTGGACAGTAACTATCATCAACGATACTGATTTTCAGGTTCGCAATTCAATGGAGCGATGGATGAACGGTATCAACGGTCATGCATCCAACACAGGTTTAACCAACCCCACAGACTATCAAACTGACCTGATGGTCGATCAATTAGATCGCGACGAAAGCGTGATCAAAAGATACAACCTCCGTGGTTGTTTCCCGACAGCGGTTTCTGAAATTGCTGTTGGTTATGGGGCGGTTGACGAAGTTGAGCGGTTCACTGTAGAATTTCAAATGCAATATTGGGAATCAGACACAACAAGTTAATAGTTATACTTGGTGTGATATTTTGAGCCTAGATACTTGAGACCCATTAAATCGGGTCTCAAGTATCCCTTTATATTTTGGAAAATAACATGGCAGAAAATGACAACGGTATTTTAAAACTGTTCGGATTTGAAATACGACGATCTAAAGAAGAAAGTGCTTCTAATAAATTACAAGCGATCGTTCCTCCGACAGATGATGACGGCGCTGGATATGTAACTTCAGCGGCAGGGCACTACGCGCAGTACATTAATATGGACGGTGATGGGTCGAAGGACAATCATCAATTAATTATTAAATACCGTGGCGTTTCAATGCACCCTGAAGTCGACACTGCAATTGAAGAAATCGTCAATGAATGTATCACTGCATCAGAGTTAGAATCAAATGTTTCACTCAGTCTAGAAAAAGTTGAAACGTCAGATAAAATTAAAAGTCAAATGTCTCAAGAATTTGAACGAATTGTCGCTATGTTAAAGTTCAACGAACTCGGACATGACATTTTTCGTTCTTGGTATGTTGACGGTAGGTGTTATCATCACTTATTAGTTAACGAGTCTAACCTAAAAGCAGGCATTCAAGAAATACGAAATATCGATTCGTCAAGAATTCGTAAAGTCAAAAACGTCAAGTACAAAAAAGATCCAAAGACTGGCGTAAAAATTGTCGACAAGACAGAAGAGTTTTTCATCTTCGAAGAAAAACCAGGGGCAACCAACTCAGGGGTTAAACTTTCTCCTGACTCGATTAGTTATGTCAGTTCGGGTTTGCTCGACGAAACTAAAAAGAAAGTCGTGTCTCACTTACACAAAGCGCTTAAACCAATTAACCAGTTGCGTATGATGGAAGACTCGTTGGTCATCTATCGCCTCGCGCGCGCACCCGAAAGAAGAATTTTCTACATCGATGTTGGTAATATGCCGAAAGGTAAATCAGAAGAATACATGACCAACATCATGACAAAGTACAGAAATAAACTAGTCTATGATGCCGATACAGGTAAACTCAAGGACGACAGGAAGGTTATGTCAATGCTTGAAGACTTTTGGTTACCGCGTAGAGAAGGCGGTAAAGGAACCGAAATTTCAACGTTGCCTGGAGGGGAAAACCTCGGACAAATCGACGACATCATCTATTTCCAAAAACGACTATATCGCGCGCTTAATGTGCCGGTCAACCGTTTAGAACAAGAATCACAGTTTGCTATTGGTCGTTCTACAGAGATCACACGAGACGAACTTAAATTCCAAAAGTTCGTTGACCGATTGAGAAAAAGGTTTTCGAATATGTTTCTCGGTATTCTTAAGAAGCAATTAATTCTTAAAGGCATTATTACTTCACAAGATTGGGACCAGTGGAAGAATGATATCAGCGTTGATTTCATTAAGGACAACCACTTCACTGAATTGAAAGAAGCGGAATTAATGCGCGAAAGAATTAATTTATTGTCTGAAGCGCAACCGTTTGTCGGCGAGTTCTTCTCTCGAGAATGGATCTTGAAGAACGTTCTACGACTCAACGACGAAGAAGTAAAGACCCTAGATAAAGAAATTGCTGGCGAAGAACCTACAGATTCAGAACCGCCCGAAAAGAAACCGGAACCAAATGTGGCAGAAGTATTAAGACTTCCGATGCCCACAACATCAGGTAAAGAAGACGAAACCATTCACTCTGAAGACGAACTAATAGAATCAATGTCCAGGTACTTAACGGACAATACGGACAAAGAATCTAAATCAGAAGACTTGTTCGCCGAAGCAACCAAATATTTTAATAACGCGGTTTCTGATTAATGTCTAAGATTAAACCCTCAGCTGTTGCGGCATTTAACATTGCGTTCACCAAGAACGAGTTGGATCGATTGGAAGGAAAAATCGATCAACGCACTTTGTCTCTTGCCGAAGAACTCGACTTCATAGCAAAGGAAGTTCGGTCAGCAACAAAGCATCACTTTCAAGGCAAGCAAGGTCCGGATGGGCAAAAAGGTTCTAAGGGCGATCGCGGCGAAACTGGTTTAGAAGGGAGGCGTGGTCCTAAAGGTGAGAAGGGCGAGAAAGGCGAAACGGGAGACATCGGGTTAACAGGTCCGGCTGGTCCAATCGGTCTTAAAGGCGAGATCGGTGGAATTGGTCCGATCGGTCCAAAGGGCGATACCGGTCCGATCGGTATACAAGGTATTGAAGGTCCGCAAGGCGGAATTGGTCCAGAAGGTCCGCAAGGGTTTCCTGGACTTCAAGGCGCAGTCGGCGAGAAAGGAGAAAAAGGTGATACAGGAGCGACCGGACCCAAAGGAGACTTGGGAGAGCGCGGGACTCAGGGTGAGAAAGGCGAAAAGGGCGACCCTGGAGTTGCTGGGGAATCAGCGCCTGACGTTACGCCAAAGTTTGAAGAACTTCGTAAAGATTTCCAAACAGAAGTTAAAAATCACCAAGACGAAATTAATCGAAGAATAGATCAAAGACTATCAAGAATATCAGCGCGATCTGGCGGAGCAGGTACTAGCGGCGGCGGGTCATATAAATTATTAGATAACGCTGACGTTGAATATGCTCCGCTTTCGAAAGCAAACGACGGTGATGTTTTAGCATTTAGTTCGGTAAAAAATAAATTCGTTTTATCTCCGGCGAACCTGTTGGGCGGCGAAGGTACAATCGATTCTGCTCAACTTTTTGGATTGATCGACTCTAATTATATTCTCAGCGTTATATCAACCGGCGGGATTATTTCATCCGAAACTTTTCAAGGTGATACGTTTAACGCGACCAACGGGTTCAACGCTACAACACCCACCGGCGGGTTCTTAATTAATAACGAAACAATCCTTTCCCACGGTCTAGGCGGGTTCACGACTAACACTGCAGTTGGACTCGACGCCCTAGACACAAATGTTTCGGGAACGCATAATACTGCGATCGGGTTCGAAGCACTTAAAATATCTGAAGACGCAGTCGGCAATACTGTCATTGGTGCTGGCGCGGGTAACGCTTTAATTAGCGGCAATTATAATGTACTAATCGGCGCTGGCGACGGATCAGCGATCGAAGGTTTAAGCAATCAGGTTGTTGTATCTGACGGCGAAGGTAATACAAAAATCCATATGGATAGCGCAAACTCATTATACATTGGCGCTAATGCAGAAGTCAACCTATCGTCATTAACAATCACAGAAACGAATTCGGTGGATACTGTTCCCATTGATTCGTTCAATATTAGTTATAGAACAGCAAAGTTTACTATTCAAATTCATGATACTGTTAACAATACTCATGAATCTGCTGAAGTGTTATTGTTACACGACAGCGCAAATCCTTTCATAACTGTTTATGGCGTATTATCTACCGCCGACACAAACCTTGCCAATTTCTCGTCTGATATAAATAATAACGATGTTAGACTATTGACAACGCCAAGTTCCTCGGACCATATGGTATATAAAGTATTGCGGTCTTCCATCAAGTCCTGAAAATACTATAGTAATAATCCATAAACACACAAAAGGAATCCTTTAATGGCTAAACAAGATTTCGAAATTCTAGGCGGTCTTAGAATTGGAAGCGTACTCGCATTCGATTCGCTCGCTCAGATTCAAATTTCAAATGTTGGTTTGGAAACCGTCGCAGGAACTGGTAGCATTGCCGATATGGTTGATGTTAACATCAGTAATATTACTGATGGCCAGATCATCAAGTGGGATTCTGCTTCGCAGAATTTCGCACCCGCTAATGATAGCGACACATTCTTACTCGGTTTAACAAACTCATCTAATACTGGTCTCGGTGACGGGGTATTGGCTTCAATCTCATCCGGCGTAGATAACGTCGTAGTCGGTGAGTCTGGCGCTGCTTCCCTAAGCACCGGTTCTGGTAACACAATTATCGGTGACGAAGCAGGTTCTTCTCTCACTAGCGAAAGTTCAAACACGATTATTGGTCGTGCTAGCGGATCAACGATTGTTGGAAAAGACAATCAGTTAATCGTCGCAGATGGTCAAGGTAATATCTCTATTGCTGGTGACTCATCGCAGAACGTTACTATGTCTGCTGCTATGGAAGTAACAGGCGCGTTGACTTTTGGTTCTTTGACCAATACAACTGATGATGTTACTGAAGGTTCAACTAATCTGTACTACACAACAGTACGTTTTGATTCAGACTTTGGTACTATGTCGACAACTGATCTCGCCGAAGGCGATAAGTTGTTCTATACAACAGCACGTTTTGATAGCGATTTTGGTGATAACTCGACAACTGATCTTGCTGAAGGCGATAAGTTGTTCTATACAACAGTACGTTTCGACTCAGACTTTGGTACTATGTCGACGACTGATCTTGCTGAAGGCGATAAGTTGTTCTATACAACAGTACGTTTTGATAGCGATTTTGGTGATAAGTCGACAACTGATCTCGCCGAAGGCGATAAGTTGTTCTATCAGACAGTACGCTTTGATTCAGACTTTGGTACTAAGACATCAGACGATTTGTCCGAAGGTCTGACGAATAAGTATTACAAAACTTCTTACTTCAATAGCGATTTTGCCCTTAAGACAACGACTGACCTCGCCGAAGGCGATAAGTTGTACTATACAACAGTACGCTTCGATAGCGATTTTGGTACTATGTCAACAACCGACCTCGCCGAAGGCGATAAGTTGTTCTACCAAACAGTACGCTTTGACTCAGACTTTGGTACTATGTCAACAACTGACCTCGCTGAAGGCGATAAGTTGTTCTATCAGACAGTACGCTTTGATTCAGACTTTGGTACTATGTCAACAACTGACCTCGCTGAAGGCGATAAGTTGTACTATACTGCATCGCGCGCAGACTCTGATGCTAAAAATGCTATTTCTGCTGGTACTGGCGTAACATATACTCCAGCAACTGGTGTAATTGCAATCGGCCAGGCAGTAGCAACAACTGACGACGTTCAATTCAGTTCTGTTAAGATTGACGACGTCGCTTTGATTGACACTAGCGCTACCCCTGCTGCTGGATCTGCAGGAGCAACTCAGGTGATTTCGTCATTCGCGATCGCGGACTGGCGTTCTGCTCGATTCACAATTCAGGTCTCTTCTGGTAATAAGTACCAGACTTCTGAGATCTTGGTATTGCATGATGGTAGCTCAACTGCTATGACTACTGAGTTTGGTGTGATTAAGTCTAATGGCGTACTCGCAACATTCTCTGCTGCTATTAGTGGATCTGTTGTAGAACTTTCTGCTGTCGCAGAAAGTGCTGAACAACCTTCTTATAAGGTTGTTCGTCATCAAGTATCTGTATAAGCAATATACAGTAATTATCTAAGGCATATATAACCTTAGAGAAGTGGTAATTTCCATCGGGGGGACCTTTCCCCCCGTATGGTTTTAAATTATTTTTTTTAATATGAGGATTATAATATGTCAGAATTTGAAACAAGTGATATCGAAAATCAAGAAACACCTTCCCCCGAATTAGAGAATCAAGGAATTCACGATTTTCTCAATTCTGTCTCATCTAAAGAGTATTCCGCCGCCGAAAATCAGTTCAAAGACCTGCTTGACGATAGGGTGCAAATTGCGCTGGACCAAACAAGAATTGGGTTAGCAAACAATATCTTCAATAATGCCGAAGAAGGCGAAGAAGAATTTGCTGATGAACTCGAAGTTTCAGGCGAGGAAACAGAGTAAATTTCTTAAGATTTTTTCTGTTATAAATAATTGTCATGAAGTCAATATTTGAAATTAGACAAAAAAGAAAAGACAAGATTCCGGCGAACAAGCACATCTTCAACAAGAAGATTGCTGGCGCCGATTTAAAGATTTATAAGACAGGATCAAAATTTACTGTTTTTATTGATGGCGAAAAATTGGATTCGTATCCTTCGCAGAAAGAAGCGGAAAAGGTCGGAACGCAATTTGCTAAAGAATTAAGAGGAATGCGTGGATGAAATTAATTGCTGAATATCAGGATCAAGATCTTGAAGTGATTACAGAAGCAAAAGAAGGTGGCGGTAAATCCTATGCCATCGAAGGCGTTTTCGCGCAAGCGGAACAGAAGAACCGCAACGGTCGAATCTATCCGCGCCCCATCATGGAAAAAGCAGTTGAACAATACGTTCAAACCCAAGTTAAAACAAAAAGGGCAGTGGGTGAATTAAATCACCCCGAAGGTCCGTCAGTAAATCTAGACAAAGTTTCACATCTCATCACTGCCCTCCAATGGGAAGGTAATGATGTTATTGGAAAAGCATCTATATTAGATACTCCGAATGGCAAGATTGTTAAAGGTCTTCTTGATGGGGGAGTCAAACTAGGTGTTTCAACTCGTGGTATGGGTAGTCTTGAGAGTCGTAATGGTTACATGGTCGTCAAAGACGATTTTATTCTTAATACAGTTGATATTGTACAAGATCCGTCAGCGCCAGCAGCATTCGTTAATGGGATAATGGAAGGCGTCGAATGGGTTTGGAATAATGGCATTATTGAACCTCAAGTGATTGAAGAAATGGAGACAGAAATTAAAAAAGCTCCGCGTGCTGCTCTATATGAGACGCAGGTTCGTGAGTTTAAAAATTTCCTCTCGTTGCTCAAATCTTCAAATTTAAAGGAGTAAGACATGACTGAAGAAAACATGAGTGTTGATCTTCCTGATGAGGACATCGAACTCGAGGAAGAACAAACTCACGACATGAAAAACGCAGAAGCACAATCAATTGCATCTGTTGAAAAGGCAGAAGACGGCACAAAACGTGCTCCCGCTCGTAAAGGGGATAACTTAAAAGCAGCCGATCCAATGCCAAAGACCAAAGCAGCATTCATTAATGCTATGTACACAAAGTTGTCTGGAATGAAGAAAGACCAACTGACTGCCGCATATGCTAAAATGTCTGAAGAACTCGGAGATATTGCAGACGAAGAAGTAGTTGAACTACCAGAAACGTCATACGATTTTTCTGATGACCTCAGTGCTCTTGTTGAATCAGAAGCGACGCTTTCTGATGAATTCAAAGCAAAAACTGCCGTGATCTTTGAAACCGCAATTCGTTCTAAAGTTTCTGCAGAAGTAGAGCGTTTAGAGAATGAATATCAAACTAAACTCGACGAAGAAATCCAAGTTACTCGTGATGATCTCGTTGAAAAGGTTGATAACTATCTTAACTATGTTGTTGAAACATGGATGGAAGAAAACAAGGTTGGTATCACAACTGGACTTCGAACTGAAATCGCTGAAGATTTCATGTCAAGTCTGCGCAACCTGTTCGAAGAATCTTATATTGAGGTTCCTGAATCCAAAGTAGACCTAGTTGACGAACTCGCTGAGCAAGTTGAAGAGTTGGAATCAAAACTCAACGCTCAAACTGAATCAGCAATCGAACTTTCTGTTAAACTCGAAAGTGCACTGAGGGAAGCGGTAATTCGCGAATCCTCACGTGATCTCGCAGATACAGAAATCGAAAAATTAGAATCTCTCGTATCCACATTAGAGTTCGAAGACGAAGCATCGTTTTCCTTGAAAGTTAAAACTGTCAAAGAAGCATACTTCTCTAAGAAAACTTCATCTGATGTAGAAGAAATCGAAGAAGATTGGGAAGCGCCTGTTGTAGCAGATAACACTGCAATGGCCAGGTATCTTCAAGCAATTAAGAAATCCACTAAGGAGTAAAAAATGCAAATTTCTTACGATAAACTGATTGAGAAATGGTCTCCTGTTCTGAATGAAGAATCAGCAGGCAAGATCACCGATCATCACCGACGAGCAGTTACTGCTGCCGTTTTAGAAAACCAAGAAATCGCTTTCCGCGAGCAGAACGAAATGCTCGTCGAAGCACCAACAAACACTAACGCAGCAGTGACTGGTGGTCCTGGCGGCGCGAACTGGGATCCAGTCTTGATCGCTTTGGTTCGTCGCGCTATGCCGAACCTGATGGCATATGACTTGTGTGGCGTTCAACCGATGACTGGACCGACTGGTCTGATCTTCGCTATGAAGTCACGATACAAGACAACTCGCGGCGGTGCCACTACTGGCGACGAAGCGTTGTTTCAAGAGCCTATGTCACCGTTTTCTGGCGACTCTTCTTTGTCACAAACTGGTGGTCCTTCAGGTCTGTCTGGTGTTGCTGATGCAAACACTGACTCATCTATTGACGATGACCGCGCTGCACCTGCAGGTTTGGGTACGCCCCCTGCAACTCAAGGCATGCCTACTGCTGACGCTGAAAACTTGGGCGTTGGTTCTGCTTTCGCAGAAATGGGTTTCACAATCGAGAAGGCAACTGTTACTGCTCGTTCACGTGCCCTGAAAGCCGAATACTCTTTGGAACTCGCACAAGACTTGCGCGCGATCCACGGTCTTGACGCTGAAACAGAATTGGCAAACATCTTGTCAACTGAAATCCTCGCTGAAATTAACCGAGAAGTTGTCCGTACTATTAACGGTCAAGCTAAGACAGGTTGTTTGCAACAGGGTATCCAAACTAAAGGTATTTTTGACCTTTCAACTGATGCTGACGGTCGTTGGTCTGTTGAGAAGTTCAAGGGTCTGTTAGTTCAATTAGAGCGCGAAGCAAACGTTATTGCTAAAGAAACTCGTCGCGGTAAGGGTAACGTAATCATCTGTTCTTCAGATGTTGCTACTGCTCTTGTTGCTTCTGGTATGCTCGACTATGCACCTGCTATCTCTGCTAACTTGTCAGTAGACGATACAGGTAACACCTTTGCTGGTGTTCTGAATGGTCGTACTCGCGTCTATATCGACCCATATGCAGTTGCTGATTATGTAACTGTTGGTTATAAGGGTACAAACCCATATGACGCTGGTGTTTTCTACTGCCCATACGTTCCTCTTCAGATGGTACGTGCGGTTGGCGAAGATGACTTCCAACCACGTATCGGGTTCAAGACTCGTTATGGTATGGCATCTAACCCATTCGTTGGTCAAACACCTGCTGATGGTCTTGCTGCTGCTAAGAGCAATCAATATTACCGTATTTTCCGCGTGGACAATATCCTCGCCTAATATCTGTAATAATAAAAAAGAATCTCTTAGAGATCATTTTAAAAGGAGACTTCGGTCTCCTTTTTTTTTGCCTCGAACATCTTTTTCTCGATTTCTTCTCGCCGCGTAGGGTCGATATATCCATCTTTGATTAACTGGTCAACTCGTACAGATATAAAAATTTCTAGTTCATTCTCGTTCATGCGTTTATTTATTGCATATAAATAATACTTTAAATGAAGGCATTTCCATGGCAATTGACAATTTAAATAACCTTTCGCCCAATGGGTTTAAGGTAGTAATCAATAAAAGCAAACTCGAGCATTTCACATACTTCGTTCAGAGGGTTCAGCACCCTTCCGTCGAAGTAACGTCGACCGAAGTGCCGCATAAAAGATTAACCAGCGTTGCGTTCATCGGCGGAAAGATGGTCAACTCAGAATTGATCCTAGATGTATTGATGGACGAAGATATGAAGTCCTATGCAGAAATCTTTAAATGGTTCACCGACATAACCGAATTGCAACACAGGTTAACTCCTTATCAAGAAGAAGAGTCATCATACGCTGATATCGTAGTGGAAATTTTCACTAGCCACAACAACCCTAATCGAAAGATAAAATATTACAACGCCCTCCCGACATCTCTTGGTGATATAGAATTTAGCGCAATCAGCGACGGTGAGTATATCACCTTTCCAGTTGGGTTTAGATTTGACTATTTTGAAATAATTTAGTATAATACCTCTATTTCAAAAGGTATACATTATGATAGATTTACAAGAAATACTTTCTGATTGGAAAGTCGACTGTATTATTGACCCATCCTTTCCCGACGAGTCTTCTAGAAAGACGCCGGAACTGCACGCCAAATATCTGACGATGATGTCAGAAACTAAACTGAAATTAAAGCAATATGAATTCAAGCAAAAAGATTTGATGAAGTTGAAGTGGTTGTGGTACAACGGGAAAATGTCTCAAGAAGAAGTAGTAGAACTCGGTTGGGATCCTGATCCATTCGACGGGTTAAAAATTCTCAAGGGAGATATGGAACATTACGTCGAGGCAGACCCTGAACTGCAAGCGTCCGAAGCGAAGATCCAGTATCTTAAATCAGTGATAGATACTCTTAAGGAAATATTAGATAACCTCAAATGGCGCCACTCGACAATTAAGAATATGATCGAATGGAAGAAGTTTGAAGCAGGATTTTAATGAAACAAGATTTGAAAAAATTATCCGGTAGCGAAATTCATAAAGAGTTGATTAAGACTTTTCCCAATCTACCGAACTATGAGCAAAACCCCATCGTATTTACTTGGTATGTAAAATTATATGATTTTTATAAAATGAGAGAAACCTAGATTGGAAACGATCAAACTCAAGTTGAACAATTATAGCATGATGCAATTGGTCGAGTGTTCGCCTCATATTGCGCAAGAACTCTATGATGCATTTTCTTTTTACGTGGACGGTTATAAGTTTATGCCGGCATATAGAAAAAAAGTTTGGGACGGTCAGATACATATGCTGAATCGTATGACTGGAGAAATCAATGCAGGGTTATATTTTAGAATCAGAAAGTTTGCTCAGGACAGGGGGTATGGTGTACAAATCATTAACTCTGAATTCGGCGCGCCCAATCAAAGAAATACCATCAATCACATGGAAACTCTTAAATGGATTTCTAAGATTGAGAATATACCTTTCTTACCAAGGGACTATCAATATGACGCGGTGACGCATGGCATTGAAAACAAAAGATGTGTTCTTGTTTCGCCGACAGGGTCCGGTAAATCTTTTATCATCTATCTTCTTCTTAGGTGGTATCTAGATAATTATGATCAATCGGCGTTGATCGTTGTGCCGACAACTAGTTTGGTCCAACAGATGTTTTCTGATTTTGCCTCTTATGGTTTTGATTCGGAAACGAACTGCCATATCATTTACTCGGGTAAAGATAAGGAAACAAGTAAAAAGATTATAATCAGCACTTGGCAATCAATACACAGACTTGGTCCAAAATGGTTTGAGCAATTCGGCATTGTATTCGGCGACGAGTGCCACGGGTTTAAAGCGAAATCTTTGTCAACCATTATGAACAAATGCGTCAACGCTGAATATCGATTCGGAACAACCGGAACCCTGGACGGGACGCAGGTTAATAAGTTGGTGCTCGAGGGGTTGTTTGGACTAGTTCATAAGGTTACCACGACTGCTAAACTTCAGGAAGAAAAAACCTTAGCTAAATTAGATATAGATATTGTATTGCTAGAATATGATACTAAGACCTGCGAAGAACATGTAGGTAATACCTATCAAGAGGAAATTGACTTTTTAGTTTCATATGAACCTCGCAATAAGTTTATTCGGAACCTTGCGTTATCATTAGATGGTAATACGTTGGTTCTTTTTAATTTAGTAGAAAAACATGGTAAAGTCTTAAGAGATTTAATTGAAGACGGTATCGAAGATGATCGGAAACTATTTTATGTTTCCGGTGAGACTAAAACTACCGAGCGGGAAGCAGTCCGTGGTATTATTGAGAAGCAAACAAATTCTATTATCCTTGCTAGTTTGGGGACTTTCTCCACTGGCATTAATATTCGGAACATTCATAACATTATATTTGCTTCTCCTAGTAAGTCACAGATCCGCGTACTCCAATCGATCGGTAGAGGATTACGAATGAGTGATGACCACAGGGATACCAAGTTATTTGATATCGCTGATGATTTACATTTCAATTCGAATAAAAATTTTACCTTGCTGCATTGCTTCGAAAGAACAAAGATATATAATAATGAGAAGTTTCCTTATCGCGTTACAAAAGTGAAAATATAATATGTATGATTTCAAACAGTTTAAATTAACTAGTGGCGAAGAAATTATTTGTGAAGTTATTGAATGGATCGAAGAAGGTCAGCAAGAAATTATTGTTCGGGATATTATGACAATCGCCCCGTCGATGACTTCTTTACAAGAAAAAGTTTATGTGTTCAAACCTTGGTTGCATTATATAGAATCGAGGCAAGAACTGGTGATGATTAATAGCGGACACGTTATTGCGATTGTTAGTCCGAACCCGATATTACTAGAACAGTATCAACGCGCTATTGTTGAAATGCATTTAACTTCAACAGAAAGAAGAAATGAACACATGAATTCTCAACAAAGAAAGTTTGCTGATATTGCAAATTCATTAAAAGAAATATTTGAAGAAGAAGAGTATGAGGCAGGGTTAGATTCTGATAGTAATAATATTATTAAATTTCCTGTTCACTGAAATAAATGTATTCTACACTCCTCTGATGAGATAAGCTTTATTTTACTAAAGTTTTAAGAAAAAAGCAACCCCCTTGCTTTCCTGTTAAAAATACTATAATATATCTCTATAGTTTAAATTAATTAATGAGCGTTTAGATATGTCTGAGAAGAAACTAAAACCCAAAGAAAAACCACATTATGTGAACAATGCAGAGTTTTCTGCTGCAGTTGTTGCATACGTATCGCATAAGCGCGAACAGGTCGCCGCAGGTAATGTAGCGCCCAAGGTTCCCAACTATGTCGCTCAATGCTTCTTAAAGATTGCTGAAGGTTTATCGCATAAGTCTAATTTTGTTCGGTACACTTATCGAGAAGAAATGGTTATGGATGCCGTTGAGAATTGTTTGAAAGCAATTGAAAACTATAATCTAGAAACTGCAACCAGAACAGGCAAACCAAATGCATTCGCATACTTCACTCAAATATCTTGGTATGCCTTTCTTCGCAGGATCGAAAAGGAAAAGAAGCAACAAGATATCAAACTCAAATATTTGTTTGAGTCTGGTCTAGAGTTTCTTGTCGAAGAAGAAGGCGACAATTCTTATGCTCATCAAAAGACTCAAGCGTTTGTTGATGAACTTAGATTGCGCATTGACTTGGTTAAAGATAACGACAGCAAAGTTTCGGAATACGGCAAACAAACTAAAAGGAAAAAGAGAACTATTACAGTTGATTCAGACTTAACTAAATTTATGGAATAATATGAAAATCGCAATCTTGAACGACACTCACTGTGGTGTTAGAAACTCTTCTGAAATCTTTATGGATTACCAAGAGCAGTTTTATCGTGATGTTTTCTTTCCTTATTTGGAAGAACATAATATTAAAAAAGTTTTACATCTGGGTGATTATTATGAAAGTCGTACATCGATCAATTTTAAAGCACTTAATCACAATCGTCGGATATTCCTTGACGTTCTTAGGGATCGTAATATTCATATGGATATTATACCAGGCAATCATGACGTTTACTATAAGAACACCAATCAGTTAAATGCCCTTAAAGAACTTCTCGGTCATTACATGTCTGAAGTTCGCATTATCGAAAAACCTTCTGTGGTTGAATATGACGGTATGAAAATTGCCCTCATCCCATGGATCAACTCGGAAAACGAAACTAAAACTGTTGATTTTATTAAAAAATGCAAGGCGGATATTGTCGGCGCGCACCTAGAACTGCAAGGGTTTGAAATGCAGTCCGGCGTTCTTTGCGCGGAAGGGATGGATAAATCTTTGTTCGATCGTTTTGAGATGGTACTCTCTGGGCATTTCCATACGAAATCATCACAAGATAATATTCATTATCTCGGTTCGCAGATGGAATTTTTCTGGAATGATTGTGACGACAGAAAATATTTTCACGTTCTCGATACAGAATCTCGGGTGTTGACGCCGATACATAATCCACAAACGGTATTTGAAAAAATATATTACGACGATACTTCTGAGAATTTCAAGAAACTCGCGACGCAGAACCTTGCTTATCTTGACAAGAAATTTGTTAAGGTCGTCGTTATGAACAAATCAAAACCCATTGAGTTTGAAAAGTTTGTTGATCGGATCAATGCAAGGAAAGTTCATGGGTTACAGATCGCCGAAGACTTTTCAGAGTTCTTGGGGGCGAGTGTATCTGATGATAAAGTTTCGGTTGAAAACACCGACAAATTATTATATACTTACATAGATGCAGTAGAAACTGATCTAGATAAAAACAAATTGAAATCGTTAGTTCGTGACCTGATGGTCGAAGCACAGACAATGGAAATAGCGTGATTACATTTAAGACTTTAAAATATAAGAATTTTCTATCCACCGGTGATTGTTTCACCAAGATAAACCTAACAGACTTCAAAACTAATTTGATTGTTGGACAAAACGGCGCTGGTAAATCTACTTTACTTGATGCGCTTTCTTTTGCATTGTTCGGTAAGGCGCATAGAAATATCAATAAACCGCAATTGATTAACACGATCAACGATAAAGATTGTGTTGTTGAGGTTGAGTTTGATGCATACGATCAGCATTTCAGAATCGTCAGGGGGTTGAAACCGAACCTCTTTGAAATCTATACTGACGGGAATATGGTCAATCAATCTTCTCATGCCAAAGAGTATCAGAAGATCCTCGAACAAAATATTTTAAAACTGAATCACAAATCATTTCATCAGATCGTAGTGCTGGGCAGTAGCAGTTTTGTTCCTTTCATGCAACTACCCGCCCAGCACCGGCGAGACGTCATTGAAGATCTACTAGATATCAATGTGTTCTCAAAGATGAACTCGTTACTTAAAGAAAAGACCGCCAACCTAAAAGATAAGATTAGAGATAATTTACATCAAGTAGAGTTGACGGAAACTAAAATTGATTCGCAGAAAAAACACATCCGCGAATTAACTAAAATCTCTGACACCGCTCGTAAAGAAAAGGAAACTGAACTTGACGAGCATAAGTCAGAGTTGGCCCGCCTTAACGCCCAGTTGACCGAATGGGAAGACGATATTCTACTTGATCTGCAGACTAAACAACGCGCCCTCGATGTTAAAATGCAAGAGATAGGAAAATACGTTTTTCAATTCGAGTCAAAACAAAAAGCAACTAAAAAAGAAATAGTATTCTATGAAGATAACGACGACTGTCCAACCTGTCAACAGACCATCGAAACCTCCTTCCGATTGGATAAGGTACAGAACGCCAAGCACAAGTGTGACGAACTCGGCGAAGCGAAACTTGCCGCCCAACATAAAATCTGTGAGTTAGATAACGCAAAGGACACCCTACAAGATGCGATTGATATCGAAACTGAAAAACTTAATGAAATCAGAACAACCAAAGAAAAGATTGTCTGGAGCCAAAGAAGAATTGATTCTTTACAGAGTGAGTTATCCGAACTCCAAACAGGTGTACATAGCGTGCAAGAAGCACGAGATACTTTACTACGTGAAGAAAGTGCGAAATGCTCTCTCACGGAAGAACGCCTCGCGCTCGCAGAGCAACGAGAATACAATAATGTCATAACTGAGTTACTTAAAGACACTGGGATTAAAACTAAAATCATTAAGCAGTATCTTCCCGTCATTAATAAACTCACCAACCAATATCTACAGGTTCTGGACTTCTACGTCCACTTCGACCTTGACGAAGCATTCAAAGAAACTATTCGTTCTCGACACCGCGATGCGTTTAGTTATGATTCGTTTTCAGAAGGCGAGAAGCAGCGAATCGACCTTTCGTTGTTATTCACTTGGCGCATGATCGCTAAGATGAAAAACAGCGTTGCCACAAACCTCCTAATCTTAGACGAAACCTTTGACTCATCTTTAGACGCTGATGGGGTTGACAATTTGATAAAAATATTAGATACTTTAGGTAATGATACAAATGTCTATGTCATCTCTCACAAAGGTGACGTGATGGGAGAACACTTTGAAAACACAATCCAATTCACGAAGCAAAAGAATTTTAGCAAAATCGCTTGAGGAGCATACATAATGACGCAGGTTATTGTAGCCACGCACAAACACGATTGTACAAACTTACTTGGTAAGTATCTCGACGAAAGTCATTATGATACTCTTATTGAAGATGACGTAGATTTTTATAAAGTGGGTGCGCTCGATGGAGATAACTCCGAGTTATCAGAAAGCGAATGTATCTTTAAGTTCAGGAAAAACGTATTCTCGGCGCGAGAACAACTCTGGGCATACGAGGGTCTGGTCAGTGCTGCCCAACCTACTCAAAATAGAGGCATGGCGGCAGGTCCGAAACAAGGAAAACTCGGCAATCGCGATTGGGTTACTGCAGTACAATGGGATATTCTTGATTGTGTTATTAATGATCAGATTAACATATTCGGCGATGATCCCATTACAGAAATAGAACTTAGGCATAAAAGAAATCCAGTAGAATCTACCAGAGGCATGGTTTGGTTGCGAAGTAAAATTGCAGACGAAGGTTTCACTTATGAGGATTTCTTCAATCATAAAGTAGAGATGTGGAAGTCCATGCCCTCGGATGAGGCATCTGCAGATGCGCTCCATGTAAAAACGAAATATATTTCTGACACGACATATGCCAATGCTGTTAATTCCGGCATCGCCGGTTTCTTTGATCGGTATCCAAGAATACCATATGGTCGAGCAACGTCATACACTGAAAAGAATCCTGATTTGTATAAAAAATGTTTTCCTTTTATGATGACTCTCGCAGAGCAATTTTCTCAATTAATGCCGACACGGCATGCCGCCCAAGAAACCTATGCTGATAAGATTGACCCTAGATTTAGAGTTGCCGGTAAGAATACGCCATTCACTACAATAACTGTTAATAAGAACTTCAGAACTGCAGCGCATCGAGACGCTGGTGATTTGACCGAAGGTTTCTCAAACTTAACAGTCGTGTCTAAAGAAAAAGAATGGGAGGGGGGATATCTAGTTCTTCCGGAATACCGCATCGCGATTAATGTTCGACCAGGAGATGTGTTATTAATCAATAATCACGAAGGCATCCATGGTAACACAGAAATCATTCCCCCAGCAGGAAAAACCGTTGAGGATATGGAGCGTATCTCTTTGGTGTGTTATTTTAGAGAAAACATGATCGACTTGGGGTCTTGGGAATATGAGCAACAACGATACAATTTTGTAACTTCGAGGAGACTCGCTTCGTCTGATCCTAAGTTTAATGGCGTCACTGCGAAGATGTGGCAGAGCGAAGAATGGTACGACTACTTGAGAACCAACGGCGGCGAAGACTTACTCGAAGAGTATCACCCGCAAACATCAACCTTGGAGGCATTTTTCTGATGAGCAAAAAAGTTTTAGTCACGGGTGCGGCAGGTTACATCGGATCACATGTTGTTAAAATATTAAGAACTCGTGGATATAAAGTAACTGGTTTAGATTCTTATGGCGTTTATGATGAGTATAACGAAATCGAGAATTACTGTAACATCTTCTATAAAGAAGATATCTGCAAAATAACGAATCGCGATTTAATGGAAACTGAGTTTGACGTTTGTGTTCATCTTGCGGGAAGGAACTTAGTCGCCCCTTCGATTGAAGTCCCGTTTGAATATTTTGATGCCAATATCAGAGGCACTCAGGAAGTGCTCGAGCACATTAATGCGAAACATATTATTTTTGCGGGCAGTTCTTCTTCCTTAGAAAACGCTTCGCCTTATGCTTTATCTAAAACCTGTGCTGAGTGGGCAATTAGGAAAAATAAATTTGGTAAAGAGTGGACGATCTTTAGATTCTTCAACGTTTCCGGATCAGACGGGAACCTCAAACAACTCGGTCCAGCGTCACACCTCATCCGTGTAATGGCAGAAGTTGCTTGCAAGAGAAGGGAAACGTTACAAATATTTGGTGATGATTATCCGACGGAAGACGGAACATGCGTTAGAGATTATGTACACGTCTTGGATCTTGCTGATGCTATTGAGTCTGCATGCGCGAATGGACCTTTGAATACTGAATATGAAGAATTGGGGTCTAATAAGGGTTTCACCGTATGGGATGTCTATAACGCATTTTATGATGCAACAGGCATCCTATTGCCCTATGAGGTTGCGCCTAGACGTGCAGGAGACGCGATCTCTTGTAAGGTTACTAATTTATCAGAGAGAATTACTCTAAAGCGCACAATCCAGGACATGTGTTTGGATCAATACATCCTAGAACAAAAACAATAATAAAATCAACGACTTACCGCTTTACTTTTTTGTAATAATATGTCATAATAGTCTTTCAATTAAATTGAGGTAACGGATGAAAGTATTAATCACAGGGTTCACACGCGCCGCTTGTACGAAGAATTTTCATAAGTCTTCTCAGATCGGTTTATGTACTGCCCATTTCAGTCTAGTCGAATGCCTTGAGTCTATGGGGCATGAAGTAGAACAGAGACCTGTTAGGATCGGCGAGGACTTATCTGTTTATGATAAGGTGGTTGTGTTTCTAATGCACATATCTCCATTTAACACGCATATCTACAGCGCGCTTTGGACTATCGCTCAACGCGACGATGTTCTTTTTGCTATTGAAGATTGGCAATCTCCCAAGAACATTAATACATGGAAAAACAATATTGACAAAGTCGTCGATTCGGTCACGAACGATTATTACGTCAATAATGTTGTTGCTGAAAAAGAACTTCGCCCAGAGTGGAAAGCGGATTTCAAAAAAGCATTTACCATGATAGCAAACATGGATCGACCTATCACATTACCTGCGCATTTGGGTGGCGATTTTAAAATGTTATTTTCTGATTGGGATAACGATAAAATCCATTCTTGGTTTCCGCCGCCGTTCACGCTACACCGCAAACCTAGAACAACATTGTTTGATGACGATAAAGCAAAGATCTTTAACTTTGCTGGATTGATTCAGTCCGAGACCGAGAAGTGGTTTAACCGAATCACCGCAGAAGCAAAGTGGGAGATCAAACAATATGGATCTAAAAATAAAAAACAAGTTCGATTATCGGAAGAAGATATGGTAACGACCTTCAATGAGCAATGGGGTATTCTAATGGCAGGATACTGGCATGCTGGTTCTGGTTGGTGGCGTGCGAGACCGCAACAAGTTGCTGATTGTGAGTCAATTTTAATCTGCGATGATAAAGAAGCATCAATATTCGGCGAACCTTATATTGGTTTGACTTGTAAGAAAATTGAACAACTTTCGGAAGGTCAGTTAGAAAAACTTGCTTTCGAGCAAAAAATAGCGTATTATGAATCTCAACCTATGAATAAACAAATAACAATCAAACAAGTTGAGGACTATTTGAATGGATAGGAAGTATCTGGTTGTCGGCGCTGGGTTTGCTGGCGCAGTCTATGCTCGAGAACTTGCTGAAGCAGGGGCAAGAGTTGACGTGATTGATTCGCGGGACCATACCGCCGGTAATGCGTTTGATTATCTTAATGAAGATAATATCAGGGTTCATAAATATGGACCGCATATTTTTCACACCAGTAACGAAAGAGTGTTTAAGTGGTTGTCTCAGTATACCGAGTGGGTCGATTACAAGCATAAAGTCTTAGCGTTGCATACCGATGGGGAATATTATACTCTGCCAGTAAACAAAGAAACATCGATGCTCGTGGGAGAAGAGAACGTTGCCGACATATTCTTTAAACCGTATACAAAGAAAATGTGGGGGATTTCTCTGGAAGAACTAAATCCGAAAATATTAGAGCGCGTTCCTGTTCGTGATGATTACAATGAATATTATTTTCCCGACGACACTATACAGAAGATGCCGAAGGATGGTTATACCGTTTTGATTGATAATATCTTAGATCACGAGAACATCTCTGTTCGCCTTAAAACACCGTTTTCTTATGATATGGAAAAAGAATATACGCATACTTTTAACAGCATGCCTATCGACGAGTATTATCATTTTATATTTGGCGAGTTACCGTATAGATCAATCAAGTTTCAAACGGTAACGCTGCCCCAGAAGAATGTATTTAAAACGGCGACTACCAATTTCACCACATGGGAGGGTCCGACCAGGGTCACCGAGTGGAAGAATTTTCCTAATCACGGAAACAATCCAGGATTCACAACGTTGACCTATGAGTGGCCCTGTGATTACAAAACAAATCAGAAAGAGCGGTACTATCCTGTCAAAACTACTGACGGATTAAGCTCTGCGATTTATAACAAATATACAGAAATTGATAACAAGCGCATGACCTTTATCGGTCGTTGCGGGACTTATCAGTATCTGGATATGCACCAAGTAATTAACCAATCATTAGCGGGATCAAAAAAATATTTAAAGGAAATATTGTAATGTCTAATAAAGTGACATCGTTAGAAGAAACGCCAGGAGTCCACACACGGACGACTACTCAAGGTGGTTTGTATGCGAGAACCTTGTTTGGGTATAACACAATGCACACAAAATTGTGCCTCTGGGGATGCGGTAAACGTTTTTCCATAACAGCCTTCTATAAAAAATCTAAAGTAAAACGGGGATATACATCGCATGCTGACGATCTTCGAGAGTTATGCGCTACATGTTATAAACAATATAATGGAAGTATTGCATCTGCAAAGCGAGCATATCTCAAACGAAACCGTCCCGTCGAAGAGCAAACAAACCTTTTAGATTTTGGAGAACTATCAATAGTCAAAACTCCAACCAAAAAGAAACCGCATCCAAAGCAAAACAAAAATTTGTTAGACCAGTTTTTCTCTTGACATTGAGCGAAAATAAAAGTAAGATATATATCTACGATAAAGGAATAAATTATGGAAATTAGCGACAACACATTGCAGGTTCTTAAGAACTTTGCTTCTATTAATCAGAATGTTGTAATTAATGAGGGAAACGTGGTTCAGACTGTGTCTGAAGCAAAGAACCTGTTGAGCACATCGGTACTCGATGTTGAATTCCCACAAACGTTTGGGATCTACGATCTCAATGAATTTCTAAGCGTGCTATCTCTAGTCGATAGTCCTCGTTTGAAGTTCGAAGAATCCTATGTCATTGTTGGTGACGGTACGGGTCGTTCAAGAACCAAGTATTTTTACTCGGACATTGAAAACCTAACCAAACCCAATAAGAAGGGCATAGAAATGCCGAAGGCAGAAGTTAGTTTTGTTTTGGACCGTGAAACTCTTTCGCGTGTAAAACGAGCATCATCTGTATTAGGACACACGGAGATGTCTGTCTCCTCAAGAGATAATGTACTATCTATTTCTGTCTTGGACGTCAACGACAGAACGTCGAATGCTTTTTCAATCGATGTAGATGGTGAATTTGAAGATGAGCAATTTGATTTCATTTATGACATCCGCAATCTTAAAATGATTGACGGTGATTATGATGTTAATATTTCTTCAAAACTTATCTCACAATTTGTTAACAAAGAAATGGACCTATCTTATTGGGTCGCCCTTGAAAAGTCTAGTAGATACGGAGAATAACGATGGCTAAGACACAAGCACCAAAGCAAGAAGCAAATAGTGAAGTAGTTGAACTGGCAAACCGAGTTTGTCGAAGTACAGTTGCTGTAATTGATACAGTTGCAGGTCGTGGCGGTTTCCGCGGCGAAGAACTCGCAACCATCGGTCAGTTACGCGACCAAAGCATTGCATTGCTTCAACTAATTGAATCTCAATCTGAGGAGAGTTAATAATATTTAATCTCCACCCCTTTCTATATTATTATTGTTGTTTTTGATTCGGAGATTAATATGAGTAACTCTTTTTTATGGGTGGAGAAATACCGCCCACAAAAGATTAGCGATACAATTTTACCTGGTACTCTCAAAGAGATATTCCAGAAGTATGTCGACAAAGGTGAATTGCCGAACATGTTGTTAACTGGAACAGCAGGTCTCGGCAAGACCACTGTCGCAAAAGCACTTTGCAAAGAACTTGATTATGACTACATCGTGGTCAATGGATCCGAAGAGGGTAACATTGATACGCTTCGTGGTAAGATTAAAAGATTTGCATCTTCTATCTCGTTGAGTGGCGACCTCAAGGTCGTCATCCTCGACGAGGCAGATTACCTCAACCCTCAATCTACGCAACCGGCACTCCGAGCGTTCATTGAGGAATTTTCTTCTAATTGTCGGTTCATTTTGACCTGTAATTTTAAGAACCGAATCATTGAACCGCTACATTCTCGTTGTGGTGTAAATGAATTCAATACCACCAAGAAAGACCTTGCTGACTTATGTGGTCAATTCCTTGAACGTATGATGTTTATTCTTGATGAAGAAGGCATCGAATACAAAAAAGAAACCGTCGCTAAATTAATCATGAAGCATGCTCCGGATTGGAGAAGAGTGATTAATGAATGTCAACGAAGAAGTGTCGGCGGCGTGCTGCTCGACTCTAGTTCGCAGTCTGCTGACGGCGACTCTTTTGATGGATTGTTTGATGCGCTCAAAGATAAAAACTTCAAAAAGATGCGTTCCTGGATTGTAAATAATATAGATATAGATGCAACTGCTATTTTTCGCGGAATCTACGATCGAATGCTGGATAAAATTCAAGATCACAGTGTTCCGCTTTTGGTTACTATCTTAGCAGAATATCAATATAAACATGCCTTTGTTGCAGATCACGAACTGAATACAGTCGCGTGTATGACTGAAATAATGGGGCAGGTAGACATGAAGTGAGGAACACATGGCAAATAGAATCGCGTTTTTAACATCGTTAATGATTGCGTCCGTCGCAGCATTTTTTTCGATACTTGGGTTATCCACTATTTTTTCTGGTGCCTTCTGGGCAATCGTAATCATGGGCGCTGCGTTAGAAGTAGGCAAACTGGTCACTTCAGCGTGGTTACATATTAAGTGGAATGAAATAGGAAGTTTTCTCAAGTATTACTTAACTGGTGCTGTCGTTATCCTAATGCTGATTACCAGCATGGGAATATTTGGATTATTATCCAAAGCGCACTTACAACAAGAATCTATTTTGTCGGGTGTTGAGATTAGACTAGAAAGTGTCAGAGAAAAAATAACTGATGAAGACGATAAAGTTGCCGCAATTAATAGGCAACTATCTTCTCTTGACGGCGCGCTCGAAGAATATATCGAAAGAGGGTATATCACTCGAGGGTTGACCGCGAGGCAAGAGCAAACAGATCAGCGTACTCTACTAGAATCTACTCGCGATGATATTTCTATCAGAATTGAAAAATTAAAAGAAGTTGAATCTACCCTAAGATTAGAAGTCTTAGGCGCGGAAGCAGAAATAGGGGCAGTCAAATACATCACCGAATTATTATACGGCGATGATGCGAAAAACCACTATGCAGACGCGGTAAGATCAGTTATACTATCTCTAATATTTGTTTTTGATCCGCTGGCAATTGTATTATTATTAGCGAGTACGAAGGCAATTTCTGAGGAACCAAAAAAGGTTAAAGTTGTAAAGAAAACTGGTGCCCTTCCTAGGAGTAATCGAGAGGAAGGTCAAGAAGAAGGCGAAGAAGAATTAATCGAGAGTGTTGACGAACTTGATGTCGAAACCAAGATCAAAAAACCGCGCTGGGCGAAGAACGCCATTGCGACGACAAAAGGTTGGATTAGCACGAAAGGCGAATTACTTAAAACTCAAAAGATGACAGAACAAGAGGTAAAACATTTTAATGGCAATTAATCCGTTTGAATATGTGGGTAGTATAACCCACACAAAAAATAACATTATGTTGGATGACATCGCAGAAAAAGGTTACAATGCATTTATTGTAAACAGACAATTATCTTATTTTCAGGACACTGTTCTTTTATCTAACGAGATGAACTTTCATCATCAACTTGATAATTCTATGCAATATCAGTTTCTACTAAATACTGTGAGAAAGCGGAAACGCTTCTCTAAATGGACGAAACCAGAACTGGTTAGTGACATGGATGTAGTCAAAGAATATTATGGATATAGCAATGAAAAAGCGCGCCAATCTTTGTCCCTCCTTCAACCAGATCAACTAGACGAGTTAAGGAAAAGGGTATTTAAAGGTGGAAGAAAATCAAGTATGGTCTCCAGCAGAAATGCTGGAAATAACAATTAAAGAACCTGACGATTTCCTGAAGGTTCGCGAAACATTAACGCGAATCGGAGTAGCATCTAGAAAGGATCAGAAACTGTTTCAGTCTTGTCATATTTTGCATAAGCAGGGAAGGTACTTTATCGTACACTTCAAAGAACTGTTTATGCTCGACGGGAAAAAATCGAACTTCGAAGAATCTGACGCGCTTCGAAGAAATACGATCGCCACACTACTTTCCGATTGGGGATTAGTCGAAATCGTAGAACCACATCGCGTTGCAGAATGTGCACCGATGCGTCAAATTAAAATTATTTCACATAAAGAAAAATCTGAATGGGAACTTTGTCCAAAGTATTCCATCGGAAATAAATCTTAATCTAATTTACAAGAATGCGCCCATTACGGGCGCATCTCTTTACATTCAAAGAAAAACATAGTATATATAATGGGTCGATGCGGAATTGTCCGGTCGATAGACAACAACCTTGCTAAAATGCTTAGGAGGCAAAAATGGTTACTACAAGAAGTAAAGTGTTTTCATTTCCACATTCTCGTTTTATTGGTTTCGACCATGTCTGGAACGAGATCGAACGATTATCCGACTTAGGTGCAAACGA
>Ga0206131_10000090_pt1 | contig 118278 bp, 107 predicted proteins | sample Helgoland_Spring_FD_148636 | JGI IMG/M metagenome (GOLD analysis project Ga0206131, IMG submission 148636) | Pelagic subsurface seawater microbial communities from Kabeltonne, Helgoland, North Sea - Helgoland_Spring_Bloom_20160517_1 | ecosystem: Environmental > Aquatic > Marine > Epipelagic ... | reverse complement strand
TTTCAAAAACCACATCATCGCTGGCTCTTTTGATAGTGATATTGCCAGTCGCTCCCATTTGTACAAATTCGTTGAAGGTGATGGTTAGCTTGCCACCCAAGGGGGCTCCCGTCGTACCTGCAGCCGGGCTTAGGGTTGTCACGCTCGGGGCGGTGATATCGGGGCCTGCTTTGCTGATGGCGTTCTGGACGATGAAATCGGCCATTCCCTGGCTCTGGAAAAAGATCGGGTTGTAGTTGTGCCCCTGTCCGGCAAGAACCTCGAGGGTCATGCTGCCGCCTAGCGCTGTGTAGCGTGTTTTGATAATACTGGAGTTATCAGCCATCGGCACCAGGCCATCGACATCGCCGTGATTATGGTAGATCGGGACATTCGCCGCAGCCAGCGGCGCGAGGCGGTCGATCGGGTTGTGCTGCGGGAGGATGGTCAACATCTCCTCCACGGTCACGCCGTAGAATCCCGCGGTTCGGTCGATCCCTGGGTAGCTTGTATAGTTGCAGACGGGATAAATCCCCGCCAGGCCGGCGACCGATTCCGGATTCTCTGCGGCCCAGGTGTACATTTGCAATCCTCCGTAACTGCGGCCGATCATGCAGGCCTTGTCTGAGAAACCACGGTTCTGCGTGAGTTCGTCGTAGAGCGTCGTGAGGATCGCGCGCCCTGCCGGAGTCCCCATGTTGCCCCCAAGGTCGATCCCGGCGACGGCCACTCCTCGCGACCGCACCTCGGCGATCATCCACTGTTCGAGTTCTCCAGGCAGGTTGTGGTCGGACGGGCAATACCAAAGCCAGGGGATCTTGCCGGTCGGAACGACGTCCTCGGGCGCGGGAAGAATCACGTAGGCATCGCGACCGTTGATCGTGAAGTGGTCCGTGCCGGGTGGAAACACCCTGGCAGCGTGGGCAAGGGTGCTAGCGGCGCAAAGTAGTCCGATGAATATTGCAGCAAGAGTTCGGTTGGAGAGCATGTGTTTGTTTTGGAATATGTTGGTGGAGTGCGCAGGAGATTTGAGATGCCGGCGGGGGTGCTCTCCGACGAAGCTACGGATCTCACGCGTCCAGTCCCGGATCCCGGAGAGAAGAATGGCGCTGTGACCAACGGGGGTCACAACGCCATGTTCCGGGAATCAATCGAATGGATTTCCGGGTGGGTTGATTACTTGCGACGACGGAGGATGAGAGCGAGTCCACCAAGGCCGAGAAGGGCTGCGGAGGATGGCTCGGGGACGGGGGCTATATCGAGGCGGACATTGTCCCACTCGACTTGAGTTCCAATTGTTTGGAGGGCGATCCCGAGAGTTTGACCTGCTTCGGTACCTGTTGCCACAAAGCTTGTCGTTTGGTCGAGATCCCAGGTGCCTGCTCCGTTCAAGCCCGTTACATCTACTGATGTCTCGGCACCAGCCAGTGCTGTGTTATGGTCGCCGCCGCTGCCGTATAGGCGGAACACACCGGTGTGGCCGGGAAATGTGGTGACTCCTAAGTCGACTGTCAGTGTGTAGGTGCTACCGGCTTCGATCACAATTCCTGTGTCTTGGTAGAGCGTGCCCACATTGAGCCACATCATGTGTGTCCCTTCCGTTGGGACCAGGTTACTCGTCGTTGTTCTTGTTCCGACGAACGTGCCGTCCAACGTCCAGCCTGTGGGGTCGCCGACCTGTGTTCCGTCATCATTAAAGCCGGCGTTAACCAGAGCTGCATGGGTCGAAGTAGCTGTGAGTGCGAGGCATCCCATCGCGGCGGCGAGGGACATGGTTGTTTTATAGTTTAGTTTCATAATGATTTGATAATTGGATTTGGGTTGGTTTGCTGTGTTTATAGGATGTTGGCGGCTTGTGCGTCTGATGGTCCCATTCAGGACGCGAGAGCGCGCAATCCGCCTGCCGAATACGATTCGACACCTACAAATGTCCGAAGGCGGGCGGGCGTGTACAAGAAATCTAAACTTTAAGTTTTAAACTCCAAAAACCAAGGGGGAGAAACTCCAAGCTTCAAACTCCAACCTCCTTCGTCAAGACTACGGCGCGTCAAGAATACCTAGTAAGAAAAACAGACTTCGCCTGAAAATACTTCCGTGTATTCCGTACCTTCCGTGGTTCAAAATGAATCCAAAAGCCGAGTCTTCTTTCGCGTCTTTTCGCATATTTCGCGGTCAAAAAATGAAGTAGCAAGCCACTTGTCGCGCCGAAGCCTCTGGCGTAGGAGGAAGAAAAATTCGTAAGATTCGTCCGATTCGTGGTTCAAATGAATCCGAAATCCAAGCAAGATTTACCTCGTGGTTACTTGCTGGTTTGGCTGAGGACGGACACGCGGACGGCGTCGATGTCGAGGTAGCCTGGGGTGGGGCCGGAGGCGTTGTTGGAGGAGATCTCGAGGGTGAGCGGGGCGTTGCTGAGAGTGTCGGACGAGTCCCAGGAGAAGGAGACGGTGCTGACGCTGTTGGCTGGGCCGGGTGGGGTGTCGTTGCTGAGGCTGGCGAGGATGGTTTCGCCTGATGTCAGGCGGATGGTGTAGCCGTCGAAACTGGCGGGGGTGGTCGCGCTATCCGACCGCACGCCGATGGCGAGGCTGACGGTGTAGTGAATGTCTGGGGTGATGGTGCCGAGCTGGCGGCGGATGTGGGTGTTGGGCGGTGTGGAATCGAAGGTGGCCATGGTGGGGCCTTCCATAGCACCGATGGTTCCTGGTGAGCGTGGGTTGTCCCAGAGATCCTCGTGGTGGTAGCGGGTGCCGGTGCCTTTCGGGTTGAAAATGCCGACCCATGCGTTGGTCTGCCAGCCGTTGAGTCGCCCCATGTGCCGTTGGCCGTCGGCGAGTTCCGTGGGTGGGTTGATGGTGATGGTATTGCCCGTGACCTTGACCCGGCGGTCTTTGACTGGGATCATGGACTCGGTGTCATTGGTGAGGTTTTTAACGATGAATCTACCGGCTTTGGTTTCGATGGGTTGGTTGAACTTGAGCCTAAGCTTGCCGTCGGGACTGCCGGTGGTGGTGCCGGTTGCCGGGGAGAGGCCGGTGATGGTGGGTGGGGTGTTAGGCTCGGTTAGGGATGGGGTGAGCGTGGCTAGCTGAGGTGTGCTGGCTGGTGAGATGGAGTAGACGTGCAGGTTGTCGAAGATCGCCTGGGGGCCGCCGGTGCAGCTCAGGGCGATGCCGAGTCTCTGACCGGTGGCTATGTCGCTGGTGGCGGTGAAGCTTACCGATTGCTCACGCAGCCATCCGCCCCGGGGTGGTGAGGCGGTGGTTGTGGCAAGGGGGCTGCTGAACCCTTTGTCGCTGCCGTAGAGGCTGAGGGTGCCCTGGGAGCCGTGGAAGTTGGCTGTCTGGCCGACGTCTGCGGTCAGAATGTAGGTGGTGCCGGCGGTGATCGGCTGGTCGAGTGTGATGTGGGAGGTGGTGGGGCCATTGGTGGCCGGGCCGTTGAGCCAGGCGTGCTGGCGGCCTTCGGTGGATAAGGCTGAGGTGTACAGGCCGGAGGCACCTTTGCGGCCGCCTTCAGACCATCCCGGGGCGATGGCGGTGACGGCGGTTTTCTTGATGTTTGGGGTTTCGAAGCCTACCGCGAAAATCTCATGCGCGATGGGCGGGGTGGTGAAGTGCCAGCTGGTATCGTCTGCAATGCCAGGGAAGCGTTTTCCTGAGGCGTTACGGACAGCGTAGGGTTCGATACGAACGGCGTATTCCTTTTCGGGCAGGAGGCCGGATTCGAAGTCGTCCTGAAAGAGGATATCGACTTTTTCCGGAAGTTTTCGGCGGAAGGTGGTTTGGGTGTTGTCGAGTTCGCGCAGCACGCGGGTGCCTGCCAGCAGGACGGCGCGGCCTTTTTGAATGATGGCTCCTTGGTCCGGGGAGTTGCTGTCGTTTTCCAGGGCGTCGATCCGGACTTCGCCTTGGAGCACGTGGAGTTCGAGTTGGTCCGGGTGTTTGTTTGAAAACCGGATACCAAACTTGGTGCCGAGATCGACGATGCGTTGGTGCGGCGTGACCACGGTGAAGCCTTTTCCTTTTTCCGTGGGGACTTGGAAGAGTGCCTTGCCTTGGTCGAGACGCAGGGTACGGTCGTCGATGAGGGTGATGGTGGCCGGGGCCTCGACGATGGCGGTGACGTCGTAGGGGAGTTTGAGCTCGGCGACGCCTTGGTGGAGTTGGAATTCGACACCCTGGGGGAGTGTGCTGGTTTTTGGGTTGGCGGTGCCATTGACGGACCACTGGGAGTTACCGCAGACGCGGAGTCGGGTCTCGGTGGATGGTGGCTCGGTGGGGGTGAAGTACATCACGCTTAGGGCGATGGCAGCGGCTACGGCGGCTATACCGGCGGACCAGCGGATGGTTTTCCGGATGACGGAGGGTGGCGCGGATTTTCCCGCATGGCGCAGGCTGCGTTGTCTATTTCTGCTCAGTGGTGGATAGAAAACGGTCTCTAGTGTGGCCTCGAGGGAAACACAGTCGAAATACTCCCTGCGGGCCTCCGCATCATTCTCGAGCCGGTGGGTGAGTTCAGCGAATTTCTCCTCGGATAGATCACCGTCGAATAAACGGGCAACAGCATCCTGGACGGAGCCCTGAGGGGAGCCATGCTGGATATTTTTGCTGTCGTCGTCGGGTGTCATATTTTTACTGGGAAATAGCGATCAGCTTTAGTGAATAAAGTCACCGTCGGGCGGCAAGGACTCTTTACGCATTTTGATTTTAACGCAATGCTGAAGAGTGGCGCGGAGTCGGCGCAGGGTGGCACGAATGGTGCCCGGATTGCGTTGATGCTGTCGGGCGTACTCCTCGATGGTGATGCCGTCGGAGTAGCGGATTTTAAGCAGTTCGCGGTTTTTGCTGCTGATCTCGCCGAGGCAGAGATTCAGGGCGGCGAGTTTGCTTTCGACGACCGGTTCGTTTTCGTATGGCGACTCCTCGGCGAGCATGGAGACGAGTTCCTCGCTGAAGATGAGTCGGCTGGAGTCGGTGATCAATTTCCGCCGGGCGTTCATGACGTGATAGCGTGCGGTGCTGAATGCCCAGGCTTTGAAGTTGCTGCCGGGCTGGTATTTGTCCCTTTTTTTCCAGAGCGTCACATTCACCTCCTGGAGGATGTCCATGTAGTCGGGGTGCGTTGGTAGCAGCGACCGAATATACGCCGCGATCGCCGATTGGTATCGCGTGACCTCGTGAATGAAATCATTCGGAGTATCTTGGTCTTCAGGAGTCATAGGGTATCCATCTATCTATGTCGTAAGACTAGCATTCGTGTACAACGAAATTCAACGGAATGTTTTTATCGGATGTTTTGACTTCAGCTTATCCCGGATAGGTACCGTAGATATAATCGTAAAGGGTGTCGATGACGCCTTCCCGTTCTGCGACGATTCTACGTGTCAGGTCGCCGCTTGAAACCACGCCGATCAGGTGTCCGCCGCTGACGACGGGTAAGTGGCGGAATCTTTTCTCGGTGACTACCTGCATGGCATCATGCACGGTGAGTGATGGTTTGACTACCACCACGTCCCTTGACATTGCCTCGTGTACTTGGGTGGTTGTAATATTACCTCCTTGGGCAAGCACGCGGTAAACGATATCGCGTTCTGTGAGAACTCCGATGACCCATTCCTCTTTCATTACAAGCAATGCTCCCACGCGCTCAGCCATCATGAGTTTGGCTGCTTCCTCAATAGTAACTTCTGGATCCACTTTACATATCCGACCCTCGTTTTCCTTAATAATATCTGACAGCAAAAGTTCCATAGTACCGTTATAGAGAAAGTTCTATGCAGTGTCAACAAGCACTCATAAACAGCCTCATACGCGAAAAACTAAAAGGGTAAGAAAGATTGCCAGTAGAAGTAACGTCACATACTATATAAAGGATCAAAATAAGATAATGAAGCGACGAAATTTTCTACAAAAAGCGGCTACCATCGGTGGTGGGTTAACAATTCTTCCAAGTGGCTCGGTTTTTGGCCAAAGTGCTAATAGTAAGCTTAACATCGCGTTGATTGGATCGTTTGGCAGAGCGAAAGCCCATTGGTCAAGTGTCAGTAAAGAGAGCGTGATCGCCATCTGTGATGTGGATGACAAGCACCTCGCACTTGCGGCTAAAGAATTTCCGAAAGCAAAACACTACCATGATTGGCGGAAACTTCTCGATGCAGAAAAAACGCTAGATGCCGTGGTGATTTGTACACCGGATCACACTCATGCTTTTATCGCCAACTGGGCACTGAACCGTGATTTGCACGTTTATTTGGAGAAACCCCTCGCAATCACTTGTGAGGAAGCGCGGATCGTGCGTGCGAATTATCTCAAGCGCAAAGACAAGGTGGCTACTCAAATAGGCACGCAACTTCATGCAGGGGCCAATTTCAGCCGTGTCCGTGAGCTCATCAAAGACGGTGCGATTGGTGAATTGAAGGATGTGCATGCCTGGGGCAATAGGCAGCATCCTAAGCCAGGGTATCTTCCCGCGGCGGGAAATCCCCCGAAGCATTTGAACTACGATCTGTGGCTCGGACCATCACCGCACCATCCATATAATCCGGGCTACTTCGAGGCCATGAGGGGACCCGGATCAAACTGCCTGAGCTGGAACATGTACTGGGACTTTGGCGCCGGGCAAGTTGGTGATATGGGCAGCCACACGATGGATCTCGCATGGAATGCACTGGATGCCGATTTGCCGACGTGGGCAAAAGCTACAGGTGACAAGTATAATCCCGACGTGACACCCGTGAAGCTGGCTTCTTCTTTCGGAATTCCGGCCAACGACTGGCGACCTGAGATTCGGCTGAACTGGCATCAGGGAGGGGCGATGCCCAAATCACCATCTGACATCATCGACCTCAAAAAAATTGGTCATGGAGTGATGTTCAAGGGCGATAAAGGGTTCCTTATTGCAGACGCTAGACGGCGGATTCTCATACCATACGGACGTGATGCGAACATGAGCTACTACGATCGACGTGACCCCGAGGAGATGCAGCCAGAAGTCGGGCATTTCCAAAAGCAATGGATCGATGCTGCGAAGTCGGGCAAGTGCGAGACCGCTTGTGACTTTGAGTATTCCTCTAAAATGATCGAGACCATGATGCTAGGTCTAGTTGCTTACCGAGCCGGTGACAAAATCGCCTACAATGGCGCTACTGGTAAGTGTGACACGCCGGAAGCGACTGCGTTTCTCTCGAAGAAATACCGCGACGGCTGGACACTCGACGGCTAACAGCGGCGCACGATCATTTTTTACGGCACAGGAGTCAGCGCTGCGGGCTTGGCTGTGATTGCTTTGTGCACGGTCTCCGCGATGATTTTTGCGCCTGCGGCATTCGGGTGCACCGTGTCAGGAAAAAATTCAGGTTTACCGCTTAGCGCGGTGTAGAGATCGATGATTTTCACCTTGGTCTTTTTTGAGACTTTATCGAGCAATGGTTTTACTTCGGTTTTGATGGTTTTGTCAGAGATTCCCCAACGGCCTGGATAAGCTGGCACTGGATAACAGACCCAGATGGTGGGTTTGCTCTTGAGAGACCTTAAGCTTGCTATCATTTCCACATAGTTAGCGACATAATCTGCCTTGTGTTTCCAGTTGCGCGGTTTGGTGTCGTTGGTGCCTAGCTTGATCACTACGATGTCGGGCTCAAACGCGAGAGCTGCCTTATAGGCGCCTAATTTCCAGTAGGGTTTGTCACCCTTTTTGAGTATGGTGGCTCCATTGACCCCAAAGTTTTTTACTTGGTAATTATTTCCTAACATCTTTTCGAGCTGTAAGGGGTAATTATTTTCACCTCTATTTTTTACTCCCGCCCCAAAAGTAATGCTATCACCAAGACACGCTACTTTTTTAGCTTCTGCAAAGAGAGCAGAGTGCGAGAAAGTAAAAAATATAGTGACGCTTATTAGGTATTTAGGTATTGGATATTTATTTTCATATCGTTGTTTCACAATAACAAGTGATGTGATTTTTGTGATATTGTAACAGAAATTGCAATTAGTGGAGCGGTTAAGGTTTGCCTAGATCCACAATGAAATCATCGAAGAGGGCATTACCGCCCGTGCGACCACTGCGGTCTAAACCAATGCTCGCTATTTTACCGATATCCTCCGACTTGATTTTTTGAGTGTCTCGAAAGACGTTTTTGCCACTCGTAATTTTGACTTGCATGGTGGCGTCTCCATTGTTCATACGCTTTACATCGATACTCATTGTGAGCATTTCACCGCACTTAGGGGTAAAACCCATACCTGTATTATCTATTATATATTTATTGTTATCTACTCGCTCGTAGCGGAATCCGCCGTTGTTATAGCCTGGGTGAAATAGTGCTCTGACATTGCCGATCGAGACCCCTACATGATAAGCCCCTACTCCTCCATCTTTACCGCCTATTTTGGTTTCAATCCTAAAATTATCTGGAAACACAGCTTTTCCTGTTAGGTTTTTTGATAATAAAAGTAGCCGTTGATCGCCACCACCTGCACGGTTCCCTTTCATTTGTGCAACACCATTGGCGATGAAACCATCCATGCCGTTATCGCCAGAAAAAACCAGCTTATGATATCCATTTTCGAGTGTCGCATTAGGATTACTGAAAAACTCGACGAAGAGCGTGCCGTCAGGATTGATTTCTCCGGGTTTTTTTCTTTCATGTATCAGGCTGGTGGCAGCGCGGCGAACCAGAGCATTTTTCACCCATCGATTGCCATTTTCTAATTGGCGGATTATTACGTTCAATCGTTCTGTTACTTCTGGATCGTCGTTATTCTTGAATTTACCAAGCAAAGGCAAAATCTTTACTCCTAACAGCTTAAGTTTTTTTTGTGCTTTTTCGCGTTCATCAAAATTCTCAGAGCCGAGTTGTTTGATGGTTAAGTCGAGGTCTTGCACGGGGATAGCGATGCTTTGCAGAAATTTTTCGAGTGCAGGTGTTTTTGACGATATTCCTTGTTCCTCGAGGATTTGTAGCCGCCAATCATCATGACTATGAACATACGCAGCAAGCCCCCAGAGAAATATCATGGGGAGAAAAAAGATATGGAAGGCAGAGCACACTGAAGATAGATGCCGATATTAATTACCAAACGCAATAGCTAAAGAAATTAATCCGTTCAGAAAATCTGCTAGATTTAGAATATAGATTTTACTCAGCCGTGCCACCAGTCCAGTTGTTGGTCTGGAACGGGGAAGCGGGGAGTCCCTCAGTGTTGATGAGATTTGGGTTGGCAGAGCGATGCCAGCCGAAGCGAACGTGCTTGGGGGAGTTGATATTTTTGGCACTGACTATAACAGTGCTACCACTGATAACGGCCTTAGCAGGGACAAACTTACCAGCGGTGCCGGCGATAGCAAACTCGCTGAGCGGTTTGCCGTCGCGTGATTTTAGACCAGCTAGCGCGTGGGCAAACGTAATCTGAATCTCATTGCCTTTGATAAGCATATTTTTGTAGAGTGGACCTGAGTAAGTGACGTCTTTTTTTAGGTAGTCTTTCGCCAGTGCCCAACGTGCGAGGCGATCGCCGACGTCGTGTTTGTTGCGAGGGTGAATGTCATTGATATTATCGACAAGATCTGTGGTGACAATCATACCTGTATGTGGGATTTTTAAGGTGGCTACTTGTGCTTCCCAGAGTGCGGGGAGTTGTCCGTCAGCGTAGCGTTTGTTTCCCCATGGGGCGATTTGCACGAAGTAAAATGGCATATCATGATTATTGAAGGCATCGCGCCAACCAAGGATGAGATCTTTCATTTTTCCGTTGTAGGCGAGGCCATTTTTTTGAATGACATTGGTCTCTCCCTGATACCAGATTGTGCCACGCACGGCGAAGTTTGTGATCGGCGCGATCATGCCGTTGTACATGTTGCCGGATGATTTTTTGGTGATGGTCCATGGTTCGATCGGCGAGCCCCCCCATGAGCTATTGATCAGCCCGATGGGCACCCCAACTTCCTTGTGGATTTTTTTTCCGAAGTGGTAGAGTACGGCTGAAAAGTTTGGAATGTTCTCGGGAGTGCATTCTTTCCATGTGGTTTTGACGTCTTTAGCCGGCTTTTTGGCGCGCGTTTTTGGAATATGGAAAAGACGGATATTGGAGTGATTAGCAGCAGTGATAAACTCCTTACCCTTTAGAGTGCCTTTGAGTTGCCACTCCATATTAGATTGACCTGAGCCGATCCAGACATCGCCAATAAGGATATTTTTGAGAACGATTTTATTATTACCTATAATTGTTAGTTTGTGTGACTGACGTTCGTTGGCGGGCATGCTAGGCATACTAACAATCCAGTTGCCATCCTGATCTGCGATGATTGTTTTTGAGTTTTTACCCAAATTAACGATAACTTTTTCTCCTGCATTTGCCGTGCCCCATACATTCAGTGGGGTATTACGTTGTAGGACCATGTGATCGGCAAAGATAGCCGGCAGACTAACATCTGCTAATGCGGGGAGCGAAGCGATGAACATAGTTAGTATGATGAGCCTGGATGAATATTTCATAGAAATGTAGATACGCGGTGGAATTATGGACTTCTGTCATTTAGTTGTGGTTAACCCAAAACGGATCAACTGCTTTGCTAGCCCATTTATCATGGTTATTATCGACCCTTTTGATCACAAACAGCTGGACCACACCGGTCAAATTAAATTAGACCAAGACGCTATCGTTGTTTGTTACCGACCCATTTTACCGCGTTAATAAGGAGTTTTTTGAAAGATGCATTTTGGTGCGCTTTATCATCGTGACCTAGTGTGATGCAAACGATGCGCGTCTTAGGGTCTTTTACCACCCATACACTGGGAATAGGCTCCTTTGTCTTGTCTGCGGCATTATGGCAGCAGACATGCACATACTCAGCAGACTTGAGTTTGATACGGTAATTTTCGTCGGTTATTTTAAAGCTTTTTCTAACCTCCTTGGTGATTGCATGTTCCGTATCAGAAACGGTCACCTCAAACACACCTCGCCCATGGCTTGGGGTGCCGCCTCCCACGAAGCGGTCGTTGTATCCTTTCCATGGATGTTTCCAGGTAGCGGCATGGAGTATTACTAATCCCTTACCGGTGTCAGCATGGTGATGAAGTGATTTTTGCCATGCCTCCGCCCCCCATTGCTTGTGGTTGCCGCTAAATACAACGACGTCGGCTTCTTTGATGAGCTTAAGCGCTTCTTCCAGGTTGGGTGTGGCAACGACATCTATCTCTCCCGCAGTTTTCAGTGTCTGTGCATCTGTGCCGAGAAAGTCGCGTGGAAAATGGTGTGAGCTTCCGGATCCGACAAGTAGGACTCGCAGCGTGTTGGTGATTGGGGGCTTAGAAAATGACTGCCCCATCGGCTTGGTGCTGGTGGCGGGGAGCTCAGCTCTTAAATGGTCAAGAGGGATAATACTAATGAGTATGGCAAAAAGTAATTTAGAGCGTTTCATAACGTAATTTGCTTTAGATGTTTTCCATATAACTGCCAATAATACTTCTCATATAATTACTCCACTACTCTCTTATGGTTTGGTGGTTTTTGGATAGTGTTTTGGCATTAGTAATGGGCGCAGCACCATCGGTGTATGATCCCGCTTGAGTTTTTTCCATGGATGATTTTTGTCCTGATTGAAGCGCCCCCACCAAAGACGTCCGCCCTGACGCCAGGCATCAATGATGATACCCTGATTGAATGGTTGATTGCGTGCTGTCACGACAATGCCATTATGTTCAAGTAGTGTGCCTTGCCTGCTGGTGGCGAGATGCAAATCGAGTGTTGATAATTTAAGCTGGAACAGCGGCAGGAACAAATCATCACGCCAATGATAGCAGAGCCCGCGTTCACGTAGGCCCCTGTTCACTAGCCAATTATTGAACCATGCCAGTCGTGCGGGTTTATAATCTCTGGACAATTTAGCCGCTTCTTCCACAGCAGTGATGGCCATTTGATCGGCCTCATGTGCAGAAACAACAGGTGCGAGTTTCTGCAAGTCGCAGCTCAATTTCTGCGCCTGTTTCTGGCGAAATATAGGTGATCCTGGATCGGCGCAGCTTATTATAAAAAGTGGAAAAACTCCCATACTCAGGCAGTTAATCAAATTGAATTTCACGAACATACTTACGGTTAATGGTATTGGGTCGATTTGCTTCGGCTAGGCAAAATTACAGCCTTTGATTGCGGGTAATATTTTATGTTTTGTAATCTATTATTGTCATAGAGCGATTTAATCGTAAGTTCTACGGCATCATAAATGTATACTTTACATACAAGCTGATATAGCAAATACCTCCTACTAGTTACCTATCAACCATACAACAGCACATCCCACAATGAATGACCCACTAAATCGACGTAAATTTATCTCTACCACGGCCCTCGCTGGTGCTGCCATTGCTGGTGCGCCCATGCTGCATGGACAATCAAAACTCAATGGCTCCAGTATCAAAGTGGCCGTCATCGGATGCGGTGGGCGTGGTTCCGGTGCGCTTGCGAATTTCATGGAAGCGTGCAAAATTCTTGGAACTAAAGCAGAGATTGTTGCCTTAGCTGATGCCTTTGATGATCGGGTTTCTAGTTTGGCTAAAAAGCACGGAGTTGCCAAAGAGCTACAATTTACTGGCTACGAAGCATACAAAAAAGCTCTCGCCACGGATTGCGAATACGTGATTATGGCGACTCCTCCAGGTTTTAGGCCTGTGCATTTTGCGGCTGCCATCGATGCTGGCAAACACTGTTTCATCGAGAAACCTGTGGCCGTTGACCCCGTAGGATCACGCGCCGTCATGGCAGCTGGTGAAATAGCTAAGAAAAAAGGTCTTGGTGTGGTTGCCGGAACCCAGCGCCGTCACCAGAAAAACTATCAAACGAACAAAGCCAAAATCGACGCTGGAGCTATCGGTGAGATCCGAGGTGGAGTTGTGCAGTGGAACGGTCGTATCCCATGGATTAAGAAGCGCCAAGAGGGATGGTCAGATAATGAATACATCACTCGTAATTGGTTGAATTTTACAGAGCTATCGGGTGATCACATTGTAGAGCAACATGTGCACAATATCGACGTGGCGATCTGGTTCTTAGGGCGCTTACCCGTTTCTGCACTTGGCTTCGGCGGCAGGTCCAGACGTGTTACTGGCAACCAATTTGATTTCTTTAGTGTAGACCTTAACTTTGGGGATGATGTGCATATTCACAGCCAGTGTAGGCAGTTGGCCGGAACTTATGGTCGGGTTGGTGAAATGTTTACTGGCACTCACGGTAGTTGTTATGGTGGTGGCAAGATGACGGGCAAAGATGTTAGTATTGCTGAAATTAAGCTCGAAAGCGAACATGGCATGGTGCAGGAGCACATCGATTTGATCACCTCGGTGCGTGCTGGTAAACCGCGTAATGAGGCTCAACAAATTGCTGAGTCCACACTCGTTGCCATCATGAGCAGGATGTCATCCTACACCGGACAAATGATCCGTTGGGTCGACGTTACCGAGAACAAGAGATCACCATTCTATAACTATAAGTGTCAGGTTGACCCTATTACATTTGAAACCGGATCGATCAAGTTGCCAGCCGAGGAGCCGCCTATTCCGGGCAAGGCTTGATGTGGCTTTAGCTCCTCTGGTTAGCCTGTATAGACCCAACTGATTAAGCCACAGAGCCAAAGCTCTGTGGCGTCATTGGTTGTAGTGTTAGGCGGGGTCATGTTTTATGCCAGGGCAGGCCAATTGTGTGATTGATTTTCCTAGACTTGGTCTGGGATTGCAAACTCATCGCGCTGCGGAAGTTTCATCAGTGTATTGGCTTGCGTGGCCATATTACCTACAAATTTTTCGGTCTTCGGGTCGAATGTGAGCATTGGGCCGAGCTGCATTGGGTCGAGGCTGCCGTTGTTGGCTTTCACCTGTGCGACGACCGAGTTGATAGTATCGCGTGCGTCTTGGTGTGATCCCATGGCCTCGCGAACTTGATCAGGAGTCGCCTGCTGACCTAGCTTGTAGGAAATATTGGCGAGGTGGCAAACACCGGTAGAGATGTGGCCAGTAGCAATCTCAGCGGCGAGATCATCTTTTTTGCCGCTACGGATGGCGTCAATGAAATTAGCGAAGTGTCCTTTACCAGCGTTGCCTGGGTATGCCTTAATGACTTTTTTTCCGTTAGTTTCGTAGGCTTTACCACCACCGCGAGCAAGCCTGATCATACCTTTCTCGCACATGATGATATTGCCCCCACGTGTGCCTTTGTAGACGGTAGGCGCTTTCCGCGAGGCGGAGTGTGGAAGGTCGCGGATTTCGACCATGATAGGCACACCTTGGTGCTCCATATAGGTGAAATGCATGTTGGGTGTGTCGCCATTATCATCCCATACGAAACGACCACCGGCCGAGCAGACTTTTTCTGGAAGCGTTTCCCAGCCGAGCATGTGGCAGAGGTCGTCCGTGTAATGTACAGCCCAGTTGCCCATCTCCCCGTCACCCCAGTCGAATTGCCAGTGCCAGTCGTAATGAAATTGCTTACGCATGATTGGCGTAGCGGGAGCAGGGCCGGCCCAGAGGTTATAATCGACACCCCCGGGGACGGGAGTAGGTTTGGTAACGAGCCCAATGGGTTTACGATGGTTGAGTTTCATGCAGTGCACCCAGAGAACCTTTCCATACTTGCCAGCGGCGATGTCTTTGGCGGCAGCTTGAGGGCTTGGGCATGAGCGTTGTTGATTGCCACCCTGAACAATACGATTGTATTTGCGTGCTGCCTTAATCATCTGCTGGCTTTCCCATAGCGAATGGCTAACGGGTTTTTCTACGTAGACGTGTTTACCTGCTTGGCAGCCAGCCACGGTCATGGAGGCGTGCCAGTGGTTTGGCGTTGCGATCGTGATGGCATCGACGTCTTTCATTTCGAGGATCTTGCGATAATCCTGTACTGCTAAGACTCCATCTTTCGCGTATTTGCTCATCCGGTTTTTATCGGCATCACAAACGGCGACGACTTTGACCCCGGGGACTCTACTCAAAGAGCTAAAGTGTCCCTTGCCACGAACACCCATACCGATCACAGCGACACGAACTTCCTTATTGGCACCTTGGGCGTGAAGGGAAGGGGCGGCTAGGACGCCAGCACCAGCGGTGGCGAGACCCTTCACAAAGGAACGACGACTAACGGAATTGGGCACATTGATAGAAACCATAAACAATTATATGACCAATCTCCCGGCTTGTCCAGATAAGGCAGGGAAATATCAGGTGGTGCTATGGAATATTACAGCGCACCCACACCCATACGAATTGGGTGTTAATGGTTGAGCTTTAAACTCCCTTGATTTTAGCAATTTCACCGAGCTCTTTTTGTGCCAGCTCTAACGCAGGATGCGATTCACCATCGACAATAAGTTGGTCAACTTGCAGCCATTGATTCGGTGTCATGAATACCAGATTTCCCTTACAGTCGTATGGTGTATTCAGTTTGAAATTGCGGGATGTGGTTGGCTCATCAATCGCTTGGCATGCAGATACTGGATACTGCGTGTCATTAAGAACGATATACGACTTGTTTGGTTTAACAGCGGTCCTGTTAACTAATAGCTGAGCGCGTTGTCTGAAATCAAACTCGAAGTCTTTTTCGTGAGGGACGTAGTTGTAAGTATACTCGTTTTTATCCTGAGGGGTTCTGGGAATACTATCGGAGTCAATATCATCTAACAATTGTTTTACAAGGGGTTCATCACTCTTCCAAATTCTGTCGTATAGTGAATCGACGGTATCGCCATTTTCAAGAGGCACGTAATTTGTGTAAGCAATCTCACCGGTGTCTAAACCTGAGTCCATGTAGTGGACGCACATGCCAGATTTTTCATCGCCATACCATATCGTCCAGAAGCCGGGATGTCTGCCGCAGTGGCGAGGTAGGAGAGATGTATGGAAGTTTAAAACGCCCATGGGTGGAATATTGAGAAATTCATCAGGCAAAAAGAATTGATAACCAATAACAACAATTACATCAGGTGACCATTCACGAATTTGATCCATAATACCGTCATCTTTTGGCTTTCCGCAGATGATGGGAATACTTTGATCACCGGCAATTTCGTGGATGGGTTTACTCGAGCTTCCGCCTGATGTTGTTGTGGTGATTCCTTCAGTAGGTGATTCTAAGATACCCACAATATTGGCGTTATTGTTTACAAAATACTCCATGTGAATTGAAGTGAGCTCCCAGGTGCGAGTACCAATGATGACAATGCGTTTATTTCTCATATTTTAAGTTTTCGTGTGTGAAGTTGATATGCTGAAGTCACCTTCGGATGGAAGATAGTTGCCAGACTTGACGTGCCAAGGAAATTTTAAAAGCGGGCAAGGGTTACCATTACTTATTTCTCTTATTGCATCGGATGCGAATGCGCTTCAATAAATATCTATGCCCATTCGCCCATGGTATTGGCCAGAGAAAGGACAGCCCGAGCGGACTGAGCCATTTACCTGGATTGTGGAAGGTGTCATCGCCGCTTCATGGTGGCCTGATCCCTATGTTTTCGATCTCTTTGATGACCACGGCATCAAGGCGGTGGTGAACGTCTGCGAGTTTGATAACCGTCAGGATGTGCCGCCACATTTGAACTACTACTTTATTCATGTGCCCGACTATGGCGTACCGAGTCAGGAGCAGGTTGATCATTTTATAAAACTTATGGATAAGCATCACACCGCACGAGAGCCAGTGGTGATCCATTGTGTGGCGGGGTGCGGGCGTACTGGGCAGTTCATCATTGCTTGGTGTGCCAGAGCTGGGTTTATTCCGAAAGGGACGGATCCAGTCGATTGGATTCGCTCAAAACGTAAATGTTGCCTTGAGACTGGTGCGCAAGAGCAGTGCGCGCGGCTGCTGACTAAAAAATATCGCTCAGCGAATGGCTAAGTGTAAGTGAAGGGGGCTCACTTTTGCCCGGGAAAAAAGCCATTAGCGATGCAACCTCAAGTGGATACCACGGCTGATTCCCATTACCGCGGTGTTTTATAAAAATTGGGAAACTATAATTGTAATGGTGACGTGTTGCTCATGAACTCAGGCGGGCCACGTAGATTCGGTGCCAGGCCTGATCTGATTGCTCATGGGGTTTCGCTGGATGTTCCGTTAAATCGAACCCGGCTTTCTTGATTGCCATCTCAAGTCTTGGTGACGGCGATGCCATCCAGTAAGCAAGACAGCCACCTGGGTTAAGCGATTCCCGTAAAAGCGCCATAAAACTTGGCGTGTAGAGCTTTACATTGTCCTCGGTGATCACTGCATCCGGCGTGTCATCGATATCGATGAGAATCGCATCGTATGTATCACCATCTCCAAGGCAGTCGAAGAGATCAGCTAGGATAATATTTGTTCTCGGGTCATCGAGTAAGGGACCATTGTGTTTAATGAGGTAGGTGCGGTTCCATTCGATGACTTGACTCATTAATTCAGCAACATCGACGGTGGCAGGCGAACCGATGACTTCCAAAACCCGCTTGAGAGTGAACCCCATGCCTAGTCCGCCGATCAGCACCCGCGGGTGTTCTGGTCGGTTTTTCGCACAGCCTAACAAGTCTTCGCACCCTAAATCTGCTAGCATCTGTTCTGACCATGTTAGGTTAGTGCTCATCAGCTCCATCCCGTTATATTCTAGGATAAACTCACCGTCTTGCTCGTACAGAGCGAGCAAGCTTCCATCGGGCATGCTGGCTTTATCTAGTTGAATATAGGAATTCATGTGGCCAAGTATCGCCGTATCCACGCCCTCGGCAAGGGCATTGGCAGGCTGATTAAGAAATACATATATCTACAAAAGATATCTACGGAGTGGCAGCTTGATTCGGCGCGTCATCGTGGGCTGCGAGTGACCGCGCCTTTCGCACTTAAGTTGGTGCTATTAAGGTTTGGCTCTTTTCTAATACTGCTACTTGATTTCCTTTATCCAGATATTGCGAAAGCGTACGTCTTGTCCGTGTTCTTGAAGTTTGAGTGGCTGATCGCTTGGATCGTTTTTGACACCCCCGTTGGCGTGCTTCACTGGAACGTTGTCGTGAACCATAATTCCGTTCCACCAGAGTGTCAGGCGGGCAGGGGTCTTAAATTTTTCACCCTGCCACTCGGCGGCTTTAAAAATGAAATGAAACGAATGCCACTGACCGTTGGGTCGCCATGCATTACCCTTGGGCACGTGCTCCATACATACAGCGCCGATACCGTGAGGTCCGATCTTCCAACTGTAAGGGTCTTTGATATTTTTTCCTTTTGGTGATTCTATCTGTAGCTCGTGACGGTTCTGCATGTAAACTCCGCTGTTAGAATAGCCGTCGGGTTTTCCGTCGCCTCGTTTACCTAACATGACAAACTCCACATGACCTTCAAAATCGTGGTATTTCTTTTTGGTTATCAGATCGTGGGTGCCCCACTTCTTGCCGCCGTTGGTCATGAGCACCATAGCATCGTCAGTTGGGCTTTTCACCACTTCCCAGGTGATATTCATGTTTTTCTTCGGCCACATTTCCCAGTTTTTTTTAACTGATTCCATGGTGCCGTCAAATGGAACGTCTGCACCCTCGGGTGCCTTGGTTCCGATATCTTTCGACTTATCGTATCCGGCTTGTTGCTCAGGTTTCTTGGCTGTGGCCAATCCAGTACCGAGTGAAAAGACTGCGCAATAGGCGAAGAGCGGGTAAAGGTATTTCAATTGCATGGTCAGCATCCTACGACACGGAAATAAAGAACCTAGCGAAAAATATCAAGAATGTTGCCTTGGGTAATTAATTACTTCATTCGGGTCTCTGCCGTTAGAGACTATGATCACTCCCTGATCGGTAGTGTGATCATTGCTGGCCTGCAGGTAGCGCCTCAGCATCTGAGGATTTCATAAATTTGTAGAGATCAGAATCTGTCGACAGGACGAGAGTGGATTGTTTGCCAATGGTGTTTCGATACATTTCCATGGTTTTAATGAATTCGTAGAGCTCAGCGGCTTTGGGGTTCTGGCCGTAGGCCCGGGCGTAAATCTGCGAGGCCTTAGCGTCGGCTTTACCTTTGATGGTTTGCACTTTCTTGTAAGCCTTGGAGGAAATTTCGTTGAGGTCGCGGTCCTTGTCGCCGAGGATTCGGGCAGCCTCGCCTTCACCTTCGGAGCGGAACTTAGAGGCGATTTGCTGACGCTCGGAAATCATTCGTTCATAAATTTTTTCGACTACGGAAGGGTTGTAGTTGATACGCTTAAAGCGAACATCCAGCAGCTCGATACCAAGTTCTGCCAGCTTCGGTTTGGCCTCGGCCATAATCTCTTCTTCAAGAACTGAGCGGCCTTTACTGATTTTTGGAAGGATACCGATGCTGCCAGATTGGCCGTCGGTTAGTTCCTCTAGTGTTTCGTCTTTGACTGGGACGCGCTCCTTATCGGTGCGTACGATCTCGATGAGGTCGTGCTTGCCGATGATACTGCGGGTGGCTGAACCGAGGATGTTTTCCAGTCGAGAATCGGCGGTGCGTTCGTTGCGGAGGCCTAGGAAATACTCTAAAGGGTCCTTGATTTTCCATCTTCCGAAAGTGTCAACGGCGATATAGAGTTTGTCCTTAGTGGGCATCTCGTTGCGCTGACCATCCCACGGAAGGATATTCTTTGGGATACGGTTAATGACCTGTATAAAAGGTTTTTTGAAATGAAGGCCCGGTTCGGTGATGGGCTGGCCTACCGGATTACCGAACTGGGTGACGATGACTTGTTCGGTGGGTGTGACGGTGTAGGAGCATAAGTAAAAGGCGGCTACTAAAACGGCGAGGATGACGGGGGCAATTGCGAGGAGAGGACGTTTCATGGGTAATTAAAAGGTCAAAATGGTAGCTTATTGAGAAGAGATTTAAACGGAAGAGATGCTTTTTTGGTCTGCTTTATTTGTCGTTGAGGTTGAGCAGCGGCAGCACGCCCTTGGTGGCCTCGTCGATGATGATCGTTTTACCGAGCTTTGGCAGAATTTCTGACATGGTTTCCAGGTAGAGGCGGCGGCGGGTTATCTCTGGGGCGGCAGTGTATTCGATCAGTAGCGCTTCAAAGGAGGCAACGTCACCCTCAGCCTCGTTAACACGCTTTGCGGCGTAACCGTCGGCGGTGGAGATCATGCGATCTGCCTCGCCGCGAGCACGGGGGACTTCTTTATTGTATTCACCATTGGCACGGTTAATCGCGCTTTCCCGTTCCTGCTGTGCTTGGTTTACCTCATTGAAAGAGGATTGGACCCTGCGTGGCGGGTTAACGTCCTTGAGCTGTACCTGAACGATACGCAAGCCCATGGCATACTCTGCTGTGGCGGCTTGGAGTTTCTCAGAGGCGATACTCTCGATTTCCTGACGGCCTACGGTGATGACTTCATCCACGGTGCGGTCACCAACAATCTCGCGCATGACGCTTTCTGTTAAGTCACGGAGGGTGGCATCTGGTTGACGGACGGCGAACAGGTATTGCTGCGGGTCTTCAATGCGGTATTGAACTACCCATTCGACTAGTGCAGCGTTAAGGTCACCTGTGACCATGGATTTTTCTAGCTCTTGTTCTCCGGATGATGAGGCTTGCCATGGGTTAGTGGCGCCCAGAGTGCCGAAGCCAAACTCCTGCTGAAGTTGGCGGGTAACCTCTACAACATGAGTGCGGTCAATACCGAAGGGTAGTTTAAAATGGAGGCCAGGGCCGGTGGTATTGATTGGTTTTCCAAACCGAAGAACGACAGCCTGCGAGTCTGCAGAGACGGTGTAGAAACTGGTGAAGATACCAACGAGGATAACGAGGCCGTAAATGATACGCCGAATCAAGGTGAAGTTGATATTAATATGTATATTTGTGTTGGGGACCTGTGTCATATTACCTGTATGTATCTAGAACAGACACGAACAATCAACTATAATCGGTGGTATATTTTTTGTAACCAAGGGGGAGCTGGGCAAAGCGAGAGGTGAGGTCATAGACGACCTATTATTGATTTGCTATTCAATTAATATCGACCTGTGCGTACAGGGCGTGGAGGCTGAGATGATAGACTACTGCGCGGAGTATTGAGTGTTTAATCACTCCGTTGGGTTGTGATAGGTTATCAGCTATGCCCAGTCCACCTCTACCTCTGCTGGGTGGCCGTTGCGGTCGTTGTATTTGAGGTGGCCGTGTTGGATGCCGAATTCGTGTACCTCTTTGGTGACCTTGACGTCGTAGCAGCAGTACTCGGCGATTTTCATCATGGGTTCTGGGTTACCCGTTTTTTTGTGTTCTTGCCACCAGCGCAGGGCGTCCAAGCCATCCGCGGATTTACCTGTGCCGAGCGAGGCAGAGGCTAGGGAGTCGAGTTTGAGCCGATGTCCGAGCACGTTTTCCACCTCTACCATCATATCTAGATTAGCGGTGGTGTTGATGAGGTCGAGAATGGTGTAGCCTTGGAGAACTGGGTAATCGAAGTAGAGGTGATTATAACCGACGACGAGGTCTGCCTTGACGAGCATATTGACCAGTTCATCTGTCTGGCTTTCGTTAAAAATATGGTATTGTTCGGTGCGCGTGGAGTAGGCGACACCGACGGAGATACCCATTTTGTCTTTGTTTGCGGCGCCGCCTACATCGCCGAAGCTGCGCTGGGTTTCCAAGTCAAAATAAACGATGTCCATAATATATTAATTTCTAAGATTTGTGCATTAAATACAAAGCCACCGTGTGAGTTTAAGTTGCTAAAATTTAAGTGTATTTGATGACCTGTTGCTTAACGGTTAAGAGCATGAAGGACCGAATGAGGGAATCAAGGGGCAAGTTATGTGGTGACTATTTTTTGGTGAGCTCTTGCTCGAGATGATGGGTAATCCACTTTGGTGCGTTGTGTTTTTTAAGTTGCTCGATGTGCATGCGGGCCGCAGTCATGTCGCCCATTAGCAGGGAGATTTTTGCCTTATCAGCGAGGAGTAGAGGATCTGGTTTGTCAGGATTGAATCGTTCGTTGATCTCCATGAGTGCGGAGTAAAGATCTTCAAAAGCGGTAGTTTTATCCTTCTGGTTGATTTTTGCTCTAGCTCGTTTGATGAGCCATACCGATTTAAAACGTAGGGTGGGGAGCTCGTTGTTAATAATTTTGAGTGCCTCAAGATTTTTTTTACCATCAATAAGTGCTTCAACGAGTTGGGCTTTTAGAATAGAGTCGGGGAATTGTTTGAGACCGGAACGGAGACCACGGATTTGTTCGTCGTGACGGCCGAGTAGGCGTTGGCATTCTGATCTCATTAGAAACCAATCAATCTTGCCTGCGGGGGACTCCTTGAATGCGAGCTGATAAGCGTGCAAGGCGGGTTTGTCCTTCCCGGATGCTTGGTAAGCTTGTGCACGCAGAATGTGGGTTTCTGCCCGATCTAGCCGGTCTTTCGCGAGTTTGAGTGCGAAGTTAGCAATTCGGAGTGCTTTTTCTGGGTGATGGGATGCGAGCTCAAGTCGGCAGAGCTCTAGTTGCCAAGCAAGGTTGTTAGGCTTTGCAGCTGTAGCCGATACGAGGTCTTTAAAGGCATTATTCAAATTACCCATCGCCCTATATGTCTGGGCGCGTTGGAAAAGCAGTTCTGGTGTGGGTTTTTCAAGGATGTGCTCATTGAGCTCTTCGAGCGAGTGTCGCAAGTCTTGGTGAGCGCAAACATGAGGGAAGCTGAGGACCCAAAGGATGCAGGCGTGACAGATGATGTATGATAGAAAATGCAAGATGTAGACTTGGCTTGATGCAGATTAGATGCCCGGGCTTCTCAGAAACTCATCTTATTTTACTTGGAGAACGAGAGATGGATGGATAGTGAAGTCTGAGCTGTTTGGAGAATGGTTATGACCTTCGATGGCGATAGTATTTTTTCCTGTGTTAAAAAGTTCGGTAAACGAGCCCAGCTCAAAGAGTTCGAAATTTCCATTGGCCTCATGGGATGAGATATCGCCTGCAGTCTTACCATTACCTTTTCCTACGCCTTTGCGAAACGCTTCCTTGCCATTGATATACATGATGAAGGCATCATCGTAGCTGATAGAAAGCAGTAGCTTGCGTGCTTCAGCTAGATTGGTTAAATCAAAATTGCGGCGGATGTAGAGGCTAGCAAATTTGTTTTTCATTTTTAGTTCGGTGGTGTCATCGTCATCGCCGTAGCCGAATCCAGCCTTGCCGGTTTTCCAAGCAGATGTATCGAAGTTGGGTTCAGTCCAAGCGGGGCTCGGGAAACTGCCGGTGTGATACTGCCATTCTGCTTTCTTTGGGATGATATATTTAGCACCCTTAGTTTTATCTACAGCTTTAGGTGTATTAGTTTTGGCGTTGGGTTTCCATGGTTCGGCAATGCGTGTGGGTTTGACGGTTTTCTTTTTGTGGATTTGAAATTTATCTTTAATTTCACCGTTCTTGTTGAGCATGGTAACGAGGAGTTCGTTCCCCTTGATGTTGATGAGTGTAGAGCCGTGTTCGACGAGGCTTCGGCGCATTACGGGCGAGTAACCTTTACGTCTGAGGCCGGTTCCGCCATGTCCCGTGACGATCTGTACAGTGCCTTGATTGGGTTTCAGCCCCGGGCTTTTTTGATATGCGCCATCGCCTTTTTCATCGCCATCGCCATCGTCGAGGATTTTATTTTCTGCCACTGTAGGGGTATCGTAGGCGCCATCCATGAGCATCGAGCGTTCATAAATATGGGAGTGACCTGTTAAGACAAGATCCACACCATTGGACTCGAGTATAGGCATGATATGTTCACGCATTTCGATGAGCTGTTGCTCTTTGTCGCTATCGTGAGAGCCTTTGGTGTATGGCGGATGATGCCAGTAAGCTATGATCCAATCGATTCTGGTAGGTGACGTTTTGGCAAGATCCTCGCGTAACCATTTTGCCATCGTAGCGGTGGGCTGGCGATCAAGATCGTGTGAGTTCAGCACCACAAAGTGGGTGCGTCCGAAGTCGAACGAGTAATAAGATTCATTTCCAGTGGGTACGCCACCGGCTTCTCCCTTAGTCGGGGTGATGTAGGCATCGTAGTAGGGGCCGACACCTGATTTTCCGCGTGACGTTAGTCCTTCGTGGTTACCCATGGAAGGCCAGCAAACGGTGTTGCGAAGGGTGGGTTGATATATCTCAAAGAACTTTTTTTGGAACTCCTTATCTTTACCACTGCCGTATGCCATATCCCCGACATGAAGATACATGTCTAGTGTGAGTTTGTGTTTCTTATTGTGATTGATAAGTGCTTGGTGGACTTGCTTTTGAGAAGGATTACCAGTGCCTGAATCGCCAACGACCCAGATGTAGGTGTCGCGTTTGGTGCCAGGTTTGGGGTGGGTGCGAAATGTGAATCCTGTCTCCGCTGGTGTTAGTCGATTGTCGCCATCGTAAACGGCATAGTAGTAGCGTGTGTCTGGTTTTAGCCCGGAAATTTTTGCTTCGTACTGGTAGGTGCCCTCAGGGGCGTTGAATAGTGGTAGCGCATGTGGGCTTTTGTGCTGAGCTTTGTTTCTGCGGACAACGATTTGTTTGCAGGAGCAGGCGGAACTGAGCTTGTTTGGGTGGCTGCCGATCCGTACGCTGGGTTTAATGACCTCTGTGGTGCGCCAAACGACGTGGACTGAGGTGTCGGTTGAGAGCTGAAGGTAAGGGCCTCGTTTGATGCACTCTGCAGCGGTTGAAAAATGACCGAGTAGAACTGAAATGCAGAGTGTTGTGGCGAATTTATGAGTGAATAGGTGTGTGATCATTGAAATAGAGAATTTATCTAATATTACCGCTTATACGGAGCAAGACGGTTACATATTTCTTAGAGACTTGGCGGCATCGCTTCGGGTCGCTAACAATGCGGGAATTAATGTGGCGAGGATGCACAAGGTAACAGCAAAAACAAATACAATGCCGAATTCGCTTGGGTCGATAATCGCGGGTAGGCCGTCGAATCCGTTGAATTCTGATGGGAAAGGGTCAAAGCCCCATGATGCGAGCACATCAAGTAAAACTTGCCGGTTTTTGACGACGAGATATCCTAAACTAAGACCGAGCAGTCCACCAAACAGGCCGATGATGATGCCCTGATAGAGGAAGACGCGAACCAATTGGAAAGGAGCGGCACCGAGCGATTTCATCACGCCGATTTCCCGTTTCTTTTGAATCGTTACCGTGAACATCACAGCCATAATAGAAAATGCCGACACCAACATAATGAATGAGAGGCATATGCTGAGCATCCAGCGTTGGGTGCTGATTAGAGAAAACTGAGCTTGGTGATCCTGCATCCACGTGCGTGCCTGCCATGCTCCGTCTTTAGGCATATTGGGTTCGACAGCATCTGCTAAGACCATGGCTGCTTTGTAGGGGTCATTGAGCCGAAGTGCAATTCCGCGAACACCATCACCTAGGCCGGTGAGATCTTGCCCGACCGTCAGTGGAACAAATACATCTGGGCTGTAAGCATGGCGAGTAGCTTGATAGATACCGATTACATTTAAGTCCTTGGGAAGGACGACGGTCTTCATATGTTTGATATCGTTGATGTCTGCTTTATCGATATTGATATTTTTCAGGGTATCTAATATATTTAATGCTGTGGCTAAGTGGCCCTTTGGGTAGGTGAGCACGCCGCTATCGTCAGGATTTTGGGTGCTTCGCTCACCAGTGGCGACATGCTCCCTGAGGGTCTCGATGAGTTCTTTCTCCCTGTTGCGGATATTGTAGTCGAGCATCGGTCCGAGCACTCTGTGGTAAAAATCGGTCATTGCGGCGATGGGTGCGGTTTCCTGATTGTTACCTGTTGTGATGATGCGATTGAGCTCTTCTTCGGCGTGTTTTAATTCCTCTGAACCTGTCTCAAAGAAAGATGCTTCACCGATTCGATTGAGCACTGGTTGGATTTGTTTTAGGTTTCGGTTGGTGTGGATCTGGATAATGTCGCCTACGGAGATGCTGAATTTTTCAGCGGTTAGTGATGAGATAACGGCCTCATCACCGAGCCCCATGTCAGCATTTCCTTGTCCAGGTTTGATTAGGTCTTGAAGTGATTTAAGCTGGGATTCATTGGTGGTATCGATCGCCTGCATGGATGCTGGAGCCACAGCCCCTTGACGATCGAGAAGAACAAAGTCGTTTACCAGTGCGTAGGCGCTTTCCACTCCTTCCAAGTCGCTCATGGATTTCTGCAGGCTTCTCCACTCTTTCTGGGCATTGTAATCTGGGTTATACGCCGCCATTTTTTCGGCATCTGGCCAAGGTTCCATACGTTCGATATTGATGTGTGGCGTGTAGCTAAGCACGCGATCTTTTACGAGTTTTTCAAACCCACCAAAAACCGACAGCACGACAACAAGCACCATGACACCGATGGCAACACCAGCTAACGAGATCAAAGTGATCACAGAGACGTGGGTGCGTAGCGGGTTCAGATAGCGTAGAGCTAGCAGCAAGCTGAAATTTTTTCTGATGATAAGGGCGCTTGTGGTTGTTGAATGTTCAGAAATTTGGAGTTGTGACGTCGGATTGTCCAATGAATTGTCATGTGCATCAAAATTACTCTCGGGTGATCATGAGTGGTGGAGTTCCCTCCAGGGTGGGTGATAATGTCAATGACTCCTTGTCTATTGTAATGGTGACTGCTCCAGTGAGCTGCTGATCAAACAAGTCAATATTACTGAGCTTTAAGTATTTTTTCCATGTTTTGGGGATCGATTCCATTTGGGGAAATGTGGCATTGGTCGAAATGATCGCACTTGGTTGTACTGCTTGCAGGAAGCTTTGACTGCCTGTGAAATCGTCTCGATTTCGGCCCATAACGATGATGTCAGCGGATAAATCAATACCCGATGAGAGCAGTTGGTCTTCAGTTGTGTAACCTGCATCGCCGGTAAAAAGAATTTGCCATCCGTGGCAGTGGAGTCGAAGAACAAGGCCTGTATCATCAGCCCGACCAGAACCATCAATTTCACGTGGAGCGTGTAATGTTTCGAGAAATATCTCGGGCTCAATCTCAAAGATTTGTCCAGCTGATGGGGTGATCAGCTGGGATTTGTGTGCGAGGACATTCTTCACGAACTTTTTATAGCTCGGGCTTCGCAGATCGGTGCGTGGAATTAGCGACTGCTTAACATCGTAGAATTTTAGGCATTGGCTCATCGCACCGCAGTGTTTGACATCGGCATGACTGATGATGAGCGAGTCGGGTCGTGCTCTAAGTGCTCTAAGTGTGGGCAGGACGTGTCTCCGAAAAGTATCGTCATGTCCGCAATCGAGTAAGATACCTCCGCCGACATCGAGAAACTGTGCCCCACCTCCATATGGGAGATCGAATACGATGATGTGATGGTTGTCATTATTGTTAGGTTTGCGGTAGTGGTGACCGCTAGGAATATCAGCAAACGCAGCTGCGAGCGTATATGTGGTCGTGGCCAAACGCGAGTTTAGTGCGTTGATAGAATCGCCTGCAGGTTGCCAGAGTGCACCTACTGCAAGAGAAAGCATGGCGAGTGCGAGGATGAGAAATACGATGAGCATCAGAGGGATACCAGCAATAATAGCAATAGGTGTAACTATACCGAAGTGAAGCCACATAAGGGGTGCCGAGCCCATCCATGCAGCCATGGAAACAGCCAGCGAACCACGTAACCATCTACGTTTTTCAAGGAGAAATTCCTGTTTTGAGTTAAGCAGTGGGCGGGGAAAAAAAGGATCAATCTCGCCGAGTGGTTTCAATACGCGCGTCCACATGCCAGTTGCCAGTGCTATGGCCAACAGAACGCCATAGGAGAGTTGAAACCCGGTCGTGAAGAGCTGATGACCATCAAATAGCAGGACGATGATTGCGCTTGCGGCTAGGCTATTTACCAGAACTGGTTTTCGCTGAACGAGAAATCCAGACAGGAAAACCGTTGCCATAATAACCGCCCTCACGGCTGGGGCGTTCATACCAGTGATACCAGCATAAACGGTCATACAGAGAATGGTGCCCAAAATGACTGCCCAGCTGGGTAGTCGGAAAAACCACAGAACTACACTGATGATGGCTCCAACCATACCGACGTGTAGTCCACTTACGGCAAACACATGCAGGGTGCCGCTTTCGCGGAAGTCATGAATCATTGCTGAGTCACGCGGTGGGCGCTCACCTAGCACGACGGCACGGATGAGCTGCGCTTGTTTTGATTCTTGTGCTATGCTCAAGGTGATAGCCGATCGAATGTGTTGGCGCCATTTAGCCATGGTGCGGAAGGGTAGGTATTGCCAACTAGTGCCTGACAATTTGAGTTTTTCGCTTGGGGTGAATATTAGGGTGACGCCTTGCCTGTATAGCCATTTTTTGCGGTCAAATTCATACGGATTTCTTATGGAGCCGATGTTTTTAAATCTTCCCTTTGTGCTGATAATGTCACCGTGTTTTAAAATGACATCTTGGTGTTTAGGCTGAGAAAGAAGTAAACGTGTGCCCGTAGGAAAGTTCTCAGCCTCGAGAACCTTGATGAGATATGGTCCCGATTCTAGTTTGCCTGTATCGATGACGACGCCGCGAATTATTTTTTCTCCAATGTCGACTTGTTTCAGGCAATCATGCTGGCTTTCTATAATTGTTCCGTGCGTCAGATGCCCAAGTAAGAGCCCGCTTGAAAGCATATAAATACTTCGTTTTCTGACTATAAAAGATAGGGCAAGACAAAATAACAACATGGTGCCCCAACAGCCCATACCAAAATGATCAGCCAGGCAGATACCCACAAGCAGGCCAGACAATAGCGACCACAGGGGGAAAATACCAAAATATTTTATGATAGATTTACTTACACACACACAATTGCCAGCTTAGGCAATGCAATCATCGCTGCAAGTAAATCTAATAGTTTTAGTCGTTATTTTGCTGATTAGATCTCATCCATTTCGCGCAACTTATGTGTCGCGTTTGCAGAGTGGCGAGTCTCTGGGAATAGCTCGATCATTTGATTAAGAATCATTATACAGGAGTCCCTATCCTCTAGATCTTCGTTGTAAAGCGTTGCAAGACTACCCATAAAATATGCCGCATCATTAATGGGCCACTGTTGGCTTTCGAGGGCTGAACGCAAGGTTGCGATGGATGCTTCCGGATCTTCAAGCTTATCGTGTTGGATCTTGGCTATCTCGACCCATGGCAGACGGTTATACGGATCGGCATCTGCTACTTCGCGATAGACTGCGATGGCCTCATCGTAGTCGCCGCGCGCGTGTGCTGCACGCGCGTCGTGCATGGGGTCTGTTTCTACCAGTTCGTTAGAGTCAAGAACAGCACTTGTTGCTTTGTCTGTAATGGCCGGTAAAATGTAGAGCACAAAAAGCACACCCACATAAACTCCAGCTAATAATAAAGCGGGAAGTTGTGTAACGGCCTGGACGTCATCGCCTTCACTCCCACCTATCAATGAAGATAGAACAATTGATACTACAAAAATGAAAATGATACTATGGATGATCCACTTAGTCATGATGTAATGGTTAATACCATGTCCTCAGATCAAGGAAAAGGCATAATACAAGCGAACTTCTCGCATCTACTTCATACGGCGCGCGTTTCTTCCTTCGTCGATCAGTTGCCAGAAGTGTTTGGAATCGGCGAGCTGCTCGTCTTCTGATAAAGGCATTTTGGCGCGAAAAAGAAAGTCGGAAAATGTATTCTTGTGTAGCAACCGGTGTACGACCACATGGTCATCAGACACTTCGAAGTAAATACGATAGTCTTCAGTGCGAAAGCGGTACAGGGTTTTACCATCTCGAATTAGTTCGCCGAAGCGTTCACCATCCAGTTCAGCAAGGTCCGCCTCTGTAACTTTGAAGGCATCGAGCAGTGTAAGCTGATCGAGTGTTCCCAATCTTGAGATCTCGGCTGCACTGATTTCATTAAAAACAATTTGTAGCACATGGCTAAGAAACCACTGACGAGCTTATTAATCAAGCTATCATCGGCATGTTAACGGTCTTTCTTTGCGGTTCAAGTCTTGCAATATGAGTAAAATAACCCATGCTCAAATTAGATAATGCCAACATCAAATTCCAGCCATGTCGTTGCTTTTGACGCTGTATCGCGTATGTGCGTGGTCTTTCTGCTGCTATTAATGTCCTCATCTTGTTCTCCTCCAATGAGTGTGAACCCCAAAGCAAACATACTCCCTCGCTTAGCAGAAAAGCATTACGTCTCTTATGATGGTGATCATTTTGGCTACCGAAATTGGAAGCCCGCAGCGCCTCACACCGTGATTATTGGTATTCATGGTATTTCGGGGCACTCAGGCGATTATAAATACCTAACAAAACATTTGCGTTCGAACGACCGTGGCGTTGCTATTTATGCACCTGAGACACGCGGCCAGGGCATGGATGCTAACAAAAAACGCAGAGGAGATATCATGAACTCTCGTGAGTGGACTAAGGATCTCTATACATTTACCTCTTTGGTGCGCAAGGCTCACCCAAAAGCCCGTATCATTTGGCTGGGTGAGAGCATGGGCACGCTAATTATTATGCATGCCTATCATACAACGCCTCATGGGTTCAAAAAGCCCGATGCTCTTATTTTTGCGTCGCCGATTGTGGATATCAGCTCAAAAATTTCTGCATGGAAACTCGGTGCCATGCGTGTAGCGGCTTTTCTTTTTCCACAATTACGGATCTCACTTGAGACACTCTCGACTGGCGAGCGCCCAGTTGTCACTAAGGATGACATTCATCAAGAGCAGGCAAACAAGAATGAATGGTATATACCTCGCTACACACTGCGGCTCTTACTCACACTGGGGAACATGGCGGACAGGCTAAAGAAACTTGCTGCCGATACTCGCTGTCCGATTCTTATTCTTAATGGGGGCATGGACATATTCACTTCCAAGGAAAAGGTGGACGAATTTTGCGCCTCTTTTCCTAAGGATATTTCGCGTACACATCATTATTACAAAGATTCATTTCATCTCTTGCTCTACGATCATCAGCGCGAGAAGATTTTCCGAGATATTTCTGCATGGCTTAAAACCGCGCGTTAGCTCGGTCAGACGGTAGAACACACAGGCTAGGGGTCATATTTTAAGCTAATATCGTTGCAAAATGATCTATAGATACGATCATAATGGTTAATGCGATTGAATATAGTTATCACTATTCTGGGGTTAATATGGACACCTTTTTTACAGGCGGCTATCGCGGATAATATCGCAACTGTTGCAGGGAAAGAACCACCTACAAAGCTTGCTGAAGATGTTGACGGCCTCGTTAAGCAACTCTCAGATAATAATTTCTATATCCGTAAAACTGCCAGTCGTAAGCTCTGGCATACTGGTCTGGAGGCACTGCCCGCGCTGCAGGTGATTGCCGAGGGTAAAGACCCTGAAGGGGCAAGCCGAGCGAGAGAACTCATTCTCTACATTAGTGCTGGTATACTTCCAGATAGCGCGGAAGAGATAAAGACACTAGTGATTGACTTCTCAAGAAGTGATACAGACAAAAAACTTAAAATTCTACGTAAGCTCATGGACCTTGGACATTGGCGTCAGGTGCTTCACTTAGCCCGCTTACAAAAAGATGAAGAGACGCGCCTAAAAATGGTCAGCATAGCAAAGACAAAAGCCAATCAGGTGCTGCGCGAAGCCATCGTCAACAAAAACCACAATTTGGTTGATGAAGTGTTGGATCTTATGGGAGATGACGACCGGACGCTTATCATGCGTGCGTGGCATTATAAACAGCGTGGGCAGCTTGCTGGCCAACTAAAAACGGCGGCAAAAATAATGGGTGAAAAAGGAGCTCGCTGGCGGCTGGCTTTACACCGAGTAGATGGTAATGTTAATGCGGCGCTTCATGAAGCGCGAGCACTTGGCGATAAAAATATCATAGCGGCTATTCAGCTATTACAAGGAGACCCATTACCATGGTTACTCGCTGATCCGCCAGAAATCCGTTTTGGTGTTATTCCAAGTCTAGCAAACCGAATCCAACTCGCCCGTATACAGGGCGATAAAAAAAAGGCACGTATTTTGGCCCTTGAGCTGATGACTATGGCGCGCAACTCACCCTCTAACAATCGTGTGATTGCTGCTTTATCAGGGGTTGGATTCCGAGATCTCGCTATTAAGGTAATGACGGAAAACGAGCCGCTCTCGGCATTTGTCTACTTTGACAATATGGAGGCGCCCGAGCAAGCGCTCAGATTATTGGGTATTCCGCAGGGAGCTAGCGCGCCTTATGAAGAATGGGTCAGGAAAACAACCTCTCAGGCGCTCGAAGAAGACAAATATAGCGGCTACAGCAAAATTCTCATGATGGGTGGTTTTTTCGCTCGGCACGGCGAACGCAAACACGTGCTACCTACAGTTCTACCACTCATGAATGCTTTGGAAAAAGATGAGTCTGATATTTGGTTTGATCTCATTTACTCGATGGCAATTTATGATCTTTGTGCAGAAGCAATTTACCTTGTTGAAAAACGCGGAAACAAAAACGGGGAAGCGGATTTAGCAGTCAAAAAAATCTTTCGTATTATTAAAGAACAATCAGTGGTTCACGTTTGGGAGGCACTTAAAAAACGTAATAACCAAGATCTGAAAAAATCACTCCATCAAATAGCAATCCTCTCCGGTTTAATTCAAGATAAGTTCAATGAAGTTGATGACCTTCATGATGCCATGCTAGCAGAAATAAAAGACAATAAAGCAGTCGATGAAAAATTGCGCCACAGCGCGATCTTTGCTTTTGCTGAGACTCGGGGTGATCTAGATGCGTGCGCACAAATGCTCCAAGCGAAACAAAAGGTAGAGGTATGGTTCGAGGCGAAGCGCTATTATGATAAAGAGTTATTTAATTGGGAAGAAATGGAGAGCCAATATACTGCAAAGATTAAAGAAAACCCCAGCGACTTCCGTAGCGCCACCCACTTGTATGTAGCGCTTCGTAAGCAAGGGAAAGAACAAGAAGCAAAAAAAATGTTAGGCCGTGTGCTATCACTCACCGTCGGTGAGCCCAGCATACTAGGTCCTGTGGCATCAGAGTTATATAAAGTAGGTTTTTACAGAAAAGCGACAGAGCTTTGGTTGCAAATATTGTTAATTTCTAGGCCCGGTGATATATATTTTAATCGTGCGCTGAGCTCCCTCACAAAAAATCCGCAATACCTTTATGACACTGGTCAGTGGAAAAAATCATCTGCCATTGCCGAGGTAAGTGTAATTCTTGCTTTGCGTGGAAATACTAATTTGAGTATTAATGAATTACTACGTGCGAGATTCAAAGTAGATTTTGCTCGTGGCATGGCCGAGCTGAAAGAGGGGAAACGTAAGCAAGCGCTCACTACTCTTGATGCTGCACGAAAGCTTGTGCCAGGTGACGGCACCCTAGCAGATCATTTTTTCCCTTCATTAAGAACGGCAGGTATTGGCAAAATTTACGATAAGTGGTTCAATGAAAGCTACAACCACATAGCCAAAGCTGGTGTGCTTTACCCGCGATCACATAATACACACAACACTGCCGCTTGGCTCTGTTCAAGGGCTGGGAGGAAACTTGATGAAGCCACCAAACACTCCGTTGCCGCACTTAAGGAACGTCCGCAGCAAGGGGCCTATCTTGATACTATGGCAGAGATCTGCTTTGCAAAAGGAAATCGAGCTAAAGCCATCGAATGGTCAAAAAAAGCTGTTGAAGCTTCCCGTCGTTACCCGCAAGGGGTCTTCAGGATGCGCAAATATATATTTGAGAATTTTCATCAACTTCATCTACAGCTTGAGCGCTTCAAAACTGTTCCGCTCTCAGAGTAATATGCGTTCCATCTCTCTTCATATCTAGTATTCATACTTTTGACCAACGTGATCCATGCACCGTGTTATACTTTTTCTTTCGCTTATTCCGTTACTCGCAGCGATTATTCTGCGCAGGTTCAATGGAGATCGTGTCTTGCGACGTGACGGACAGGAGCTGCTAACCACACCCGCTGAGCAAACCGCGAGAAAAATGCTTAATGCCATGGGCCATGAGAATGTTGAGCTCAAACAAGCAAGGTCACCATGGGCAATTCTTGGGTCATCCTCCAAGTCAGTTGTTGAGTTGCCCGATTACACGAGAGGAAAACGTCACCCAGGAACCGTCGAAAGCCATGCTCATGCGGCATTGTGCGTGGCTGTTTTTCTCCTCAGTGAGCGCGAACCGCAGCTTACAGGTAAGCGCGAATGGGCGCTACGATTTGGGCACGTATTTCCAGTATTTACAGTGATATGTGTGGTCTTCGCTTTGGTCGTCGGTAAGCTTCCTGCTCTGTGGGGGTTAAGTATTATTGTGGGTTCACTAGGGCTGGCGGCCTGCGCACAAGTATTGACGCTAGCTTGCGAACTGCGCGCAGCAACTCTTGCATCTGTGGTGTTAGAAAAAAAACGCATTTTCCCCCGTTTCAGTGATGAAGAATTTGTTGTTCCCGCTATTCGTGCTCAGGCTTGGCGTGCTATTGTTCCTGGTCTGCTCGCGCGGTTGATGTGATCCAATGCTGCATTCTTTACTCGCCATACTGCACGCTGCTTGGTAAACACTTCTTAACTAATTGGGTGGGTTCATAGCGCGCCATCACATTTCTGACACAAGGCCCCTGCAATAAAATGATTTCCTACGATCGCGATCCACAACAAACAATCCCTGAGTCATCTGTCAAAATAATTGGTTTGGGCGGAGCGGGAGCTAACATGCTCGACCGAGCGGCCCTTGATGGCATGACCGGAGCGGAAATGCTATGCATCAACACAGATATGCGGACTCTCTCGAGCTCGGTGGCGGGAGAGAAAATTCAGATAGGTAAGAACCTGACAAAGGGCCTTGGTTCTGGAGGCGATCCAGAGTTGGGTCTGAGAGCTGCGCAAGAGTCAGAGACTGAAATATATGATGCAGTGCGGGGCAGAAAAATGATTTTTCTCTGTGTTGGTCTCGGTGGAGGAACTGGATCAGGTGCCGCACCACTCATTAGCCGTATTGCGCGTGAAGAGGGTGCGTTCGTTGTCGTATTTGCCACTATGCCATTCGGATTCGAAGGACAGCGCCGGCGTGATCAGGCTGAGACTACTCTCAACGAACTTGCCGTGCTCGCTAACGCATTGGTGACTTTTGATAATGGACGTATGGGTGAGTTGGTGCTCGCCAAGCAAGGAATTCATGAGGCGTTTGCCGCCGCTGACAGAATGATCTCTGAGTCAATTAAGGCGGTGACTCGCCTTGTCGTACGCCCTGGCTTGATCAACGTGGGACTTGACGATTTGATGTCGGCACTACGAACCACGCGCTCGCGTTGTCTATTTGGTTCAGGTATTGCCGATGGCGAAAATCGCTCACAAGTAGCACTCGAGAACGCACTGACTAGCCCGTTATTAGATAAAGGAAGCCTGTTAGAGGATGCGGCTACCGTATTAGTTCATATATGTGGTGGCGAGAGCATGACCCTTTACGAGGTTGAGCTACTGATGCAGGGCCTATTGAAGTATGTTCCTGATAGCGCTCATGTGCTCTTTGGTGCTGCGGTAGACCCGGAGATGGGGGACGCCTTAAGTGTCACTCTTGTGAGTGCTTTGCCTGAAGAAAAATTGAAACCATTGGAGGCTATCACGCAAGATTCAGTCAATGAGCCTGAGGTTTATCAAGAGCCTGAGCTTGATGAAATAGATGAGGAAGATGAGGAAGATGAGGAAGATGAGGAAGAAATTGTCGAGGTTTCAACCATAACTAATCATACTGTTATTAGCTCTCCGGAAGATGAGCAAATGATGGAGCCTAGTGAAGGATTTGGGCTATCTGATAATGAGAATATTGAAGCTTATCGCCCCTCGGCAGCAGAGCCAGAGCCAGAGAAATCAGAGGAAGACATCGATGATTTGCCGGACATTGATAGAGACGAGCAATCTTTTTTCAGCCGTTTGAATAAAACACATTCTACCGCTAAAGAAACGGACAGTGAAGAGGAGATAGAGGAGCCAGAATTGACTATCCTAGACAATGATCCAGAAGAGAGTGACCAAAAAGCTGAGTTAGTTGATCCCGTTGTAGAAAAGCCACAGCAGTCACGAAAAAAGCATGAAATGAGCACCAGTCAGCCTGAGCTTGAGCTCGATGGCGGACCCAAGGGCAAGTTTGAGGGTGGTAGCCCGAATTTACATGAGGGAGAGGACCTTGATGTGCCAGCATTTCTACGTAAGCGTAAGAAGTGAAATCAAAATAATTAAGTAGGTGTAGATTCAGGCAACGGCTCTCACCATGATTGTTATCATGCCTGTCCGTGTAAATTTCTAGAATAATATTGGATATGATCGCGTAGTATAAGACATACGGAATCCATTCTTGCCGCAGCGCTCGCTTGCTGTTAAATCACAAATGTTATGACAAATTTGTCTACAATCATCATTCTTCTCGTTTGCTTAGGTTTAGGTTATGTGGTGGAACCCATGTTTGTTTCTGGAGTTAAACAAAAACCGGCCAAACAAAAGGCCGAAACTCGAAAAGGAGTTAGAGCTAAAACCCCGAAGCCTGAAGATTCAATAACGGAGCCAACCTCAAAAATACAAGTTGATCTGAGTAAAATCACCAAGGAAGATTACCCTGAAAAAGTAGCACTTAAAGTACCCTTCACTATTTCTGATTCCGAGAGTGGTGTGACAGTGCAATTGAAGGCCGGAAGCATGGTCAAGCCTCTCAGCTTGGCAGGTACAGACCTCATCATCCAACCTGCATTGATGCCTATTCAGAGCCGAATCAATGTTGATAAGACCAATTTTAAAGAGCTTGCTGTGCCGAAAATGTTAGAGCGTATGCAGAAAACCACGGCAGGGAACGATTCACAGCCCGCTCCGCCCACACCGCCGGAGCCAGTAATGTCTGAACCAGAACCTATTCCTACACCTACGCCAGAGCCAGCACCACCTACTAAAATTGATGAGGCCACTATTGTAGCCATCTTAAAGAAGGATGTAGAGGCGGGTAAGGTCACTGAGTTTAAGGCAAACCAAGTAACTGTATGGAAAGCTGGCGAGGACACAGAGTTCGATGGAAAAACATATCAGACTGGGCTCGTCACCTTCAAAGCAGAAACAATTCTCGGAGTTCAGGAGCATGAGGCAATTGCGCTGATTGAAAGTAACAAGGTTTACAAGTGGATGTGGGCGAAGACCAAATTAGAAATGCGCTAATTGCCAGTATTTATAAAAATTATTTGTTAGCTTTGGTTTTTGATATCATTTGCAATGCCACTAAGACATTGTGTTTTGTCTAAATTGATGTCACATGGTATGGCACTATTAAGAGTTACCGCCACTACTATTCAAAATTTTCCCTAACAATTTCAGTAGAAGGATGAATATTTCCTGTTGAATGAATGTTTTTTCACATGGAATAATATATCAATAGCGCCTCATGAATTGAGGCAATCAATAACTAATTAAAATAATGACCAAAAACCTTATAATGATGTTTTGCGCTTTGCTGATGACTCCATCTCTCATGGCTAACGAGCCAATGGTAATAACTACATGGAATATTGAACACCTTGGATCACCAGGGCGAGGATTTGGCGGAGGATTTGGAGGGTTTGGTCGCTACGCAACACCACCGCGCAAGGACCAGTTGCCAAAAAGGACTGACGAACAACTGAAAAAAATTGCTGATTTAATAAGCACAGATTTGATGTCAGACATTATTGCCTTACAGGAAGTGGCCGTTACTCATAAGCGAAGACATCGCTCATTATGTAAGCCGCTTGATCAGATTGTAAACCATCTCGAATCAGCCAAAGAAAAAGAGGATTGGGCATACCATATTCCCTATGTTGATGAAGTGCCTGAACTTGATGATGAAAAAAATATGCATCTCGGATTTATGTGGAATCGTAAACGGGTTAAACTTGTTAAGGTTTTTGAAATGTCGATGCGTGACCAAAAACTCGCTGGTAAAGAGTTGTTTGAGCGTGCTCCCTTATTGGGTTACTTTGAGGAAGTTAGATCAGACGGTAGTCCAGGATTGGATTTTGTAGTTGTAAACGTGCACTTAGCGTCTGGGCAACAACACGACGAGAACCATTTGATTGCCATGACGCTCATCGAGTACGGAATTACTCGCGATCTTGCACGGCATGCCATTTCTGAGCCATCGGTTATCATCATGGGGGATTTTAATGAAAACCCTAACAGGAAAGATGCATCAGGGAAGGCTCTAACTAGCCCAGCTCTGTCAGCACACATGCAATTTAAGGGGTATAAATATCTGACCACACCAGAGATGCAATTCACTCGTTTGAATAACCACTTAACGAGTATGATTGACCATATTCTTGTCAATAAGTCAGCGCAAGCTCATGTCATTGAACCAAAAGCTACTATTTACCGGCCAGGTAATGGATTTCTTGGAGATAAAAAAATCTTCCCACAGTGGCGCGCCACATACAGCGATCATTTGCCAATTTCTTTTAAAATCAAATCTTCTAAGGACAACGATAGTGACTTTTTCGATTGATTTGAGGCAGATATAAAATGAATACTAGAAGATCTCATGAAAACTGGAAATAGAGCCTCCGTAAGAGGGGATGATTTTAGGAACTCACCACCCGTTGATTATGTAGGTATTGTTGAGAGGGCTGAGCGATTTACTGCACGTAGTATTAAGAGCATCACTAAACGTGCTGGGTTAAATATGGTGCTTAACATGATTGACCTGACCACGCTTGAAGGTGCCGATACACCTAACAAGGTGCGTCAACTATGCTACAAAGCGGAGCACTTGCACGACTCGATCCCGGGTCTTCCGACCACGGCCGCGGTGTGTGTCTTTCCTCCGTTTGTAAAAACAGCCCGTGATGCGCTTGGTGATAAGTCACCAGTCAAGATTGCGTCAGTCGCCACCTATTTTCCATCAGGGCATACTACCTTGAAGAGTAAGCTCGAGGAAACTAAACGAGCGGTTTCCGATGGTGCGGATGAGGTCGACATGGTGATTTCGCGTGGTCGATTTCTCTCTGGAGACTACAACTATGTCTTCGATGAGATTGCTGCGGTGAAGGAAGCCTGTGGAGATGCGCGGCTGAAAGTTATTCTTGAAACGGGTGAGCTCGCCACGCTGGACAACGTGCGCCGTGCGTCAGACATCGCGATCCATGCCGGTGGCGATTTTATCAAGACATCGACAGGAAAAATAGCGTCCGCGGCAACGATCCCCGTAACGCTTGTCATGCTGCTCGCCATCCGTGATCATTACGCCAAAACTGGCAAGATGGTAGGCATGAAACCTGCCGGTGGTATTTCCAAGTCAAAGCTCGCGCTGCACTACCTCGTGATGGTTAAGGAGACCCTCGGCGAAAAATGGCTGACGAATCAATGGTTCCGATTCGGCGCCAGCAGCCTCGCGAACGATGTGTTAATGCAAGTTGCCAAACTCGAAAGCGGCCATTACCAAGCAGCGCAGTATTTTTCCAAAGACTGATTTGTGCTAATATTTAATTTTTAAACTCCAAATACCAAATTTATGGCTAAGAAAAAATCATCATCGGACTGGGAATACGCATCCGCGCCGGAAACCACAGCGGTCAATATTGCCAAACGATACGATCACTTTATCAATGGTAAGTGGACCACGCCGAGTAACAAAAAATACTTTGCGACAACTAGTCCGTCGACCGGCCGAAAACTCTCGGAAGTGGCTGAGGGTAGCAAAAAAGACGTCGATACTGCTGTGAAGGCGGCCCGTGTTGCTTACAACGGCGCATGGGGTAAGATGAGCGGACGCGAGCGAGGAAAGTATATCTACCGCATTGCCCGACTAATCCAAGAACGCGCACGTGAGTTTGCTATCATTGAAACCATGGACGGCGGCAAGCCGATTCGTGAGTCGCGCGACATCGATATTCCACTCGCTGCTAACCACTTTTTCTACAACGCAGGGTGGGCGGATAAGTTAGAATATGCATTTCCTAACATGCCGGTGAAGTCACTCGGTGTGGCAGGGCAGGTCATCCCATGGAATTTTCCTTTCCTGATGGCGGCATGGAAAATAGCACCTGCACTCGCGACGGGAAATACCGTCGTTTTGAAGCCTGCAGAAACGACACCATTAACCGCTCTAAAACTCGCTGAGGTCATCGCCGATGCTGGCTTGCCAGATGGTGTGGTTAACATCGTCACCGGGGCAGGGGAGACAGGTGCTGCTATCGTGAACCACCCAGATGTCGATAAAGTGGCATTCACCGGTTCAACCGGTGTTGGTAAGCTGATTCAGAAATCTGTCGCTGGGACGGACAAGAAAATCACGCTCGAGCTCGGGGGTAAGGCCGCCAATATCATTCTTGAGGATGCGCCGATAGATCAAGCTGTCGAGGGCGTGGTCAATGGGATCTACTTCAACCAAGGCCATGTTTGTTGCGCAGGCTCACGTCTTTTTGTGCAGGAAAATATTTACGATGAAGTCATGTGGAAGCTCAAGCAGCGCATGGACACGCTCGTCATTGGTGACCCGCTCGATAAAAATACCGACGTCGGCGCGATCAACTCTAAGGAGCAGCTGAGAACCATCAAACGCTACATTAAACAGGGACTCAAAGGTGGTGCAGACATGTATCAGCCTGAATGTGATTTGCCGATCAAAGGAAACTGGTTTCCTCCCACCGTATTTACCAACGTTGCGCAGTCGTCCATCATTGCGAAGGAAGAAATTTTTGGTCCTGTGTTGGCAGTACAAACATTCCGCACCGTTTCCGAGGTGATAGAGAAAGCGAATAACACGCCGTATGGTTTGTCAGCCGGCGTGTGGTGCGATAAAGGATCCCGCCTGTTTCAAGTCACTGGTGCACTCGATGCTGGGGTTGTTTGGGGTAATACATTTAATAAATTTGATCCAACCTCACCATTCGGCGGATTCAAGGAATCCGGCTACGGTCGTGAGGGCGGCCTGCACGGGCTTGGTGCCTACCTCGATTTACCACTCTAACCCCCTATGATTATGAAACGTATTGAAGTTTTGAAAACCTATAAACTCTACATCGGCGGTAAGTTCCCGCGCACGGAATCCGGAAGGTATTACACCCCAGAAGGAAGAGGAGGGAAAGCCCTCGGAAATATCTGCCAAGGATCTCGCAAGGATTTCCGTAACGCAGTGGTCGCTGCTCGCGCCGCAGCCGGTGGCTGGGGAAAACGTGATCCATTTAACCGCAGCCAGATTCTCTATCGTATCGCCGAGATGCTCGAAGGGCGAGCGGCACAGTTTGAAGACGAGCTGAAACAGCAAGGAAGTACTACCGCTGCCGCCCGTAAGGAGGTGCAGGTCGCCGTTGATCAATGTATCTATTACGCCGGATGGTGCGACAAGTACCAGCAAACGTTCTCCTCAGTCAATCCAGTCGCCAGCGCGCACTTTAACTTTTCTGTTTATCAGCCGATGGGTGTGGTGGCAGTATTTGCGCCTGAGAAATCAGCACTCGCTGGTCTGTTAGGAACTATTCTGCCGATCATCGCTGGAGGAAATGCATGTGTCGTTCTCGCATCCGAAAGTAAACCACTCTGTGCCATCACTCTCGCCGAAGTGCTCGCCACTTCCGATCTTACAGGGGGCGTGATCAATATCCTCACAGGCAATCGCGATGAACTGTTAGATAACGTCAGCACCCACATGGACGTCAATGCTGTCGTGGCATCCGACCTCACAGACGCCCACAAAGCTACCATCAAAGCAAATGCCACCCACAACCTTAAACGGGTGATCATAAGAAAAGAAGACCCCGCCAAATCTGAATCACCCTACCCGATCCTTGCCACCCAAGAAATCAAAACTACTTGGCATCCGATCGAGTCAAGTATCGCTGCGGGGAGTGGGTATTAGGTTAGTTATTTATCCCCAAATGTCAGCCTCTACCCTTGAATCTGCCAAGACGTGAGTGCTAGTATCCTTCTCATGAGCAACATTTTCTCTGGAACAATTCCTGCACTGATGACCCCTTGCGATGCCGAGGGCAACCCTGATTTTGATGCCCTGGTAGCGACCGGGAAAGAGCTGATCGAGGCCGGTATGGCATCGGTGGTTTATTGTGGATCTATGGGTGACTGGCCGTTGCTAACCGATGAACAGCGCCAAACGGGTGTCAAGGCACTGGTGGATGCTGGCATCAAAGTGATCGTAGGTACTGGTGCACAGAATACGAAAATTGCGGCAGACCACGCAGCACACGCTCGTGAAGTGGGAGCGCACGGCCTGATGGTTATTCCACGAGTGCTGTCACGTGGAATTTCACCCGCTGCTCAGTATAATCATTTTACCGCAATCCTTGAAGCGGGTGGTCCTGATCTTCCGGCAGTGATTTACAATTCACCTTATTATGGATTTGCGACTAAGGCGGATCTCTTTTTCAAGCTAAATTCCGAATACTCACAGTTGGTTGGCTTCAAGGAGTTCGGTGGTGCTGCTGATCTTACTTATGCGGCGGAAAATATAACCACTGGCAACGACCAGCTCACTCTGATGGTGGGGGTTGATACTCAGGCTTACCATGGATTTGTAAACTGTGGAGCTGGCGGAGCGATTACGGGTGTTGGAAATGCCCTTCCTAAAGAAGTGCTACATATGGTTGATCTGTGTCAGCGCGCTGCTGCTGGAGATGCTACCGCACGCCGTTATGCCAAGGAGCTTACGGAAGCTACGCACGTGCTCAATACCTTCGACGAAGGTCCTGATCTCGTGCTTTACTACAAGCATCTGATGGTTCTTGAGGGTAATACTGCCTATGTGCACCAGATCAATGCCGACGATCAGTTGAGCCCCTCACAGAAGGCACACCTTGAGGCACAGCACGCGCTGTTCCGCAGTTGGTGGAGTTCTTGGGAGGGCAAGGAGTATTAAGGGTCTTGCCAATAATAATGATCAAAAAAAACCAGCCCCTTTGTTGGGAGCTGGTTTTTTTGTAGAAACAAATGCAAGGCGGTTACACCTCCGCGCGTTGGATGCCTAATGGGTTGGCATCCTTGAGCTCGTCAGGAAGCAGGGCATCCGGGCAGTCTTGCCAACAGACGGCACGGGTGAATCGGTAGACTGCCATGGTGCCGACCGAGGTGCTGCGCCCGTCTGATGTTGCTGGAAACGGACCACCGTGTACCATGCTGGCGCAGACTTCCACGCCAGTAGGGAAGCCATTAAAAACAAGGCGACCTGTGCAGGTTTCCATGAGAGCGGAAATACCAGTGTGGCTCGCAAGTTCATCATCAGTGCCGTGGACACTTGCTGTGAGCTGACCACCAAGTGAGCCAAACAGCTGGGCGAGTTCGTCATCGCTTGTGTAGGTCACAACCAGAGTGGCTGGCCCGAACACTTCTTCTGTTAGGTCGTTACTTGCGAGGAATGTTGATGAGGTGGTCTGGAAAACATGAGGCACAGCTTGGTTTTGGGCATCGCCGCAGCTGCCCGCTGCAAGAAGCTCAACGTTGCTGTGGTTTTTCAAATGATCAAGTCCTGACCCGTATGCCTGGCAGATGCCCGCGTTGAGCATGGAGGCACTGGAGCTTCCATTGACCAGTTCGACGAGCTTACCCGTGATGTGGCTTACGGAATTGGCATGGATGAAGATCAGCCCCGGATTAGTGCAGAACTGACCGACACCGAGTGTCAGGGAGCCAAACAGCCCTTCACCTAGCGCGTCACCTTTTGCGGCAGCGATCTCAGGAAGAATCACAACCGGGTTGATGGCACTCATTTCAGCGTAGACAGGAATTGGTTCATCACGTGCTGCAGCAAGATCCATTAGTGCACGGCCACCTCCGTAGGAACCAGTGAAGCCAACGGCTTTGATCGATGGGTGTTTGACGAGTGCCTGGCCAATAGTGCGGCCACTACCGTAGACAAGTGAGAATACTCCCTCGGGCAGTCCGCAATCAGCAACGGCTCTCTGAATGGCAAGACCGACGATTTCTGCTGTACCACTATGTGACGAATGCGCCTTGACGATGACGGGGCATCCTGCAGCTAGTGCAGATGCGGTGTCGCCACCTGCCGTGGAAAATGCGAGCGGGAAATTAGATGCGGCAAACACAGCGACTGGACCAAGCGGGCGCATCATGCTGCGGGTATCGACTTTTGGAATGGGTTCGCGGTCAGGCTGTGCCCGATCGATTCGTGCATCTACCCACGAGCCGCCTTCAACGAGATTGGCGAACATACGGAGCTGCCCGCATGTGCGGCCTGCCTCACCACGGACGCGCATTTCGGGAAGTCCGGTTTCTAGCGGCATGCGCGTGACGAGGTTTTCGATTGAGCCCTCGATATTTTCAGCGATTGTGCGCAGAAGTTTGGCCTTATCGGCACCGGATGTCCGGCGGAAGCACTGGAAAGCGTCGTCAGCTAGTGAAACCGCATGCTGAAGTTCTTTGTCGGTTGCGGCGATATAATTGGGGTCGAGAGTTTCGTTGTTAGCTGGATTGCTGCTCTGGCCGGCAGACTCGTTGCCTTGTCCGCGTGATGCGCCGATGATGGATGTTCCTTGGAGTGTCATAATAGTTGATGGGTTAGTTGGCATTGATGCCGTGTTTAAAAGGGTCTGTGTCTTGTATGATAATGGTCGCCTCGCCATTCACGTAGGCGGTGCCGGTGATCATCGGGATTACTTGGCCATTTTCAAGTGGTTTTACACTCCCTTCGAAAACAGTGTCCAACACGCTGGCCTGCCGCCAGATTTGTTTGGGCGCTAATTTGCCATCGGCGTGCAGGCAGGCAAGCTTGGCACTCGTTCCCGTTCCGCACGGTGATCGGTCGTAGGCGAGCCCGGGGCAGAGCACAAAGCTGCGGCTATCTGAGACACCCTGCGTGGGATCACCAAAAATTTCGATGTGATCGACTACTGCACCGTCAGAGCCGACGATATGATGATCTACTAATGCTTGGGCTAAGGCAGAGCTGAACTTCGTGAGTGATGCTATGTTTTCGATAGAAATATCACCATCGTAGTCTTTAGTTAGGAAAAACCAGTTACCTCCCCAAGCTACGTCACCAGTGACGGTGCCGTGGCCTGGCACTTTAATGCTGACATTTTTTTGATAGCGGTAGCTTGGCACGTTGGTCACCGTCACGCTACCATCGTCATGTAGCTCCGCAGTGACCTCGCCAACAGGAGTTTCGATACGATGGGTGCCGGCAGAAATTTTTTTCATGTGAGCGAGTGTAGCCGTCACACCAATCGTGCCGTGTATACAACTGCTGAGGTATCCTACGTTGTTAAAGAAGATGACCCCGGCGATGCAGTCGGGATTGACGGGCTCGCAAAGCAGGGCGCCGACCATGGCATTGTGACCACGCGGCTCGTGTAGGCATGTAGTGCGAATCCAATCGTAATCATCACTCATGATGATTCTCCTATCCATCATGCTGCCTTTGTCTAATCCTGAGACACCATTGGGGGTTTCAATGATAACGCGTGTTGGCTCACCACACGTGTGGGAGTCGATAATCTTTAGGTGATGGAAATCTGTATTGCTCATAAGCAGATAAGGCATATATCATCTAGGCTTGGTAAAATAGCCTATGGCATGCCCCTGTATCTGCATACACTTATGAGTTTAGCCAGTGATATACGAGATACTTTTTTTAGCGATTGGATAAGCCACTGATCATGGAGAAGCGTTTTGATAATGTTTCAGGTCACGCCATTTTTTGTAACGGATCACATGGGGATGTTTGTTTGTGGAACCAGATTCTTGTTCAGTGTTATGGTTTTCTATCTAGAGATCGTATCATATGGAAAAGTCGTGGGGTTACCCGTAGCGTAGCGGGTCGAGTTTCCGGATGTCAGGTGTTTGTTTTCCTGTTAGGATAGACGAGATAAGCTTACCTGTCACGGGTCCGAGACTAAATCCCATCATTGAGTGGCCGCTGGCAATGGTGAGGTTAGAATACCCGGTGACTCTCCCTATGTATGGTAATCCATCCGGTGAGCATGGGCGCAGTCCCGCCCACGGTTTAACGCTATGGAAGGCCGTTTGATCGTAGGCAGGGAAATAGTTTTCAATTGATTTAATAATGCCGTTCACTCGGCGCTGGTTGACACTGAGATCATTACCGCAGATCTCCATGGTTCCTGCGAAACGTAATTGGTCGTTCATCGGGGTGACAGCCACTTTTGCCTCGGCGAGGATAGAGCAGAGCTTTGGCTGTTGCCGAGGTTGACCTAGTGTGAGTGAGTATCCTTTTCCTGCTTGCATTGGCATACGTAGTCCAAGTGACTTGATGAGCTCAGACGACCAAGCACCGCAGGCGAGCACAATTTCTAAATCCGATGGTGTATTAATTCCTTCCAGATGAACTGTGGCGTTATTTCCCTTTTTCAGACCAGTGACTTCGGTCTCAGAGACAATCTCAGCGCCCATATTTATAACTTTACTGAGGAGCCCACGCATAAATTCAGCAGGATCCATGTGGCAGTCTTGTTTAAACCAGATACCACCGCGCACAGTCATCTCGATATCGGTATCGAGCTCAGCTAGTCGTTCAGGCCCACATACTTCGGCCTCAATACCTAATTCAGCGGCCATGGCAGCTACCTTTGCTTCCTCGTGTAGCGCTTTTTCTGTCAGGCAAAGATTAAGGAGACCTCGCTCGACGACCTTGACTCCAGTGTCTGAGGCCATTTGTAGAAATTGCCGACGACTCTCTATATTCATATCACGTAACAGCTCTCGACTTTGCATGGTATGTTTTTGAGTGCAATGCGTCATGAACAGCCTGCACCAGCGGATCAGTTCCATACTTGTACGCGGGCGGATAAAAAATGGCCCCTCTGGTTTGGTGAGCATCTTAAGCCCCTTACTGACCATGCCAGGTGCAGCAAGAGGAATAAAGTGGCTAGGCACAACCATGCCCGCATTGCCGTATGAGCAGGAGCCATGCTCAGATTTTAGGCAGTCGATTATCGTTACCGGTCGCCCCGCTTTGAGCAGGTGGTATGCAGAGCAGAGTCCGATGACACCCGCACCCACGATGAGCACGCTATCTTTATTGTATTCCACGAAAGAAACTTATCATTAGTGTCTAGTGAAGATTTTGAGTTTTCTCCTGCAAATCGTCACAACAGGATCAAATGATAAACATAAGATACTGATCCTTTCGATAAAAACTGTTAAATAAAGCGTAATATACATACGTATATATCAACTAAATTTATGCCCAGAATAACCATCACTGAACCGGGAAAAGATAGCCAAGTCTACCAATTTGACCTGAAACGTACGAAGCTGCTCGTTGGCCGCAGCAGTCGCAATGACATCCCCATTTCACACCGGTCCGTCTCGAAGGTGCATTGTCTAATTGAGCGCCGCGAGGCAGGCTACGTAATGTTTAATAATGGTGCTACTAATGGCATCAAACATAATGGAACGCGAGTTTCTGATGTGATGTTGGCCAATGGTACGGAGTTGGAGATAGGTGACGTGCTTTTGGCTTTCTCATTGATGGATGAGGAGAGTGATACACTGGCTTGATGCTTATTTACGTGGGGATCCAAGCCAATGGACTCTCCATAGGCTTGGAGAGCGGTGTCTGATTAGCTATTGGTTAGTAAGGATTACTGAACTGCGAGAAGTGTTGATCTTTGGCGCTGCAGATAATCTGGATTTGTGAAAAAATTAAATTTTATTTGAATCTAATTTAATTATCCAGACGAACGCTAGTGTATACCCCAATGTGCAAACTACTAACAACTACGCAAATAAACATCATGAAATTATTCACCAACGCGCCACAAATACTCCTAGGCATTTTATGCCCTATCATATTCATAGGGGAAACCCGAGCAGCCAATCCCGCTGAAGCCAAAACCATCGGTCGCGTTGTGCGCGAGCGATCTGACCTATCAAATTTTCTCAAGCTACTTGAAAAAACGGAAATTGGGTCACAGCTTTCTGAGCGAACTTCGATAAGGCGAACAGTATTTGCACCGACAAATGCTGCATTTGAAAAGCTCTCCAAAGAATCGGTCAAAACATTACTGGATCCCAGAAATGGCGACCGACTCGAAGAGGTATTCGGGTTTCATGTGGTCGGAAAATCGATTCCCATTATAGGCTTGGAAAAATATGCTGCGTTGCGAATGGCAACGGGCCAATTTCTCTCAGTCAATTACAAGGCGGGAAATATAGGAGCTGCAAAATTTACGGGTGAAGTGATTCCATGTTCAAATGGTAACATATACCTAATTGACACTGTTCTAACTCCCACAACGGACGACCTCTTCCAGCGATTGCAGAAAGATGGACGTTTTACCATTTTTACTAAAGCCATTACGGCTAGCCGGCAAGGCAAGCTGTTTCAGAACATGCACGGTCTTTATACAGCATTCGCGCCTACTGATGAGGCATTTAAAAAACTACCGCCTGCATTTCTTGAGTCTCTCTTCCTGCCAGAGAATGACGAGCGGCTAGAGGATATTATTAAACATCACATTGTAGATCGTATTCGTGCTGCTGGGAATATACCAAATTATCTGAGCCTTGGTGTCTCAGATGTTACACCGATTTCGGCTTTTGGTCAGCAGATCAACTTTAAAATGACTTCTGCTGGTCCTACTGTAGACAAAGCTAAGGTTTTGGAGGCAGATATTCCGTGTGCTAATGGTATCATACATGTAATTGACTCAGTGATTCCACCAGTTGAGTCCAGCCTTCTGGACTTACTGCGTAAAGATGATCGCTACACAACTCTGGTCACATTGCTCGAGACAACCGGGCTCGACCTGCCAGTTGCTTCATCATCACAATTTACTATATTTGCCCCAGTTAATGATGCGTGGAAAATAGAACCGTATGCATCGCTGGCAGCAAACCCCAATGGCGAGAACAGAGAAAAGCTTTATGGCATTCTTGCACGTCACGTCATCACAGGTAAGCACGTGAGTGAAAATTGCAGGCCCTATAATAAACTCCGCACTATTCATGGTGCGCCTATCTATCTCACCCGTATGGGAACCGATTCTAAAATCAGTGACATTAAGATCACTGACACGGATGAAGAAGCATTTAATGGTCTGATCAATGCAATTGGCGCGGTGATACCAGATCCGATGGAGCTTCCCGAAGGTGATATCAGCACCGTCGATGCGATTAAGTTTGTCCAAGACACTTTGACCAAAGCAGCACCAATGTATGGCAAAGGGGATTATGAAGGCTGCTGGAGATTCTACACTGCACGTGGATATGAATTTCTTTCCAAGTATTCTAAGTTCCTGAGTAGCTCAACACGATCAAATGTTGAATCTGCAATCAGGGACGATCAACCTCTATTCCAGTTTGCTGCAGATGCATGGACATCAAGAAATGCTTTCCGCGATGCCTTGCGTGCTCTTGAGCAGCGTGAAGACCGGATCCAGGATAGCTATTTGATGCAATCGCCAAACAACACACGCTTTGGCAGATAGATGCATTCTGAAGGTGTTAAGTGTATCAAATACCCAACCTATCTTTCTCTTCCTCCCGTTATGGGAGGAAGAGAATTTTGTTATTTGAGCAAACTAAATTAGCGATGAAATAAGAATTCCGCTACACGATTAAAAAACGAAAAAAGAATGATATTTTTTGAATCTGATTTCAGCAAAGGGACGAATACTCATATGTAAGCTCAAACGGGGATTGCACTAACCAACTAACCAACTAACTAATAAACAACAAAATTATGAAAGCAATTATCACATCCATCATCTTCGGCTTGGCCGCACTTGCTACTCCTGCCAGTGCAGAAAGTAAGCAGGCCCCGAAAGACATCGTTGACACCGCCGTAGCCGCGGGCTCCTTCAATACTCTTGCTGCCGCCCTGAAAGCAGCTGGCCTAATTGACACCATGAAAGGTGCGGGGCCATTTACCGTGTTTGCTCCAACAGACGCAGCATTTGCTAAATTACCAAAAGGCACGGTGGAATCACTTCTTAAGCCAGAAAACAAGAGTAAGCTCATCGACATTCTCACCTACCACGTTGTTTCAGGTAAAGTCATGGCAAAGCAAGCTGTTACCCTTACAAAGGCACCTGCACTTAACAAGAAGGACATCAAACTCGCAGTTAAAGGTGGTGCACTGGTCTTAAATGATTCAGCTAAAGTTGTAACGGCAGATATCAATTGCACGAACGGAGTCATTCACGTAATCGATAACGTTATTCTTCCTCCTTCTAAGTAACAACCTGTAATTATAAACCAATCTCCTAATGTTGGTTCCAAATCCAACATTAGGGATTGACATTTTTTCTAGCTAAAGTTTTTAATTCACCGTTCGTGTCAAACAATTTACCAGATCAATCAGACGGTGGAATTCTACAGAAAGTAGCTCTGGGAATTGAACGCGCCATGGAACATTGCATCAAAAAATACAGCGGACTAGTCTGGACAATCGCCAAACGTTATGTGCGAGACCATTCATCTGCTGAGGACGTAGTCCAAGAGACTTTTGTAGAGCTCTGGAAATCTGCAAAACGTTACGACCCAGCAATCGCAACCGAAAGCACATTCATCGGCATGCTTGCAAGGCGGCGTGCGATTGATTATGCGCGTAAAGAGAGCCGCCGTCCCCAGCTAGATCCTTTGCCGGACGCTGAATTGTTAACCCAGCTCACTACTGAACCGCCCAGTGTTGCCTATTCGGCAGGTGAAGACGTTCGAGAGGTCATCAAACAATTACCAGAGGACACACAACAGATTTTTTTCTTCCATTTTGAACAAGGAATGACCCACCCCGAAATAGCTGACAAAACAGGTCTTCCCTTAGGAACTATTAAAACCCGCTTACGGCGGGGCTTAATTGAAGCACGTAACAAGCTGCAACATCTCGGAGCAGGAGAACCATCAACCTCATACATGTCATGATTAACCAAGAACTACTAAAGCACTTCGAAGAGCTCGAAGCCGGACGTATCCTAGGCGATCTTGATGCCGAGGAGTTGCAACAGTGGGAAAGCCTTTCAAAGGACCCAAGCTGCGCGGTTGACCTATCACTCGAGCTGACGGCTGCCGCGATTGAGGCGGAGCTATCACACGACCAAGAAACTGAGCTATCGGACAGTCTGATGAAGCAGCTCCAGGAAGATATTTCAAAGTTTACTGTGGCTGATGACCATGCAGAACTGAATGATGCGGACAATATTGTGAAACTATCGGCATGGAAACGCGCAGTTTCTACCCCACAGGTACCATGGGCAATTGCAGCATTATTCGCGATTCTGTTTGTAGTAAATTCTCTTACTCAAGATGGTGGGCTTAACACAGATCAGCCAATCCCTGCGATCGCGCTTAACCCTTCGCCTGAAGAGGCTCGTGATGCTATCCTGAGCAATACCAAGAATTTGGTCGAACTTGATTTTGGTGGTACTGATAGCTACAACAAAATGACTGGTAAAGTGGTCTGGAGTGATGAGCTACAGGAGGGATATATGACTTTGAGCAATCTTCCAGTCAATGACCCCAGCAAAAAACAATATCAACTTTGGATTGTTGACCCAACACGTGATACGAAACCCGTGGACGGCGGGGTATTTGATATCCCAGAAGGCCAAAGCACGGCAGTCATCGCTATTAACAATCCCCTTGTTATTACAAACCCAAAAGCTTTTGTTATTACTATGGAACAGCCAGGTGGTGTTGTGGTTTCCAAACAGCAGGATGTTGTTGCAATTGCCAAGGCATCCTAAGTCAACTACCAAACATAGGATTGTCAGACGCTTGCAGATTACCCAATCAGAGTGTATGTGCAGTTTATGAATGTGCTCAGTTACAAGGATACAGGTTATCCGCGGTTCGTAAAAAAACTAGATCGTCGTGCTGTTCCGGGCACAGCAGGCAAGAAGGTAGAGGATATCGTTTCTTCAATTATTGCTGATGTGCAAAAGCGGGGCAATAAGGCAGTCTTTGAATACACTCAAAAGTTTGATGGTCTAAAACTTACTACAAGTTCCTTGTTTGTGAGTTCCAAAGAGATTGATGACGCTTACGATGCTGTTGATGAAGACCTGAAGAAAGCAGTAGCCACCAGTAAGCGAAATATTCATGCGTTTGCCAAACGAAGCATGCGTAAGAACTGGAAAGCAAAGAACCACGAGGGTGTAGAAATAGGGGAGCGATTTATTCCATACGATCGTGTTGGGGTTTATGTTCCAGGAGGTAAAGCTCCATTGGTTTCATCTGCACTAATGACGGCAGCGTTTGCGCAGGCGGCTGAAGTGCCTCAAATTTTAGCAGCCACGCCCGCAGGAAAAGATGGTAAAATTAACCCAGCACTACTTTATGCACTCGTCGAAAGTGGCGCTACGGAGATTATCAAAATTGGTGGTGCTCAGGCGATTGCCGCTATGTCATTGGGAACTAAAACAGTAGCTCCTGTCGAAAAAATATTTGGGCCAGGAAATGTTTTTGTGGTTGAGGCCAAACGCCAGCTTGTGGGTGCTGTCAGTATTGATCTATTGCCTGGTCCGAGTGAAGTCTTGATCGTTGCCGACAAGTCTGCGAACGCAAAATTTATTGCTGCAGATATGTTAGCTCAAGCTGAGCACTCTGGTGATAGTGTGGTGGGATTTGTAACTAACTCAAAACGATTATTAGTTCAGGTAGAGAAGGAAATTGAAAAGCAAGTGCCTACGCTGAACCGCGAGAAATATATTCGTGAGGTTCTGAATAAGAACACTTTTTGTCTACATACTAAGAGTCTGCAGGACGCAGTCGATATTTGTAATACCTATGCGCCTGAGCACTTGTCGCTCGTGGTCGAAGATGAAGATAGGTGGTTAGCCGAAATACGTAATGCTGGAGCAATTTACGTTGGTTCATTAGCGGCTGTTGCTGTAGGTGATTTTGTTGCTGGCCCAAGTCATACCCTTCCCACTGGAGGGTCGGGAAAATCCTTCTCCGGTTTGCGCGCTGATCAGTTCCAACGTCGCGCGAGTGTTGTAAGAATGAACCAGAAAGCATTGAAAAAATCCCTAGCGACCGTGGAAACATTTGCCCGTGTCGAGGGGCTTGATGCTCACGGAAAATCAGTAAGTATCAGGGTGAATTAATGATGTCTAACTGACTCTATCTTATGGAATTGTTGCCTCTTGGTGGATTTGCCGTCTTCGTTTGGCGTTCAGAATAATTAGCGTAAAGAAAGCAATCAATACTAAGGATACTGAAATGAGAAGGCCTTCGACGACTGTCGTCATATAAGTGAAGGCAAAATCGGCTTCAAAATTACTTGAGCCGAATCCGTTGTAGTTACCTCCGAGCGCCTGATCCACCACGGATGTTATCATCAATGCAGCATAGCCAAACCAGAAATCTGCGGTGAATAACACAAACATCGATGGCATGCTGCCCTGATCAACATCATGCCCGATAAGGGGAAGCAGAAATGGTAAGCCCGCCAGTGAGACAATCATTCGGATGCGGGTGCCCAATCTGATCGATCTGCCAACTATACCACTGTGAAGTTTTCCATAAAGTGACGAGGAAGTGATGGCAGAAAAGCAAATGATGAATGTGGTGATGCCGGTTAGCATGGCTACCACGTTGGTCGTGGAGTTAAAATAAATCAAAGCGAGGCAAAAGCTGGGTAAGCCTGTAAGCCCACAATGCAGCGACCAGTAACGAAGCTGATTTGTTAGGGTATTGGGTTTGAGGGTTTTACCCATGACTATTTTTGTTGTGGATTGCCTATTTGCCGCAGCAGCTGCATTGCGTTGCGGTGATTTCTATCAATCCCTAGCACGGTTCGGCAGGCCTCAAACGCTTCCATTTTTTGCCCTTTGCGAAGGTGTAGAGTAGCACGAGCATATGGGAAATCGGCATTATTTTGATCGAGCTGTTCTGCCCTTTGGATGCAGTCGATGGCCTCATTGAGCTTATTTTGCTCAGCGATAAGAAGCCCCAAATTATACCATGCGCGTGGATTGGCTGGATTCGTTTTTAGAGACACACGAAGCAATTCTTCAGTCTTATCTTTCTGTCCAAGCTCTGCGTAAGTGAGTGCCATGAGGTAAGGATAACGTGAATTGTTAGGTTCGAGTTTACGTGCGATTTCTAGCTGGGTGAGCGCCTCTTTTGGCCGTTCCATTCGGCCCAACAAAATAGCATAAAATTCGTGGGTTCCTGCGGATGTGTTATCGAGTTTGATGGCGCGTTTCGCCCACTTCTCAGCCTTGGTTAGATCGTTTGCGTCATTGGCAAGCTGGGCGAGCCGCAATGCTCCGGCTGGCTGGTCGGCGCCAAAGCTTATGGTGCTAGCTAGCTTTTTGTAGATCTCTGAGCGTGATGAAATATTGCGCCTCCACGCCCAAGATGCGGCCATGCGAACTTCCTTCACTGGGTCTTTGAGCATGGGTTCGAGCCATGGCCCATTACCATCACTGAATTCCAGCAACATACATGCAGAGGCGCGTACGAGCGATTCTTTGCTGTGAACACCAGCGCGACCGAGGTTCTGAACTCGCGGGTCATTTGCCCATGGTTGCATGATTTGTAGTAATGTTGATTGCCAGTAGGGGTTTTTCTCGTTTTGGTGTGCTTCTAGTAATTTGTCGATTGCGCGTGGATCACCTGAGTAAGCATTAGCAATAGCTCGTGTACGAGCGCGTTGCCGCTTACGTTCTGGGCTATTTAGTTTTTCCCCGTACCAGTCTTTGGTCCATTTTATAGCCCAGTCGGTATCCTTATCAGTGTGACATTTGTTACAGGCATTCGGTGTGCCAAGCTCTTTTGACAAAGCGGGATCAGGCACGTGGAAGCCATGGTCACGTCGTTGATCTCGACCCATATAAGTAGTGTGAGTCATGTGGCAGTCGACACATGAGTGACCGGATCCGACGTCGTTATGTTTACCTTTTCCAAAATGATGCGTGTGGGTGGCGGGATCAATGATAATCGCGCCTTCGATGCGGCCGTTGCTACCACCTGCATGGCACGACATACAGAGCGTGTTATTGGCAAGAGGTAACTTCAGTTTGGTTGTGTGTGGATCGTGACAGTCCATGCAGCTTACGCCCTTATGGCCCATATTACTTGTATGAAACGATGTCCAAACATAAACCTCATCGCGGATTTGGCCGTCGGGATAGTAAAGGTGTGGAAGCGTTGGGAGCTGAAGTTGGTAGTGATTGCCATACTTGTCCCCAATCTTAAAACGATCATCATACTCAGCGCGGCGGCTGTGGCAGGTTGCGCAGCCATCCAGGATTCGCTCTGGGTGGTTTTTCTTCAGATTCTTGTGTGAGGAGATGTCGATCAAGCAGCCTGATTTCTCATCGGCGTGTTCTGCGAGGTCGCCATGGCACTGTGTGCAGCCGATACCCATTTCTTTCCAGTGTGATTGGTAACTATCCGATACTTCATCATAGTTTTTTTGAAAATCTGTCATGTGACACCATGCGCACTGGGTATTCCAAGTCATACCGCGGTTCGTCCAATGCCCCCAATCTGCCTTAGTTCGTGCGTCGCCATTAAAGATATCAAACCATTCTTTTTTGGATGGGTCCCATGCTGCATTAGGTGCCTGCCATCTACCATCGCTTGCAGCAGTGAGATACTGGATTAGCGGTTCGACGCCGATTACCATACCCACATTGTGTTTTTCATCATTTGCAGTGATGGTGAGCTCTTTTGATTCTTTAGAAAATGTCCAGGTTTCCGAAGGTGTCTTTAGTGATTTATTAGAAAACGGTTGCTTGTCTAGTGCCATGGTAAGCAAGCGGTTTGCTTGTCCGTGATGCGATTTCTGCCAGTGGTGGTGGATGTCATTGTGGCATTCCATGCAGCGGGAAGAGATCGCATTCTGCCCAGGAAGCTTGGTTAGCGAAGCATTGAGATTGGAATGTTCAATGGAAGAGACTTCTGAAGCTGATTTCCCTTCAACCGACGTGGTTGATTCTTTTTTGCTGCAGCAGCAAAGTAGACAGATGAGAAATGAGGCGACGCAGAGTTTCATAAGTTAATTGGCAGTGGCATTTCCAAATTCGATCATAATGAGCGTATTGGCGTTAACCAGTGCGTGTATGATGATAGGTGCCCAAATTGAGCCAGTGAGTTCATATGCGATGGTCAATACGATGGCGAGAAAGAATAATGGAATCAGGGCATTGATGTTGTAATGCACCACAGCAAATAGCAGAGAGCTAAACAAACAGGCAAAAAACCGGTCGGAGAATCGTTTGGTGGCACCATAGATATAGCCACGGAATAGCACCTCTTCGCACAGTGGCGCCAGAATGGCGACAGTGAATGCCATCATGATGCGAATAGTCGCTGCGTCAGTCGCTTGAAATGTTTTGATGGTTTCCTGCACCTTGTAGTCACTACCGAAGATATTCTTTAGCCATTCCTCATAGCCAAGAATATGTAATCCGACACCGAAAATATAAAAAGCAGCGAAACCTAGCATGCTAACAACTAAGATACGAACTACTTTGCTGGGATTTAGTCCAAGTAGATCACCAAAATTGGTGCCACGAAACATCATCAGAGCAAATACAATGAGTGTGAAAACGATTTGCTGTGAGATCATTCCAACAAGCATGATACTCGGCGTCATCCTGATTTCTTTTGGATTACCGTCTGGGCCAAGCTCTGGTGGTGCTTGAGCGAGTGTGAGCGTAGCCCCGAAAATCAGGAGAAACAATCCGACTCCAAAAATATCCAACTGATTAAATTGGCTTGTACATGTGTTTCCATGCCGATGCCAATTGAGCTTGGGTGAGTTTTTCCTGATGAAGAAGTATGTCGGAATAGCACATGCGTAAGCGATGACACACAGCAGAAAAGTATAGGAGAAGACAAGATCAGCACTCATAAGCATTGAAAGAGTATGCATAGTAGTAGATATCTCTGAAGTTTGAAGTTTGAAGTTTGCCAGTTTCCGTGTGAAATCTCTGCGTGTCTAATTCTACGATTAAATCATTGATCGCCGCTGCGCAAGAGCTCACCAACGAGCTGCAGCCATTGCTTTTTTCTCCACCAGTCAGCCATGTGTATCTTCCCACAGAATATGCTTGGGCAAGCCATAAGCTCTATTTGGAGAAGTTTGCTTCAGGCCAGAAAAAAGTGCTCATGCTTGGAATGAATCCAGGGCCATGGGGAATGGCTCAAACGGGTATCCCGTTTGGTGAAATCCCCGCTGTTCGTGACTGGATGGGTATTTCTACAGCTGTTGATAAACCGACGAATGAGCACCCAAAACGTCCGATAGAGGGCTTTGATTGTAAGCGCTCCGAGGTCAGCGGCAGACGCCTTTGGGGGTTGTTTTCAGAAAAGTTCCCCGATGCTATGGACTTTTTTGAAGACCATTTTGTCACTAATTATTGCCCGCTTGTCTGGATGGGTGACACAGGTAAGAACATCACACCTGATAAGCTACCTAAGCATGAGATGGAGCCGGTGGAAAAAGCCTGCCAAAAACATCTCGCTGCGGTAATTAGTGCCATACAGCCAGAGTGGTTAATAGGCGTGGGTGCCTACGCGGAGAAAAAGCTCATTGAGGCGGCAAATGATCATTTTCCTGATCAAAAATTCAAAACTGGCAAAATACTTCACCCTTCGCCTGCCTCACCCATCGCAAATCGTGGATGGGAATCACAAGCAGAGAAGCAGCTGTTAGAAATGGGTGTCTGGTAAACGTATGAGTGAATAGATGATTAAATCAATAAATAGCATCAAAGTATTTGCATGGAGGAAATGTTTTATTTTCTGTTTCTGGATATTGGTTTTTATTATTCTGTTAGTTGTGTTGGTTTATTTGTGCGGAATGATTTTTTATAATGGCCCGTTCATACAGGCTGGGTGGGGCAATGGTCTGCTAGCTTCGATATGGACTGCCGTAATGGCGATAATATTTTTTCGGAACAAACTATGGAAAGTTCGCATGCTTTGGTGGGCAGTGGGGATAGTCATCGTGGTTGTCCCTTTTCTTACTATTTGCCCGTCGAATGATAAGCATTGGGAAGCTGAATATAATCGTACGGGTTATGCCAGCGTTGATGGAGATGTGGTTAAGCTATATAATGTGCGTAATTTTAAGCATTATTCACGTGATGAATTTGATGAGCAGTGGGAGAGCCGAACTTATCGGTTATCTAACTTACGGGGACTAGATTATATACAATCTAATTTTTTGGGAGATCTACTTGCACACCCTATTTTGTCATTTGATTTTGGTGAGCAAGGTAGGATTTGCCTATCAGTAGAAACGCGGCGTGAAGTTGGGGAAAAATTCACTCCTTTTGGCGGGCTCTATAAAATGTTTGAGCTACAGTATCTGTTTATCACAGAACCTGATTGTATTCCGTTGCGTACGAAGATTAGGAAGGAAACAGTTCGGCGTTATACAATTGATGCCAGACCTGAAAAGATTCGTGAAATGTTTATTGCATCAGTAAAAATCCAGAATGAACTCATGGAGAGCCCTCGGTTCTATAACGTGATACACAGCAACTGCACGACTAGTTTGCGTGCTCAGCAACCACGATCGGATCAAGTTCCATGGGATCGGAGATTACTGTTTAATGGGAGATTAGATGAATATTTGTATGAGCAAGGGATGCTTCAAACAGAAGGTGATACGTTTGTAGAACTTCGTCAAAAGGCGATAGTTCGAGGGGGATTACGATAGGTTTAAACTCATCCTAATTATCTATGATGAGTTTTTGTCATGTATGTTTTGTAGGCATGCATCGTATACCGGCTGAGGCGAGGTTTACCAAAGCCATGACGATTACTCAGAGCATCATTAATGATATGAGTCGCGTGTAGTGGAGTGCCTGTGGGTTGCTTTGATATGATAACTTCAGCCTTACTGAGTAAGTTCACACTAGTATGTGGTGGTACGTAACGTTCTGGCACCCAGAACCGCTCTCTGATAATCTCGATATGTGCTCGGCATTTCTTTTTGCAATGTTTTCTACAATGAATTATTTCATGTTCACGGTAGCTCCAGTAGCCTGGAACGATGTAATCAGAGAAATAGCTTTTTTCTTTCCATTCTTTGTTTTTCTTATCGCATATCCAGAAGGTGTTGGTGCCACTTGCTAGGGCTAATTCTGCGGCTCGAACATTGACGAAATAACGGGCAAACTCAGGGCCAGGTTGATTGAAAGTTTCAAAGGTTACTTTCGTGCGGTTTGTGTCGAGGGCTTTCTCTGAATATCCCCCCCAAGACGTTGAATTACCCTCCCATGGTTGACTTGGTCTTTGAGTGAGAGGCTTGTAATGCAGACGAGCGGGTGAGCAACTGTGACAGAGAATAGCGCCGGCTAGAAGTGCGGTGAAGTAAAATAAGCGTTGCATGTTGATTTGACTAGCAACAGCGTAATTTATTCAAAAAGAACAAATTATTATACAGCGCGCGCACAGGGCGGCCCAGTACAGCGATCCCAAAGAGCTCAGATAATTATCAAGATATCTTAGTATCCTTTTTCAGCCATGTAGTCACCAACCCACTCAATACCGTAAGTTCCGTTGACAAAATCTGAGTGTTCCATGATTTCCTGCTGAAAGGGAATAGTTGTTTTGATGCCCTCGATTTTAAACTCGGAAAGTGCGCGTTTCATGCGATCAATCGCGATACGGCGTGTTGCACCAGTCACGATTAGTTTCGCGATCATGGAATCGTAGTGCGGTGGCACTGAGTAACCTGCGTAAACGTGAGTATCTACCCGCACTCCCTTTCCTCCGGGGGTATACCAGAGGTCGATTTTACCCGGGCTGGGAGCAAAATTATTGTATGGATCTTCCGCATTGATTCGGCATTCAATGGAATGTCCTCGTGGGTTGGTTTTTAACACGTGCTCAGACAGTGGGTCGCCTGCAGCAACCCGGATTTGCTCTTTTATAAGCTCACAACCCATCACCTCCTCGGTGACAGGATGTTCCACTTGAATACGGGTATTCATTTCCATGAAGTAGAAGTTTTCTGCCTTTTCATCGACGAGATATTCTATCGTGCCCGCATTCTGGTAGTCGATTGATGATATGAGATTGACCGATGCCTTCGCCATTTGTTTACGCATCTTATCTGAAATTAGTGGAGAAGGACATTCTTCGATAATTTTTTGATTACGGCGCTGCATGGAGCAGTCGCGCTCACCAAGTTGAATGTAGTTGCCATGCGAATCGCCAATAACCTGCATTTCGACGTGGTGAGGTTTGAGGACAAGTTTTTCTAGATAACACTCACCGTTACCAAAGCAGGCGATTGCTTCTTTACTGGCGGCATCATAGAGAGAGATAAATTCTTCTTCTAGGTAACACGGGCGCATGCCGCGGCCACCGCCACCTGCGGTTGCTTTGATCATCACAGGGAACCCGATTTCTTTGGCGAGCTCAAGCCCGTGCTCGGCCGAATTTAAAATGCCGTCAGAACCAGGTGTGATGGGCACGCCGAACTCAACAGCAGAAGCACGAGCACTATTTTTATCACCCATACGGCGAATGACGTCTGCAGAAGGGCCGATAAATTGAATATTACAGCTTTCACAGATTTCCACGAAACGTGCATTCTCGGAGAGGAAGCCATACCCGGGATGAATCGCTTCTGCTCCAGTGATTTCGGCAGCAGCAATGATGCGGTCTGGCTTTAAGTAGCTATCCTTACTGGGCCCCGGCCCGATGCAGACTGCTTCGTCTGCTAGCTGCACATGCATAGAATCAATATCTGCCTCCGAATACACGGCAACGGATTCTACGCCGAGCTCTCGGCAGGCGCGAATTACTCGAAGGGCAATCTCCCCTCGGTTGGCGACTAGTACTTTACTAAACATTGGGGAAAAGAAAAAGATTACCTTATGGATGATTTACTGAACGCGGTAAAGAGCATCACCGAATTGAACAGGCTCTCCGTCTTTGGCAACAATGGCGGATACAGTGCCGGAGGTCTCTGCTTTGATTTCATTCATGACTTTCATCGCTTCGATGATGCAGATGGTCTGCCCTTCGTTTATGGTATCTCCCACGTTTACAAATGGTGGCGAGTCAGGAGATGGAGATGCGTAAAATGTGCCTACCATAGGAGCTGATATATCATTACCTACAGGCTCTGCAGCAGGTGTTTCGTTGGTAGTTGCTTGTGTAGCTGGTGCGGCGGCTGGAGCTGCTGCCGGCATGGCTGCTTGTGCGACTTGGACGATGTCAGCACCTTTTTTTAGCTTCAAGTTTACTCCCTCCTCTTCGAGGTGGAAGTAGCTTAGCTCATGTTCGTTCATCAGCTCGACGATTTTGCGAATTTCCTTTAGGTCCACAGTGATATTGGTTTGGTGGTGATAATGGCGTTATGATGAGTCATGCACGCCGTGATGATTGGAGAATAGATGCCGCGGAGGGTGCGCGTCAAGCGAATGCGTGATTGGCATTCCTGCCAGATTACGAGTTTGATTTTTAATCTACGATCTGTCATGCTACACGGCGAGGATGCCGATTATTTCCCGACGCAAGCAACACTACGACGTCAGCCAATGGCTGGGGCAGTATCTTTACCATTTTGGGCGATATACAGATATTCCCCTGGTTTATGACGAGCTCTTGCGTTTCACCGGATCTATTCCCTACGAGGATCCAAGTGGAAAAGAAACCTTGTGGCTTACGGTGATGTACCCGCATGAGGTGATGATGGAGCTGCGCCCACAACTAACGCAGATATATTCCGAACTCAAAGTGGGCGGCGATACTGCCCATCACGAACATCTTATGGTAGATCGCATAGATTTTGGTGAGTTTGGGAACTCGCGGCCATTTCGAATTCGGATTACAAATAAATATAATGACAACTCAGATTATTACTACGTAAAACATGCTGATGCGTCACGAATCTACGGTCTTGAGCTTGAGCACATCCTCTCACCCAACAGAATCAACTATATGATTAGGGGAAATACCCTGATTGAGGAGCATATTGCAGGACTCCCTGGAGATGTGTTTAGCCAAGATTATCTGACGATGCCAGAAATCAACCGCATTCGTATTGCCAAAGAGTTTGTTAAATTTAATGAGCGCTGCTTTATCCGATTGTTGGGTGATATGAGATCAGTCAATTACGTTGTGGATGTAACGCCCGATTTTGAGGAGGTGCAGTATCGTGTGAGACCGATAGATTTCGATCAGCAGTCATATCAAGGAGGGGCAAAAATCTACATGGCATACCGTTTTTCATCAAATAGGGACGTCACGCGACTCAGTTTCCGTGAGATGAACCGCACCACAATTGCTCAGTATGCGGAGGAAGAGCGCACGCAGATGGCACGGCGCGCTCGGGCTGAAAAACGCCGGCTCCAAGCACTTTTAGCGTCAATGGCGCGGGAGGAGTTGTCACCACAGAAACACGTTTTTCAGCTCCGCGAAGAGCTTGTGAGAATTCATGAGACTGACCGTTTCATTGAATGTGAAACCATGGGTGAACTAACCAAGGCGCACATCGAGTATATGCTCTATGATCCTGACTTCACCTATCGCGGCAAAAGGACATTTATGGGGTGAGAGAGGCCTAAGACTTGCGCTTTCTGACGAGCAGCGTGATGCCGCCAAGGGCGAACATGGCGGTCGATGATGTTTCGGGCACAGCAGAGTAAACGACGGTAAGAGCGGGATCGCTCGTGGCGCTGAAGCGGCGTGCTGTTTGGTTGACACCAGTTGTTTCGATCATGATCCAGCCGTTGTTGGCGGAAGATCCGCTGACCCATGCTTGGACGTCTGCAGTGAGGCCGGCGGAGGCCCAGTTGTATGAACCCACACCGTTAACGTTGATACCGGCGGATTGGGATGTAATATAATCAACACCAATGCCAGCACCAGGTAATTCCCAGTCGTCGATCCCTGATGTGTTCCATGTAGCCTCGCCATCAGTTGCGGCAGCACCTCTATTTCCGCTCTTATTACCTTCTACCCATGCCGTAATCATTCTGTGGAGTGCAAAATTGGGAGTGTTGGCAACGTTCCCATCAGGCACGGTTAGCTGCAGCGATACTGAAGTGATTGTTGAGTTTGAGGGCAAACTGGAGACGTCAAACCTGATTAAGCCACGGCGAAACGCCCCTCCGTTTGTTACTCCAGCCAAGAGTGTATTGTGGCCACCCATATTGTTGTCAGGGGACGACTGATTTAATGTAGTTTCAGCGACGGAATTGAAAACTTGAGTAGCAGCATGTGAGACGTTGAAGATGCCAAGTAGTATGACCAGTGATGATATGGAAGAATTATGCATAACGAAACATAACTAGCTTATAATCAAGGTGGTGTCAAATGAGATGGCGTTTTGCAGTTGATGAACCTGTCTTATCGACATCTCGACAGAATTGCTAATGTATAACCAGTGCCATAGGCGTAATGGTAGTTGTAGAGCGGGAAATCCCACCATGAACCGTTGCTTTCCTGTCGCTCGATCATTAGCGCTGCAAGTTTCTTTTTTAGTGAGCTGCGTTCCTTTTCGGGCAGAATATGAATGCACTCAGAGGCGTAATAGTGACCGTAGTAGTAAAAATATCCGGCTACGGCTGCGGGTGCTTCATGGGGTATTGGGCGTTTGCGTCCGTGATCGAGCCATCCTTGACGTTCGAATAGCCTTTGTAGCCAAGTGCGTATTACGTTGTCAGTAATATCTTTATCGCCGAATTTTCTTAATGCGGCATTACACGTTTGAGATCTTCCGAGTGATCCTGCGGGCCTATTAATTAATCCACGCGGTTTCCAGCGATGACCATATGAATAGGCGTAAGTGGAGTCTGGGTTGCGCATGGCTTGTAGGCTTTTGATACCCCGCTGGACAATTTTTTCTGGCAGCTTGATATCCATGGATGAGGAAACATCGTGCATCGCGAGCATGATCGTGGCGGTGGTGAAGCTCATAATGAGCCCCGATGGTTTGGCGGTCTTGATATCATCCATGTCATAGTATCCCCAACCTCGGCCGATGTCTTCTTGGCTGACAAGTTTGGCGATCTGAAGTTCTGCCTGACGTTTATATTCGGAACGCTTTTGCGAATTGTTGTTATGGCGGTAGAGAGACGCCAGTGCACGGAGGCCATAAGCATGTGCCCAAACGTTGTAGGTCGCGCCTCGGTTTAAGTTTCTGGTTTTTGGTAGATTATTCAGTAGCCATTTTTCGGCATTTCTAATCGCGGTGATGGTGCTGGGACGGGCATCACCGCTTTCTAACAACCCGTGCAAGGCAAGAGCTGAGCTTCCCATATGAAACGCTTGATGTGCATCGGGCAGCGGGGCATAAATATTCAGCCCTTTAGTGCGATTTGCGGTGCCGAATGACCCATCTTTGTTCTGGTGTTTTAACAGAAAATCAACACCGCGCGTGATGGCAGCATTGATATCGGGCATGGTGTCCACCTTTGCATTTTGGGTAAATGCAGAGGTAGTCAGAAGGCCGGTAATGAAGAGAGAGCGGAGCACCAATTTACTATTTAAATTTTGACGCTTACTTTACAATAACTTGGCCTTTTTCGATGCCTTTAGTAATGATAGCAGAATCTTTATTTGAGGCGCCAATGGTCACTGCACGGTTATCGGTTTTTCCGTTGGCGAGTTTCAGTTTAACGGAATAAGATCCGTCAGGCTGGCGGCTGAGAAAATTAGCTGGGACAACTAGTGCCTTGTCGAATTTTTGACCTTGGATTTGAATTGTAGCCTTCATGCCCGGCACAATTTTGTCGGCTTTACCGAGAGTTGGTTTGAGAGCAACGTGGTAGGTGCCGTCGGTCTCGGGGTAGGTTGCGAGGGAGGAAATGCTGACTGGTATAGTATGGTAGCGATTCAAATTGGAAATGGCGAACCCTTTGGCTCCGGCGGCGAGATTAGTGAGCTGTTTATCTGTAGCAAATGCTGAGAGTTGGAGTGGTGAGTCTGCGGGGATAAAGGTCATCAGTGATGTGTTACTGGGCAGCTTACCGCCAATCTTAAGAACTTTGGCAGCAGCAGCGGGGTTCCAGCTCCCTTGGTGCATACTACCGTAGTAAACCACGCCGTCTGCAGGCGCGGTGATATTCATCATTGTGCGGTCTGCTTTTAGCTGGGCAAGATTCTCAATGCTTTTTTTATCGTCACGCTCTGCTTTGGCCACGGTGAGTTGCTTTAGCTTGAGCGCGCGCGGGAGTTGCTCTTGAGCTGCAGCATTTGCGATGCGTGCCATATCGCTTGCCCGCTGCATGGCTTTGAGCTTACGTGGTATGCTGATGGCTAGTGATCTTTTGACTTCAATTTTTGCAGCCTTTAAGGCGAACTCTGCTTGTTCGACAGAATTGCGTGTGCGCTTGAGAATGATTTCTTCAGTCTCTTCGGTCTTATTGTCCTCGCCATACATCTTGAGCAGCTGCTTGAGTTCTTCTTGTTGGTATGCGAGTCGGAGCTCGGCCGATTTGATACTGCGCTTGGTCACCTCAATTTCCTTGGGGTGGCCTATCTCGATATACCACTTGAGGTCCTCGGCTGTTTGTTTTTCGTTGCGTGCAGATGCTTCCAAATTCCGTGGAGTAGCGATCTTGAGCTGTGCGAGTTCGTGTTTGGCCTGTGCCAAGGCAAGCGTGGCTGATATGCGGGATTTTTCCGCTTCAGCGATGTTTTTATCAATATGTTTAGTATCGATGCCGATGAGAGTGGCGCCTTTTTTTACCTGAGTACCTTGGGAAACGAGCGAGCTTACGGTAAAGTCGGTCCATATGTTTGGCTTTATCGTATATGATGTGAATTTTTCAGGAAGAAATACGGCGTTCAGTGTGCTTTCCGTGCGGAATGATTTTTCAGTCACGGTATGTTCCTCTGCTTGTGCAGATAAAATAATAACGCTAGCGAGAGTAAGTTGCAGAATACGTTGCATGATATTGGTAATGAGAGATTATTAATGATATAGCGGCCCCCGACTGCCAGTTGTTTAGTAAATTTTTTTTCGCGCGAGCCATATGGTATGGGTCCTTCGCTTTGTGCCTTTGTGGGCAGCGGCGACAGCATTCTCACTTACATCGAATCCTGCTTTGCGCAGCAGCTTGGTAAATGCTTGATCGCGGCGAGCCGACCAGACAGCGAGGATACCCCCCCCTTTGAGCGCATGTTGAATTTCTCGCAGGCCCTCCAGGGTGTAGAGAGAATTATTGTTGTTTCCGTGAAATGCAGATGGGCCGTTATCTACATCCAGAAGGATAGCGTGGTAATCGGCACGAGCTTGCCGGATAATCTTCTGTACCGGCTGGATTTTGACGGAGATACGTTCGTCATCGAGTAGTCCTGGATTAAGGTGTTTGAGGTGGGTGCGATTCCATACCTCAATGGTTGAGGTCAGCTCTGCAACCACAAAACGAGCACGTTTCCCGGGCAATGCTTTGGTTGCAGCGGCCAGCGTGTAGCCCATCCCCAGACCTCCAACCAGAACCTTTGGTTGGTTGACAGGTTGAAATGGCGAGCAGGCAAGCTCAGCGAGCGTCTCTTCTGATCCGTGAGAGAAGGAGGTCATCAGTTGTTCGCCGCGTGAGCATATCATAAATGTTCCATCGTGCTCGATCAGTTCCAGAGGTTCGCCCTCAGGAGTGGTTGCCTCAGCTATTTTAACGTATGGTATCATGAGAAGTATTAAGGCAGTAATTCAATAATCATATTGTGGCTTGCCGTAAGCGCAAAAATAATCATATAATGTAATTATGTCTGATGATCAACAACAACCACCTGAAGATTATACTGAACAGCCCCCAGCTGCTCCTGAAGTGCCTGACGAGGCTAATGAACAGCCCCCAGCATTGGAGCAACCACCTGCCACAGATACGCAAGCCACAGACGGGCAGATTCCTGGAGCTGAAAAGAAAGTTCTGGCAGGAATCTTAGCTATTATATTTGGCTGTTTAGGCGTACACAAGTTCGTGCTCGGCTATCAAAAAGAGGGGATTATCATGATCGCTGTCTCTATCGCTGGAATGGCTCTCTCATTCCTTTGTATTCCAATTTTCGCAACCACCGCGATGAGTGTCATCGGCTTAGTTGAGGGTATTATGTATCTGACGAAGTCAGACGAAGAATTTGTGAATACCTACATTGCCAACAAAAAGCCTTGGTTTTAAGAGACGTAGAACAATTTAATAAAGAACACCCCGCTGGATTGCTCCGGCGGGGTGTTTTTTTGATGGGTTGCTGGGCGAGGAAACTTGAGGTCTACGCCAATTTAGATCGCTGCGAGGCGGCGACAAACTTCCTCGACGTTTTTACGTGTGTTGAACGAAGAGATACGGAAGTAGCCTTCGCCAGCTGCTCCAAACCCGGAACCGGGGGTGATGACGACTTGGGCGTCCTCAAGCATTTTGTCGAACATACCCCAGGAGTCGGTGCCCTCCGGGCACTGCACCCAGACGTAGGGGGCATTTTCGCCGCCAAAGACGGTCAGTCCACAGTCTTGGCAAGCCTTTCTGAGCAGGGCCGCGTTGCCCATGTAGTGCTCGATCAGTGCGGAGACTTGGGCTTTTCCTTCATCGGAGAAAACGGCAGCGGCACCACGTTGAACGGGGTAGGATGCGCCGTTGAATTTGGTGGCGTGACGGCGATTCCAAAGTGAGTGCAGAGTGACATCCTCACCTGTCGATGCGGTAACACTGAGAGTTTTCGGGATGATAGTGTAGGCGCAACGCACACCGGTGAAGCCGCCGTTCTTAGAGAACGAGCGGAACTCGATCGCGCATTCATGAGCACCTTCGATTTCGAAAATCGAGCGCGGCACAGAGCTATCCTGCACGAATGCCTCATAGGCGGCATCGTAGAGAATAATTGCATCGTTGGCGCGTGCGTAGGCCACCCATGCCTCGAGCTGCTCGCGTGATGCCGTGGTGCCAGTTGGGTTATTTGGGTAGCACAGGTAGATGAGGTCGACTTTTTCCTGTGGAATAGCTGGGGCAAAGCCGTTCTCGGCGTTACATGGCAGGTAAACAAGCCCCTCGTAGGCGCCATTTTCATCCGCCTCACCGGTGTTGCCAGCCATGACGTTGGTATCAACATAGACTGGGTAAACCGGATCAGTGATAGCGATCTTGTTGCCCTGACCAAAAATATCAAGAATGTTGCCTGTGTCGCATTTTGAGCCATCGGAGATAAAAATCTCATCGGCTGAGATATTTAGTCCCACGAACTGGTTCTCAACGATGGCATCACGCAGAAATGCGTATCCTTGCTCTGGGCCGTATCCGTGAAAGGTCTCGGCGACCCCTTGTTCATCGACGGCAGCGTGCATGGCATTTCTAACAGCCTCGGGGAGTGGTTCGGTGACGTCGCCGATGCCACAGCGGATCAGCCGCTCGGTTTTGTTAGGATTAGCCTCCGTCCAGGCGTTGACGCGGCGTGCGATTTCCGGAAACAGGTATCCGGCTTTCAGTTTGAGGAAGTTTTCGTTAATGTGCATAGGAGATTTATAGTTACTTATTAGTGGTTGGTGATTGCTTGGCTTTGCGGCGCGAGATGATGATGATCATGGCAACAAAGGCAAGAAAGATGACAGCTACGATACCAAACCCAACTATGAATTTTTGTAGGAAACTATCTGTGGGTTTTTCTTCAGGCGCGTCGGGTGCCATATAGCCGGGGTCAGTTGTGACCATGAGTTTATCGCCGATAATCTCGACAGACGACAGACTTTTAAACAGCGGTCCTAGTTCTTTGTCGTTGACGATGGGGTGCAGCAGGGTTTCGGAAATAAACTTTTTAAACTCGTCTGGGATGTCGCCGTCTTTGTCGGCACGGATCTTGATGATTCGCGGAAAGGCGCCACCTTCAACAAGCTCTGGAACGATGATGACCGATCCCGTGAGGTAGCGCATTTCGTCGCTGCCCATGCGTGACTTGACTGGGTAGGAAACTTGCGCCTCGATCTCGCTGTTGCGGATTTCTGTGATATGAAAATTGTTCCGATGTGGCTTGAGTATATCGAAGGTCGCGATAGCTAGGTTCATCTCATTGGCATTGAGTATCATCTCCCCTTTATTTTTTGCCTCGATGTCATGCCGAAAACCTACAAATTTAGCTTTCAGCGCAGTTTGTTCTGATTCTTTGTCCTTTGTGTCAACTAGTGGAATTTGTTTTGGTTGATCCAAAGTGAAGCCTTCTATTTTTTCTTTCACTTTAAAGTAAGACCACGCAGTGAATGCTACCATTCCAAGTGCAAGGCACCCAGCGATGATAAAGATGGAGCACCCAGCGAAGGGAGAAAATTTTCCTGTATCTTTGGTTGGATCGACTTCAGTCGTTTCAGACATGGGAAAAGGGATAAACACTAAATGCTAAACTCCAAATACCAAAAACATGAAAAAACGACATGCAGAGAAGTAAAAAAGCCCAAATTGGTATTTGGACTTTAGAACTTAGTGTTTAAACAAACAGCGTGTCCAAGATCCTTGTAGGCCTCTCAGGCGGTGTTGATTCCGCGGTTGCCGCTGCCCTTTTATTGGAGCAGGGGCACGAGGTGGCTGGTGGTTATATGAAAAATTGGATTAACGAGGACGGTATTGCGGGTGATTGCCCGTGGGAGCAGGATGTGGATGATGCGCACGCTGTGGCGCAGACACTAGGCATAGAATTTCGTGTGGTGGATTTGATTGACCAATACCGCAATCGAATTGTCGATTATCTACTAGATGGATACCGCAATGGGATCACTCCCAACCCGGATGTTTATTGCAATCGTGAGATGAAATTTGGAGTATTTCTCGACTATGCATTAGAACAGGGTTTTGAAGCCGTTGGCACTGGCCACTACGCACGTAAGCGTGAGAGGTCCGATGGCACAGCCGATATCTTACGAGGTGCCGACCCCAATAAAGATCAAAGCTACTTCCTCGCTCTCATGGAGCAGCATCAGGCAAAACGCGCCCTATTCCCATGTGGAGAAATGCTCAAGCCACAGGTGCGTGAGGTAGCGCAGCGCTTTAATCTTCCTGTTGCTGGTAAAAAAGATAGTCAGGGAATCTGTTTCATCGGTAATATCAAGATGGCTGATTTTTTGAGTCATTATGTGCCGGATAACCCAGGCGAAATTGTCAACACGGAGGGTGAAGTGTTAGGAAATCATCGTGGTTTACATTTATACACGCTTGGTCAGCGCAAAGGTCATGGTGTTGCATCGCCTCGTGAGGGTATGGCTTACGTTGTGGTGGGAAAAGATGCGGAGAAGAACCAACTCGTTGTGGGATGGGATCATGAGGACACCCTAAGTCTCTATGTCCAGAAATGTACTGTCGGTGCGGTGAGCTGGGTGAACAAACCGATTACGTCTCAGTGCAAAGTTGAGGCGCAGCCTAGATACAGAGCAAAAAGTGAACCAGTAACCGTGACACCTAGAGATGACGGAAAGCTTAATCTGAAATTTGTCCGCTCTCAACGTGCTATTACTCCTGGCCAGATTTGTGCATTTTATGATGGTGGCACGCTGCTTGGTGGTGGCGTATTTGAAAATTTGAACTAATATTTTCATACTTGGGGAATTTAACAATTTACCATAAGATGATGTGTATGAAAATATTATCGATTATTCTATTTTTCTCACTTCTGCCAATCGCCAGCATCGCCGGTTCGCGCGGCCTCGATATTGCATTCCTTGATGCTACTCCATCGAATACTACCAACGAGGGGAAACGGCTTGCAGAGCTTCTCGTAATCGACATGAAGAAACTCTACGCCGGTGACCAAATCGGAAAGTTATTCCCGTGGAGCGAAAACGAGATTGAGATCAAAGTGTTTAATCCATCCAGTGCGGGAATCTCGTTCGACCGGCTTCTTAACACTAAGGGTAGCAAAAAAATAAAATCCTTTCTGCAGAAATATCGTGTTCAAGACGGGTTCATCGTTTTTTTTTACGACCGTGCATATGGATTTGCACGCATGAAGCTCTATAGTTCTGACGGGACGGAACGGTTACTCCTCCGACTACCCTTGGAAGGCAAAAGTTCGGCCATGAAATACTCGCTGATGAAAGGTCATCGTTTGGGTGCTCTTGCTGCCATTGGCGCGAATGTTAGGTGGAATCCGTGAAGTCAGGATTTTTTCTAAGCGATCAGAGAACAATAACAACGTGGATACCGCGATCCTATAGGGTGGGCAGCTAGTTTTTTCAGCCTTGATAATGAACAAAATTGTAAAAGCCTACTAGCTAAGAAGAGAATAGCGGGGTAAACTAATTCAACAATGGAATGAGTGCCTTGTAGACGTGTTTGGCGACCACGGCTTGTCCTTTGGTGTTGGGATGGATGCCGTCTGGGAGGTTGAGGGATTTATCTGCGGCTACACCTGCTAATAAAAACTTGAGGTGGTAAATTTTTTTGTTTTCTGCTGTGGCTGGAAATATTTTCAAGAAGCTGTCGGTATAGTCTTTGCCCATATTTTCAGGCATCTGCATGCCGACGATGATGATTTTGGTTTTAGGATGTTTATTCTGAACGACATCGATGATGGCTTCTAGGTTCGTCTGGCTGGCTTTTGGAGGGATGCCACGTAGGCCATCGTTGCCGCCGAGTGCAATTACCAGAACGTCCATGGGTTTTTTTGCGAGCACACGGATTCTGCGCAGACCACCGCTTGTGGTGTCGCCACTCAATCCAGCATTAATGATCTGAATGTCACGGCCATCTGATTGAGCAAGTTTCTTGATGATTGCTGGGTAGGCTTCCTCTTTTTTCAAGCCGTAGCCGGCGGTAATGCTATCGCCGAGGAAAACGATCTTTTTCGGAATTTGTTCAGATGCCTGAGTCACAGGGAGGCACAATGCGCAGAGCACAAGAATCCTATGAAAAAATGAAGACGGTTTTTGGAAAAGGTGTATCATGATACATCCATTAGGATATCAGGTGATTCGCTGAACGAACCAGAGTCGCTGCAATGTAACCCGATCATAGGAATTGGCTAGAAGATCATGGCAACAAAATTTATTCTCAAGACGCACGAGCTCACGAAAACCTACACGAGTGGCGACCATGAACTAACAGTATTGAATAGTGTGAGTATCGGGGTGCCGATGGGCGAGACGGCGGCTATTGTGGGGCCATCAGGCAGTGGAAAGACAACTTTACTCGGGCTTTGTGCGGGATTAGATCGAGCAACGAGCGGTAGGGTTGAGCTGGACGGGTGCGATATTTCCGAGTTCGGAGAAGATGACCGTGCTAGCCTACGCAGTGAATCGTTGGGTTTTATTTTCCAAAACTTTCAGCTGATGCCGACGTTGACAGCTCTTGAAAATGTTCTGATCCCCGGAGAGTTGTGTGGAATGAATGGGGAAGCACTTACTAATCGAGCAGCTGACCTGTTGAGCCGTGTTGGTCTTGGAGAAAGAATGAAACATTACCCGAACCAGCTCTCAGGTGGTGAGCAGCAGCGGGTGGCGATCGCACGGGCATTCATTCACCAGCCGCAGGTGCTGTTTGCTGATGAGCCGACAGGAAACCTTGACGAGGAAGCGAGCGAGATTGTTGAAGAAATGTTGTTTGATCTAAATCGTGAGCTCGGCACAGCGTTAGTAGTCGTGACTCATGATCTGGAACTCGCTAAGAAGGCGTCCCATGTATTCCGACTCAAGGGCGGCAAACTCGTCGAAAATACGAACAATTTTGAATATTGATGTTTGGGATTATCCGACACCTCTTCAGCGCGTGGGCTTGGCAAATGGCATTGCGTGATAGTCGGCCTGTACGCTGGCGACTGATGATGTTTTCAGCGTCGATTGTATTTGGCGTGGCAGCTTTGGTAACGATTGGTTCGCTGAGACAAAATTTGAATGATGCTGTTGGCGGGCAGGCCAAATCCTTATTAGGTGCTGACTTGATGGTTTCGTCACGGCAGCCCTACACGAAGGAAACGGAAGCTCTGCTCGCTGATCTAGGCAGTGATGGTGGTGAACAGGCTAGAGAGGTATCATTCACAACCATGCTGAGTGTGGGCAACACGACCGCCCCCAAGCTGGTGAGCCTCCGCGGACTAGACGGGGCGTTTCCATTTTATGGAAACATCGTGACAACTCCTGCAGATGCTTGGCAGAAAGTGGCGGATGAGCCAGGCGTGGTTGTTGAGGCGTCCTTTCTTAAGAACATGGATGCCAAAGTCGGGGACATGGCAAAAATTGGTGATCTTGAGTTGCCGGTTTTGGGTGTGTTGGATCAGGCGCCGCCATCGGCGTCAGGCTTCGCAGCATTTTCACCAACGGTGCTTACGTCACTTGATGTAATTAAAAAATCTAATCTCACAGGGAACAAGAGCCTCGTTTTTTACAGAACGTATTTCAAATTACCAAAGGACGTCGATGCCCAGGCTTTGGTTAAAAAAAATGCTGAGGTGTTTGAGCAGCAGCGGTTAACGCGCACGACCTCAAAAAAACGCAGCGAGAATATTGAGAAAGCAATCAACCGACTCTACACGTTTTTTAATCTGATTGGATTTAGCGCGCTCTTTTTGGGCGGGATTGGTGTCGCGGGTGCCATTCACATCCACATCTCCGAGAGGCTGCAAAGTGTCGCGACGTTGCGGTGCCTTGGTTGTTCATCGGCGCGTGCGTTTGCTGTTTATCTCATCCAGAGCATTGCCATGGGCATTATGGGCACGCTGGGTGGTGTCTTCGTCGGTAGTGGGTTTGTATTTATTCTGGGTTTGATCGTCAAAAACTTACCTGCCGGAATGTTGCCCTTTGCGGTGGAATTAGCGCCCACATGGTTTGAGATTACTAAGGCGAGTATAGTTGGTGTGATGATCTGTATCAGCTTCGCGCTACTTCCGCTGCTCGCTGTCAGGCGTGTTAGTCCGCTTGCGGCATTACGCCGTGAGCAGGTAAGCTTACAAAAATCGTCACGTGATCCGCTGCGTTGGCTTGTTATTCTTGGATTGATTGTTTTTGCCTTTTTACTGACTTGGTGGGATACACAAGATGTAGCAAACGGATGGAAAACTTCGCTTGGATATATTGGTTTTCTTGTGGCGGCATTTCTTTTTCTAGCAGTCGTCGGAAAGCTGCTGCGGTGGGTAGCGAAATGGTTGGCACAACCATCTTGGCCGTTTGTTATCCGACAAGGAATAGCCAGCCTATACAGGCCTAACAACCAGACGGGATTGTTTATGGTTTCGATAGGGTTGGGGACGTTTCTTATTTTCACGCTGATCATGATGCAAAACATTCTGATGCAGTGGTTGGATCCCGTCAGGATGAGTAATAAGCCAAATTTGTTTCTTGTGGATATTCCACCTGAAGAAAAACAAGCGGTTAAAAAACTGCTCGCCAAGAATGGAGTTAAGCTGCTGGGTAATGCGCCTATTGTGCAGATGAGACTGACCGAAATTAAGGGTCGGCCAGTTTCCGAACTGATCAAACCTGCTGAAGGTGAGCGGCCTATTCCCAAATGGATTCTCCGTCGTGAGTTTAGATCGACCTTTCGAGATTCACTCACCGACACGGAAAAACTCGTAGCAGGTGAGTGGGTGGGGGATACGTCGGAATTTCAGGTGGATGATGCCATACCGGTTAGTTTTGAACAAAAACTGGCGAATGATCTTGGACTGAAACTGGGTGACGAAGTAACGATTTCGATCGAGGGGTTTGGTGAGACTAGGAAGCTAAGGATTGCAAGTTTACGTGAAGTCGATTGGCGCAGTATGAACCTCAATTTCTTTATCGTGTTTCCTGAAGGATCTATCGATGAATACGTTTCGTTTAATGTATTGGCAGCCAACTCGCCTAATGATGAAGCGACTGCCCAGCTCCAGCAGGCGATGTTTAAAAAGCTACCTTTTGTAAATACGATCGATCTTAGCCTGATTTTGAAGACCGTACAATCGGTTCTGACGACAGCCGGGAAAACAGTTCAGGTCATGGCTTTATTCACCGTGGTGACTGGTGCCATTGTTCTGATTGCATCGTTGTTAGCCGGACGTCGTGTAAGAATTCGAGAGAGTGTTCTGTTACGCACTCTGGGAGCAAGCCGCAGGCAGATATCGAGCATTCTGGCGGTAGAGTATGCGTTACTCGCGCTGATGGCGACGCTGGCTGGTTCACTTCTGGCACTTATAGCAAGTATTCTGTTAGGACGCGCTGTTTTTGAGGGAGACCCTTACCAGATTCCGTGGGGATTGCTTGCCCTGGGTGTCGCTGCGGTGGTTTCGGCTACCGTTGTCATAGGCATGTTGTTGAGCCGTGGTATCTCGAGTCAGCCACCGCTACAGATATTGCGTAATGAAGCGGCAAGTTAACATATTATTTGTGGTGTTATTATGGGATGGTTTGCAGGTTAGCTTCTTTGGAGCTGCATAATACCGTTTAAACTGGGCCCATTGGGTTTTAGGTTGATGATTTTACCGAAATTCATTGTGCTGTCTGTGATCAAACGCTCGCACACGTATGCGAAACAGAACCATAGATATCCTCTGCTCTGCTGGGATAGGTGCAAATAGGAGTATGAGGGGTATTGTGAGTTAGTAAATTTATACAATGATGAAAAATCAGGGTGCAGTTATTGCTTCTCCATTATTAGATGCATCTAGTCCGAGTAAAAATGGAGCTGCTGTTTTTGACCAAGTATTTGCATCGGAGTAGTTATCAGCGTGTTCTCCATAGCAAGTTTGCAACATGGCAGTGTTAATGACTCCTGGGTTCATGGGGACGGCGGCGAGACCCGCGGGTAGTTCTTGCGCCAGTGCTTGGGTGAGCCCCTCGATTGCCCACTTACTGGCGCAGTAGGGTGCGACTTCTGGTGCGGTTGACCGACCCCAGCCAGAAGATAAATTCACGATGACGCCTCCGTTCTTTTCCATCAGCGGAACGATGTGTCGAATAACGTTGGCAGTGCCATTGATATTGATCGCGGTTAGGCGGTCGAAGTCGTCAGCTGGAATCTGCCACAGTGGTGCGGGGTCGTTGATGATGGCTGCGTTATTGATCACGAGGTCGGGTACGCCTGTCTGCGCGTAAGCCTCTCGGCAGAAACTTTCTACCTCGCTGTCGTTTGAAACATCAACTGCAGAAAAGTAATGAGGTTCAGGAAATGTCTCGCGTAATTTGCTGATCCTATCTTCACGCCGGGCGCATCCAGCCACGGTGTGTCCGGCCGAGGTGAACTCATTGACCAGTGCCCGGCCGAGTCCTGAGCTACAGCCTGTGAGCCAGATGGTTTTTGTATTCATGATTGCATCGATTATTTCTTGTGATCTCTTGCTTTTTTATCATCAAAATGGTGCGGATCATATCTTACATTGCATTGTCGATATGCATTCCACGGGCTAGTATCGGTTGTGCACCTCATACACCGACATAATCGAGCAGCAATGGCAAAATCTATAATCGCCTCTCCTAGTTGTGCATAAGCAAATCGGCAATGTTCTTTCTTTTTGAGGTGAACCAACTGCGAGCATAGTTTTCCCAGAACTGGGGCCTCCTGGATACCAAGATAAATTTTCTGACAAAAAATGTGATTATTTTGAATCCAATTTGTGAGATTTGGCGAAGACCAGTATGTAACCCATGATGGGTGCAACAAAGAAACTGACCAACAAACACTACTATTATGAAAATACTCGCTACAACTGCCCTTATAGGGTCACTCGCGCTAACATCCACAGCAACCGCTGGGAACTGCCACACTAACCATTGCAATGAGGGAAAAGACATCGTCGACACTGCCGTTGCAGCAGGTTCATTTAAGACGCTCGCAGCTGCCCTTGGTGCTGCAGATCTTGCTGGAGCTCTCAAAGGTAAGGGCCCATTCACAGTCTTTGCACCTACTGATGCAGCATTCGCTAAATTGCCCAAAGGCACAGTCGAAACTCTCTTGAAACCAGAAAACAAGAGCAAGCTACAGTCGATTCTCAAATACCACGTCGTGCAGGGCAATATCGGATTATCGCAAGCACTTGCTGCAAGAAATGCAAAAACTCTGCAAGGTGAGCCAGTACAAATCGCCTTCAATAATGGCAAAGTAAACATCAACGGAGCGAAATTAGTCTCCGCCGACATCAAAGCATCAAACGGCGTAATCCACGTCATCGACTCCGTGATTCTTCCGCCAGAGCCCAAGAACAACATTGCAAATGTGGCGAAGAAAGCTGGCAAATTCAACACGCTATTGGCGGCTGTCGATGCTGCTGGACTTAGTAAAGTGCTCACAGGCAATAGTAACTTAACGGTCTTTGCACCCACTGATGCAGCCTTTAAAGCGCTCCCAAAAGGAACCGTAGAATCCCTCCTCAAGCCAGAAAACCGCGACAAGCTCAAGGGGATTCTTACGCTACATGTGGTCTCCGGGAAAGTATCCGCTGGTAGTGCCCTCAATGCAAAATCAGCTAAAGCGCTTAGCGGCGAAAAACTGAACTTCGCAATTGATAATGGCGTCTTCAATGTCAACGGAGCTAAGATCGTAGTCACTGACATCAAATGTGACAACGGAGTGATCCACGTGATTGATTCTGTTCTCCTACCCAAAACAAAAGCGATGACACAGCAAGTAATGACTAATCCATCGCGGATGATTGAAGCAGCTATTGATAAGGGTGTTCCAGTATTCAACCACGGTAACCACGGAAAGTGTGCAGATATTTACCAGCAAACATTAGTCTCATTGACTAAGAGTTCTCATGTGAGCTGTGCGATGCGCAAAGACCTCGCAATGGTTGTCGACCGCGCTCAGAAAACTAGTTGCGACACTACTCGGGCATGGGTGCTCCGTAAGGGTCTCGATCACGCACGGTCTGCCATGACGAGCAACTAATCTTCCACATTATTTCTCAAAGAGGGATCCGTATGGATCCCTCTTTTTTTGTTATGTTGGCTGTCACTACAAGCAGGCTATTTAATATTGAAATATGTGGAATTCACCTTGTGATTATATGCGCATGTAAATTAACATCTAATCTAGATGACATTGAGATTATTTTCACCCTGCTTAGTCTTTATTCTTTATGTTTTTAGTATGCCCCTGACCGGTGCTACTGAGAAACCCACACGACTCATCGTGGTGGAGCTGTTGCAGAAACTTGCTGACGAGCGGTATTCCGTCCGCCAATTAGCGGTCAAAAAATTGCAGGAAATGGGACAGCCTGCTGAAGATATACTTCGGAAAATGGAAAAGCATGCTGACCCAGAAGTGAATGCTAGAGTAGAGGGTGTGCTAGAGTATTTTGCAGATATGCGAAGAGAGCTAAAATGGATCGATCCAAAAATTTTGAATAACGGCCAATATCGATCAACCATGGGAGGCCGGGCCGTAAAAGTCACTTTCCGTAATATGACAAAAAATCCTGTGCGTATTTTTTGGATTGAAAGTAACGGCAATCGGAAAATGTGGCGTGGATTGCTTAAGCCTGGCGCGAGCGATGTCTGTGCGCGCACCTATATAGGACATGTCTGGTTGGTCACTGATGCTGCCAAAAACCCCTTGGGAGTTTACAGAATTAATATGAACGGCTGGACTATCGCAGCGCGTGACCGGAAGGAAAAAAAATGATTTTGATATAGCTTATGGATTATATTTTTCCAAACTCACCTGCAATTTTTTTGGCACTTGCGACTGTATTCCGGTGAAGTTTTGCGGTCAGTTCTGGCTGTCGGTTGTAGCCGCCGCCGTAGAGGATAGCGAGCGGAATGCGGTTCTTGATAAATGCACGAATGATAACGTTGTCGCGGCGCTGCATATCAGCAACGGAAAGCATCATGTTACCTAACAAATCATTTGAGTGGTTGTCGGCACCTGCAACCCAAATCACAAGATCTGGGCTAAACACATCGAGCGCGCCGGCGAGGGTATTGAATAGCTGATTGAGGTACATATCACCCTCGACGTAGCGTACCGTTTCTACATCCATATTGCCCTCCGTTTTGTGAGATTGTTTACCAGCTTGACCAACATGAATTGAATAAGTGAAGACGCGTGGGTCGTCACGAAGTAGACTATTAGTGCCATTTCCTTGAGCGGCATCGGTGTCGACAATCATGATGCGGACGCCCGGTTGTTTTTCTTGAAGATCGCGCACAGCAATGGCGACGTCATTAAATACGCAAAACTTTTCACCACGACCCTTGAACGCGTGGTGGGTGCCACCTGCGAGACATACAGCAACACCTTCGGTGAGTGCCGCGTGGCATGTCTGGCGGGTTGCTTCAGCCTCACTAGCGCAACGAGCGAAGAGTCGTTGATTAGCAGGCAGTCCGAGCTCGATCTGCTCACGCCGGTCGAGTGCGCCGTGGTAGATTTTAGATAAATACTCACCGTCATGCACGCGCTTGAGCACATGGAGGTCGGTTTGTGAGACATCGATGATTTCCTCCGGCCTGAGGATGCCGTTTTGTAGTAGCATTTCGCGGCTTGCTGAGAACTTATCACTAGGAAACGGGCTGCCGTTGGGCAGCTCCATTTTGAGATCAAGGTCAGATGAGTAAAAACAGCGCATGGCAAAAGGATAATTTCAGCTTACGGAGAATTACTCGAGTGGGAAGATTGAAGTTTGAAGAATCGGAAAAGCGGGTTAAAGGTTGATGACACAATTGCCATGATCATGAATACAAAAAATTGCTCACCCCGCAGTTACGCGCTCGCTGGTGGACTTTGTCTCGCGTTCTCTACTAGCCCACTGCTCTGCGCCGAGAGCGAGAACAATGAGAAAAACCAGCGAGCTACGAACAAAAGTGTGGAGGAAAACCTCCAGAGTGTTGAAAAAAAGGGTAGCGTGACAATCGATGGTAAGAAAATCGACTACAAGGTGACCACTTCGCGACTGGTTATCAAAAAAGATGATGGAACACCGCGCGCATCCATTTTTAATGTTGCCTATACCCGCGAGGATATAGATGACCTAAATCAGCGACCTGTCCTTTTTGCCTTTAATGGTGGGCCGGGGTCATCGGCTGTTTGGCTGCATCTAGGGGCTCTCGGACCCAAAATCGTCCCTACGTCGTCAGATGGCACTAAACCTCTAGCGCCACCGATTAGAGTGAGAGACAACCCACAGTCGATCCTCGATGTGGCCGACCTTGTATTTATTGACCCTGTATCCACTGGTTACTCGCGTACTGAAAATAAGAAAGAAAACTTCCACGGGCTTGACCAAGATATTAAATCGGTGGGTGATTTTATCCGCCGCTGGGTGACTGAAAACAAGCGTTGGGGGTCGCCGAAATATTTGTTAGGAGAAAGCTACGGTGGCGTTCGCGCCGCTGGACTTTCTATGGAGTTACAAAATAGGTATGGCATGAGTCTAAATGGTGTTGTTTTACTTTCCAGCTTGATGGATTTTCGTACGTTGCGGCCAAGTATTGGGAATGATTTATCGTATATTGCATATTTACCAGCCATGACAGCGGTTGCGCATTATCATGGTAAGGTGAAAGGTGATCGCAATACTCTGGTAAAAAATTCGCAGAAATTTGCATCGGGTGCTTATGCCACAGCATTACTCAAAGGCTACGCACTGAGCCAACTAGAAAGGGAAAACATCGCCAAACAACTTTCTGCATTTACGGGACTATCGGCATCGTTAATCTTACAATATGATTTACGTATCAATTCTTCACGTTTTCGTAAGGAATTACTCAGGGATCAGGGTATTGTGATTGGTAGATTTGATGCGCGTGTGGCATGGCCGGTACAGGAAAAAGCATCTGACACACCTTATTATGACCCTTCTTTTTCCGTTGCTAAAGGTGCTTTTTCCACAGCGATGTTAGGATATCTGGGTGGCGGTTTAGGCTGGGTAGATGAGAAACCTTATGAGATTATTGCTAACGTTCACCCATGGGATTGGGGCAAAAAAAATGATATCGTTAATACCTCGTCTCGTCTTGCGGTAGCCATGCGCGACAACCCACATCTTCGTGTTCTCGTTCAGTGTGGCCATACGGATCTTGCGACCCCTCCTGGCGGCATACTGCATAGCATTGACCACATGAAAATCCCACAACCACAGCGTAAGAATATTACTATAAAATGGTATGATGCTGGACACATGTTTTACCTCAACGAGCCGGACCTTAAGAAAATGCGCAGAGATCTTGTTGAATTTATCGATTAAAACCTAGTTGCTCGCCTCCTTGTAGCGCTGCTGGCTCCACTTCAGCCCTTCGATGAACTCACTTTTCCTGCCTATTTTCTGGATTAGGCTTTGCCACATTTTGGAGGCACTATTGAAATACTGAGCAGATTGTTTTTTTTGCCCCTTATCGGCTGCGGTATGCCCAAGGTCACCATAAAGATAGGCGAGAGAACGGCGTATTTTTGTATCGCGTTTGCCTGCACCCTGATTGAGTAAGCGCTGCATAAGATCGGCGGCTTCACTGCCCAGCTTGAGCTCGGTATCGGTATTTCCGTTGTCCCCCGCTAATCCAGCGCGTTTCCACTTAAAAACAGCAAGTCGATAAATTGGCTCAGATGATTTAGGGTTCGCTTTAACAATTCTTTCGGTAATGGAAACCGCTTTATCGAGTGTCTTAGCGGCTTCGGTTGTTCGACCCAGATCACGCATGATTACTGCGCGAAGTCCTTTGGCCGCAGCAATCTGGATAGAAGCGCCGTCTGGAGCAGTGTCGTCTTCCGGTAAACCCTTCAGTAGTATCTCTGCTGCGGCAAGTTTCTTGGCGCCCTCGCGGTCGTTTCCCTCTTGCATGTTTAACTCCGCAGCCATTATTTCTAGTGCGGCAAGTTTTACCTTAGCGGGTTTGAGGCTGGGATTTTTTTCTAATAACCACTTTAGGTGTGTTGCTGCGGTGCCGCGTAAGCGTGTGGCATCTTCTACCAAGTCGAGGCTATCTGCTATGGTTGAGGATTGTAAATTATAATGTGCTAGATCAGAGCGCACAGTGACATTGTCTGGAATAGCTTTACCAATCGCATTCAATTCCTTGATGGCGAGTTGTAAATGCTCAAGTGCCTTGGCGGGGTTAGAATTTTGGATTAGGCGACCCTCAATAACCTGCATTAGTGCATTAATACGGCTTATTTCAGTTGGGTCAGCATTTTTTAGATCGCGCACTGCGGCTCTTGTGTCCTGTAAGATGGCATCGGTCAGGTTATTGTTTTTTTGATCGAGCGATTGAATAAGAGTGATTAGGCGTGCCCTTGCGAAGCGGTAATTGAATCCAGATTCTTCAATACCAGTGGATTTCCAGGCGGCTAGAGATTTAACCAACAATTCATTTGCTGTGACGGTTTTTTGTTGATGAATAGCGAGTTCGGCGAGCTGCATGGCGATGCGTGCGCGTAGCTGTTGGAATTGATCTTCTCCCGCGGTTTGCTCGAGAAAGTTAGATAGCTCGACTTCAAGCATCTCGGCATCTGTGGTAATCGTTCTGAGTTCAGGAAGGTCTGTATTGCGGCTACGCATGATCCATGCGAGGATGCGATCATTTGTTACGCCAAGAGCCATCAGCTGGCCGCGAAGATTAGCTTCGTGATTCTCAGCCTTGGTTTGGGCTGCTTTTGCCGTGATTTGAGCTGTTTTTGCATCGTTACGTTCTGTTTTGAGTTCAGTAATCGTTTGTTCACGTGCCTCGATGTCATTAGTGCGGCCGTTTTTTTCAGCGTTGAGTTTATCCTTGAGAATAAGACAAGCGATTCCACCTGCAGCAGCAAATGCGAGTGCAGTAAACATACCAATCTTGGTAAGAATAATTTTTTTGTGAAGTTTTGCCTTTTCGCGTGTTTCCCTTGCATCGTTCTCGATCGTCTTCCATGCATGAATGATTTCTGTTACATCTTTATAACGGTCTTTGGGGTGCAGTGACAGGCATCGTTGAATGACCCGCCGTTTTTTTTGTTCCTGTTCGTCTGTGCTCTCTTCAGGCCAATTATTTAGTTCACGATGTTCGTGGAGCTCAGCCAGCTTAACAATATCTGCTTGGACACCAGTGATATGAGGATCATCAGTTTCGGAGGTGACCTTACTTAATGAGGCCTCACAGCGGGGCATTTTTCCTGTTAGGATGTGAAATGCTAGTACTGCAAATGCATAGGTATCCCAGCCATACCCCTTACCCTCAGTGTAGCCTTCTGGATCATGAATCTGTTCCGGTGCTGCGTAGAGTAAGGCGTCTGTATAGGGAGATACCCCTACGCCTGGCATATGTCCCATGGCGTAGTCTGTTAAGATTATTTGATTATTTTCGTCAAAAAAGATATTTCCCGGTTTTAAGTTCCCGTGTGGCAAGTGGTTCTGGTGCATGCCAGCCAGAGCGTTGGCTATTTGATCGATGATTAACCAGCTATCTTTTGAGGCATAATCATTAAGACGATCGTCTAGTGATCTGGTCTTTATGGTAGCTTTATCCTCATGAATATCAGCGTAGAGGGGCATTACCATACAGCGGTTGCCTTGCTCTGATTGAGACCAAACGACAGGAACAAGTCCTTTCGGTTGTTGAACACGTGCGAGCCGCTTAACCATATTCTCAACGAGTGAGCGGTTCACGGCGAGCGAGTTGAAAACGCGCACAGCATACCACTCAATTTTTGGTATTAGGGGCTTCGATTTTGAAGTATTACGAGCCACGTAAACAGTACCGCATGAGCCCTCGCCCACGAGGCCAAGCACTTCTAATCCTTTAATTTTTGGTTGCGGCATGATCTTGTTAATAGGGGCCAAAAGCGGGATGACCAGCCTAAGTTTACGCGCATCATTATAGATTTTTTCGGGATTTGTCGATCATCCTCGTGGCGGATAATTTTTTTAACAGCAATGATTATGTGTAATGGTTTCTTGTATAGTATAATCTACTGCCGTTTTTGAGATTATTTCGGCAACCAGTCGCTATTCAGCTAAATGAGCAAGGAGCATCGGCGCAGTGCATACACATCAATGGCGCAAAAGCGATGGTTGGTTTGTCCGGGCGTTCAAGATAGCGAACGCGCATACGGAAGTTTCCGAGTGGCACTTAATGTTCTGTTTTACAACTCACGCTACAAGAGTGACAGCCTACACAACGGTCGAGATCGATTAGCATGCCGGCACGTTTGCGTTGCTTTTTGAATTGTGGACCTATTTGATCTCAAGGTAGAGATGATTTGTTAGGCATAGATACGTAAAATGTATAAAAATTTAAAACTACGCATAAAAAACACTTTAAAATTGGTTGCCTATGACAACGAAAGCACTTTCGTTTAACCTCTCCAGTTCTCGGCGCGGCGTTGGAAATCGGCTTCTAACCGAAGGTATTTTCCGGTAATGCTTTGTTGAAGGAGTGTTTCCCAAGCACTCGGGCTTTTTCCTCTAGAAGCTGGTTTGGTGAGGTGAGAGAGGTCGGAGATGCCAATAATGCGCTGGGCGTAATGTTTGGGATCTGTGGCGTATTTGGCGACGTCGTTCAGATAGCTTTGTATGAGTGCTAAGCCATTGAATAGCTCGGCAATAGTGATTTTTTCGAAACGCATCAATGAGTCCGAGACGTTTGACTTTTCGTGTTGGGTTGGTCGCAAATCGAGTTGAGTCAGGCTTTCGCTGACGTGACCAACCGCTTCCAGTAATTCTGGGGAAATGTGTTCGGAAGACAGGAGTTTAGACAGATGATTTCTCAGTGCTGTAACGCTGGTCCAGATTGGCAGGTCGATATAGGTCTCAAACAGTTGGCTACAGAGGTTGCCTCCTAGTTTTTCTAGCTGAAATTCGGGGATATCCTGAGCAATTAAGTTGGGGTTTAGAGCAAACATTGAGCTGAGTTGCGCGAGAATGGGTTGCATCATGGTTTTATATCCCGGGAAGGTGCGACCACGACCATCGATCTTGGCTCGCTCTGCACGCTGGACATAGGTATCTACAGCCTTGGCAATTGGGTCAGCTGATTGCATAGCGCTGGCGGGCTTGAGTGCGTAAAGGATAGTGAGTTGATCAAAAGTGGCGTATGAAAGTGCTTCAGCGCCGTATTTCTGGATTAACTGCCACGCCGATTGTTGGGCTTCACGTAGATCGCCACCTTTAGCATGTTGTGATGGATGGACATCAGTTTTTTTCAGCTGTAAGGCATTATTGGTTTCAAAAAACTGAATGACTTCTGGGGAAGCACCGTTGATACTACCATCCGTGTCATAGGATTTCAAATCGCCGTAGTAACCGAGAATGAGCTTGGCGAAGCGTGGGTCCGGATTTGGTTGGCCGCTGCGATTGAGGTAGCGGTCGGCGAGTGTGTCTGCAAAAGGATCGTTGCTGATGGCAAGATTCGCGATCGCTTGTTTACAGCAAATATCGGCAGTAGGTGTCACCAGTAGTGGAAGTCCTGCATCTTGACAAACACGTTTTAACTCACGGATAAAGAGATCCACAATGGTTGAAAAATCATAAAGATCGCCGTCTTCATCTGATGTCTTATTGGATGATTGGTGTTTTGCACGAATGGCAGACTCTTGTTGCTTAAGATCCTGAATGACAAATGGCATGGCTCCCCCTGGAACGCCGGCAGCACAGAGTTGCTCTTTGAGATCTTGTGGAATTGCGATATCTTTTCGGTCGGGGTGATTCCCCCATATTCTACTGATAACGTCAGAAAGATGACGGTATGACGGGTGATCTTTTATCATGCTGGGGGCAACTGCTGATAATGCATGGTGAGCTGACCCACCGGCGATAACGCCTTCGCATGTCTCAATCGCATGGATCTGATACTCCGTAGCCTTTGCGATAGCGGCTTGTGATTTTTCTGCATTCGTTGAGTGGCAATGCAGAGTGAGTGGTATGTTTGCCGGTTTTAGAATTTCTTGCAATGCGGGAACGAGTGTTGCAATACGCTCGGCAGTGAGTTGCCCGGACATATCTTTGATTGCAATGGCATTGTAACCGGCGTCAAGAAGTGTCCGAGTGTAGCTGCAAAAGTAGTCATCAGTATATCGCGCTGGGGCATCAGCATAGTGACAGAAACATATGGCACCCTCGAGCACGATGCCTTGGGCATTTTTGATCGACTCTGGAAGCTCTAGATTTTCGATATCGTTGAGAGCATCAAAGAAGCGGATTTTGGTGATTCCGTGTTTAACAAATTCCTTAAGCGTAATTTCGACGACATCTTTATCATAGTGGCGGAAGCCAAGTGCATTAGCACCGCGAAAAAGCATTTGCAGTTCAAAGTGGTCGATCTGAGGAGATGATTTAACGGCATGGCTAACTGCACTGAGAATAGTAAAAGGATTGTAACCACGACCAATGGCGATTTGAAAACTTTGTCCGCCAGCAATCTCCGCTCCATCGAATCCCGCCTTTGCTGAGGCGGCAATGACTTTTGCAAAATCACGCGGCTCGAAAATCCAGTCGGCTGCGTCTAAAGTAGACTGCTGGCCATCTCGCAGGGTTAGGTTGATTAGCATAGGTGAGGACGATACGCTCATGCGCTGAGCATTCTGCAATCATCGTCTCTGAGCAAGCGTGAACTGCATTAAGCTTACTTGAATTCGTAAATTTCGAAGGTGTTTTCCTTTTTGGGGAAAATGGAGAGAAAGCTATTGCCCCGCTTAATGATTAAGCCGGCTGAATCTCGTGATGTATCATTGAGGCCTTTGAACCCGCTGTATGTCAGCGTGGCGTCGTCATTGACGCTCCATGCACCAAGAAAGACCAGCGTTGTATCCTTATCCTGAAAAATACTACCGTTTTTGCGTTGTGAGCCACTGGTTTTCTTAAAAATAACACCTTCATCTGTTTGTTTAAACCAACAATTGAAATACGGATAGTTAAACACACCGTGTTTTGTGATTTGTATTGAGCGAACTTTTTTTAGTTTAAGGAGGTTCTTGGGCACAAGTTTGGCGGGATTACCTGATACTAAATCTTTGAGGCGTTTTAATACGGCTTTCTCTTTATTACTGAGTTCATCTAATGATGCAGTATTTTGGATGAACAAGTTGGCGGCATCGCTGATGTTTTCATCATTGGGAGTGAGATTAATTTTCCATTCTTTCCCAGCTTCTTTTCCCTGAGCGATGACACACACAGACATGCTAAATAAAAGGAGAATTGAATTTATCATAATGTTCAACATAGAGGGCTATCTAAAATTGAGCAATCATCAATCTTAATACTATTTTATGCTCTACGAGATAGGAGCTGGCAGTCTGTTGGCTAGGATAAAGTCTTGATTCTTACATCTTTCCTTTTAAATCTGCTGCCTGATGCCGAAGGTATTTATTAAGACATACGGATGACAGATGAACGAACGCGACTCTGAGCAGGTTGCTCAGATGTTTGTGGAGGGTGGGTATACGGTTACTCCGGAGGAAAAGGATGCAGATGCCATCCTTGTAAACACCTGTAGTGTGCGTGATCAGGCGGAGCAGAAGGCGCTCGGCAAAATGGGCATTATGGGGAGACACCGGAGGCGGAAACCGCATGTCGTCTTCGGTTACATGGGCTGCATGGCGCAGAGCCGGGGACAAGAGCTACTAAAGAATATTGCACACCTTGATGTCGTGGTGGGAACGCAGAAATACCATAAGGTTTTTGAATATGTAGATAACATTTTAAATAAGCGCATGGAAATGCGGATGGATGACCCCTCTTTGTCTCTATCGGGGGAGAGTGTCTGTGATACTGCTGAGGAGAAAGACTCACAGAACACAATCCGCGACCATATTACCCAAGAGAACCAAACAACTGCTTTTGTCTCTATTATGCAGGGTTGCAACATGCGCTGTTCGTTCTGTATTGTTCCTGATACGCGAGGAAAAGAGCGCGGCCGTCCGATACCAGATATCGTTGAAGAATGCAAAAAACTCGTCACCAAGGGGGTAAAGGAAGTCACCTTATTAGGGCAGATAGTTAACCTGTATGGACGTACCGAGTTTGAAAAAGTCGACGGTAAAAGTCCGTTCGTGCAGCTGCTTGAAGCGGTTCATGAGATCGATGGCTTGGAGCGTATCCGCTTCACTTCGCCGCACCCGATTGGTTACCGCGCGGATCTCGTGGATGCCTTCACTTATTTACCAAAACTTTGCAGCCATATTCATTTTCCTATGCAGTCAGGATCTGACGCCATTCTAAAAAAGATGCGTCGTCCATACAAGCACGCCAAGTTTGTTGAGATTTGCCGTAACATGAAAGAGGCTCGCCCAGATCTAGCGATCACTACAGACATTATTGTTGGGTTTCCAGGTGAGACTGAGGAGGATTTTCAGGCGACTATTAATACAGTCAAAGAGTTAGAATTCGATAATGCGTTTGTGTTCCGTTACTCAAAACGCCGAAACACGCCCGCTGCCGAAATGGAAGGCCAACTTCCTGAACGCGTTAAAGAAGAGCGTAACCAAGCGCTACTCGCAGTGGTGAATGAACTTGCGGTAAGAAAAAATAAAGAACTTGTTGGAACGCGGCAACAAGTGCTCTGTACTGGGTATTCCAAGACAAATAATTCTCGGTTAATGGGGCGCACGCCGCAAAACAAGATTGTCATTTTTGAAGGTGATCATGACCGAATGAATGGTGAGATATTTGACGTGCTAATTGAAGAAACCACGGGCTTTTCGCTCTATGGAACGGCGGTGCTCAAATAAGCCTTTTCACTGCCGGATTTCACCCTAGAGTTTCACCACAACATCCTTCTATCTATGCATCCTTACGAAAAAATAACGTTAAATACCGCTGGTTATATTTTGGCGGCATGGTTGATTGGCTTGCATCTTTGGATGTTTCTTAAGCCTGCTGGAAGTAGGGATTTCTTTCAAAAACTACCACGTAACCGCTATCTTGGGCCTTGGTTTATGGGGCTTGGAATGGCATGGTTTTGGCTACTCGTGGCGCCCGATGGCTTGGGGGTTTTAAGTAAGCTCCAAATGGATCTTGGTGACTTCAACCGTGCTAAAAACATTCTACGTATCGTAGTGCCTATAGCCGCAGCGGGCATGATTTTGCATGTGAAGGAATTTTTAGCGGTGCGTGGTCTAGGTCTACTTGCCCTAATGGGTGCAGCACCATTTCTCTATGCCGCTTATCTGGAGCCACCGGCGAGCAGGTTGTTGATACCCATTTATGCGTATATTCTGATTTTGAATGGCCTTTTTTGGGTTGGAATGCCGTATACCATGCGTGATGCAATCACATGGGCAACCAAAACGGAGGGGCGATACAAGCTGTTGACGCTAGGTGGCCTCGGCTACGGAGTTGCAGTGCTAGTTTGCACGATTCTTTGGTGGTAAATAGAGGCTGTAAATTTAATCCTCGGTAACGTTCGAACCCCACCAGTTTTTATTGGGTATGAAATCAGGTTTGAGAAATTTTGCGTGTTGTTTTTCGAGTTTTGCCTTCCAAATAGTACGAGTGTTTTCATCTTGCTGAGCACGTTTTACTGGGTCGAATCTTGGATTAGCTATAGGCATACGTGCGTTTGTTTCCTTGAGCCAGGTGTTGAGTTTCTTCCGTAGGGTTTTGGCTTTTTCAGGTTGGCGCGATGCCAGATCGGTTTGTTCGCCAATGTCTTCGGCGAGATTGTAGAGTTCATCTCGGCCAGATTCATGGTAGTGGATGAGTTTCCAATCGCCACTGCGAATGATGGATGAAGGTTCACCGCCTTGGTTTCCGTAGTGGGGGTAATGCCAATAGAGCACTCGGTCAGGATTGGTTTGACCTTTGAGCATCGGCACCAGGCTGATGCCGTCCACATGTTGTTCTGGCTGAAGAGGCATGCCGGCAAGTTCCAGCATGGTAGGGAAAAAATCAGTGCCAATGACGGGAGTAGCATTTGTGCTGCCGGGCTTTGTCGTGCCTGGTGCAAGGATATAGTAGGGTTGAAGAATACCGCCCTCCCACTGTCGACCCTTGCCGCCGCGCAGAGGCAGGCACGATGTAGCGAATTGATCGCCTGAGGATACGCCGCCGTTATCGGAGGTGAAGATGATGACTGTATTGTCTGCCACGCCTGAGGCCTTGAGTTGCTTGAGGACGATACCCACTGCTTTGTCCATGCTTTCCATCATACCGGCGTAGATCGGGCAGTCTTGTATTTGCCTAACAGACTGAGTGCGATCAACAATAAACCTATCTCCTTGGTGAGGATTTTGCTGTGCTTTGTTGCGATATTTTTGCCACAATTTTGGTGTTGTTTGGATCGGCCCGTGAACGGAGTAAAAGGAAAGGTAGGCAAGGAATGGTTTGTTTTTGTTGCTGGAAATGAATTGGGCGGTTTCGTTGGCGAGCCGGATCGGAAGCGACTCGCCGTCGGGCCCGTCCTTGAGGCTTGGGTTTTTATAAGGCGAGAAATACCCTCCTGGGGGGGACCCGCGGTGGAAGCCACCTTTGTTGATCTGGAATCCATGTTGTTCGGGTGGGGTATTTCCTATATGCCACTTGCCAGCGAAAAACGTCGTGTATCCACCGTCGCGCAGTGCTTCTGCTAGGGTGGTGTCGTCCTTCGGAAGTTCATGCACATACTCTGGGGGCAACAACTGATCGTTGCGCTTCCATTTTACGCCTGATGCTGCGCCTATCCAATCGGTAATGCCATGGCGCGTAGGGTACTTACCTGTCATGATACTAGCGCGCGATGGTGAGCAGACCTGACACGTCGAGTAACCGTTGGTAAATCGCATGCCCTGCTTGGCGATGGTATCGATGTTAGGTGTCTCGTGGTAGGTGGAACCCTCGGCAGACATGTCCTTGATGCCGAGGTCATCAGCGAGAATGAAAACGAAGTTCGGTTTTTTTTGTGCGACAGATATACTGGCAAAAAAACCTAGCAGTATTGTGGGAAGGATACTTTTGATCATGATGAATATGTGTGTCTTGGCTTTGGTGGTCGGAAATACTATGGTAGTACAATGATATGTTTTAATTTTTATAATCGACATGACAAATCGCTACGAGTCACCTAAAACCAGTCAGAAGCCAGCTTCATTAAAGCAAGATTCTTTTATGAGAATACAGAAATACCAGTATTGGGGATTTTACGGCGGACTGATAATTACAGTTGGTAGTGTCATTCTCGGCAGCTCAACAAGCCAGCTTATCTGGGATAGTGTATTAGATGCAACCGGCACTATCGGAGTGTTAATGCTTTTCGTGTCGATTGGTTCGATTCTGCCTCTATCGATTTGGGGGTTTGTAAAGGGTTACCGTGAAAGCAGGCGGAAGTAATTATTTTGAGAGCATTGCGCGCACGCCCTTTTCTGCTCTGATTTTCATTGTAAGCATTTTTTGCATCTCCTGAGTACGTTTCGGATGTTGCTTGATTAGATTATTTTTTTCGCTTGGATCGGTTTTAAGATTGTAGAGTTGAGCGGCTATTTTCTTTTTCTTTTGTTTGTAGATGGAGATATATTTCCAGTCGCCGTCGCGAATAGCGATGCCACGGGCTTCTTGGATAAGAATGCGGGTGCCGAGCTTATCTTTTCCTAACAGGGCGTTGAGGTTGTTACGGGAATCGATGGCTTGGTTGGGTTTGAGTGTGACACCCAACATTTCTGCAAATGACGCTATAAAATCAATTTGACTAACCATGGCTGATGTGGTGCCAGGCTTAATTTTCCCTGGCCAACGAATGATCAGCGGAACGCGAGTGCCACCTTCATAAATCTGGTACTTGCCGCCACGCCATTGGCCTGATCCGTCATGGCCGCGATCGAGTTCTTTGGTGGATGTTTTCACTGTGGTATCGTCATCGTAGCCGTCATCATAGACTGGACCGTTGTCACTTGAAAAAATGACAATGGTGTTATCACTTAAACCGTTTTCCTCGAGTGCCTTGATGATTTCTCCGGCGCACCAATCGAGTTGCACCATTGCGTCACCCCGATATGAAAGTTCTGATTTTCCTTTGAAACGAGGATGTGGTGCACGAGGGACATGGATATCTGCGGCTGACCAGAAAAGAAAGAATGGTGTGTTTTTTTTAGTTTTAAATTGGGCGAGATATTTTTTTGCTTGTTTGGCGAACTCATCAGCCATGGTTTCATCGTTCCAGAGTGCTGATTTGCCGCCCCACATGGTGCCGATGCGTCCAATGCCATTGATGATCGAGTGGTTGTGACCATGGGTGCTTTGGTAATATGTCATGGCTGAGCGATCTTCTCTGCCGTCTGGATATACTGTACCCTTGAACCCCTGAGGTTTTTTTCCGACATGAAGAGGATCCTTGGGGTCAAGGTTGACGACACGATGGTTTTCCAGATAAACACAAGGAACTCGATCATTAGTGGAGGGTAGGAGAAACGAGTAGTCGAATCCGATCTCTAGTGGCCCGGGTTTTACTTCTCCATTCCAATCAACAGGTTTTTTCCCGTCACCAATACCTAGATGCCATTTGCCTATCACAGCAGTTGTATAGCCGGCATTTTTAAAGATTTGCGGGAGTGTGAGCATCTCTGGCTTGATTACCATCGGGGCGTTTGGGGCCAAGATACGAACACCATGGCGGAATCCGTGAATACCAGTGAGCATTGAAAAACGGGAAGGTGTGCAAGTTGCGGCTGAGCAATGGCCGTCTGTGAAGCGAAGTCCTTCCCCGGCGAGCTTATCGAGGTGCGGGGTTGGAATCTTTTTAGCTCCGTAAACACCAAGGTCACCAAATCCAACATCATCAGCATATATAATGACTACATTTGGTTTGTCGTAGGTTTTTTTTACATCCGAGGCACAAGTTATATGAGCTGTAAGGCAGGATGTAAGAATGATACTTAATATCTGTTTAGTGATCATGATTAATTTTTTTGAAGGTATAGGTTTTTAAGTGAGCCAGATCTCATCAAATATATAAACCATGGGGCAGACGCTACCGTGATAAAGTTTAAATGTGACAAATTCATGACCACTATATTGTGCATCCTGATATTTGCATCATTGTTTATATCGGCAAGATATTTCTGATTAGTCTGCGTCGTGAGATTAACCAGGATGGTGCAGGTTAATACGCTGTCTGATTATGTGATTGCTAGAAGCGCTTTCTAATAGCAATCGAGCCAAATGATTGGTTTTTTCGCTGTGATTCAAACTGCTTGCTACGGAAAGTTTGAACAAAGTTGAACTCCCAGCCAACGTAGCGAACGCCGAAGCCAGCATATACTTCGCCAACCCATGGTTCACGAGTTACCCCAGTATCAAAATTGCGGAATACCGGGCCATCGATTGTTATGTCATGCAGCACACCAGTTAGGCGAGTGCCGGCGAGCATATAAAACGACCAATTCTTTTTGTTATAAGACTCGCCAGAAAATAGTTTCTGCGTGTGCGCGGTGGGGGTAATACGAGCATCTGAAAATTCGATTGGTAGGTTCCAACCAACACGCATGAGGAAGCCTACATGTGCCTCTGTAATTTGGTTTCCTATGGCGTAGCCCGTCTCGTGGAAACCATCGATCTCGAGGTTAAACGGCAAGTTTATTTTTCGTAGATCGGTCCAGCGGCGTTTTTGTTCGAAATGCAGGTTAACAGTTAACTCGTTGGGTATTTGACTATCCCAGCCGCGGAACTTATCGATATTCCGCAAGTTATGAATAAAGTCTTGAGTCGCTTGCGCCTGAGCGTGAGGACCAACAACACCAATAGATATTTCCACCGTGTTCAACGCCCTATTATCATGACAGTGGAGGGAAAATCCAATTCCAGTCCAGCCTGCATATGGACGTTCTTTGGGAGGGGCGACAGGTGAAATTTTATTTTCCGGAGTGAACATTAATTGTGTGAGAGCGAAGCCATAGCTGTATTGCGCTGCGGAAGGATCTTCGAAACCCCAAATGCGTTGTAGCAGGGATGAGCCTTGGTCATTACCGCTGAAGCGCTCAAGATTTTTTTGAATGAATGGGATCTCAATAACTGGGGCTCCCGCTGTGACGTAGGAAATTCTGGCGCCGTTAGTATAATTTTCATCAGTGCCTGCGAACAGGTCATTATCCAGAAAAAATGTTAGATATCCTGAGTGGGTAGCCACCGAAGGTGTGGTTTTTGAACCCTGACACGTCGGGGAAATACTTGCCGCAATAATGAGCAGTAATGTGGCTCTGGTAATAAAGCTCAAAGCAATTTGCATCATTGAATTACTAACACTTGTGGGGAAAACTTGCAAGTCAGACTAAATTTAGACGCTGTGGTATGACCTTACAGCGGTGGCTTGATCAATTCGTCACCCGTTTTGATATCGATAGTGCCACCGGGAAATGTGCCGGGCAAGGGATCGGCAAAGACGTTACCGTCCGTCATGCTGGATACACTTAGCCGGCCAATAATCCCAGTTCCGCGACGAACGGCTAGTTCTGTACCGATGCGTACTTGTTCGGGGATTTTTACGTCGAGTACAATCACGTGAATGCCCGCATCGTCATCCTTTGCGACCTCCTTGACCTGTGCCATCAGCATTGCTTGGCTAATCAATCGTGCGCGACGCGCTTCTTTATCATGCCTTTTTGACTGTCGCTCAGTAATCACTGCGGCTTCCTGCTCAGCAAGGGTTTGTTTTTTTTTCGCAGCTTCAAGTTGGGAGGCAAGAATACGGTTCTTTTCCATGATGACCTCGAGTTCACTCTGGGACATGCCGTCAGGCTTATCAACTTTTGTCACGGGTGCTGCAATGGCATCACCAGCGCGTAGGCGTTCAATCTCTGCCTGCAGGCGTGCGTTTTCCGACATCAATGACACGGCTGTATGCTCTCGGCCATCTTCAGCCTCTCCATTTTTCATAGCAGTGAACGAGAGGACGAGAGCAACCAGAAGCATGACAGCGGTTGAGCCCAATAGAATTTGCGTAATATTCATGGTGGAAATTTGATCTATTTGCCTAACTTTAACAAGATCAAATCGATTACCATGGATCTGATTCTTCTATTTCCACGTACTAGCTTCTTGAAAAAACCGATCTTCTAAGTCATGCTGCAACTCATGATGAAGATGGCAGTGCTGGGCAGCGGCAGTGGAGGAAATGCCACACTAGTCAGTTGCGGAAGAACTCACGTGCTAGTGGACGCTGGACTCAGTGCCAAGCAGCTGGTTATTCGCATGGAGTCGCTAGGTATAGTGCCTGAGCAGCTAGATGGCATTTTACTTACTCACGAGCACAGCGATCACGCACGTGGGGTAGATGTGCTATTGCGCAAGCGTGATATTCCTGTTTATGCCAATGCACTGACGCGTGAAGCTTTGAGTGATAAAATGAAAAGCACCGTGCCATGGCGTGTTTTCCGTAGTGGTCAGGATTTTAAGCTGGGGGAGTTGAATGTGCAGGCATTCTGTATTCCGCATGATGCTGCTGAGCCTGTGGGTTTTGTTATCTCGGGTGCGGCGACCCGATTAAGTATGGTTAGTGATGTTGGTCACGTGACGCACCTAATGCGTGAAAGTCTGCGCCAGAGCGATGGCATTTACATCGAGGCTAATTATGACCCTGGAATGTTAGAACAAGATACTAAACGCCCATGGGCTACGAAGCAGCGCATTACATCCCGCCATGGCCACCTGTCTAATGAGCAAACTGCCGATCTGTTAGCTGAGGTTGCTTGCGAGAAGCTTAAAGTCGTCATGCTCAGTCACCTCAGCTCGGACTGTAATTGCCCGGATATAGCGGCACGCCTTGTCGCAGAGCGTCTGGTTGGTCGTGGCCTGCCGAATGTTTTGGTGCAATGCGCTCATCAACATGAGCCTACTGGGTGGATCGAGATCACTGGCAGGCCATCTTTTGAACTTACCGCAGAATCTGTGTGAGAGGCTAGCTGTCAGCTGACTACCCGACGCATCGGAACCATATGCGCAAAGTCGAAACCTTGGTTCTGGAAAAACTTTTGGGAATTTTCTTCTAGTTTATCAGCCAAGAGTGTGATGCGGGTGAAATTTTTATTTTTTGCAAAATCGATCACATAATTTACGAGTTGCGACCCGAACCCTTGGCCTCGGTAATCTGGATGAATAATGAAGTCTTCCAGCAAAATTACCATACCGCCCATCGCGGTGGAGATGGTAAATAGGAGGTTAGCCATACCAAAAATCCGGCTTTCGCTGCGCAGAACAAAGATTCTGCCCCTATTTGGTTGCTCGAGAATCATAGATAGGCCTTGTTCGTGCGCTTTCGTATTTGGGGAAAAGTCTGCTTGCGCCGACATGAGCTCTTCGACAAGTTGCACCAATTCAGGCAGATCTTCTATGGTAGCTGGCTGGACGCGAACTACTTGACCTGAACATGATAACTTAACGTTTGCGTTGGTTGTGGACATTCTTGATTTATAATTAGCATCAATTTTTTAGGCACGGGAGAAAATTTTTTGATAAAATCGGTCATTCCAGAGAATGGCGGGTTGACAAGATGAAAAAAATCCCTAGTTTGCCCGCCCAACCTGACCAGATCGGCTACAAAGACTACCCTATCCGGGTTTCTACAACAGGCACGAATCACCAGAATTAACAAAAAACAAGGGCTCAGCCCATTTTGACCGCATCTCATCATGAAACGTACTTATCAGCCATCCAAAAGAGTTCGCAAACGCCAGCACGGTTTTCGTGCCCGCATGAGCACCAAGGCCGGGCGCGACACACTGCGCCGCCGCCGTCAGAAAGGCCGCAAACGCCTCCTTCCTAAAGGTGCAGAGATTCACTTCAAGCGCCACGTCAAGCAGCACACCAAGGCTGCTTAGTTCGCTTTGAGGGCGGTTACCTGACATACACGGCTCTGGCCCATAAGTGGGCTGTCCCTTCAGGACTGTCGAGCTCGGTGTTCATCATCATACGGTCACCCCTTTAAAGGTGGCCGTTTTTTATTAGTTTCTGTTTTTAAAGTTCATGCTAACCATAAGAGCAAATAAAGGCACTATGAGACTGCAGCGGAAATTCAGTATGACCCGTCACGCGGAATTCACCCGCACACGCAACCATGGAAAAGCCAAGGCCGGCCGATTCCTCGTGCTCAGCTATCTTGAAGATATAGAGCTACCTCACCATAAGCTGGGTGTCATTGTAACACGTAAAGTTGGCAATGCTGTCACACGCAATCTCCTCCGCCGCCGTATCCACGCGATTTGTGCTAAACATTTGCCCTCTGCTGATGGGAAAAAATACCTTGTAACCGTACTCCGCTGGCGCGCCCCCGAGGCTACGTTTTCTGAGCTGGAGACGGACTGGCTCAAGCAGGCTCGCCGTCTTGGCATCCTCGTCGCATGATTAACCGTTGTAACCGTGAACATTATCAACCGCCTGCTCAGCACTCTGATCTATTGCGGTATTCGCTTCTACCAGAAATTTCTTAATCCCATTCTCAAAGTAGTCAGTCCCAATAGTGGCTGCCGTTATCACCCAACCTGCTCAAATTATTTCATACAAGCCGTAAGAATTCATGGTCCATTCCACGGATCTTGGCTTGGTGCTCGGCGTATTTTACGTTGTCATCCCTGGAGCGGATGTGGAGACGATCCCGTGCCGCCTAAAAAATAGATTTTTCAAACTTAACATTTAATATTTAACACTTAAAACTCATCTACCATGGATCGCAAAGGATGGATCATACTCACAATCTGCGCAGTATTACTCGCGCTGAATTTTTTCTACATGCCGGAAAAACCATCAGCTGTGCCTCAGCCGATAAAGGAAAAAGATGGTAAGCCTGCCACATCATTACCTGCCGTTGGCGATGCCAGCGCCCCTGAAAATTTGCAGTCTAAAAGCGGACTTGTCGTTGAGCCCCCTGTGCCGACTGTTGGTGAGAATACCATAGAGCTCACCTCGATCAATAACGGTAAAGTGAATGTTACCTATACTGTAACCTCGCGGGGTGGCGGTATCAAATCAGCCCTACTTCACAACCAATATGCGGTTGGATCCAGCACGCAGAATGTGCTATTGAATGCAGACGCACCTGCACCAGTGGGCGCTCTTGGCGAGGGACCCGATGACTACTTGGCTCTCAATTATGATCTGGTAAAGCCTGAAAATGAAAATGCGGTCTATTGCACGGCCAAGACTGCTAATGGATTGATCATCAAAAAAAGATGGGCGCTTGTCGAAGATGATAAGAATCCTGGCGCTCCATGGTTGCTCACTCTTGATATAACTTTCCGCAACGAAGGTGAAGCCATGGTAAGCTTGCAGAACTACCACTTTTTTAATGGTACCGCCAGTCCCCTACATCAGCGTGAGTGGCCGGATCAGGGAGGAGCCTTCTACTTGAATGACGGTAGCTTTGAGAATACCACAACATCCGCTGGAGCTGAGGTAGATAAAGGGTTTTTCCACGGTGCGCAGTCGCAGCTTAAAGAAAGTGCGGAGGAGTTGGAATATTCTGGTGTGTCTAATCAGTTTTTCACTACGCTCGTTCGCCCGACTGAAAAATTTGCATCTTCTTTCTGGGCAAAGTCGGCAGAGGTTGAATTACCTGGTGACGATCCTAAAAAGAAAAACTATGCGGTGAGGTCAGGCTTTAGTCTACCCACGCGTAAGATCGCCACAGGAGATTACGAGACACTATCCTTCACGGTTTATATGGGACCTAAGCGCTATAGCTTGCTTAAGAAAATGGAGGGTAACGTGGATGAGGTGCTCAACTACGGGTGGTTTACACCCATATCCGTTATACTGAGTAATACGCTGAACTGGTTGCATGACGTGGCATTTTCAAAAACCGCGAATAAGTGGGCGTGGGGATTATCTATCATTGCTCTTACCATTTTGATACGAATCGTCATTTGGCCGCTCCATAACAAGTCCACGCGCACCATGAAGCGCATGTCTAAGCTCCAGCCTATCATGAAGGATCTGCGAGAAAAGTATAAGGATAACCCACAGAAGCTGAATCAGGAAACGATGAAGCTCTATAAGGAATACCACATTAATCCGATGGGTGGTTGCTTGCCGATGTTCCTGCAGATTCCGATCTTTTTTGGTTACTACCGCATGTTACAGTATGCGGTTGAGTTGCGTGGTCAGCCATTCCTCTGGGTAGATGATCTTTCCATGCCGGATACTGTCTATGAGTTGCCGTTCGGTCTGCCATTCCTTGGCGATACTACACCGGTTAACCTTCTACCCATACTGATGGCGGTCACCATGGTATTGCAGATGAAAATGACGCCTAACACTGGCGACAAGATGCAGCGGCGTATCATGATGTTCATGCCGTTGATGTTCTTTTTCTTTTGTTATAACTTTGCCTCAGCTCTGGCGCTCTACTGGACCACGCAGAACATCTTTTCCATTGGTCAAACATGGTTGATGAACCGTATGCCAGAGCCCGAGCTCCAGAAGCGCGCCAAAGCCGGAAAGCCAGGTAAAAAATCGTTCATGGAGCGCATGGCTGAACGTGCCGAGGCAATGCAGCAGGCGCAGGAAGCCGCTAAAGGTGGTGGTGGCAAAAAGCCGATGCGCGATGCCACGCCTGCAAAGAAGTCTGGGAAAAAACGCCCACCACGCACCGGGGGTTGATACTACTTCTTAAAATTCATTCCCATCACCGCGTCCGCCTTCTTGGTCGGCGCGGTTTTTGGTTTCAGGATCGTAGGAAAGCGCTACCTGCCTATGAATGGCAGAGTGGCTGTGGTGTGTGCAGTCCGTTTGATGACTTGAGAGATAGGTAGGGTTTACTTTCTCATCTCGCGTTGTCGCATCGGCATGGTATCGATGAGAGCAAAGATTTTTGTGAGATCGAGATTTTTATATCTGGCCTTCACATGACCATCTTTACCGATGAGTACAGCACAAATATTTTTGTTGGTGAAGTGCTCCTTGGTTATTTGGTTGGTTAGTTTGGTGGAGATGTTATGCGGGTAGTTGGATGTTGTGCCTGATTCATGAGTAACGATCCAGATCATATGACGTTCGTCAATCTGCTGCTTTGCTGTCTTGAGTAATATGAGTGTTTGGCTATCACCCTGCTTTTGTTGAATCAAAAGGACACGGTTTTTCCATTTTAGATTGTTTGTGTCGTTGAGAGTTTGTTGTTTTTCGCAGTGGGCAAATGATGGGATCATGACGAGTATAACGACTTGTAGGAAGAGCTTAGGATTCACAATGGAAATCTAATGCTAACTGTGCAGCTGTCAAAATAAAGCCCGCGTACTCATACTGGAGCGTCGGGCTTGAGCAAGTTGGTATCACCTCTCCTCTAAAGTTATGGAGAACAGGCAGATTTTGGCCGCCGAGAGGTTGAGTTTTTAAAGAGATATGTGGTGACAGGTGCCGTTACCACATGTGGGCTCAGGTGAGGCGTGCTGCTAACAGTTCGCGCTGGAACACAAGTTCCTTCGGTAAGTGATCGTAGAGATTGAGGAAGAGTTCTCCTTGTGAGAGTAGTTCGGCTTTCCATTCCTCGTTGTCGATAGCCATGGCTTTATTGAATTGCTCCTCGTTATAATCGATACCTTCGATATCGAAGTCCTCGAAGTGAGGCGTCCAGCCGATGTTGGTTTCGTGGCCTGGGATGCGGCCGTGGCAGCGGTTTACGATCCATTCCAACACCCTCATATTTTCACCGAATCCGGGCCAGAGGAACTTGCCGTCCTCATCGAGGCGGAACCAGTTTACATGGAAGATACGTGGAACGTTTTTAATTTCATTTCGCATTGATAACCAGTGGCCGATATATTCGCCCATGTTGTATCCAGCGAAGGGAAGCTGGGCAAATGGATCGCGTCGGACACCAGCCTTCAGGCCAATGGCTGCAGCGGTGACTTCAGAGCCCATGGTGGCACCAACGTAAACGCCGTGCGACCAGTTGAATGCCTGATAGACAAGAGGCATGGTGGATGGGCGGCGCCCTCCAAAGACGATCGCAGAGATTGGAACACCATCCGGGTTCTGCCACTCAGGATCAATCGTCGGGCACTGATGGGCGGGTGCCGTGAAGCGTGCGTTCGGGTGAGCTGCTGGCGTGTCGCTGTCCGGTGTCCAATCGTTGCCTTTCCAGTCGATTAGATGTGCTGGGGGCTCATCAGTGAGGCCCTCCCACCAGACGTCACCGTCATCGGTCAGTCCGACGTTGGTGAAAATAGCGTTCTCGAGCATTGAGTCCATAGCGATCGGATTGGTCTCGTAGGAGGTGCCAGGAGCGACACCAAAGTATCCGTTTTCTGGGTTAATAGCGTGTAGTGTACCGTCTTCGTGTGGCCAGAGCCATGCGATGTCATCACCGATGATGGTGGTTTTCCATCCGGCATCAGCGTATTTTTTCGGTGGTACGAGCATCGCTAGGTTGGTCTTACCGCAGGCCGAGGGAAATGCGGCGGAGATGTAGGTTTTTTCACCTTCGGGAGATTCCAAACCAAGGATGAGCATGTGCTCTGCCATCCAGTTGTGCTCGCGTGCGATGTTTGATGCAATGCGCAGTGCTAGGCATTTTTTTCCTAACAGAGCGTTGCCGCCGTAGCCTGATCCGTAGGACCAGATCTCACGGGTCTCGGGGAAGTGGCAGATGTATTTTTCCTCATCGTTACAGGGCCACGGGATGTCTTTTACGCCTTCGGTGAGTGGCATGCCGGCGGTGTGGGCGCATGGGATGAAATTGGCATGGCCATCGCGTTTTTGAGGTGCATGGCCATTCGTCTCATCCTCTAACCGTTTAAGCACATCGGCACCCATGTTGGCCATGATCTTCATATTGACCACGACGTATGCGGAGTCCGTCACCTGCACGCCAATTTTGGCAAGTGGGGAGTCAATTGGCCCCATGCAGAAGGGAATCACATACATGGTGCGACCTTCCATACAGCCGTCAAACTTCTCGTGCATGGTGGCAAGCATCTCCTTCGGGTCAGCCCAGTTATTGGTCGGGCCCACTTGGTCTGGACGACGTGTGCAGATGAATGTGCGATCTTCCACGCGGGCGACGTCACCTGGTGATGAAAGCGCAAGAAACGAGTTAGGGCGTTTGTCGGGATTGAGTCGGGTAAAGGTTCCGGTGTCACACAAGAGCTGTGTTAGTTCTTCCCATTCAGCCTGTGATCCGTCGCACCAGCGGACGTCTGTAGGCTTGCAGAGGGTGGTCATTTCCATGACCCAAGTGGCTAGGCCAGCGTGACTGGTTGATGTAATAGAACTCATGACAGGGAGTTACTAGCACACACTATGCCGCATACAAAGGCAATCCACAGTGTGCCGATATTATGGCAGGAATGTTGTAAGATATCTCTGAGAGATATGTGTTGGCTACGACTTTTTCTTGGCTGCTTTCTTCGCTGCTTTTTTCGCGGTTTTTCTTGGTTCAAACTCAAAGCCAATTTTGCCAGTTCCGTGATCGAAGGTGAGGAAGGCAGAAAAGGCGCGTTTGGTGCGTTTTGAGATAAATCCCTTAACCAGATCTGTTTTTCCTTTCTCGATGAGTTTGACCCCTTGCTCACTTGGCAGCTCACACTGGAGAATAGTTCTTGAAATGCGGATGCCGTCTGGATTGTCTTTGTTAGTGATCGAGAGGACGTACCAAGCTTTGTTGGTCTCGTGAATTTTAGCCTCTTTACCATCGGGAGTTGTGACGGTCGCAATGATTTGATCATCAGTAAGTTCGTCACGTTCATTATCTCCATCGTCAAATACAAATCCGACTTTCCATTTCCCTAGTTTACCAGTTTTGGAGACTTCTTGTTTGAGCTCAAGCGCCGCCTCGAAGGGACGGTTGAACCGTGACTTGAAGTCCTCGAGTGGACCGACGAATCTCTTTTCTAACAACTCACGGGCTTCCTCGGGTTTGAGCTCGCGTGATGCGATGTATCGGCTGGTTTGGAATCCGCATTCTGGGTTATAGCACTCATAAGTAGCATCGGTGGTTTTGAGTTTGTCTGCTTGGCAATTTGGGCAGATGGAGGTCAAATCAGGGAAGATCTTGTTCTTCAGTTCGGCGGTGTATGTCTTGGCGCGGTTAACGATATCTGATGTGAAATCGATAATCTCGTGCATAAATTCGGGTCGGGAGAGCTCGCCTTGCTCCATTTGGCGGAGTTTGCTTTCCCAGTCGCCGGTCATGGATGGTGAGGCGAGTGCTTGGATGCCGAGTTCCTCAGTAATTTCGATGAGGCGTAGTCCGCGGCGAGTAACGAGAAGGTCACGTCCGTCACGCTCGATATACTTTTGTCGTATGAGTCCCTCAATTGTAGCGGCACGAGTTGCAGGTGTTCCGAGTCCCCGCTCAGACATCGCTTCACGCAGATCTTCGTCGTCGATGAGTTTGCCTGCGCCTTCCATGGCGGAGAGCAGAGTGGCCTCATTGAAACGTGCGGGAGGTTTAGTCTCATCGTGTTTAACCTCTATGTCAGAGACTTGTGCTGTTTCCCCTTCGGAAACCGAGCAGAGTTCGTCTTTACCTGCGGCGACTCCGGGCTCTCGACCGTAGACGGCAAGCCAGCCTGGTTTAACGAGAATCTTTCCGGTTGTTAGGAAAGCATCAGTGGCGTCAGATGTTGTGATACGTGTGATACGGCGAGTGTTGAGAAACTCAGCATGTGGGTAAAAAACGGCGAGGAATCGTTTGGTGACTAGATCAAAAATTTTGGCAGCTGCCTCGTCTAGTTTGACAAATCGTCCGGTAGGAATGATGGCGAAGTGATCGGAGATCTTGGCATTATTAAAGACGCGCTTGCTTGGCACGATAAGTTTTTCTGACACGGCATGGCGGGCATGTGCTCCGAGCTCACCGCCTTGTTCGGCGATGGAGCCGACAGTTTCATGAACTTGACCGAGGTAGTCTTCCGGCAAGTACCGGGAATCGGTCCGTGGGTAGGTGAGCATTTTGTATTTTTCATACAGTGCTTGGGCGACTTGGAGAGTGCGCTTGGCAGAGAACCCGTAGCGTGAGGATGCCTCGCGCTGAAGTGTTGTTAAGTCGTAAAGCTGTGGTGATGCTTGTTTGGTAGGTTTTTGCTCTTCGCTGACGGTACCAGTTTGTCCTTCGCAACGTGTGCGAATTGCCTCAGCATCTTCCTTTTTCCAAATGCGTTCGGCACGGGAATGGGGGATTTTAGGATCACGTTTCCAGTTCTCGTTGATCCAGCGCCCTACATATTCGCCTTTTTCCACGGTAAAATCGGCATGGACTTCAGAGTAGGGTTCGGGGATAAACTCGCGGATTTCATTTTCACGGCGCGCAAGGATGGCAAGTGTGGGGGTCTGCACACGACCTGCGGCGGTTATATTGAAACCACCGTGACGGGAGCGGAAACAGGTGAGGGCCCGGGTTGAGTTAAGGCCGACCAACCAGTCCGATTCCGAGCGGCACTTTGCGGCATCAGCGAGATGTTGCATATCCTCATCGCTGCGTAGTGTATTCCATGCATCAAGAATGGCGCCTTGGGTCATGGATTGCATCCATAGGCGCTTGACAGGTTTATCAATTTTTCCGAGCTCAAGGATATAGCGAAAAATGAGCTCTCCTTCACGGCCGGCGTCGCAAGCGTTGATGATGTCGCCAACGTCTTTGCGGCGGCAGAGGCGCAGGACTTGCTTGAGGCGTGTTTCGGACTGCTCAATCGGTTGTAGTTCAAATTTATTTGGGATAGCGGGCAGTACATCAAAGTTCCAAGGAAGGTTACGCGGCTTGCCATTCTTCCCAATCGGACCCTGGGGCATCTTAAGTTCTACGAGGTGGCCAACGGCTGAAGTGACGACAAAGTCATTGTTTTCAAAGTATATATCACGCCCCCTGCCTTTTTTTTCGAACTTCCCAACTTCGGGTGCTTTAGCGAGTGCACGGGATAGATCAGTGGCGACGGATGGCTTTTCCGCGATGATGAGCGTCTTTGACATGGAAGGTGGCATTACGCTTGGAAGAGCTTCTTGGAAAGAGAAAACTTTCGTAGCGACGTCATTCCTACTACGTAGGAAGAAAATTAACCTGAATTATCAGAAGTAATATTATCAGCCATTGTGCTAGAATTTGGAAAGGTTACAAAACCTTTGTATCACAGGTAGTCTATTGATCTTAGTGGGCTATAGATACGGTTTTAGGGGTTGATGGGATTAGCCTTCTATAGAGGTAGAGAGCCGATAATTGTCATCTTCAGTAATAATTGGTGATTCTTCGTATGATTATGCTCATTTTAACGAATGTTTTTCGTTGCATGGTTAGCCAAATATGTCCATGGCATGGTAACAACAGATAGGGTGCTCAATCAATAATTAGAATTATTCTAAAAATAGCTTGTAAGGTGGGTGATCCGAGCTAACTTTCTCACGCGATCGCTAACCCACCATATTTTTCATGAAAAATAACATCACCGAATCATCCAAATGCAACGCAGAGGACTGTCCGACCGTTGATGGGCTGCGTATGACCCGCCAGCGCAGTGAGGTATACAGTGTGCTGATGAGCTATCGTGATCACCCGACCGCTGGGGAGGTTTTTGAGCGCGCCAAGGAGAATATGCCTACGATTTCTTTGGCAACCGTCTACAACTGCCTTGAGGCGCTGGTTCAGCACGGTGCCGTGAGGCAAGTGAATTTTGAGCGCGAGTCATCACGTTACTGTCCGAACTTGACCGAGCACGGTCATTTTCATGACGAGGAATCGGGCAAGATCATCGATGTACCTCTTAAAAAGGGGGCCAAACTATCTGATCTATTAGACCTCCCTGAAGGTGCCGAAATCGATAATCTCGAAATCACCCTACGGGGAAAAATTTCCAATAATTAATTACCAATCACAACACACTTATCCAATGAGCTTAGTCATTAAAGACCTGCACGCCAATATCGATGAAACCCCAATTCTCAAGGGAGTCAATCTTGAGATCCCCAAGGGTGAAGTCCACGCCATCATGGGACCGAACGGTTCTGGAAAATCCACTCTATCAAAAATCATTGCCGGTCATGACGACTACGATGTGAAGTCGGGCACGGTCACCATGGGTGGGGTGAATCTGCTAGAGATGGATGTGGATGAGCGCAGCCGCGCGGGTGTGTTTCTTGCATTTCAATATCCTGCTGAAGTCCCTGGTGTTTCCAATGCCAACTTCATCCGAGCGGCACTGCAAGCACGTATGCCAGATGGGGAAGAGCTAGATGCAGTTGCATACTACAAAAACCTATACTCAAAAATGGATGTGCTGGAAATGGACCGCAAGTTTACCAGTCGTGCAGTCAATGAGGGTTTCTCTGGTGGCGAAAAAAAGCGTAACGAGATTCTGCAGATGATGATGCTTGAGCCTAAATGTTGTATCCTTGATGAGACCGATTCGGGTCTGGATATTGATGCGCTGAAGATTGTTGCCAAAGGTGTCAATGCGATGCGTTCTGAGGAGCGTGGTTTCCTTGTCATTACCCACTACCAGCGCCTACTTGACTACATTCAGCCTGACCACGTGCACGTGATGAGCGACGGCCAGATCGTTAAGTCTGGCGGCAAAGAACTTGCGCTTGAGCTTGAAGAAAGCGGTTATGATTTTCTTAAAGAGGGTGAACTTGTAAATTCCTAACAAAACTTAACAAAAAATATTTATGAGTTACGATACTTCTACGATCGATCAGGAAACCCAGGACGCGATTAGCGTGGACCAAGCGAAAGGTGACTTTTCCTTCCCCGAAAATCATAAGTTTGATGCCGGTGTGGGTCTGTCCTCGGACACCGTTGACTACATCAGCAACGTCAAAGATGATCCCGACTGGGTACGTGAGTTCCGACACAAGGGGCTAAAAACATTTCTTGATAAACCGATGCCTACCAACTGGGCGACAAAGGATTTGGAAAACATTGATTTTGATAAAATCCGTTACTACTTGTCCGATGGTCAAAAGCCAAAACGTAGTTGGGACGAAGTTCCACCTGAGGTGTTGGAAACATTCGAGCGCCTTGGTGTGCCCGAGCAAGAGCGCGCTTTCCTTGCCGGTGTTGAGGCTCAGTATGACTCGGAAGCTGCCTATTCAAATGTGAAGGAGGAGCTGGAAAAGGACGGGGTGATTTTCGTTAACTCGACCGAAGGCTTGAAAGAGCACGAGGAAATTTTTCGCCCATGGTTTGGTAAAGTGATTCCTACGGGAGACAATAAATTTTCTGCCCTGAACTCCGCCGTTTTCTCTGGTGGCTCATTCATCTACATCCCGAAAGGGCTGAAGGTGAAGCATCCGCTACAGGCATACTTTAGGATTAACTCAGAGAACTTTGGGCAGTTTGAGAGAACTCTTATCATCGCCGATGAAGGATCTGAGGTGATGTACATGGAAGGCTGCACGGCTCCCAAATTTGAGACCGCAACGTTGCACTCCGCCGTGGTGGAACTGGTTGCAATGAAGGATGCCAAGATTCAGTATATCACCGTGCAGAACTGGAGCTCGAATGTCTTTAACCTCGTAACCAAGCGCGGCATGGCACACGAAGATGCAGAGATTCGTTGGATCGACTGTAATATCGGGTCACGCCTCACCATGAAATACCCAGGTGTCGTGATGAAGGGTGAGCGCGCACGTGGCGAAGTGATTTCCATCGCTTTGGCTAACGATGGGCAGCATCAAGACACTGGGGCCAAGATGATTCATGCGGCTGATAATACAACGTCTAACGTAATTTCTAAGTCTATCTCAGTGGGTGAAGGCCGCTCTACATACCGTGGCCAAGTTCACATTCCCAAAAATCTTAAGGGGTGTAAAAATAACACAGAGTGCGATGCCCTACTCATCAACTCGCACAGCAAAACAGACACCTACCCAGCGATTACCGTGCGCGGTAACCAGCACGTTACCCAACACGAGGCGAGTGTTTCTCAAGTCAGTGAGGAAATGCTCTTTTATATGGAGCAGCGTGGTATTCCTGAAGCGGCAGCCATGTCACTCGCGGTAAACGGATTCATCAACGAGCTCGCACAAGAATTTCCAATGGAATACAGCGTAGAACTTAAACGTCTCGTGGAACTTGAAATGGAAGGCAGCGTTGGATAGCGGCTAATTTGAACACTAAATTTTATTCTAGTTATGATGACAATGACAACGCCTGCTTGGTTTGCTGAGCTCCAGGAAGCCGCTCAAGCGGAATATGAATCTCTTCCCATGCCCACACGTAAGATCGAATCATGGAGATTTGGTAATATTAAGCAGCTTGATTTCGAGGGTTTTACACCTGAAGATCAAACGAATATTACCCTCTCGATTCCTGATCTTCCAGAGGGCGTAATCTGTATGCCTTTTGAAGAGGCATTGGAAAAGCACAGTGACCTTCTACAGCAGTATTTCATGCGGAATACACCTCGGCTAGGATCAGAAAAGTTTGCCGCTTTACACAAAGCTAACGTCAAGGGCGGGCTTTTTTTGTATGTGCCAGATGATGTGGTTGTTGAAACCCCCATCGAGGTAAATCATTCGTTATCAGGATCTAACAAAATTTCTTTTCCTCATACATTGATCATCACAGGAAAAAATGCTGAGGTCAGTGTGTTGGATCGTTTTGGTTCTGCGAATAATGAGGATGCCGGCCTGTGCATCGCGGTTAACGATCTCATTGCCGGTGAAGGTTCACGACTAACTTACTGCGCCTTGCAGGAGGTAAACCTAACGAGTCGTTTCATTCAGATTAATGAAACCACGGTGGAGCGCGGTGCAACAGCAAAAGCGTTTACACTAAATACCGGTGCCCAGTGGGCGCGTAATGAATCACTCAGTAAGCTGAATGGTGAGGGAGGTCATTCTGATATGCTCTCTTGCTCGATTCCTTCTGGAACGCAGCAGTTCGACCAGCGGACTTTCCAGCATCATGCAGCACCACATACAAATAGTGACCTGCTCTATAAAAATTCTCTCCATGAAAATGCTAAAACAGTTTTCTCTGGTCTGATTTTAGTAGATGAGGACGCCCACTACACGGACGCTTATCAAACATGTCGCAATCTCATGATGAACGATACGGCCGAGGCCAACTCTATGCCGGGTCTTGAAATCAATGCTGATCAAGTAAAGTGCTCGCACGGAAGCACCTCGGCAACCATTAGCGACGAAGAAATTTTCTATCTCCGAGCACGTGGCATTCCTCCTCACAAGGCACGCCGACTTATCGCTCTTGGTTTTTCAGCACAAGCTGTTGATAAAATAGGGAATGAGGTGCTTGAAAGTGCTGCTTTTGAGGCGATTGAACGCAAATTCGCAACTTTATAAACAGCAGAAAGCTTAATTTTATCCCCAAGTCGCAAGATGCGCGACCTGGGGATTTTTTTGCTTAAAATGGATTTGTTCATTTTTTATTGAACAAAGACGTGATGTCTGTTGTTATATCACTAGTCGCGCATGGCATTTTTCCTACGTGGCGATACAAGGAATCTGATACGTCACGTGGTTTTGATCCAATTGGGATTGATCGACCAGTGGCGGAGGCGTCGAGCTATTATACGACATCAACTAAATCTCGCGTTATCGATAGCACAGCTAATACATTACTAAATTGGGTTAGTTACTTATTTTAAACTTGATTTAACTGATCACATAGCCCAAAGCATTGCCGCGCCAGCTTCTGGCGAAGAAAGACAGACATTAAATACGCCGATAAACACGACATTATAAATACGCCGATAAACACGACATTACCGCAATTGTTAAAAAGCCGTGCGAGACAACATCCATCCTGAGTTTGATCATCAACTCCCGCGTGAGAGCAAAGAAAAATTGCTCTGTCAGCGTGGGATAGTTGTCTGGCTGTATGGTATGTCGGGCTCGGGTAAGTCCACTATAGCAAATGCTGTGGAAAAAGTTTTGCATGAGCAGGGTCGAATGACGACTATTCTCGATGGTGATAATTTACGCTCAGGGATTAATAAAAACCTGGGTTTCTCTGATGATGATCGGCGTGAGAATATACGTCGTGTTTCGCACATGGCCCGTGTATTTGCTGAGCAAGGAATCATCACTTTTGTATCGGTAATTACTCCACGTCATGAGTTGCGTGATTTGGCGCGAGACACCATCGGTGACGATTACTTTGAGGTGTTCGTCAAGGCGAGTTATGAGGCGTGCGAACAGCGTGACGTCAAAGGGCTTTATGCCAAAGCTGCATCAGGTGAGCTAAAGAATTTCACAGGTAAGGATAGCGCTTTTGAGGAACCCCAATCACCGGATCTGTTGATCGAGACAGAGGGGCAGTCTATTGAGAATAGTGTCTTTATTTTGCTAGAAGCAATCCGTTCAAAAATTTCATTTTAAGTAAAACAAACACTCACTTATGTCCAATTACTCACTTAGCCACCTGGAGCACTTAGAGTCCGAAGCTATTTTCATCATACGTGAAACAGCAGCACAATTTGAAAACCCAGTACTTCTATTTTCTGGAGGGAAGGATTCAATTGTCATGGCTCATCTGGCATACAAAGCATTTTGGCCAGCCAAGATTCCGTTTGTTTTGATGCATGTCGATACGGGACATAATTTCCCTGAAACTATCGTATTTCGTGATCAATTTGTTGAGAAAATCGGCGCCCGCCTTGTGGTTGCAAGTGTGCAAAAATCAATCGATGATGGTCGCGTCACGGAAGAAAAAGGTGTCAATGCCAGCCGTAACGGACTTCAAACCGTGACACTGTTGGATGGCATTGAAGAGAACCAGTTCGACGCTGCACTTGGTGGTGGTCGGCGCGATGAGGAAAAGGCTCGGGCGAAAGAGCGATTTTTCTCACATCGTGATGACTTTGGTACATGGAATCCAAAAAACCAGCGCCCTGAATTATGGAATATTTTAAATGGCCGCAAACATCACGGCGAACATTTCCGAGTGTTTCCTATCTCGAACTGGACTGAAATGGATGTGTGGCAGTATATCAAAAAAGAAGATATTGAGCTGCCGAATATCTACTTTTCTCATGAGCGTGAAGTTTTTGAGCGCAACGGTTCGCTGCTCGCTGTGACAGATTTTGTAACGGTACAAGAACACGAGAACGTAGAGAAAAAAGTAGTTCGTTTCCGTACCATTGGCGATGCGACATGCACAGGTGCAGTTGAATCAGCTGCTTCTGACCTCGATGCTGTTATCCAAGAAGTGGCCTCTGCTCGCCAGACAGAACGAGGAACTCGTTCAGATGACAAACGGTCTGAAACCGCCATGGAAGACCGGAAAAAAGAAGGTTACTTTTAGATCTAAAAAAATAATTTTATACTACTTAGCATGAGCTCAAACGATACATCCACAGTGGAACCAGCGGATACATCCGGATATCTTGATATGGACTTACTCCGTTTTACGACGGCAGGCAGTGTTGACGATGGCAAATCTACCCTTATTGGCCGCCTTCTCTATGATTCTAAAAACACCTTCGATGATCAGATGGAGGCTGTCGAGCAATCGAGTCAACAGCGAGGTGATGAGCACGTGAATCTGGCACTTCTCACTGATGGGCTTAAAGCAGAGCGTGAGCAGGGAATCACCATTGACGTAGCATATCGCTACTTCGCCACTCCCAAGCGTAAGTTTATTATCGCCGACACCCCAGGCCATATTCAATACACACGCAACATGGTAACAGGTGCCTCGACGGCTAACCTCGCCATCATCCTCGTGGATGCGCGTAAAGGGGTGATTGAGCAGACTTGCCGACACTCATTTATCGCCAGCCTGCTGAGAATTCAGCATATCGTAGTGTGTGTCAACAAGATGGACCTTGTCGATTACTCCCAGGAAGTTTACGAGGATATCGTCCGTCAATACACAGACTTCGCATCCCGTCTCGATAACGTAGTGGACATCAGTTTTATTCCGATCAGTGCCCTCAAGGGAGATAACGTCGTGGATAAGTCTGAAAACATGGATTGGTACAAGGGGTCATCACTACTTTATAACCTAGAGACTGTATATGTGGGTAATCAAGAGAATCACGTTGAATCTCGTTTCCCTGTGCAGTGGGTGATCCGTCCTCAGTCCGATGAGTGGCATGATTTCCGTGGTTACGCTGGTCGTATTGCAGGTGGTGTCTTCAAGCCTGGTGACGCTGTGACCGTTCAGCCATCTGGTTTCTCAACTAAAATCAAAGGCATCCATGCTAATGGCGGCGAGGTTGAAGAAGCATTCAGCCCGCTCTCAGTGGCGATCACTCTGGAAGACGAAATTGATATTTCGCGTGGAGACATGATTGTCAAAGCCAACAATCCCCCGACAGTCAGCCAAGACATCGAGGCGATGATTTGTTGGTTCTCCGACAAACCCTTATTACCACGCGGCAAATATATCATTCGCCACACATCTCGCGAAGTGAAGGCCATGATCAAAGAGGTGAAATACAAAGTGAACATCAATACGCTTCACAAGATTGAAGATAATTTTGAGTTTCAGTTAAACGATATTGGCCGTATCAGTCTACGCACCTCGGAGCCTCTCATTCATGATGGTTATAAGAGAAACCGCACCACGGGTTCATTTATTCTGATAGACTCCATGACCAATGAAACCGTCGCGGCGGGAATGATTGCTTAGGTTGCCAATCGGTAAATTTTTGTGAGATTGAACTCGTCAAATTAGGGTTTCACGAAAAGTATCCATAATTACACGCACCCATTATAATGACCTCACCTAAAAAAATTTGTTGTATCGGCGCTGGTTATGTTGGCGGCCCTACCATGGCAATGATTGCAGCTAAATGCCCTGACATTCGTGTCGACGTTGTTGATCTAAATGAAGAGCGCATAGCGGCCTGGAATTCGAATGAACTTCCTATTTACGAACCAGGCTTACATGAAGTTGTGATGGAGGCCCGCGGTCGCAACTTGTTTTTCTCAACTGATACTGCGGCTGCGATCGTCGACGCTGATATCATTTTTGTCTCAGTTGGCACGCCGACTAAAACTTACGGTCGCGGTGCAGGTCGTGCTGCTGACCTATGCTACATTGAAGGTGCGGCACGCATGATCGCTAAGGTCGCCAAAGGGCCAAAAATAATCGTGGAAAAAAGCACCATACCGGTGCGCACTGCTGAGGCCATGAGAACCATCCTCACGGCAAACTCAGAAGACAGTCAGTTTCAGGTGTTGTCGAATCCTGAGTTTCTTGCTGAGGGAACGGCCATTGATGATTTGCAAGACCCAGATCGAATTCTCATTGGTGGAGAAAAAACACCCGAAGGAGATGCTGCTGTTGAAACTCTTGTTAGTATATATAACAATTGGATCCCGCGCGATCGTATTCTCACCACCAACCTATGGTCGTCTGAGCTTTCCAAGCTTGTTGCCAATGCTTTTCTTGCTCAGCGTATATCTTCTATCAACTCTATCTCAGCACTCTGTGAAACCACCGGTGCTGATGTTGATGAGGTAGCGCGCGCCATAGGAATGGATTCACGGATAGGCTCAAAATTTCTAAAATCATCTGTTGGATTCGGCGGTTCATGCTTCCAGAAAGATATTCTTAACCTGGTTTATCTCTGCGAGCATTTTGGGCTGCCACAAGTTGCTTCTTATTGGGAAGGTGTCATTAAGATGAACGACTGGCAGAGGTCACGGTTTTCCGAGAAGATCGTAAACACCCTGTTCAATACCGTGCGAGGAAAGCGCATTGCCGTATGGGGTTTTGCCTTCAAAAAAGACACGAACGACACCCGCGAATCAGCATCAATTTATGTATGCCGCGATCTTTTATTAGAGGGCGCCAACATTGCGCTACACGACCCTCGCGTTCCAGAGCAAAACATTTTTGAAGATCTTAAATACGTAGGTATTAGCCAGGAAATGATCGACGCCCAGCTTACAATCTGTGATTCCTGTGAGGATGCTGCTTCAGGAGCACATGGCGTGGCAGTTCTCACAGAATGGGATGAATTTAGGAGAGTTGATTTCCAAAGCATTCTCGATGATATGCACAAACCAGCATTCGTTTTTGATGGACGAAACCTCTTAGATCACGACGCCTTACGTAACATAGGCTTCGAAGTCTATGCTATTGGAAAAGGATAGAATAGACAGCAGAAGCCTGACAACAGAGACGATGATGACAAATCATTTTGAGAAACTGGATGTTTGGAAGCGTGGTTGTCAGTTGGCTCAAGATACATACATCGTCTTTCAAGAGTCGCGCGATTATTCTTATCGTGATCAGATGGTCAGGTCGTCTCTTTCAATCCCTTCAAATATTGCTGAAGGATCTGACCGCGGTACACCAAAAGAATTTATCCGCTTCCTCAACATTGCCAGCGGTTCATCCGCTGAACTTCGCACCCAAGCCTACATCGCAGGAAAACTTGAAATCATTTCAAAAGAACAAACTCAGCAAATCGTGCCCGAATCTCGGGAAATATCAGCCATGATTCAAGGTCTGATCCGCTCCATCAAAGCCACTTTGTAAGTCCTCGCCTATCGTCTAATTATAGTCTGTTTAACTCTCTGTTGTCTGCAGTCTGTCATCTGCTATCTAAAACCACTTCCCAACTTCCAAACTACATCATGTCCAAACGTATTCTCATCACAGGAGGAGCCGGCTTTCTCGGCTCCCATCTCTGCGAGCGCCTCCTCAACGAGGGTAACGAGGTTATCTGCCTGGATAACTATTTCACCGGGGCTAAGAATAACGTAAGCCACCTCACGGATAACCCACGTTTTGAACTCATGCGGCACGATGTGATCGATCCCATCAAGGTGGAGGTTGATCAGATCTACAATCTTGCCTGCCCGGCATCTCCGCCGCATTATCAATACAATGCGATCAAGACGATCAAGACATCTGTCATGGGTGCGATCAATTGCCTCGGTCTAGCCAAGCGCTGTAAAGCCAGAGTTTTTCAGGCATCCACTTCCGAGGTTTACGGTGACCCAGCTGTGCATCCTCAACCAGAATCCTACTGGGGAAATGTTAACCCGATCGGTATTCGCTCGTGTTACGATGAAGGCAAACGCGCTGCAGAAACATTATTCATGGACTACCACCGCCAAAACGGTGTTGATATCCGTATTGTTAGAATATTTAACACGTATGGCCCACGTATGAACCCGGACGACGGTCGTGTGGTTTCCAACTTCATCTGTCAGGCACTGCGAGGTGAAGACATCACCATCTATGGTGACGGTACACAGACACGGTCATTTTGCTACGTTGATGATTTGATTGACGGTTTTGTGCGGCTCATGAATCAGGACGAAGTCACGGGCCCTATTAATATGGGCAATCCGAGTGAGTTCACCATGTTGGAACTCGCTGATCAGGTGCTAGCCAAAGTTGGGGGCTCATCACAACTCGTATTTGAGCCACTGCCGGGGGACGATCCCAAACAACGTAAGCCTGATATCACTCTTGCTAAGAAGCACCTCGATTGGGAACCGCAAGTCAGCCTTACTGATGGCCTAGACCGCGCTATTGCCTATTTCCGATCCGTAGTTTAACTACCGGGCATCGCCACTCTTCAACTTCAGCACTCCCCAACTTCAGCACTTCTAAACTACAAGCACATGAAAACAGCACTCATCACAGGTATCACAGGTCAAGACGGCTCCTACCTCGCAGAATTTCTCTTGGAAAAAGGATACGAAGTTCACGGCATCAAGCGCCGTGCATCTTCTTTGAACACTGAACGTGTCGATCATATTTACGAAGACCCACACGTAGAAAATTCACGATTCAAACTTCACTACGGTGACCTCAGCGATTCATCGAACCTTACCCGAATTATTAGTGAGGTGCAGCCTGATGAACTATACAATCTGGGCGCACAATCCCACGTGGCTGTCTCCTTTGAATCACCCGAGTATACTGCGGATGTTGATGCTCTCGGCACTCTTCGTTTGTTGGAGGCTATCCGGTTTCTGGGACTTGAGAATAAGACAAAATTCTATCAAGCATCCACGTCTGAGCTGTTTGGAGAGGTGCAGGAAATTCCCCAGAGGGAGACCACTCCGTTTTATCCACGTTCTCCATACGCCGCCGCTAAAATGTATGCCTATTGGATTACGGTTAATTATCGCGAGTCGTATGGAATATATGCCTGCAATGGCATCCTTTTTAATCACGAGTCACCACGCCGCGGTGAAACATTTGTAACACGAAAAATCACCCGCGCCTTGGCAAATATTGCTCAAGGATTAGAGCCCTGCCTCTATCTTGGAAACATGGATGCCTTGCGTGACTGGGGACATGCAAAGGACTACGTGCGTATGCAATGGATGATGCTTCAGCAAGATCAACCAGAGGATTTTGTGATCGCTACCGGCAAACAAATCTCCGTGCGTGAGTTTGTCAGGATGTCAGCACAAGAAGCAGGTATCGAACTAGCTTTTAGTGGTGAGGGAGTAGAAGAAATTGCTACGGTTACAGCAGTTGATTCCGCAAAAGCCCCAGCTGTTTCGGTCGGTGATGTGATTGTCAAAGTTGACCCTCGCTACTTCCGACCAGCCGAAGTTGAGACCCTTCTGGGTGACCCCACGAAGGCGAAAGAAAAACTCGGTTGGGTTCCTGAAATTACTGTTGAAGAAATGTGTGCCGAAATGGTCGCCAACGATCTTGATCAGGCCAAACGCCACGCCCTGCTCAAGTCACACGGCTATGATGTAGCGGTCTCTAAAGAGTGATAAGGTAAAACGGATTGATATCAAATAGTAGGGCGGATTGGCCTCAATCCGCCGAAGTTACTTTTTAAAGCATCATGGCAAAAAAACTCTTAATCTTCGGTGCCGGCGGTATGGTCGGATCTGCTCTCGTGCGTGCTGCCGAGCAACGTGGTTATACAGATCTACTAACTCCTAATAGCAGCGATCTTGATCTGACTAATCAGGCCGAAACACACGCCTACCTCGCCAACCACAAACCCGACGAGGTTATTGTTGCCGCCGCCCGGGTAGGTGGCATTCACGCAAACAGCACCTACCCTGCAGATTTCATCTACAAGAACCTGATGATTGCAGCCAACGCGATCGAAGGCTCTTATCAAGCAGGAATCCAACAACTCCTCTTTCTCGGAAGCTCATGTATTTATCCGAAACTCGCGCCCCAGCCGATGCCGGAAAACTGCCTCCTAACTTCCGAGCTTGAACCGACCAATGAAGCCTACGCGATCGCAAAGATCTCTGGACTCAAACTTTGCCAATACTACCGCAAACAATACGGAGTTAATTATCACTCCGCTATGCCCACTAACCTCTACGGCCCAGGAGATAACTACCATCCGGAAAACTCCCACGTCATCCCCGCAATGATCCGCCGCTTTCATGAAGCGAAGGAGTCAGGTGCAGAAACCGTGACCATCTGGGGAAGTGGCACGCCCAAACGTGAATTTCTCTATGTCGAAGACCTAGCCGATGCTTGTTTTCACTTGCTCGCATTAGACAACCCACCCGACTGGGTAAACGTCGGCTATGGCGACGATGTCACCATCATGGAGCTAGCTCAAGCCGTCGCCAGAGCAGTAGGATTTAAAGGCTCCATTGATACAGACCCATCCAAACCCGACGGCACACCCCGCAAGCTAATGGATAACAGCATCCTCCGTTCACTTGAGTGGAAGCCAAGCGTCAACCTTGAACAGGGCCTTGCAACCGCCTATCAGTGTTTTCTTACAGAAAAAATAAGGGAGGTTTGATCCACTTTGGGCGCGGCTCTCAGCTTTTCGTCCGCTGCCGATGTCTTCGGCGAAATGACGCTTCGGCTTTTAAAACTTCCCGTCACCGAGACCTCACCGCTCCTCCCACTGCGAGATCCACTAAATGACTTCAGCATGTCCGAACTCCAGTAACGCTAGACTTGAGTCGATCAAGTCGGTAAAAGTCATCGATTTGCCTGTTGCCATAGCTACCTACAACAAGGCGATCGAATGGATAAAATCGGCCGCCTTGCTGGGCGATCGATCATACGCCGTTGAAGCTGCCAATACCCACGTCGCTGCCCTTGCTAGGCACGACGCAGCCTTTGGCAAGGCCATGAACCAATTCGACTTAATTACCCCCGATGGGATGCCACTGGTTTGGGCGGTAAATAGGCAGCTAAACGATTCGGAAAAACTAACCGACCGCGTTTACGGTCCAACTCTGATGCTTAAAACCATCGAGACGACCCAAGCCCAACCTGAATTCAAACATTTCCTTCTCGGCGGAAAACAAAGCACTCTAGACAAACTTCAAGCGCGCTTCGCTAATGAATTCCCTGACACCAGCATGGCTGGCGCCTATTCCCCTCCGTTTGGTGACTGGCCCGAGGATGAGTTTGATCGTATTTGTAAAAAAATCAGAGACTCGGGAGCCAACCTTGTTTGGGTAGGTCTTGGATGCCCAAAACAAGAATACTGGATCGCAGAGCACAAAAACCGGCTACCACCTGCTGTTTACTTTGGAATAGGGGCGGCCTTTGCATTTCATGCAGGAGAAGTCAAACAAGCCCCTGTTTTGCTGCAGCGTATAGGTTGCGAATGGCTCTACCGTTTATGTAAAGAACCTCAGCGGCTATTCAAAAGATACTTCACCTATAACTCGCTCTTTCTTTATTACTTATTACGTGACCAGATGAAGGATTAAAAAGAGCTTCGTCCGTAATGCTTTGTTGTTTGTAATCTAACATCTTCTCGTCAGGCCATAAAATATATCATTACAGGAGGAGCTGGATTTATTGGCTCGGCAGTGGTGCGTTATCTAATCCAGCACACTGAGCACGAGGTGCTAAATCTC